>Ga0075017_100003263_pt1 | contig 10194 bp, 5 predicted proteins | sample AleBraG_ABR_2012_FD_71475 | JGI IMG/M metagenome (GOLD analysis project Ga0075017, IMG submission 71475) | Freshwater sediment microbial communities in response to fracking from Pennsylvania, USA - Alex Branch Run_MetaG_ABR_2012 | ecosystem: Environmental > Aquatic > Freshwater > Creek >... | reverse complement strand
CTCGTGTTCTCTCAGTATGTGGAGACGAGGTTCGCTGCCGAACTCCTGGCCGGAGGTGCGGCCGGCGTCGGCTATCTACTGAAGGACCGGGTAGCGGACGTCGGCGACTTCGTCGACGCGCTGGTCCGGGTGGCGTCGGGTGGCACCGCTCTCGACCCCGAGGTCGTTACTCAGCTCATGGGGGTGTCTCGGCAGACCGACGCCCTCTCGAAGCTGAGCGCCCGCGAGCGCCAGGTGCTCGGCCTGATGGCCGAGGGCCAGTCGAACTCCGCGATCGCCGCCAACCTCGTGGTGTCCGAGGGGGCGGTCGAGAAGCACATCGCCAACATCTTCCAGAAGCTTCAGCTGCCCTCGTCCCCGACCGACCACCGACGGGTGCTGGCCGTGCTTCGGTACCTGGAAGGCTGAGGGTGGAGCATCGGTCTCCCGCCCCTGGAACGGGGTTGAGGGAGTCGACGCCGAACTCGGAACCTGGAAGAGCATGTCCTGTGACTCAGCAGTGATCGTCAACTGCCTCTGGTGGACTCCACTTTCAGTGCATAACCGGCGGTAGGGGACGGTCCGGCGTGATCCTTGGTACCGTCCGCTCGGTGGACCAAGAACTCATCGGGGGCGATCCGCTCCACTGCCTCCAGTGGGGGGATTCTGCTGGCTGGACTGTACAGATCCAGGCCGAGTCCGGTGAGTGGCTGGATGTCGGCACCTATGCCGCAGCGCCTCCCGTCGCTGCACGCCCATTCACCCGTTGGCTGGCTTCTCAGACAGGACTGACCTTCGATCTGGCCGAAGATGCCGTCTCGTGGCTGCGGGATCAAGCGCCGTCCCGATTCATCGACCCGTTTGACGAGGTTGATTAGGTCCCGCTCTCGGCGATCGGGGCACTCTTCGGTAGCAACCTGAGGGACGTTTGGAGATCGTCAGCGCATGAGCGAATGGCAGAGCGACTGGCCTCGGTCGAATGCCCTTGGATTCGACATCGTGACCTTTGAGCCGGTGCCGGGTACGACGAGTTGTCGACCGAGCCCTTGCAAAGCTGCATTGCCTGAGTTCTGCAGCGCTATCGCCAACGACGGTGGAACGTTGTAGAAGTAGTAACTGAGGCCCGTTTGCGAATCACTCGGAACCTGCTCCCTAGGTTGACTATCCAACTGGTTGCAGGCCGCCACAAGAGCTTTCGGTAGGGGTCTCTGAAGGACTACCTGGCTCATTGAGGAGCCGCAAGCACCCAACACCGTCGCTGCCAAGACGAGGGCGGCAATTCCTGCTTTCCTTCGCCGCGGCTTCATCCCGAGAATCTACTCATAGTCAACTGGTCGGAACATGGGAGGCAATCCGTCCCACTCACCCGGCGTTGTGGGACGCCCACTTGCGGTTCGGCGCTAGGGCTAGGTCACCTCTCCCTCCCGCTCACCACCCGTGGCAATGAAGGAATTGAGGTATTCGTCGGGCTGTAGGTAGCTGTCTCTGATCAATGAGAAGACTTCGGCGCCGTTGGCAGCCTTTGTGATCATCTCGTACACCTGAGTGAATCCAAGATCCTCCAACTTGTTGGCTGCGGCATATTTGGCCGATTCGGCCTCAGCCAGGGCCATCGCATCAGTGGGGCTGTCCGCTCGCCAGATCGTGATCCGTTCCTCGTAACTCTCTTTGTCGGTGGGAAGGTCCGGCCATCGAATGATGGAACGGCACCCAAACCACCGTGCCTTTCTGAGGTTCGTCACGCAGGGATGATATCGGTCCTCAAACGATTCGACCGACGCCAACTTCGGTGCATCTTGGGCTCTGACGATCAGGCATCCCAGCATCGGTGTAGTTCACACGCCCGAATGTGCCGGTCAGTGGTAGTTTGCGAGCGGCAAGCGTTGGTTCCTCGATAACGCGCCCACAGCCGGCGATCGGGGCCAGTCGGGTCCATGGCGGCGGATATGCGGTCTCGGGTCAAGGGTGCTTGGGGGCGTTCCTAGCCTTCAATCGGGCCTTGATCCAGACAATGCTGTTAGTCAGGGCCATGAGAAGCCCCAAGAGAATGAAGGGCACTCCAATCCTAGCCAGGACGTTGCCGAGAGCCGGGTCCGGCGACGAGTTGTTGCTGGCCTTGGATCCGAATCCAGTGACTGAGATCATGCCGCCCATCAAGATAAGGAAAAGGCCCCCACCGGCGACGAAGAGGTCGGCCTCAAATGCCGCTTTGGGATCGCTCTTGACCCGGTTGCTCCAGTTCGACCATTTCATTGATGGACAGTTTGGTGGTCAGTGACCGAATGCGCCACCGCCGAGCGGTAGTCCACACGCCAGGATGCGCCGCAGTGGGCCACCGACCGGGCGATCAGGGTAACCCGCGCCTACGCTCGGTGGCGTGCCTGATGTCACTCCCAACGGACCCGAACGGGTTGGTCCGGGAACCACGATTCCGCCACCATGGACCGAAGTTGAGGCCTGGTACGACCTCTGGACCACCGACGACAGCCTCCACGCCCGGTTTCAGATGAGTCCTCACGCCGTCCGCAGCGAGCGTGAAATGCGCTCATGCCTGGGCGAGCAACTGAGGTGGATGGTGCTGGGCGATACCCCCGTATGGACACGGCCGAACCTCGACTCCGAAGAGGACGTGGACGGACGCGACCTGCTGACCTGGCACCTGAACACCGCCCCGGATCAGCTTGGCTTCGGTTCCTTCGGAGCACGAGCTGCCGACCTCAGATTCACGCTCCGAGAACTTGCCTACTTGGCGGTACTCGACCTCGAATCCGGGAACTGAGGTCGCTGGCACGCTCCTGGCCGGAAACGTCGGGGGGGAGGTCTCCGAGTCGTACCGCACTGGATCACACTCCCGGCGGTAGGGGAGGCCATCAGAGCGGACGACATCACCTCGTCCATGCGTGCGGCGATCCTCACTTCATCGTTGGGATGATTGCCGCTGCAAGCGATTCAAGTGTCGTCAACGGTTCGGCCCCACCGATTTGAAGGTAGCTGGTCCCTTTCAAGACGTAGAGGAGGTAGTCGTTGAGACTCGGATTAGATGCCGAGCCGAGCCACTGTGCGTAACCCGGATTCCCGAGGACCGTCACCGAAGCGACGTGCTGCTGGGGAAGGACGCGCATTGACGCTTGGAATGCCGTCAGTGACGTCGAGTGGGGTCCGTAGATGATTTGAACCCCGCCGTTTCCCTCGAAGTAGTTGCACGTCACGACGCCCTGGCTACTGGTCATGGGTGTCACCTCGTAGAGCGATCGGTTCGTGATGGCGTTCACCGTTCGAGCGGACGGACACCAGTTGGATACCTCCTGAGTGCCTCGATTGGGTGTGGAGCCGCCTACGGGTGCAGGCGGGGCAGGAGACTGCTGAGCCGTGACGGAGGTGCAACTTGCGAGCAGGATCGCTGCGCTCAACGCAAAGGCGAAGTGCCACAAGAAGGACCGCTGGCTTGCGGAATCTTCGGAACAGGCATCGGTTCCAGGTGAATCGGGCATGCATTCCTATCGGCACGAAGTGCATGACCCTGAGTGTGATGGTCGTCATCACGTTGCGGTGGAGACTCCTCCGGATGTGCCGAGAAGCGACCCGGTCCCGGTGATCAGGGGCAGGCTTCACGGCACGGACTAGCTCGTCGGAGCTATCCACCCCTGATCCGCTGCGGCCGACTGAAGGGTGGCAGGCCAAGTGGCTATGAAGGGTGCATTCTCGGGATCCCAGGGCTGCGTGTTCTCGACAAATGACACGTGTACGAGGTTTGCCACTTTCGGATCTCCATGAGTGAGGGCATCGTCGAGGAACTCGAGACAGCGCTTCACAAGTTCGTCCTCCCCAGCTTTGTGGGCCGCCGTGACGAATGCAGTCAGATCTCCAAAGAGAACATGGGGTAGAAGCTCGTCGAAAGTCTTCACATGTTCGTCGAGCGTCGCAGCAAACTCAGGAACGGCCTCAACGAGCATCGTGACGACTTCCGGATAGGTGATCTGGCTCACCCGTCAAGAGTGCCATCAGATGCTCCCGGGCGCCGCGTACTCCTACGACGTCGGTATCCCCGATGTGCCGTTGCGGGGCAGGCAACCACTGCGAGCACTCGGTGGATTGGGCTGGCAGACCATCTCATATCCGAAGAGCCGGCAAGCCGGTCCTGAAGATTCCGAGATTCCCGAGTCGCTTGGCGTTTCACCTGGGACAATCTGGTGGGCCGTGCGAGTCTCGATCTCGCCACCTTGGGATTAAAAGTCAAACCTGGTGCTTCCCGCCGTTCATTGGCGTTGACTGAAAGTGCCCGTGACCTGCGATGTTGTTGCCAGTCTCAATCAAGCGGCGCGTGCTTTGGTCGGGAGTTGTAGTCACGTTGTAGTCACGGGAGCGGCTGAGGCGACGAGGTCGATCTGATGTTTCGGGCGAGGATTCGTGCGACCCTGATCGAGTTCGGGCACGTCTGAACCGATCTCGCGGGTGGAATTGCGATGCTCTGCTCTCGATGATCGGCCTCCCCCTTCCAGCTACTTTGACGGCGGCGCGAGCTACTCATGCTTTGACTTCCAAGGAAGGCCACTTTGCAGAATCGAGGCCTTCCGAAACATCCGCGAGGCATTCCCAGGCGAGGCATTGATTAGGAAGAACCGCATCGGATGAAGAATGAGCCGCGCAACTGAAATGTAAACACACCCTCAGGACTGAGCGTCAGCAATTCCGGATCCCTAGATTTCGGAGAGCGCTAAGCGAGCGGCCAACACGGGCAATCGGACACAAAGTGGCCGTGCGGCAGAGCGATGGCGCCTAAGGCTGAAGATCCGTCATACCTTGATCCTCATGTCAATCATCGACAAACCGCGTTAAACACTTCTGCCATTTGATAATCGAGATGGTCCAACAGTTGGTTGCCCGAGGTCGGCGACTCGGCCCGTTGGCTCGAGTCCGAATTGCGGAAAGTCGTAGAGGATCAAGAATGGTGAATACGCCAACGCAATCTGGAATTGCTATGTGCTGAAACAGTTTCTGGCGGGTTAGCCCACCTTGCTGCCCATTGTGTGAAGGGACGCCACACCGGTTGCCACTGGATCGCCGAAACTCCACGCACTCGACCACGCGAGGTGATAGATATGCGGATGCCTTCAGCATTTTGCGTGACAAGTCTGCCGGATCGTGGGTTTCTGTCATCTGATTGCATAGTTAACTAACTGTCAAGAAACCCCCCATCTGTCTGCTGATAACGACCCGCCGGCTGCATCTTCAAATTTCTGATCACCCAACTGCGACAGTAGATTGCAACTATCTAGAGGAGTGGTACGCGTGACAAATGGCCATCACCGCATGCCTATTGCCCGGGCCATTCTGGCCATACTGGTTGCAATTCCGCTATTGAGCTTCGTTTCTGTCACTTTCAGTGACAGTACACCAGCTGGTGCGACGCCTCCACCTGAGGGATCGGTCTTTTACATCGGTGGAACGATCGGTGGAGGAGGCCCTACTGGCGCGCTCGTCCGTAACTATGGAATTGGTCCGAATAACCAAACGTGGAACATCTCATGCGCTCCAGGCACACTCGATTGCGTAGTTGGCGGTGAGTCAACGCGGCCGACCTATTCCGGATCGAACTCCGGTTCGGTGTCGTACTCCACAGATGGAGGTGTCACGTGGGCTGCGTCCACAGAGCTACCGAACTACTACCAGGTAGCAGACGTTTCCTGCGCGACGTCTAGTTCCTGCGTTGCCGTGGGCACACCTCAGATCCAGACACCTGGGAGTTCAGGCCTGGCTTCGTATTCCACAGACGGCGGAAAGACGTGGACGACAAGTGCCGCGCTGCCGCTTCCCGACTCTGGCCTGACGAACAGTAGTTTGGACTCGGTCTCGTGCACGTCGGCCACCCCTGGTTCTTCGCCGGTGACCTGCGTTGCAGTAGGGCAGTTTCAATCCACAATTTGCGGAACCTGTGTCGACACCTACCGCAGTACAAATGGGGGGGCGTCGTGGTCGCTCGGCACTGTGCCTGCTGCGATTCCCAGCGATGGAAACTGTGTTGCTGGCTGGAATTGCTTCTTGACTTCCGTTGAGTGTGCGGCCGGGACCAGCACGTGCCTGATAACGGGAACCGCCTATCCCGGTGGATTTGCGCTGCATTCAACGGATGGGGGCGTGACTTGGACGCCTTCAACCCCCCCCTCAATCGGATGGAGTTCAAGTTTCCTGGAGTCCGGGAGCTGCCCGTCAGCCACATTGTGCATTGCCACCCAACAACCTCCGATAGGCAACAACGCAGACTATGTGTCGAATGATGGCGGAGCCACCTGGACGGCTGACGGAACGATCCAAGGAACCTTGAACAACGTCAGCTGTCCGGCTACCACACTGTGTGTGATCGGTAGTACACCCAATGTCAATCAAGGCGGGTACTCGACCGACGGTGGAGTTACGTGGTCCCCCCAAACCCTCGTTGACACAAAGGGTGTTGAGGGTCGCTATGCCAACATCACGAGCTTCTCTTGCCCATCGACGACTTGGTGCGTGGGAGTAGATACGTGGAGTCATGTCTGGCTCCAGGACGCCGCTGACGCTACTAAGTCAATCGCAGCCAGTGCTCAGTTCAGCGTGACACCCACAGGCAGCGCGATCGCTGGCGATGCGCGAGGTGGATTTCGCGGAGCTAATAGCGCTTGCGCCTGTGCGACGGACAAGCCCATCAACCTCAGCACCGGTGACTATTTCGATACCCAGCGCGACTTGGCTATTCCTGGGGCTGGCCTGCCACTGACATTTGATCGAACCTATGACGCCGAAGCCGCCCAGGCCGAGGAAACTTCGGCGGCACCGGCCGGTCCGCTCGGCTATGGCTGGTCGGATACGTACTCCATGTCCGTGGCCTACGGCGGTGGCCAGGCAACGGTGACCCAGGCCAACGGATCCCAACTGACGTTCCAGTACTACGCGATGGGCGCAAGCCTGCCATTGGGCCCCAACGGTGCCACCTGGTGTCCCTCGGACGCGGCATCGGGCATTTGGTGTCCGACGGCGCCGCGATTCGTCGCAACATTGACGGGTGCATCCGGGGGGACTGGTGGGCCCTGGACGTTCGTCAATCTGCGAACGAGTCCGGTCACCTACTCCTTCACCTCCGGCGGAGCACTCAGTGGGATCACCGATACTGCCGGTGACACGCTTGTCGGCTCGACGTATGTGCCGGGCGGGGGTCAGGCCTCGTGCCCGTCTAGTGATACCTGCACGGCCTGGGCATCCACCCCGAGCGGCGAATCAACGCCCTCAGCAACGTTGGTGGAAGCCTTCAACTCCAGCTCTCAGCTGGTATCTGTTTTTGACGCTGCTTCGGCTGCCTCCACCACGCAGGTGGCGACGTTCTCGTATGCAGGATCAGGATGCTCGACGTGGTCGGGTACGCCGGTGGACCTCTGCAGCGCGACTGACCCAGGAGCGTTGACCACAATCTTCACCTACGACACCACCAAGTCGAGCCCCTACCAGTATGACGAGACGGGCATGAGCCCACCAGGATCGGGCGCCGTCACCAATACGTACGACACCACGGGTCGGGTGACGAAGCAGGTCACTACTACCGGCGCCACCAACGAGGAGCAAGATTTTGCCTACGCCACTAACTACACGGTGGTCAATGGGTCTCAGACCACAGTGACTGACTATCCCAACGGCACCGGGAGCGCATCGACCACTGCTTCCTACCTCTTCTCCAACGGCGTGGATGTTGCGACCACAGATGGTGCGGGCGGATCGACCTACGTTAGGCCGGACCCCGACACATTGGTAAGAACGGCGACCATCGATGCCAATGGGAATCGGTCTTCGACGATCTTGGCCAACTACGCCAGCGCAGGCGGAACGCCAGCTTCGTCCGCCAATCCGACACTGACCACGGACGCCCTGGGCAACTCCGGCCAAGTCGCCTACACCGCAGCAAACCTACCCTGGTGCTCAGTGGATGCCGCTGACTACGCAAACGGCACCCGTTGTCCGACGACAATGCCGACGAGCCCACCCGCGTCAGGCACTTACATTGGCTACACGCTCACCATCTACAACTCGGCCAACGAGCCGAAGTCGGTGACCGATCCGCTCGGGCATACGGCGACCACCTCGTATACGATCTCTGGATCTGGAGTGCCGGCCAACTTGCCCTTCTGCACCGTCGATCCGGTCGACGTTGCCAACGGGGTGACGTGTCCGGCATATGGAGCCACCCATGTCACGGGCACGTCCACCAAGACATTCGATGTCACGGGGGACATCCTCACTTCCACCGACGCCAACGGCAACACGACCTCGTACACCTTCGGCTCGGCGGCCAACCCCGGCTTGCCCACGGTGACGACCGACCCAGACGGGACCAAGACCACCGACACCTACAACGCCGCCGGTGAAGTGCTCACCCAGGTCGTGACGGGAACGACGGGGACGTATTCGGCTACGACTCAGTTCGCCTATGACACTTCGGGCCGCAAGTGGTGCGAGGTGGGCCCCTACGAGTACTCGCTCTCGGTGCGCTGTCCGTCCAGTCCGCCGACGTCACCGCCCACCGGCACGCCCGGTTACACCGATTCCATCTACAACGCCAACGGCCAGGTGATCTCGACCACCAACCCGATCGGCGGGACCACGCAGTATGCCTACGACGGTGCGGGAAACAAGTACTGCACGGTCTCGCCTATCAACTACGCGTCGGGCACCAGGTGTCCGACCACCTTGCCCCTGACTACGCCAACTGTGGGTGCAGACCTCTATCTAGGTGCCACGATCACCACCTTCGACGCCGACAATCGGGTGGCACAGGAGACCAACCCGCTCGGCGGCATCACCCTCTCGACCTATGACGCGAACGGGAATCTGCAACAGTCGACAGTCGAATCCAACAACGCAACCAATGCTCCGAACGTCGTGACGGCCAACAGCTACGATGCCGACAACCGGGTGATCTCCACCACCCAAGGATATGGCTCGTCCGCTCCGGCCACCAGCCTCACAGCGTACGACCCCAACGGGACCGCCTTCTGTACGGTGTCAGCCAAGGTCCAAGCTCTGGGCACCTCTGCCTACCAGTGCCCAACCTGGCAAGCAGGCTGGATCGTGACCCCGCCCAGTCCGACGGCGCTGTACTCCACCACCCCGACGACCTCCCAGGCCAACAACGTCACCACCTCGTTTGCCAATGCAGCCGGTACTCAGGTCCAGACGACGAATCCCGATGTCCAGACCTGGGTGACCGCGGTCGATGCTGACGGTCGGACCTACTGTGCCTCGGATGCCGTGAATGTGGCCTCGTGGTTGACGGCCCACTCGTCTGGGACCTATCCCTACCTGTGCCCGAGCGCGCCGCCGACCAGCGCCCCCACCGGCACTGTCACGGGCTACACCACCACTCTGTTCGACGCTGCCGGGAGGACCCTGTCCACGACCGACCCGGTGGGCGACACCACGGCCACCACGTATGACGCGTCTGGCCACACCCTGACCACGACCGACCCCCGCGGCAAGGTCACGACCAATTGCTACTACTGGCAGTCGGGTACTGGTCAGTGCGCGGCAGCAGCACCAAGTGCCGGAGGCTCGCTCGACGACCTCTACTCCGTGACCACCCCGGCCACGACGGCAGACCCCTCGGGCATGACCACTACCCACACGTATCTGCCCGGTGACTTGTCGTCTGCCACCACCACGCCAGCGGGGACCACGACGGACACCTACGACGCCAAGCTTGACCTTACGGGTGTTGCCTACTCGGGGACGGCTTCGGGATACACGAAGCCGGCCAACCAGAGCTACACCTTCAATGTGGACGGCACTCGACACACCATGACCGACGCGACGGGGACCACGACGTACTCCTATGACGCGAACGGCGACTCCACCCAGCAACAGTTCACGGCCGGAACCGGCACTGGATTGGCCAACAAGACGGTCGCCTACGGCTACTTCACCACCGGGGTCCAGTCGTCGGTGACCTACCCGACGTATGGGACCCACACCAGCCCCCAGGCCAGCTACACGTATGACGCGCTGGGGAATATGACCTCCGTCTCTGACTGGCTGGGCAACCAGGTCGCCTTTGCCCATGACGGGAACGGAAACCTGACGGCCCAGAACAATGCCGTGTCGACCGCCAACCCCACGGGGACGAGTTCCACTGCCTACTCCTACGACAATGCCGACCTCAACACTCAGGCGGCCTCGACCCTGAGCTGCTCGGGCACC
>Ga0075017_100003262_pt1 | contig 10195 bp, 8 predicted proteins | sample AleBraG_ABR_2012_FD_71475 | JGI IMG/M metagenome (GOLD analysis project Ga0075017, IMG submission 71475) | Freshwater sediment microbial communities in response to fracking from Pennsylvania, USA - Alex Branch Run_MetaG_ABR_2012 | ecosystem: Environmental > Aquatic > Freshwater > Creek >... | reverse complement strand
GACCTCATGCACCACGCGATCCAGTGCCGCGAGGTCGAATGGTCGTCGAAGCCGGACTGGGATCCGAAGCAGTCGGCGGCGTCACGCCGAAAGTTCTTCGCCTCTGTCGCGGGTACCGACACGCTGATCCTGCCGGTGCATTTTCCTTCGCCCACCGTCGGCCTGATCTCGGCGGACGGCGATCGCTTTAACTATCACTTCAAGCGCGAATAGAACTCGTCGTGCGCGGGCTTGACCCGCGGATCAATCGAGTCGAGCAATGACAGGCGGAGCTTCGCGCGCTCCGCCCGTCACAGCCGCCGCATTACTGCAGGCATTTCCTGATGAACTGGATCCGCTCGAGCGGTGCAAGACCCTGCTTCTGAGCCACCTTGCGGCAGATCTCGGCCTTGTCGAGGGCAAGTTCGACCTTCTGCGTGAGGCTCAGTCCGACATCGCTCGAAACCGGAGCTCCTCCAGCCGCCGCAGCATTTGCGGCGTCGGCGAATGGGCCATCGCCGGCGGCGCGCGCCGTTTCGATGAGGCGTTTGGTGTCCTCCGGGCTGAGCTTCGGCCGGTCGATATCGAGGGTGACCCTGTTCAGCTTGCCGGTGAAGACAAAGGGCGTCGCGTAGTCGTCGTCGTCAACCGGGGTTCCGGTATCTGATCCGACATCGAGCGACTCGTCCCATTGCAGGATGAATGGAATCGTGTGCTCCATCTTCTCGGTCGCCACGGCCGTACCATCGACCTTCAGCACGCCCGTGCCGCCCTGGCCGACGCCGCTGAAATTGCCGAACGCGATCGTCGCCGGCCCAAGTCCGTCATATCTGAAGTCGAACTCGAGCACATGGCTGCCCGGCGTCAGCTCCGGGCCTTCCCAGCGCACGCGTTTGAGATCGACCAGGTTCCAGGTGAACACCGGCTTGTTCTTCAGGACGTAGAAGCCGTAGCCCGCGAAGCGTCCGCCCTGGGTGATCAGCATGCCTTCGGCGCCGCCTTGCGGAATTTCGACGTCTACCTTGAAATCATAGGAGGCATTGAGCAGGCTCGGCGCATCGCCGTTCGGTATGCCGGTGATCGGCCGCGTCCAGGCGAACGAAGTGCGTCCGGCGCTCAGGCTCGGTCGCGGCGTGAGGAGCCGCGTTACCAACGACGAATCCAGCGGCAAGACCTGATATTTCTCCGCTTCCTTCCAGAACAGGTCCTGCAGTTCCTTCAGCTTGGCGGGATTCTTGGCTGCGACATCCTCAAACTGCGTCCAGTCGTTTCGGAGGTCATAGAGCTCCCAGGGGTAATCCTCCGGGGCCGGCAACTTTGCCCGCGTCACCCATGGCGGCCGCATTACCCTGGTGCTGGCGATCCAGCCGTCGTTATAGATCGCGCGATCGGCGAACATTTCGAAGTACTGGATCTTGTGCGTCGAGGGCGCGTTCGCGTTGTTCTTGTCGAACGTGTACATCATGCTGACGCCTTCGATCGGACTCTGCTTGATGCCGTCCACCACGGTCGGCTGCCTGATATTGGCGGCCTCCAGAATCGTCGGCACGATATCGATCACGTGGTGGAACTGGTTGCGAATCCCGCCCTTGTCGGCGATCACCCTGGGCCAGGAAATCGCCATGCCCTGGCGCGTGCCGCCGAAGTGCGATGCGATCTGCTTGGTCCAGGAGAATGGCGTGTCGAACGCCCAGGCCCAGCCGATCGACATGTGATTGTAGGTCTTGTCGGTGCCCCAGACGTCGTAGAAATATTTAAGCTGCTCATCGACACTCGGATTGGCGCCGTTGAACATCGCCACTTCATTCGGCGTGCCGTTCGGCTGGCCTTCCGCGCTGGTGCCGTTGTCGCCCTCGATGTAGAAGATCAGTGTGTTGTCGAGCTTGCCGAGGTCGTCGATCGCCTGGATCACGCGACCGATTTCGTTGTCTGCGTAAGCGACAAAGGCGGCAAAGATTTCCACCTGTTTCAGGAACAGCTTCTTTTCATCGGCGTTGAGCTGGTCCCATTCCTTGATCAAATCCTTCGGCCACGGCGTCAGCCTGGCGTCCTGCGGAATCACGCCGAGCCGCTTCTGGTTCGCAAAGATCGTCTCGCGCAGCTTGTTCCAACCCTCGTCGAACAGATGCATGTCGCTGATCTTCTTGACCCACTCCGCCGTCGGGTGATGTGGCGCGTGGGTCGCGCCGGGAGCGAATTTGACGAAAAACGGCGTGTCCGGCGACAACGCATGCATCCGGTTCACGTAGTCGATGGCTTCATCGGCCATCGCGGTCACCAGATTCCAGCCGGGCTTGCCGACGTACGGGTAGATCGGCGTGGTGTTGCGCACGAGGTTGCCGGGTTCCCATTGATTGGTGTCGCCACCCATGAAGCCATAAAAATATTCAAAGCCCATCCCGGTCGGCCACTGATCGAAAGGACCTGCCTGCGAGGCCTGATATTCGGGCGTGTTGTGGTTCTTGCCGAACCACGCGGTGTGGTAGCCGTTGTCGGTCAGGATGCGGCCGATCGTGGCCTTGTCCTTGGTGATGACGCTGTCGTAGCCGGGATAGCCGGTGGCCTGTTCGGCGACTACGCCATAGCCTGCGGAGTGATGATTACGGCCGGTGATCAGCGCGGCACGCGTCGGCGAACACAGAGCGGTCGAATGGAAATTGATGTAGCGCAGCCCTTCTCTGGCGATCCGATCGAGCGCCGGTGTCGGAATCACGCCGCCGAAGGTCGAGGCAACGCCATAGCCGGCATCGTCGGTGATGATCAGAAGCACGTTCGGCGCGCCCTTCGGCGGCACGATGCGCCCCGGCCAATATGGCTTCGAATTCCTTGCATCCCGTTCGATCTTGCCGCCGAATTTTTGCGGCGGTGCCGGAAGCTGATCGCCGGGGATCGTGATGGTGGCGCTGGGCGAACCGGGAACGCCGTTGATTGGCTGTGCGTCGGCGCCTGACGAAATCAACAGGGCGAGACTGAAAGATGCAAGCGTCAAAGATGCAAGGCCCAACGGGCAAATTCTCATTGTCAGAACTCCCTGTTTTGGCCTTGTACTGTGCAAGCGTGCCATGTTGACGCACGCTGGTCTTGACGGTCTTGATTTGAATCAAGTTACGCGGTTTCAATGGCGTGGGTTTTTGAGCGACGAGGAGCAAGAGCGAGCGATGCTGAGAATTCGGACGGCGATATTGCCAATCGTTTGCGCGCTGTTTTGGCTGAACGTTTCAGTAGCCCAAGCGGGCCCCTGCAGCGCCGACATCGCGCAGTTCGAGCAGGCCATTCGCAATTCCGCCGGAAATCCATTCGCAGGGCTGAGCGCCCCGCAATCGGTGACCGCGCAAATGGACCGGCAACCGACACCGGCGTCGATCAAAAAGGAACAGGCCAGCCTGAAAGCCAAGTTCTCCGCGCTGATGGCGCGCGCCAAACGGCTTGACGCCAAAGGCGATCGCGAGGGCTGCAGTTCGGCGCTCAGCCAGGCCAAACGGATGTATATTCTTTGAGCATAGCCGCCTGCGCTCCTCGTTTCGCAAGCTGTGCCCGATCGCTGTCTTGACTATTGCTGCTGCTTCGGCTGCACCTGGCTTGCGGTCGTGGCCCTTTTCGCCGTCTTCCTCGGCTTGGCCGGAGCAGGCTCGCGCGGCGGCGGCACCATGATCACGGGGTCCGGCACCGCCGCGATCGGAGGCGGCTGCGCGATCCTTCCGTTTCGCTGGGCTTGCCACCAATCCTGGAGCTCGTAACCGGCATGAACTACCGATCCGGGAACGGTGGCGGCGAATTCACCGGTCTGTGCCTGGGCGCCTGCTGATGGCGCAAGCAGCGCAAATGCGAGGAGGGCCGAAACCTTGAGCTGACGCATGGCAGAACCTTTTTATTTGCCGTTGGGCTTATTTGTCGTTTGGCTTGTTTGTCATTTCGCTTGCTTGTCATTTTCGCTTGTTTGGCGCGCAACCTTTCCGGCGTAACCTTGTCGGCGCCAACCGGGTGTCAGGTTACCCCGATTGAATCTCTCCCGGCGTTTGACTCTTAGCGCGGCGGCGGCCGCTCGTACAGGCCGGTATTGGCAGCATCAGCGAAGCCAAAGGCAACCGCGCATGGCCGTCTGCGCCGGAACGCTCTTCCACTGTCGCCTCACATCCAATAATAGCGGCGCGAATATTTCTTCCGGGCTTCGTCACACATGATTCGACTCGACACCATCAGTAAGCAGATCGGACATCAGATCCTCTTCATCGAGGCCTCCGCGGCCTTGCAAAAGGGCGAGAAAGTCGGCCTCGTCGGTCCCAATGGCGCCGGCAAGACGACGCTGTTCCGGTTGATCACCGGCCAGGAACAGCCCGACGAGGGCCAACTGGCTGTCGATCGTGGCGTCACCATCGGCTATTTCAGCCAGGACGTCGGCGAGATGTCTGGCCGCAGCGCGGTGTCCGAGGCGATCGACGGCGCGGGTCCCATCAGCGCGGTCGCAGGCGAGCTGAAGCTGCTCGAGGCGGCGATGGCGGATCCGGCGCGCGCCGACGACATGGATGAGATCATCGCCCGCTATGGCGAGGTGCAGGCGCGCTTCGAGGAGCTCGATGGTTACGCGCTGGAGGGGCGGGCGCGCGAAGTGCTCGCCGGTCTTGGCTTCAACCAGGAGATGATGGATGGCGATGTCGGCACGCTGTCGGGCGGCTGGAAGATGCGCGTGGCGCTCGCACGAATTCTGTTGATGCGTCCCGACGCCATGCTGCTGGACGAACCGAGCAACCACCTCGATCTGGAGAGCCTGATCTGGCTCGAGCAGTTCCTCAAGGCTTATGAAGGCGCGCTGCTCATGACCTCGCACGACCGCGAGTTCATGAATCGCATCATCGGAAAGGTGATCGAAATCGACGGCGGGCAGTTGACGACCTATTCCGGCAATTACGAATTCTATGAGGCCCAGCGCGAACTGAACCAGAAGCAGCAACAGGCCCAGTTCGAGCGCCAGCAGGCGATGCTGGCCAAGGAGATCAAGTTCATCGAGCGCTTCAAGGCGCGCGCCTCGCATGCCGCCCAGGTGCAGAGCCGGGTGAAGAAGCTCGAGAAGATCGAGCGGGTCGAACCGCCAAGGCGCCGCCAGACCGTCGCGTTTGATTTTCTCCCCGCCCCGCGTTCGGGCGAGGACGTTGTGAGCCTGAAGCGGGTGCAAAAGGCCTACGGCAGCCGCGTCATCTATGACGGGCTGGATTTCATGGTGCGCCGGAAGGAGCGTTGGTGCGTGATGGGTGTCAACGGCGCCGGCAAATCCACGCTGCTCAAACTCGTGGCCGGCTCGACCACGCCCGACGATGGCACGGTGGCGCTGGGAGGCAGCGTGAAGATGGGATACTTCGCCCAGCATGCGATGGACCTGCTCGACGGCGAGCGCACGGTGTTCCAGTCGCTGGAGGACGCGTTTCCGCAAGCAGGCCAGGGCTCGCTGCGCGCACTTGCCGGCTGTTTCGGATTCTCCGGCGATGACGTTGAGAAAAAATGCCGGGTGCTGTCGGGCGGCGAGAAGGCGCGCCTGGTCATGGCAATCATGCTTTACGACCCGCCAAACTTCCTGGTGCTGGACGAGCCCACCAACCATCTCGACATGGCGACCAAGGAGATGCTGATCAAGGCGCTGTCGGATTTCGAAGGCACCATGCTGTTCGTCTCGCATGACCGGCATTTCCTCGGCGCGCTTTCCAACCGTGTTCTGGAACTGACCCCCGAGGGCATCCACCAATATGGCGGCGGCTACACCGAATATGTCGCGCGCACCGGCCATGAGGCGCCCGGCCTTCATGGGTAAAGCAACATCTGCCTTCGCCATCGGGCAAGGCAAACCGCGCGATCGCCACTTTCGGCCCGCTTTGAGCGTGCTATTCTCGACAAAAAGCGACAAGGACGGCGAGGGGCTCGCCTTTGAGGGCAGCGGAGACAGCCGATCTTGCCGCAGCAGAGCAACCGGGTGAGTGAGCTGAGCCAATTGAGCGACGAAAGCCGGAAAGCCCACTGGGAAAACGTCTACACGACCCGGGCCGAGAACGAGGTGAGCTGGTTTGAGGACAACCCGGCGCTTTCCATCGAACTGATCGACCTCGCAAGACCGGCACCGCAATCGGCGATCGTCGATATCGGAGGCGGGGCGTCGCGTCTTGTCGATCGCCTCGTCGCGCGCGGCTTCTTGCGTGTCAGCGTGCTCGACATTTCCCGGGCCTCGCTCGAGGTTGCCCAAAAGCGACTGGGCGATCGGGCAGGCCTTGTGCAATGGATCGCGGCTGATGTCACCAAATGGACCCCGACGCAGACCTTCGACATCTGGCATGACCGCGCGGCGTTTCATTTTCTGGTCGACCCAGCCGATCGCGCCGCCTACATCGCCTGCATGAAGAAGGCGGTTGCTTGTGGCGGTCACATCATCATCGGGACGTTTGCAAAGGACGGCCCGGAAAAATGCAGCGGTTTGCCGGTCAGCCGATACGATGCCGAGGGCCTTGCCGACGAACTTGGAGAAGGCTTTGAATTGGTCGCCACCCGACGCCACGATCACACTACGCCCTGGCATTCGAAACAGCGTTTCCAGTTCTGCGTTTTCCGGCGGACCTGATGATTGAAGTTTCGGCGTCCTTCGTGAAAACTCACATTGCGATGTAACCCAACTCTGGAAGACCGATGCGCAAGCCAGCCGTGACAATTCCGGCAGCGCGGCCATTGCGCTCGCGATGACGTGCCGATACCTTGACTCATTCTCCGGCAGGGATTTCCAACGCGACTGAATCAAGGGCGTCGGGTGAGCGGTTCGAATGAAATCGACGTCGCGATTATCGGAGCGGGGGCAGGCGGCGTCATCGCTCTATACTATGCCAATCAGGCCGGGCTTGAGACGCTCGTGCTGGAAAGGCAGGAGACGGTAGGCGGCCTGTGGGCCTCCCTTCCGTCATGGCAGGACATTCAGAACCGGGAAGAGGATTGGACGCTGGGCGATCTTCCCATCGGTGGGGTCGATCAGGCCAGCATACTCGCCAATATCAGGCAGTGGGTCGAGAGGTTTGATCTGGCAAGGCACATACGGCTCGGCTGCCCGGTTGTTTCTGCGACGCCTTCCGATGCAGGTTGGGAAATCGAGACGCCCGCCGGCAGGATTCGGGCCAAGGCGCTGATCTCTGCATCCGGCGTCCACAATCGCCCCGTCATTCCACCGGTTCGTCGAAGCCAGCCCGCGATGGCCGAGTTTCATTCCTCGGCGCTTCGCGACCCGGCGATTGTTTCGGGGAAAAAGGTCGTCGTCGTCGGCGGTGGCGCATCCGCGTTCGACCTGATCGATCTCTCGCTGGAATACGGCGCGGCACGCATCGTCTGGGTCTACCGGGCGCTGAAATGGATGGTGCCGACGGCAAAGCCAAAGAAGTTTGCCAGCAATTTGCGGGAGCTGGGCAGGCGGCACATGCTCGGCCAAGGCTTCGACACCATCGATGCGGAGCTACGGGCGCGATATCGCAAGTTCGGTATCGAGGAATTGCTCCCCGATGCGCCATTCGACGTGGGACGCGATCAGCTCATTCCAGGCCGCTGGCGCCTGATAACCGATGTCGGCCGGATCGAGCGGCATCGCGATGAGATCGAGTTGATCGAGGCCAGTTCGCTCGCGCTGCGCTCGGGCGCAAACGTCGAGGCGGACATTGTCCTGTGGGCCACCGGCTATGAGACCGATCTTTCCTATCTTCACCCCATCGGATTGCACGAGACGCGGCGTCCCGACCAGTTGGCGCGGCGATGCGGTTCGATGGTGATGAGCCTGGATGCGCCAAACCTCTACTTCATCTCGGTCGGGCTGGAATCGACCAGCGCAACCCCGTGGCATTACGCGCATCTGGCGCGGACGATCGTTTCGCAAATTCGCGGCACCGCGACGCTGAGCCGTGAGCCGGTGCTGAGGCATCTCAATTTTTTCGGAGTACCGACGTTTCTGGCCGCCTTTGATCCCGCAAGTTATCCGGCCGACCGATGGCGCAATGAATATCTTTCGCTGGTCACGGAATATCCCGGCGACCGGCCGCTTCCAATGCCCCTATAGCGTTTTCGAGCGAGGCGTGTAGCGGTTCGCGGGAAGAAAACGCGTCAAAACAAAGTTTGCGTCCGCGCATCACTGAAATGTCGCCGACGGGTATGGTTCGAACCTCGACTGGGAATAGGAAGCCGCGACAGGTCGCGGCGGTTGCGGCAGCGGTCTTGGCTTGGGCTTCGCCGAAGCCGAGGCCAGCGCCTGCTCGAGGTGCAGTTTGCGCGGCGGGCCGGGTGAGGGTCTCAAGCTGCGTCCCTTTTCGATCTGTTTCGCCCGCGCGAGGTCGGCGAAGGCGCGGTCGTATTTGCGCATCCGATAAAACACGATGCCGCGATCGATGTAGGAGGCGGAAGATTTCGGATTGAGCTGGATCGCCTGATCGAGATCGACGATGGCGGCTTCTAGGTCGCCGTTACGATAGGCCGAGATCCCCCGGGAGCGGAAATACCCGGCCTCGTTCGGAGCACGGTCGGCAGGCGCGCCGACACCGATATTGACCGGCGGAAGGCTCTCCACCTGTATCGCCGCCACAGTGCGTGGAACGATCATCTCGTCGGCAGCATCGGGCGCGGCGATGGAGGGGGGCACATCCGCACTGGCTGACGGGGCGATCGGGCTCAAGGAGGCGACCTGCGTCCGTTCGCGCGTCGAAACGTCGGCCTTGTGTTCCGGCGCGACCAGCGCCATCGACATGTGCATGAATACGAGATAACCGCCGACCGTCACGATCGAGGCGATGGCAATCGCCATCACGCCTGAAGCAAGGCGGTGAATCCTCGCCGCAATCGGATGGGCGGAAGCCGGATCCTTTTCGATGCGCGCCAGCATCAGCAGGTGATCATAGGCGGCGCGTTGTTCGGAATCGGCGAGGATCTGGTTGGCGCGAACGATCTGCCTGAACTTCAGCCCTGCATCGGGATCGCCAGGTCTGAGGTCGGGATGTGCGCCTTTGGCGGCCTTGCGGAATGCGACCCTGAGACTTTCGGCGTCGTCGTGTGGAAGCGCCCCAAGCAAATCGTAAAGCGTGTCCATCGCCGCTCTCGCTGCAGGATTTCCACGTCTCCGTCCGAAATTCGCTGGGAATTTACCGCGGAGTACGCCATTAACCAAATTTCACCGCGGGCTGAGAATGTTGACCCAGTGGGGCAAAAAAATGGCTGTGATGCCGTAGCGGTCGGCTTCGGATTGTGGCATCGCCGACCGATCGGTCCGCATCTAACGCGTCGGCGATGCTTCGCATCTGGCGGCGGCCTGCAGCAGGCGTAGGCGCGCGCGAGCGACCTTTTCCGCTTCCCTGTAGCATTTGAGCTCGTATTCGAGCTTCAGGCGCGACCATTGATCGGGGTCCACGGTCTTGAGATTTGCCCGCCCAAAGCCACAATCCGGCGCGGGTTGTGGCACGAGCAAGGCGTGATCCGGACGGCAAGTTTGCGGATCGGGATTGGCCGACGCCGCCGCGGAAGCGCTGGCGGGATCCGGCCTCGGTTCGAGTGCCGAGCCCTGCGAACAGGCACATACCGCCAATGCACATGCGATCATGCCGAGGCGCGCGATCCATCGCCGGGAATTTCCGAAATCGTCGCCCATCATGTCCGATCGAACCGCAATACGTGATCGCAAAATCGAAAGGAGCGACTGATCCGACCGCGCGCCGCGCCCATCGCACGAAAAAACCGTGTCGCAATGGCGCCTGGGCCGCCGACCAAGCGGCGCGATGGTAAATGCAAAGGGTGAATGGCGATCTAGCGAGGATGGTAAACAGATTCCAAATCGCCCGCCGAGGAGGCGCCGGCAAAAGTCAAAGGAGACTTCGCCGCCCGCTACCGGTCGCGCATTGAGACTTTCCCGTCGCGACGGCGCCGCCTTCCGGTAAAAAGCGTGGCGATTGTGCCCGCATTTACAGCATGATCCGGAAAAGCGGAAACCGGTTTTCCCTCGCGACAACGCGGAACGCGTTTGCGCGGAGATCATGCTCAAACAAAGGGATGAGATCGTGATGCGATTCCACTTAATCGCATCATGATCTGAGCTTACTGCGTCATAAACCGACTTATTCCCTCATCCTGAGGAGCTTGCGCGAGCAAGCGTCTCGAAGGACGAGGCCCGGAAACAGGCAACGTGGCCTTCATGGTTCGAGACGGCGCAAGGGCGCCTCCTCACCAT
>Ga0075017_100003259_pt1 | contig 10199 bp, 6 predicted proteins | sample AleBraG_ABR_2012_FD_71475 | JGI IMG/M metagenome (GOLD analysis project Ga0075017, IMG submission 71475) | Freshwater sediment microbial communities in response to fracking from Pennsylvania, USA - Alex Branch Run_MetaG_ABR_2012 | ecosystem: Environmental > Aquatic > Freshwater > Creek >... | reverse complement strand
CGGCCCCGGTGGCCCCGTCGGCCCCGGTGGCCCCTGGGTCGCCACGGGTGAGCGCGGCCGCCGGGGCCGGCGCAGAGGCCGGCCGGATCGGTCGGCGCGTGGCACGCGTCGCGGACATAATCTTCCTCGATGGCTCCGATCAACGCAGGGCGCGTGGAACGCCACGGCCTCTGTGCAAGCTTAAGCCAATGGCCGGTGCAGGCCGAAGCCCTGTGTCGCTGTGATATATTGCGCGCCGCCAGCGCCCCGGCCCCGTCGGAAGACGGACCGGCGCCGGACCTCATAAATACAGAACTTATTGATTTCCGGAGGAATATTCATGGATGCCGCTAATTGGCTGTGGCTGGCTGTGATCGCCGGCGTGCTCGCCGTCGTCTACGGCGTGCTCTCGGTGATCTCGATTCTGCGCCTCGACACGGGCAACGCGCGCATGCAGGAAATTGCCGCGGCCATCCAGGCGGGCGCCAAGGCCTACCTCAACCGCCAGTACTCGACCATCGCCGTGGTCGGCGTCGTGCTCTGCGGCGTTCTCGCCTGGGCACTGAATCCCATCACGGCCGGCGGCTTCGCGGTCGGCGCCATCCTCTCGGGCCTGGCCGGCTACATCGGCATGAACATCTCGGTGCGCGCCAACGTGCGCACCGCGCAGGCGGCCACCAAGGGCCTGAATGCGGCGCTCAGCGTCGCCTTCCGCGGCGGCGCGGTCACCGGCATGCTGGTGGTGGGCCTCGGACTCCTGGGCGTCGCCGGGTACTTCATCTTCGCCCGCAGCATCCTGCCGGCCACCGACGCGGGCCAGGATGTGGCGCTGCATTCGCTGGTCGGGCTGGCCTTCGGCGGCTCGCTGATCTCGATCTTCGCGCGTCTGGGCGGCGGCATCTTCACCAAGGGTGCCGACGTCGGCGCCGACCTGGTCGGCAAGGTCGAGGCCGGCATCCCCGAGGACGACCCGCGCAACCCGGCCGTGATCGCCGACAACGTGGGCGACAACGTAGGCGACTGCGCCGGCATGGCCGCGGACCTGTTCGAGACCTACGCGGTGACCATCGTCGCCACGATGCTGCTGGGCGGCCTGCTGCTCAAGGAAGCCGGCATGTCGGCCATCGTCTTCCCGCTGGCGCTCGGTTCCGCCTCGATCGTCTCCTCGATCATCGGCACCTTCTTCGTGAAGACTTCCGACGGCGGCAAGATCATGAACGCGCTCTACAAGGGCGTGATGGTTTCCGGCGTGATCTCCGCGGTCCTGTTCTGGTTCATCACCAAGCAGATCATGCCCGGCAACTTCACTGCCGTGTTCGGCTGCGAGCTGGTGGGCCTCGCCCTCACCGCCGTGCTGATCGTCATCACCGAGTACTACACCGCCACCGAGTTCAAGCCGGTGCAGCTGGTGGCCGCCGCTTCCCAGACCGGGCACGCGACCAACATGATCGCGGGCCTCGGCGTCTCGATGAAGTCGACCGCGCTGCCCGTGATCGCGGTGTGCGCGGCCATTTACGGCGCCAATGCGCTCGACGGCCTGTACGGCATTGCCGTCGCGGCCACCGCGATGCTGTCGCTGACCGGCATGGTGGTGGCACTAGACGCCTACGGTCCGATCACCGACAACGCCGGGGGCATCGCCGAGATGGCCGGACTCGACAAGAAGGTGCGCGACATCACCGATCCGCTCGACGCCGTGGGCAACACCACCAAGGCCGTGACCAAGGGTTACGCCATCGGGTCGGCGGGCCTCGCCGCGCTGGTGCTGTTCGCGGACTACACCCACAACCTGCAAGCCCATCTGGCCCTCAGCGGCCGGACGATGGTGGGCTTTTCGCTGTCCGACCCGGCCGTGATCATCGGCTTGTTTCTCGGCGGCATGGTGCCCTACCTGTTCGGCGCCATGGCCATGGAAGCGGTGGGCCGTGCGGCCGGCTCCGTGGTGACGGAAGTGCGGCGCCAGTTCCGCGAGATCTCGGGGCTCATGGAGGGCACGGCGAAACCCGATTACTCCAAGGCCGTGGACCTGCTGACCCGAGCAGCCATCAGGGAGATGGTGGTGCCTTCGCTGCTGCCGATCCTGGTGCCGATCATCGTCGCCTTCGGCATGAATGCGCTGATGGGCCCGGGCGCCGGCATCAAGGCGCTGGGCGGCCTGCTGATCGGTACGATCGTCACCGGCCTGTTCGTCGCGATCTCGATGTGCACCGGCGGCGGCGCCTGGGACAACGCCAAGAAGTACATCGAGGAAGGGCATTTCGGCGGCAAGGGCTCCGACGCCCACAAGGCGGCGGTCACCGGCGATACCGTCGGCGACCCGTACAAGGACACGGCCGGTCCGGCCATCAACCCGCTGATCAAGATCATCAACATCGTGGCGCTGCTGCTGGTGCCGCTGCTGTAGGGCCATGGCGCGGCGGGCAATGCGGCCCGCGGCACCGCAGCAAGCCCGGCCCGACGCCGGGCTTGCTCCTGTCCGAATTCGAGCGCAAGACCCGGGGTGTCAGGCCGCGCGCCGCTCGCTAGAGTGGGTACCCTGTTCGGGACAGGAGCGGAGTGACCGGGCCATGAAAAAGCGCACCAACGCAGGCGGGAAGGCACCGCCCGCATTGCCAACGGCCGCATTGTCAACGGCCGCGTCGCAGCAGGACCCGCGCTGGGCCGCGCTCATCGCACGCGACCCGCAGGCCGACGGCACGTTCTTCTATGCCGTACGCACCACCGGAGTCTACTGCCGGCCTTCCTGCCCTTCCCGGCGGGCCCTGCCTCGCAACGTGAGCTTCCACGCCACCGCGGCGGAAGCCGAACGGGCCGGTTTTCGCGCCTGCAAGCGCTGCCGGCCCGGCGGACCCACACCGGCCGACCGGCATGCACGGATCGTGGCCCGGATCTGCCGGTACATCGAGAACGCGCCGCGGATTCCCACATTGAGGGAACTGGCCCGGCGGGCGAATCTCAGTCCCTACCATTTTCACCGCATCTTCTCCGCCGTCGCCGGCCTCAGCCCAAGAGCCTACGCGCTGGCCCAGCGAACCCGGCGCGTGCGTGCGGCCCTGCAGCGTGGCCAACCCGTGACCGCGGCGATCTACGACGCCGGGTTTGGCTCGGGCGGACGGTTCTACGAGAAAGCCGGGGCATTACTCGGCATGACGCCGCGGACATTCCGCGCTGGGGGCGCGGCCACCGATATTCACTTTGCGCTCGGCAGGTGCCGGCTGGGCCATGTGCTGGTGGCCCGCAGCGCCCGCGGTATCTGCGCCATCCTGCTGGGCGACGAACCTGAGCGGCTGCTGCAGGATCTGGAGGCGCGCTTTCCAAAAGCCAACCTCATCGGCGGCGACGCCGGATTCGACCGTTGGGTGGCGCAGGTCGTCGGCTTAGTCGACGCGCCTGCGGTAGGACTCGGGCTGCCGCTGGACGTGCGGGGAACGGCATTCCAGCAGCGGGTATGGCAGGCCCTGAGCCGGATCCCCCCGGGCTCGACCGCCAGCTACGCCGAGATCGCCCACCGGATCGGGGCACCCGGCTCCGTACGTGCGGTGGCCAGGGCCTGTGCCGCCAATGCGCTGGCGGTCGCCATCCCCTGTCACCGCGTGGTCCGCCAGGATGGTGCACTGTCCGGCTACCGCTGGGGCGTTGAACGCAAGCGCGCCCTGCTGCTGGCCGAGCGGCAGTCATGAAGTCGGGAAGTCTGAGAGTCCGGGGGAAAAATCGCCGCCGGTATTCGGCGCCTCTCGCTGGGGGATGCGTAGAGTGCTACTACCGGCGGCGTCGCTCAATGGCCCGTTACCGGGCTGGCTCCACAGGCCCGAGAGCCTGTTGACCATAAGGTTCGCAACGACCGTGCCAGACCGCGGTGGCGCTGGATCGGATTCTCGTGCCTCAAAATCAATCCCTTAAGGTCACCATCGGCCACGCCCGGCAATGCACGTTCCCGCCCTGAACCCATTGCGTGCAGCGGGTGTATGCAGCGCACAAAATGCGTGCAAGCGCCCGGCGGCGAACGGCCCCTCCCCGGCGGTGATTAGGTGGATGTACGTGTTGCCGCGCGGCGGCCAGGGGCGTGATATGGACAAAAGGGGCGGACCGCGTGTTCAATGTTCCTGGAAGAGCAGCTCTCTTGGACCGCCATTGCTGGAGTGCAACATGACCATGGACGCTGGGCCCGAGCGCGTTCGGACACCGCGGATGCAGGAACGCTCACCGGGAAGGGTATCCGGCCGCGCATCGTTCGAGGCCCGCCTGCTGCGCCGGCTGCTGATCGCCATGGGCGAACCCCCGGTGGAATTCGTGCTGTGGGACGGCGAGCGCGTGACGCCGGCGGCAACACCGCAGGCGACCGTCACGATCACGGACCGCGCGGCATTGTTTGCCCTGCTGCGTGACCCGCAGATGCGGCTGGGCGACGGTTACACGACCGGCCAGATACGCATCGAGGGGGACCTGGTGCAGCTCATGCTCGCGATCTACCGCAGCGGCGCCGCGACGGGCAACGCGGGCTTCGTCACCGGCCGGCTGGCCGAGTGGATGCACCGGCCGCGGCGCAACAGTGTCAGCGGTTCGCGCGACAATATTCATCACCACTACGACCTGGGCAACGATTTCTACCGGCTGTGGCTCGGCGACACGATGGCCTACACCTGCGCCTACTTCCCGGCCGCCGACGCAACCCTGAATGCCGCCCAGGTGGCCAAGATGGACCACGTGTGCCGCAAGCTGCGCCTCAAGGCCGGCGAAACCGTGGTCGAGGCCGGCTGCGGATGGGGCAGCCTGGCGCTGCACATGGCGCGCCACTACGGGGTCAGGGTGCGGGCGTTCAATATCTCGCGCGAACAGCTGGAATATGCGCGCGACCAGGCGCGCCTCGGCGGCCTCGGGGAGCGGGTGGAATTCGTGGAGGACGATTACCGCAGCATCACCGGGCGCTACGATGTCTTCGCCTCGATCGGCATGCTCGAACACGTGGGGCGGGAGAACTATGCCGAACTCGGCCGCGTGGTGCGCGGCTGCATCGGCGATCGGGGCCGCGGCCTGATCCATTCGATCGGCCGCAACCGGCCCGAGCCGCTGCACCCCTGGATCGAGCGGCGGATCTTCCCGGGCGCCTATGCCCCCTCGCTGGGCGAAATGATGCAGATCTTCGAGCCCTGGGAGCTGTCGGTACTCGACGTCGAGAACATCCGCCTGCACTACGCGCTCACGCTGCGCCACTGGCTCGCGCAGTTCGAGGCGGCCAGTACGCAGGTGGCGCGCATGTTCGATGAGAACTTCGTGCGCATGTGGCGCCTGTACCTGGCGGGCTCGATCGCAGGCTTCGAAACCGGCGCGCTGCAGCTGTTCCAGGTGCTGTTCACCACCCGCGACAACAATGACCTGCCGCTGACGCGCCAGTTCATGTATCCGGCCGGACCCTGACGCCCTCCGCGCAGGGCATGATGCGCGAATTCGACGCCATTGTGGTCGGTGGTGGACCGGCGGGGTCCACGGCCGCCTGGCAGCTGCGGCGCGGGGGCCTGCGCGTGCTGGTGCTCGACCGCGAACGCTTCCCGCGGCTCAAGCTCTGTGCCGGATGGGTCACGCCGGACGTATTGAGCGATCTCGAAATCGATGCGGCCGGCTATCCGCATCGACTGCTGAGTTTCAGCCGGCTGCATTTCCACCTCTGGGGCCTGCACCTGCCCGTTGCCTGCGTGCAGCATTCGATCCGCCGCGAGGAGTTCGATGCCTGGCTGCTCGATCGTTCGGGCGCGCAGTTCGAACAGCACGCCGTGGACAAGATCGACGCGGATCCGGACGGCTATGTCATCGATGGACGGTACCGTGCCCGCTTCCTGGTGGGCGCGGGGGGTACCTCCTGCCCCGTCTACCGGACGCTGTTCCGCAAGCAGCAGCCGCGCGACCGCGGCCTTCAGACCGCGACCCTGGAGCTCGAGTTTCCCTGCGAGTGGCGTGATGGTGACTGCCACCTGTGGTTCTTCGATCACGGCTTGCCAGGCTACAGCTGGTATGTGCCCAAGGCGCGCGGGTGGCTCAATGTGGGCGTCGGCGCCATGGCGCAGCTGCTGCGGCGGCGCGACGGCGATCTCCATGAGCACTGGCAGCACCTGGTCGCGCGGCTGCAGCGTCAGTTCCGGGTGACGGTCCCGCAGCCGCCGGCGGGCTACAGTTATTTCCTGCGCGGCCCGCTGCGCGCGCTGCGGACCGGCAATGCGCTGCTCGCCGGAGACGCCGCCGGGCTCGCAACGCGCGACCTGTGCGAAGGCATCGGACCGGCCGTTCGCAGTGGCCTCAGGGCCGCGGAGGCGATACTGAGGGATACGCCCTATGACCTATCGTCGCTATCCGCAACCAGCCTGCCCGGCCTGGCGGGCCGCTGGCTCGACCGGCGCTTCACACGCACGGCAGCGCGGGCCTAGCGTCTTCGCGCTCGTGCTGCCGCGGCTCGTCCGCCACCCGTGCCGGTGATGGCGGCGCCACTGGCGCCACTGGCGGCCATGGCGCCCCTGCCGATCATGGCGCCCCTGGCGGCTGCGGAGCGCGTCCTGGTGATCGCCCCGCATCCCGACGATGAGACGCTGTGCTGTGCCGGGCTGGTACAGCAGGCGCTCGGCGCCGGCGCGGCCGTGGGCATCGTCTGGCTCACGGCGGGTGATGGCTTCGAACTCGACGCCGTCGTGACCGAACGCACCTGGCACCCCAGGGGCGCCGCGCTGGAGCGGCTCGGGCTGCAGCGGCTGAGCGAAGCGCACGCCGCCGCCGACCGGCTCGGCGTACCGCGCGCGCAGCAGTACGTGCTCGGATTCCCGGATCGCGACCTCAGCGTGCTGCTGCGCGGCCCGCCGCTGGAGCCTTTGCGGTCCGGCTACACGGGCGTCAGTGCCGTGCCGTACGCCGAGGCACTGCACCCGGGCAGCGTCTACTCGGGCGCCGCCGTGCGCAGCGGGTTGCGGGAGGTGCTCGAGCGCTTCAGGCCGACGCTCGTTCTGGCCGCGGCACCGGAAGACCGGCATCCGGACCACAGCGCCAGCGGTGCACTGGCGACCGGACTGGTGAAATCGGAATTTCCGGGCACCCGCATCGCCTACTGGATCATCCACGGCGGATTGGAGTGGCCGGCACCGCACGGCCTGCACCCGCAACGGGCCCTGAGGCCGCCGGCCCGCGCCGCGGGGCGCGCCTGGCTGTCGCTCCCGCTCGATGCGCGGCAGGTGCAGATCAAGCTCGCAGCCCTGCGTGAACACCACACGCAGCTGCGCGTGATGCGGCGCTTCCTGTATTCCTACGTGCGCGCCAACGAACTGTACGCGCCGTTGCCCTGAGGCCGGCTCTCAGGCTGCGATGGCGAGCGGCGCGGGCCGCCCGAGGGCGTAGCCCTGCAGGAAATCGACGCCGATCGCGCGGGCCGCTTCGACCGAGGATTCGTCCTCGACCTGTTCGGCGATCACCTTGAAATTCAGCGTGCGCGCCAGTTTGATCATGGCCGTGAGCATGGCCTGGTTGACCGAATCGCGGGCCAGATTGCGCATGTAGGAGCCGTCGATCTTGAGAAAGTCGACCCCCAGAAGCTTCAGATTGGAGAAGGAACCCAGGCCGCTGCCAAAATCGTCGAGCGCGAACCGGCAGCCCATGCCATGCAAAACGCCAATGAAGCGGCGCGCCTGATCCATGTTGGCGATGACCGCGCTCTCGGCGATTTCAAAGCAGACCTGGGCCGGATTGGCGCCCGTGGCGTCAAAGCACTCGACCACGAACTCGAGGAACTGCGCATCGGCCAGGGTCTGGCCGGATATGTTGATGCCGATGCTGCGATTGCCTGGCAGCGTGATGGCACCGCGCCCCAGCGCGTCGAGCGTGGTCTGCACGACCTGACGGTCGATGAGCCCCATCAGCCGGTAGCGTTCGGCGGCCTGCAGGAATTCCGCCGGCGACACCTGCTCACCGGCATCGTTGCGCAGGCGCAGCAGCACTTCCATGGCCGGACCGGCGTCACCATCCCCGTAGGCGGCCACGATGGGCTGGCAGTAGAGCTCGAAGCGATGCTCCTTCAGTGCACTCTGCAGCAGCTGCAGCCACTGGATTTCGCCCGATTCCCGCGCATAGGCCTCGTCGCGCGCCGAGTAGACGGTGACGTGGCCACCCTGTCGCTTGGCCTGGTAGCAGGCGGAGTCTGCGGCCGCGAGCACTTCCTCGACGCTTGCGGACTCGCGCGATAACTCCACCAGACCGATGCTGGCGCCGACATTGAAGAGTCGGTCGCGCCACACGAAGCGGTGATCGGCCACCTTGTGGCAGACTTCATCGGCGATCTGCCGCGCCTTGTCGAGCGGGCAGCCGATCAGCAGCAGCCCGAATTCGTCGCCGCCCAGACGGCCGACCGTATCCGAGTCGCGCACGGCGCCGCGGACCAGCTTGGCGATGTCGCGCAGCAGGCTGTCACCGGCCTGGTGGCCGCTGGTGTCATTGATGGCCTTGAACCGGTCGAGGTCCAGGTAGCACAGCACGTGGGTGGCATCGCCGCGCTTGGCCGTGTCGACCGCTTCCTGCAGGCGGCGCTCGAATTCGCGGCGGTTCACCAGCCCGGTGAGCGCGTCATGCGCGGCCTGGTAGGAAATCTGCCGCGTCAGGCCGCGCGATTCGGTGACGTCGTGCAGCAGCAGCACGGCGCCGTCGATATCGCCCCCCTCGTCGCGGATCGGTGCGGCCGCCAGTTCGACCACGCGCTCAACTCCACCGGGCGACATCACCAGTGCGCGGCGGCCGAGGTTCAGCGGCGACCCGGCCGTCAGGGCCTGCTGGACCGGCTCGGTCAGCAGCTTGCGATCCGCCTCGCCCAGGCCCTGGGCCAGATCTTCCAGCGGCACGCCGCGCCCGGACTCGACCGTGACGCCGAACAGCGCCGCCGCCACCGGATTCAGGTAGTCGATGCGGCTGCGGCCATCCACGGTCACCACGGCTCCGGGCATGGATTCGAGCGCCGCCCGCGCGCGCGAACGCCCGCCGCCGCCCTGGCCCAGCGCTGCCACGGTCTGCGTAGGCAGCACCTCCACGCCCACGATCAGCAGCGCGCGATGACCTTCATGCTCCACCGGCCATGAACTCAGCTCCAGGCGCGCGTGCTGGCCCTGCAGGCCGAGCAGGTCGACTTCGTAACGTTCGGCGGCGGGTTCATCGGCCAGGCGATGCCGCACGTTTTCCCCGACCAGTTCGGCGTATTCGGGCGGGACGAGATCCTCGAGCCGGCGGCCGACGAGTTCGCCGGGCTGCGCGCCGATGAGGCTCGCGAACTGGCGGTTGGCGTAGAGGATGCCGCGACTGCCGTGGATCAGCACCGCTTCATGCAATCGATCGCCCAGCGCGCTGACCGGCGCCGGCGGTGCCAGCTGGGAATCGGGCGTCGCGCTCGCGGCGCGCGTCAGCAGGTGATTCGCCACGGTCACCAGCGCGGCGATCTCGCGATGATCCGTGTCCAGTTCGATGCGCCCACGCAATGAACCGCCGACGGCGATGCGATGCAGCTGCCGCGTCACTTCTTCGATGGCGCCGCGCTGGCGCCGCTGCATCAGATGCAGCACCAGCAGCGCCACCGCAAGCAGGGCAAACAGCAGGCAGAATAGGGCCAGAATCGACATGGAGCTGCTGTGGTTCCCTCTGTTGTACGTTGCGGACACCACCTATGCGCAGGTGTCACGGCTTGCTGGTGGCAGCATAGCCCAGCGGACGGTCGCAACAGGGGGCGAATTCACCATATGATGGTGACTTTATTATAGTGGCGTCGGAGCGGCGCTGCCGGTGGCCACGGCGCAGCACCGTCTCCTCACCAGAGACCCGGCCTGCTCCGATGGATCGGCCGCCGCCGGATCAAGTTAAGTTAACCGTAGTATGCTTGTCGTACCGATGCAGAACACCAATGCCGCCCTGGAACAGATGCTCTCCCAGCAGGTCCGCACCTGGGACGTATTCGATGCGCGCACGCTCGATGCGATGCGCCGGGTTCCCCGCGAATGCTTCGTGCCGCCGGCGTGGGGGTCGCTGGCCTATGCCGACTGCGCGCTGCCGCTCGGGCTGGGCAAGCACATGCTCACGCCGATGCTCGCCGGGCGCATGCTGCAGGCCCTGGCGAACCGCCAGGGCCTGCAGCATGCGCCCGGCGAGCATCGGCGTGAGCATGTGCTTGCCCAGCCCGAGCGGCAGCGCGCAGTCGGCATAGGCCAGCGACCCCC
>Ga0075017_100003257_pt1 | contig 10203 bp, 8 predicted proteins | sample AleBraG_ABR_2012_FD_71475 | JGI IMG/M metagenome (GOLD analysis project Ga0075017, IMG submission 71475) | Freshwater sediment microbial communities in response to fracking from Pennsylvania, USA - Alex Branch Run_MetaG_ABR_2012 | ecosystem: Environmental > Aquatic > Freshwater > Creek >... | reverse complement strand
AACAGGTCTTGGTACCAGAAGAAGCGGTTTATTATTCCTGCGGCTGTACTGGGATTCTTCATCTTCTTAGGTGCACTTGGCAGTGTAACCAAGCCAGTGACATTAGCGGATCAATCCGCTGCCACTGCGACTCCAACAGCTACGACGCCCGCTGTCGCTCATGTCTCACCAGCACCGGCTACTGTCGCTCCGCCAGCACCTGCCGTGACAGCGGCTCCCGTAGCACCAGCCCCAGTTGTTGTACCGGCTGCGCCCGCACCAGTCGCGCCACCAGCTCCTGTACCACCGGTCGCACCTCCGCCTCCGCCAGCACCAGCGGCTCAGGGGACAACCTCTCAGCAGGCTGCCCTGAGCGCCGCTGGAGAATACCTCGATACCACAGCTTTCTCACGTGGCGGACTCATCAAGCAACTGGAGTTTGACAAGTATTCTCCGGCAGATGCGACGTGGGCCGCTGACAACGTGGGAGCAAACTGGGGCGAACAAGCAGCTAAATCCGCAGCTCAATACCTTGACACTTCTGCCTTCTCACGCACCGGCTTGATCAAGCAACTGGAATTCGATCAGTACTCGGCGGCTGACGCAACTTCCGCTGCTGACACCGTGAAGGTTGACTGGAACGAGCAAGCAGCGAAGTCAGCTAAACAGTACATCAGCACCATGTCTTTCTCGCACGCCAGCCTGATCCAGCAGCTCACCTTCGATGGCTTCACCCCGGAGCAGGCTGCGTACGGAGTAGCACAAGCGGGACTCTAGCCTAAACGGGGAACCCGCAGTGAGATGATGATGTCAATGAACAAACAATGAGGGGCAGTGCAACGATATGCACTGCCCCTCATTGTTGTCGCTATGAGCCTTGTCTTCAGCCTGTAACTGCTATCACTTCAAGTGGGTTCGCTACCCACGGGGACAGTAAGTGATTCACAGAATGAACCGGCATGAAACCGGAGATTGCCGCCAGTGGGGTACCGTCGTCATTGAGGTCAACGTCGTCCATCACAACCTTCAACTCGTCCCCAACGTAGAAGACGAACGCTGTGTGGTGGACACCGTTCTCATCGGGACCAACAGAGATACCGTTTTCAATGCGCTTATCTTTGTTGAGCATACCAAACGGGGCGATCATCAATCCGGGAGCCTTCAGTACCTTCCGGATTTCATCAACCTTATCCATATAGTCTTGAGCTGTGTTTGACTCAGAAATGATATTGATTACACGGAAACTACCGATGCAATGTTCGATATCACGAACTTCAATAGTATTACTTGTTGCATACCCGAAACCGGGAATGCAATGAATCTTGGGAATCAAGTTTGTTTTGATATTCAGAATTGCGGTAAAAGCTCCCACCGTATTTAATCCCCAGAAGTCATAGTTTTTGTCAAGGTAATCTTTGCTCAAGGGTGAAGGTGTCCACCATATTCGGAATGCCAGTTTTCCTATCGTTCCAGTTATTTCCTTGCCATCTTTGGTGTGCCGTCCAACAGGCTCAATATGCACGGAGCTTATTCCCATCCGCTCCCTAATGACATCGATGTAAGAAGAGTAGGTGGCATAATCACCTCCCAAAAACGAAGGATAGGTAAAGGTGGCAATTCCTATTAATGGGGATTCTAGGTCACTATCTCTAAAATCTACATGTTCCTCTCCAGCTAGTAATGGAGCATCTTTTTCTGGAAGGAAATCAAAAACTTTAGCCCAGATTCTTCTCCTCTGCTGGTATGCAAGGGTAGACCTGACAGGAAGTGTCTTTAATGCGATGGTATCCTTGATTACACCAATCCCAAACAATGACTGGTTTGACGGATTTTGGTATGCAAAAAGACGATGGACGTCATAGTCATCGTTTTCAGGAGGTTCCTCCTCGTAAAGATATTTCAATTCTTTTGGAATGACTCCCCTTCCAGCTTCGATAAGGTCAACAGACTTTGCAACCTTGCTGAGGTCCCAGTTCTGAGGACGCATTGCCTCCAGCTTGGACTTGAACAGTTGTTTCTGGTGGTTAACCTCAAGACGGTGGTAGCTGGCTTCAGCGAGTCTCTTATCGATGTTCATAAGTATCAGGATACCATTGTGCGACACATCCTGTCACTAAAGTTGACAGTGGACGGCGCTACGTGTAACGAAGGTTTATAGATGGACACTTGAATGCTGGTACGTCCTGAGCTGGTTGCGTTAGCCAACAGAAGGTTCAAAAAGAAGCTCACCGCTACTATCTATGGACTGAGGGGGAATAACCTTCATAGTCGATTACAAGGAATACCACATGAGTAAAAATGAGAATCATGAGCTATTTAAGAAGTATGGCAAGCGAGAAGTGAAGGGTGTAGAGACTCTAACCATTCGTGATACCGGGGCGGACCGCAGGGGTAGTTACTTACCCATGGTTTGGAGGGTGTCTCTATCCTTACCGATCACCGCTCCTCACCCCAGTGACGCTCCAGCAAAGTGGAATTCGAACGGATTCACTCCGTCACCGGAGTTGTTCGAAGCTATCAACAAGATGCTTCATTCTGCCAACTTCTCCGTTACACTTCATTTTCGTGAGGCTGACCTCTATGAAATAACTGTGAAATAAGAATGTAATCCGTCACCGATGCCACCGTATTTGCTTCCCCGCAAGTACGGTGGCACGATGCGGAATGGGCTGTGTGATTGCTTATTTTCTCCAGCCTACCCGCCCTTGCACCTACCGTGTTTCGTAGGAAATCATGATCGCAGCAATCGCGATCATGATGATGAACCCGTCCAAGACAAGGGTCAGAATCGGCAGCACCAGAACGAAAGCCGTAGGGCGTCCGGGGAACTCATAGTTAATGAATCTTTGGTACTTGATATGAAGGATGCAGGAAGACACGCCGAGAATCAGGCTGGTAGCGAACCCCGGAATCCAATAGTAGTTCCAGAAGCCGAAGGTATCACCTTTCAAGCTGAGGAACACTACGGAGAGCAGGACAAGGCACGTTGGAGACGAATACGGCGTTCTCTAGTCGGCTCAGTTTTCTAGCGAGGTGGTCCTCGTATGCATCAGCATCTTCAAGCATAGGTTCGCTCAAGATATATCCTCTCTTTCTGCTCACACTATACTGTGTTGTCAACTATGACGATTGTTGGGTCTGGGGAGAAGTATAAGTGCGGTGGTGGGCGCTTCAAGGTGGTTGCCAATATGCCTGATTAGGTAATGTATCTCCGACCTCGGAGATACTTTTAGTGGAAGACAACGGCTGCTGCCACATGATATAGTCAACGTAGTTGTCTCATGAATCCAAATACCAAGGACGGTCCCTATGAAGCCCCGCAAGCACCAGCAAGATGCCATCAGTAAGATCGTCCCAGCGCTAACAAAAACCGGTACCCGCGCCACTGTCGCCATGGCTTGCGGCTCAGGCAAGACCCTTGTCGGGGTGCGTTCCATTGAATCCCTGCTTGCGGGCAATACCACGGCAAAAATCATCATCTTCGTTCCGAACCTCCCCCTGCTGGACCAGACCATTAATGACTGGCTGAAACTGGACGCCTTCGGCGGCGACTTCGTTCTTCTCCCGGTCGCCTCCACCGGCTCCTCACTCTATGGCGAAGACTCGGTGGACCATCTGGAAGGTGTTTCCCCATCGGTCATCGCCAAGGTGACGAAACAGGTCGATGTCCGCGAGAACACCACACAGGTTGGTGACATCATCAGTGTCCTCAAGGAAAATCGCCGCGTGGTCATCTTTTCCACCTATCAGTCCTCTGCCAGTATTGCTGATGCGGTTGGCAGCATTCCCGGTTTCTCTTTCGACGCCGCGCTGATGGATGAAGCCCACCGGACTGCCGGTGCTGGCAGAGTGGAGAACTCCCCGTGGCAGATGTGTCTCGATGACAATTTCATCAGTGCCGAGCGCCGGTTGTTCCTGACGGCGACACCGCGTGTCCATAAGGGGCGCAAAACGGCAAAGGCGCAACGGTCCTTCAACAGCGCTGATGAGCTTCTCGAAGACTACATTGATCACGGCGTCAGCATGGATGACGAGTCAGTGTACGGACCTATAGTCTTCGAGTTCTCCTTCGCGGAAGCGATTGCAGCGAACATCCTCTCAGACTTCAAGATTTACGCTATCGCCATCTCGGACAAGGATATGCGGACAGCGGCACTGGACAACCTGAAGGTGAATCTTGACCACGTTGACCTCAAGCGCCCCAGCCCCGACCAGCGTGAGACCGTAGCCAGTGCACGTAATCTCGCCGTCATCGCCGCCGTTGGCAAAATGGTTGAACGGGGACTGATCTCCGGCATGCTTTCCTTCCACTCGGACACTTCCAAGTCACGTCGGTTCACGAAGGACACCGCTGGTTACCTTGCCGCTCATCCAAAATCCGTGCTTTCCACTGCACTGGTCAATGACGTGACCGGGGAAACCCCGCAGCAGGAGCGCGAAGAGACCATGGGCAACTTTGACTTGGCTCAGGTCCAAGGACGCTTTGCCTCGATTGCCAACTGTAGGGTTCTCACAGAAGGCATTGACCTTCCGGAGTTGGACTCGATCCTCTTCGCGGACCCCAAGCATTCCAAAATCTCCATTGTTCAGGCTGCCGGACGAGCCATTCGTCTGAACCCAAGGAAGAATGACAAGGTTGCCTGCATTATCGTCCCGGTGTTCATCGGGGATCAGGAAGACCCGGAAGAGATGGTGAACTCGTCTGCCTTCGGTAAGCTGCACGAGATCATGCTCGCGCTTCGTGAGAACGACAACATGAGTGCTTACTTCTCCTCTGCGATCAGGAACGAGGCTTCCGATAAGGAACTGGGCACTAACTCCGAGAGCGTCATCATGAGTGTGACCGATATTGATGGCGGTCTGATTGCAGGGCCTGAAGGCGGGGAAGGAACTCCGGTCGTCATCATGGCTCCGGCTTCCGCTGGCAAGGCAGAAGACATGGCACCCGTCCTTGTTCGCTCATACCGCCAGTTCGCCAAGGCATGCCAGTTGAAGATCGTCGGGCAGTACGCCACACCGTTCGAGCGTAACGTTGCCATGCTCAACGTCTACAAGGACAAGCACCAGCACTGCAACATGCAGAAGGGGGCAATGATTGAATCATTCCCTATCGGCAAAGTGGTCTACCGAATCCGGGATATGTTCTACGATGGCGCTCTCCCCGCTCACGAAGCGGAGGCATACGCCGCCATTGGACTCAAGCTAACCCCCGTAGACGAGATGGTGTCTGCCATCGATACGGTGTTGGCGTCAGTCAATGGCTGATCACAACATCGTTGATGATGATGATTACTACCTGACCCATGGGCTGGGCGGTCTGCTTCTTGGCTTCACCAACTATCAGGAGGTCAACCAAGCCTATTCAAAGCTGCCTAAAGAAACACTCGTCAGAGTAGCGGAGTACGTTCCGTTTCCTGATGACTTCCAATGGTCATCACGCTTCAAGGCAGTGCAGGACCACTTCCAACAGACAGGGGCAATGCCCTCATTGGCTACCGGTGAAGAGTCACTGGCAAACTGGATTGGCTCTCAGAGGCACCACTTCAAGAAGGGGACTCTGAGCGAGGACCGTATCCGTCTTATGGACGCCGAACTCGGACCTTGGAAGATTGACTCTAAAGAGGCATCTTGGGTCAGGCAGTTCACCGAGCTAAAAGCCTTCTACGCGGAGCACGGACGTATACCCACGAAGCTGGACGATAAACCGGAGTTCCAGCTAGCCGTCTGGCTCATGGGTCAGAAGCGACAGTATTCCTTGGGCCGCTTGGCACGGGAACGCGTCGCACTGCTGGATGCCGACCTGCCTGTCTGGAGGAGAACCAAAGAAGATTACTGGAAGGAAACACTTCAGAGGTTTGTATCATTCAAGGATAGAACCGGCAGAATGCCCACGACGGTCTCCCCTGAATACGAGGAGCGTTACCTCGGGCTTTGGATATCGAACATCAGAGCCGCTGACGCAAAAGGTAAGATCAGCGCTGAGAGAATGCAGGCACTGGATGAAGCCATACCTGAATGGCGGATCAGGCAGTCTGATCAGTGGATAGTCAACCTCCAGAAATCCGCAGCGTATGTTGCTGCCCATGGCGAAATGCCGAAACAAAGAGACTCAGCGGAAGCCGGTTTCATCGGCAAGTGGATAATGGCCCAGAAGCGCCTCTGCAAGAAGGGCATCCTGCCGTCCGATAGGGAGCGGCTCATGGATGAGCACCTCCCTATTTGGCGTTCCTCCCATGACACCCGCTGGGAGAATAATCTAAACCGTCTTATCTTGTTCGTTCAGGAACACGGTGTTTACCCTTCGTCCAAAGCAGATGACGCAGACACGGCAGCCACAGGTATATGGATCGGGGTTCAGAGGCGCTTCCTAAGGGACGGCAAACTGCTCTCTGAACGCAAAACCAAGCTGGACGCTGTGCTCCCGCATTGGGAGGACTTATGGAAGCACACACTAAATCAAGTTGCTGATCACGTTAGAGTCCACGGAACCATGCCTTCCGGAAAAGGCAAGAACAAGGCTGAGGCGATTCTAGGTCAATGGGTGACCAGACAGAGAAGAATGCTGCGCTCAGGCGAACTCACGCCTGAGAGGGAGGAGGAACTTGATCAGACATTGGATACATGGCGCACGAGCCGCATGGACAACTGGTTCATCTTCATTGAAGAGTGCCATGCTTTTGCTCTGGAACATGGCACTCTCCCTTCCCCTTCGGCCTCTGCGTCGCCTGCCGAAAAGAAGCTGAATACATGGGTTGCTAACCAGTACGCCAGAATGAAAAAAGGCACTATGCCGCTGGACCGGATCGCTCTAATGGACAGTAAGGTTCCGGGGTGGAGGCTTAGTCCCAAAGATAAGTGGATGGAGCGAGTCAACATAGTCGCTGAGTACAAAAGAGAACACGGAAAGTTTCCCGCCATCTCATCTCTCAGTGCACCCGAAATCAGGAAGCTGGGGGTTTGGTTATCCAATCACCGTGCTAAAGCCAAGACCGGAACATTGGAACCGGAACGGGAACTCATTCTAGATTCAAATCTTCCCGGATGGCGTGGAGATGGAAACAAGTGGGAACGGGACATGGAATCCGTCGTCACTTACTTCCGTGAGCATGACGCTTACCCCAACGGAAGTTCGGATGATCCTCACGTTGCGTTCATGGCTGGCTGGCTCTCTGATGCTCGAAAACACTTCAGGAGCGGGAGGATGTCACCGGAGCGCAGCGCTGCACTGAACGCCCCCCTGCCGCAGTGGAATGACCTGTGGGAGACTTCACTGTACCTTGTGTCCAAGTTCGTTGACGGCAATGGAAGGATGCCGTCCGGCGACTCTGAGAACACTAAAGAAAAAGAGCTGGGACGTTGGGTGGACAGGCAACGCAATCTCGCTCTTTCGGGTGCCCTTAACCCCGAGAAAACCGCTTCCTTAGACTCTGCTGTTCCTGCTTAGTTACTCTCTTCAGAGCTTGCATCTGTTGGCGGTAGGTAATCCCAATGGCAAAGGAATCGACACGAGGCAACTCGGACCTCATACCGGAGAACGACTACTACCTCACTAACGGTCTTGGCGGTCTGCTTCTCGGGGCAAGATACTACTCGGAGGCAGAGCACGTCTATGGGAAGTTCCCTGAATCCGACCGGCTTCGTGTCATGCCTTTCATCCCGCTGCCTCATGACATCAAATGGTCCAGTATGGTCATGAGGATCAAAGCGTATGTCGAGTCCAACAATTCGTTGCCTACGATTAATGATGAAGACAAAAGCGTCCGGTCCCTAGCACGCTGGCTCGCTAACCAGAGAGTGCGCCTCACCGATAACGAGTCCTCGCCGGAACGCTTAGCGGTGCTCGATGCACTCGTTCCGACATGGAATCCGGAGCGCGACCGCTGGAACACGAAGTTCGCTGAGGTGTGTGCATTCCGTGCAGCTCATGGGCGGCTGCCTTACTATGCAGAAGAGAACGGAGCGTGGCTCGGTACGCAGCGTAGTGACAGCAAGAAGCAATCACTCTTGGACCACCGACGTGAGCTTCTGGACACGCATCTCCCCGAGTGGCAAGGTGAGAGTGCCGATGACAAATGGGTGAAGAAGTTGGACGCCCTCATCAGCTTCATTCAGCAGAACGGACGGTTCCCCAGCCGAGACGCTGACAGCGGGAGCACCATTGCGAACTGGCTCGGTACGCAGAATGGACTCGTCAAGAAGCAGCTACTCGGAGACGAGAAGACGAAAGTCCTGACGGACAGACTGCTCGCCGTCATCACTTCAGAGATGCGTGTCAGCAGTATTCCTGAGTTTCTTGGGTTTGACCAATGGGCGCAGACACTACGGCAGGTAATCGCGTACGTTGAAGAACACGGCGACCTACCACGCAAAAGTGAGAACAAGCCAGCCACGTCACTGTCCGAGTGGATGACACGTCAACGCAAGCTTGGAGATGACGGTTTAACGAGCGAACAAGTCAAGGCATTGGACGATGCGTTACCGCATTGGCGTGATACTTCTACGACGCGCTGGGAGCAGAATTTTGACAAGTGTGTGGAACACTTCGTATCCCATGGCAGCTTGCCATCTGCTTCAAGCAAAGAACCGGAAACACAGCGACTTGGACGCTGGTTCCAGAACCAGAAGAACACACTGAAATTTGGGGGTAGCCCTGAACGCGAAGCCGCCTTTGATGAACACATTCCGATCTGGCGGGGAGGCATCGCTGTTGCACGTATCGAGGAATGGGGAGTCACCCTAAACGCTGCGTCTACCTTCATGGACGAACATAAAAGGTACCCGTCGCTGAAGACGAAGGACCCCTTGGAGAAATCACTTGCAGGGTGGGTCTACAAGCAGCGCGACCGTTACAAGAACGGCATCATGTCGGAGGGCCAGAAGGCTCTGCTGGACAAGCGCCTCCCATTGTGGATGGCACGTCAGGGCGCAGGGTGGGAGACAAAACTGAGCGCCGCAGTTGAGTGCTACCAAAAGACCGGATTGCTTCCCCGCAAGAAGCGCGGAGAATACGCATCCGTGTCAGCATGGTTGAGGTCACAGCGCAGCCAGCACCGCAAGGGCGAACTAAGAAGTGATCGGGTTAGTAAGCTGGATGTTGAGCTTCCCGGATGGAGCGATGAGTACAGGTAGTTATGATGCGTTAACGCAATTTACTGTATACGTCAAAGGAGACTTTAAAGTTACTAGAGATAGAATTAGGTACACTGGATGGTATAGAGCGCCCTCGTCGTGCTGTTCACAACTTCAAGGATAAATGATAATGACTACCACAGGCTATAGGTCACTGGCTGGTCAAACGGTCACATTCATTGGCAGAGATGAAATCGGCAACCAGATCAAGTCCATGGTTGAACTACTCTCGGGAAGGTGGCAATCCAGATTTACGTCAATGACGACAATTATCGTGTACGACGACGGTTTCGCTCATTTTGAAGAGATACAGCAACTTGCCGACACGTTGCGCCTCCACCACTCCACCACCAGACTCATGAATTCACTTGCCTTTTTTGACTATCTAAATATGGTTGATGCTTCGCAAGCGGTAGCACCGACATATCGATTCAATCCTGCTCCCGGCTGGGAGATACCACCTATCGGTTGGGTCCCACCTCCCGGATGGCAACCGCCAAAGGAATGGATACCAGCCCCTCCGGGATGGAATTTTTGGGTGGAAGACAAGTAGCGGTAACTACTCAGAAAGAATCATCAATACTCAATGGGGTTCTTATGGGCACCAGTCACCATAGCCGTCTTGCATTGTTTAGGAACTAAGATTCACTGCGGGCAATGTTTGACTCTGCCGTTGAGCTTCTGGTAAGTTTCAAGCAAGACCTATGTGGTCATCAAAAAAAAGTTGCTCCCAAAATTGGGATATACCTTATTAGTCGGATTTTTCAAAACGATCAATAAGGGATGACTTTTGGCGCACATCGATGATCTTGTAAAGCAAGTTGCCGATCCGCAGCTCCGTGCCGCGCTGATGCAGCAGGTAGCCGCCTTGACCAGTCGCAAACAATTCGGCCTAGTGTTTCAAGAGCACTCTCCAGAGTCGGTTCGACTGCCGCAGCAGCGCGTACGTACTGGTGACAAGGTGCAACTTCGTGAGTCCAAGGAATCCGCAACTTTTCACGTTCTCTCTACGAAAGCTTCATTGGACGTAGCTTCAGTTATTGAACTGGATGATTCCGGTGAGACTGTGGGTGAGCCGCAGGACATGCTCAAGAC
>Ga0075017_100003256_pt1 | contig 10203 bp, 9 predicted proteins | sample AleBraG_ABR_2012_FD_71475 | JGI IMG/M metagenome (GOLD analysis project Ga0075017, IMG submission 71475) | Freshwater sediment microbial communities in response to fracking from Pennsylvania, USA - Alex Branch Run_MetaG_ABR_2012 | ecosystem: Environmental > Aquatic > Freshwater > Creek >... | reverse complement strand
TTGAGGTTCTCATGCGAGACGTTGCCCCTTTGAGTAGGCAAGTGCGACTCGATGCGTGCGTACTGTTCGGGTGTGATTTCCATGCCCGAAGTATATCACGTAGTGTTAACACGCCCTAGCCGGGATGAAGCGGCGGACTGAAGTGCTAGTCACAATTGAACGCGTCGTGCCGACGTAATGTATTCAGAGCGCCTTAATTTGAGTCGACCCTGTCCATCAGACGACAGAGGCGATGGAAAATAGCGCAGATTGGTTCAGGCGCGGCATCTATACTTCCTTCGTCAAAACTAATTGGGCCGATGCAGATGTCTCAGATCACAAAGATCTTGCAGGCGAGCCTGAAAGGGCTTGGTATCGGTATTACATCGTACCGGAGGTTAAAGGGGTTGAGGGAGCATAAGAACGATGTTGATGCCCTATTGACGCTACCCGCCGAAAAATTGGCTAAGCTAGCTGCGCTACTTCGGAAATCTAAGTCCCAACTGCGCCAGGACCTGTTTGTCTTGGCGGAACTTGATTTCAAGCGGAATGGCTATTTTGTCGAATTTGGCGCGACAAACGGAATTGATCTGAGCAATACGTATTTGTTGGAAAGGGAATTCGGTTGGAATGGGATACTGGCAGAGCCTGCTAGCTGCTGGTATCAGGCTCTAAAGGCAAATCGCAACTGCAACATTGAGACGAACTGCGTGTGGAGGGATTCCACGTCGACGCTGAATTTTAACGAGGTGGACGCCGCCGAGTATTCAACTATCGGGGCATACAACAACAACGATTTGCACGGGAAGACTAGGGTAAGCGGACGCAGCTATTGTGTAACCACAATATCTCTTGGCGACTTGCTCGAAAAATACAATGCTCCGAGAGAAATCGATTACCTCTCAATTGATACTGAAGGCAGCGAATTCGAGATACTAAATAGCTTCCCCTTTGGTAAATATCAATTCACGATAATTACCTGCGAGCACAATTTCACGCCAATGAGAGAAAAAATCTACAACCTTCTGGCAAAGCATGGATATGCGCGAAAGTTTGTCGGGTTTTCGATGTGGGATGATTGGTACGTAAGGAAGTGATCTACCGAAAGGCGAGATAGATTTTCCAAATCCGTCCTAGAATCTGTGCAATGCACATCAGAAACAAGAAGAGGACGTAGGCCATGAACGTCGCCACGTCTTTACGTTGAGCATTGCTTTCCGGCGTCGCGGTTGAGCGCAGCTTCGTAGATTCGGGTAATCCTTGCCGCGACCGCAGCGGCCGACAGTGCCGAGGCGATCCTGTCGGCGCCATCTCGTACTCCGCTCTCAAGTAGCTCTTTGATATCTTGAATCATCGCGGCAAGCGCATGCCGCGGTACCACACGGTGGCTCTTGGTGCCTTCAACGAGAGTGGCGACATCGCCGACATCGAAGCTGACGGTGGGAAGATTGCAGGCCATAGCTTCCTTGACTGTGTTGGGAGACCCCTCCCATTCTGACGTCAGGAGCATCAGATCAGAGGCGTAATAGTAATCCCGGAGTATGGTGCGCGGCCGATGATAGACGATATGTAGCGAATGGTTGGGACCCAGGGTTGCCACGGCCCGCTGCGCGAGATCACAGCGCTTTCGATATTCATAAGGCGTATGGGGCCACAGCAGGTGTCTCTTCGCATCGGTGAATCCCAGGCGCTGGCGGGCTTCGCTGCGATCGGTAGCGGTCGGTGGCCTAAAGAATTGGGTGTCGACGCCATTGGGAACAACGGCGGCCCCGGTGATGCCCCAGGACTGGATCACCGCCGCCATGCCGGCGGTCTTTACGATGATCTGGTCGGCGGCTCGACACGCAATGCGGGTTAGTAGACGGCCAAGTTGTGAAATGGGTGTCAGTCCTCCTGATGCGGAAGGTGTGCCAAGTACGTCGTCCCCGCACAAGCTCAGGACGAGCGGTTGGCTCGTGAAGGCAGCGGCGGCCAGAAAGCCTGTGAGTCCGTAGTGCGCGTGCAGCAAGTCAGGCCGGAATACCCGTGTTCGCGCTCGTATGCGCATCGGTGCGAGCAGGTAAGCCCCTTTTGAAGTTCGGCCGTCGATGAATAGAACGTCAACGTCGTGGCCGGCTTCCTGCAGCGAGGCGACCTGGCTTTGCACGAATGCTCCATAGCTTTGGCGCGCAGGGGTGGGGTACATGTTCGTGACGGTCAGGATACGCATGAAGTGCGGTACCGCCTCGATAGATGCATCAATACGTAGAGGCACCAAAGGCGGTGGGGCGCGCGCGAGGCGAGACCAGATGGGGCATCAAGCGCGAAGTCCTGCGGTAAGTCCAGGCCCCAGAACTCCAGATCGGGGCGGGATTGCCTGAGTTCATCATTCAGGCCGTTGTCGAGCAGGCTCTGAACGGGAATCGAAAAGCCTGTCTTGCGTTGGTTCCATACCTGGGGAGGAATGAGGCTCGCCAATGCGGCGCGCAGCGGGCGCTTGGAGCGGAACATCGAGAGTTTGCCGCCGCTGGGCAGGCCAATGGCGTAATCGACAAGATTGCGGTCGAGCAGGGGCGCCCGGACCTCGAGACTGTGGGCCATGGACGCCCGATCAACCTTCTGCAGCACTCCGTCTCCCATGTAAAAGCGAAAATCGGCACGCAGGATGCGCGACAATGCATCTTGCATGCCGGAGGCCGTCAGATCGGCGGAAATCAGTACCTCGGCGCAGGAAGTGCCCTCGACGCCCGGCAGGAGCCGTTCCACCTCGGCGGCTGAGAAGAGCGAAACGGACGCCAGATGCCTGGAAGCAGGGGCGGCAGCGCCTTCCGGGAGCAACCAGCGTGACAAAGGGTGGCGTCGAGGAAGCAATGCCCTCAATGCCGCGACGGCACCGGGTATGCGCTGCGCCACCCTGATAAGGTGGTGCAGGCGGTGCGTGCGGTACCCGGCAAAAAGTTCATCGCCCCCATCCCCACCCAGCGCCACAGTAACGTCTCTGGCGGCAAAGGCGCTCAGGAGGTAGGTGGGAACGATGGAGGAATCAGCCAAGGGCTCATCCAGGGCAGCCAGGGCTGCCGGAACCGCACGGCGCAGGTCGGAGGTGGACAATCTTTCACTGTGGTGACGTGTCGACAGGTAGCGCGCGACGCCGGCCGAGTAGGGGCTTTCGTCGTAGGCCGGATCTTCGAACCCGATCGAGAAGGTGTGAGTGGATCCGGGCCCAACGGTCTTGGCGACCAGTGCCGCGACCAGGCTGGAATCTACGCCCCCGGAGAGAAACACGCCGATCCGGCGTTCGCCGATCAGCCGCGACCGCACCGCATCATCCAACAGGCACAGTTCGGCGCGCGCATCAATGGCCTGTGTCTCCGGCGCGCCAAAGGCCGTCCAATAATGTTCACTCGATGTGCGGCCCCGGTGCCAGGTCACGCATTGACCGGGTTCGAGCTTGCGGATGCCCACGAACGCGGTCGTCGGCGCCGCGAAATATCCCAGCCGCAGGAAGCCCGCGAGCGCCGCACGATCGACCGCAGGGCGGCCGTCGGTGAGCTCAAGCAGGGCCGTCAGCTCCGAGGCAAAGACAATTGCATCTGGCGTCGCGAGATAGTATAGCGGCTTTTCGCCGGCAGCGTCGCGTGCCAGCAGCAGTCGTTCGCCCGCGGCGTCCCAATGTGCAAACGCAAACATGCCATTGAGACGAGCAAGGCAGGCAGGACCGTCGCGACGAAGCAGCTCAAACAACACCTCTGAGTCGGAATTCGTCCGCCATTCGATATCAGACAGGCTGTCGCGCAGAGACTTGTAGTTATAGATCTCGCCATTGAACACGAACGCGGAGTGGTCTGCGTGAACGAGGGGCTGATGTCCTCCGGCCACATCCACGATGGACAGACGGCGGTGCCCAAACAAGCCGGTGATGCGAGCTCCGGCATTGGTCGAACTGATCGAAGTGACGCCCTGGTCGTCCGGTCCGCGGTGCCTGAGGCGCAGCAGCGCATTGGCCAGCTTCCGGTCGGCAGACGGCGGAAGTTCAGATCCGCTGTGAAGGATGCCGGCGATTCCGCACATCGTGGCGCCGATGGTCCTAGAGTGCGCCACGGTACGAGGCGAGGAGAATTCGATCGTCCAGGGGAATTTCGGAGCCGGACTTGGCTCCGAGGAAAAACAGGCCGCTGGCGCCATCCAGGGTTCCGGCTCGATCAATCAGCCAACGATCAAAGTACTTCAGATAAAAGGTCAGATAAGCCGCGATGGCGGACAGCACCCGGCGGGCCGCAGTGCCTCTGGCGAAACTCGCAAGAAAATATTGCGCGCTCCAGGCCAGGGCCATGCCGGTGCCGCAGGTGGCTCCGCTGTCGATGTGATTGAAATGCCGGAACAGTCGCCGCAGGCCGAGGTCCGTATAGCGAGTAAAGTCGTACCGGCCGCCGTGCACCGGCTGCATGAAGGGGATCTCGGCGTAGACCAGGCCCCCGGGGCGCAGTACACGGCGGATTTCCCGAACGCATTGCAGCGGGTCGAGCACGTGTTCGAGCACTGCCTGTACGACGATGCCGTCCAGGGAGTCGTCTGCGAACGGCAGAACGTGGGAGTCGGCAATGAGCTGGGTTCTGGGTCCGAAGGATACGTCGGATTCGATCAGCTGCACGGTCGCGTCGGCAGCCAGGATATGCATGCCTTCGCCCAGGACGCTGCCGCCGATGACCAGGACCAGCGGAGTACCGCCCTCGCGATTGAGGCGACGGGCAAATCCCCTGATATTGCGCGCGGCGTGAATATTTACGCCTATCTTCGGAATCAAGGCGCGTCCTAGGCGGCGCCACCAGGGAAGATCAAGCGCAAAAAAAGTGTCGCGACGGCCAGTGAAATCCTCAATGGCGTAGACGCTGCGGGACTCGTCAATCAGCACGGGGCATCCGAAAGCGACCGGGAAGCGGTGTGCCTCCGTGCGCCGCTCCGCATCTGCGTCGCAAGTCAGGACTTCCCCCTGCCGCGCCAACGGCCCGCCGCATACTGGGCACCTCAGTAGCGACATCAGGCGTGGATTTCCGAGCAGTAAGGAGGGGTTATTGTCGCTGGTCGAACCGTTCAGGGAGTTCATTGGCTGTGGAATGCCGAGGGCGTCGTGCCAGGCGGCGACTCTTACATGCGCATTTCCGATTGTCCAGCGCAACGCCGAGTGCGCAATGCCGGGGCGAGCGGGTCGCGCCTGGCTTGGACCATTTGGCGTTGCCGGGACATAGAGTAATCAAGCTGAAATAGACTGGATCATAAAATTGAGCGTAGAGTGTTCGCGGCGATGCCGGGATTGTGGGCGCAAATTCTCAAGAAATGGCCAGGCTGAAGTCGTCCGCGAGGCGTAAGAGAAGTGTATCAACAGATCCTGAGAGCACTCGCGGCTGCCGTACCGGGGGGAGCCTACGCGCTGGTGCCGAAGCGAATCGCCGGCCTGATTGACTATTCGAAAGGGTATTGGAATACCTTTTACCCCTGGGGCGGCCCGATGAACGGGCAGACTGCGCGCCTCGAGATTGCTCGTGCCATTATTGAAAAGTACCAGATCGAGCAGATTATCGAGACGGGCACGTACCGGGGCACGACAACCGAGTGGTTTGCACAATTCAATGTGCCGGTGCTCAGTGTCGAAACACATGAACAATTTGCGGCGTTCTCCCGGCGGCGCCTGCGCCATTTGCCGAATGTCCGCATTGAGTGTTGTGATTCCACCACGGCAGTAAAGGCGTGGGCAGCGGATTCCGGGATTACTTCGAAGCGCACGTTGTTCTATCTCGATGCGCATTGGAAGGATCACTTGCCGCTCCGTGAAGAGCTGGAACTGATTGATCAGTACTTCAAGTCCTGGATCGCCATCGTGGATGATTTCAAAGTCGCAAATGATCCGGACTATGGTTTCGATGACTACGGGGATGGGAAGGTATTGGACCTGGATTATATCCGGAAATGCAAACTAAGTGATTTCGTCGCGTTTTTCCCCGAAGTGGCGGGGAAATGGGAAACGGGGTTGAAGCGCGGTTGCGTGGTATTGGTGGCAAACCGGGACGGGGCGGCGACATGCCGCGCGATGCCGTTGTTACGTCCGGCGACTGGCGACTGAATTACGTCGCCACCAGGCCACCGCTTTTGCGGTCCTCAATCACCTGAGCCATCAACTCCCCGTCAATTCTCGGCAGTCGGTCTGCATATCCATAAACCAACGCCCGATCGCAGTACTGATTGATGAGCCGAGGGATCCCCCGGCTGTGCGCATAGGCCAGGCGGATGGCGGAGTTGGCGATCAGGTTCAGCGGGCCGCCGGCGACGCGCAGGCGGTGGTGGACGTAGTTGCGGGCTTCTTCGGGCGACAGGGCGCCGATGTGGCAGTCGGCGCTGATGCGCTGGGCGAGCTGCACCATGGTGGGGGCGCTGATCATGGCGCGCAGCTCGGGCTGGCCGACCAGGATGGTCTGCAGCAGCAGATGCTTGTCGGCGTTGATGTTCGAGAGCACCCGCAGCTCCTCGAGCCGCGCGGGGCCGAGGTTCTGGGCTTCGTCGACGATCAGCACGACCTTGCGCCCACCCGTGTATTCACTGATGAGGAATTTGGTGAACAGCTCGTAGAGCTCGACGTCGTCCTTGCCGCGGTACTCGATGCCGAAGCTCATGCAGACCCATTGGAACAGGCGGCCGAAGTCGGCGCTGGTATTGCTGACCAGGCCGACGGTCACAGTCTGCTCGATGGTCTTGAGCAGGTGACGGATGATGGTGGTCTTGCCCGAGCCGATTTCGCCGGTGATCAGGCAGAAGGCGGCATCGTGGGCGAGGCTGTATTCGAGCTGGATCAGCGCGCGGCGGTGCGGGCGCGCGAGGAACAGGAATTCCGGATCGGGGGTCAGGGCGAAGGGTCTTTCGCGCAGGCCGTAGAAGGTTTCATACATCGCGCCGCACCCGTGAGCCGCTCAATACGAGTATTCGAGGGCCGCGTCGGAGCGCGAGCCGTTGAGGACGGTGCCGAGGATGGGTACGTTACGCAGGATCTCGAAGCAACGCACCAGGTCCTCGCGCCGCGTGTGCTCTTCGCCCACCACGATCAGCGCCGCGTCGACCTGGGGCGCAAAGGTCAGGGCATCGTCGGCCCCGAGCACCGGCGGAAGATCGAACAGCACGATGCGGTTGCTGTAGCGCTCCTTCAGCTCCCGGACCAGCCGTCGGGTGCGCTGGCTGCCGAGCAGCTCGGAGGAATTCTTGACCGGGGCGGTCGCCGGCAGCAGCAGCAGCTGTCGATAGCCCTGCGGGTGAACCAGTGCCCGCGCCACCGGCACTTCGCCACGCAGGCACTGATCGACGCCGACCTCGGGCTCCAGGCCGAAGCGCTCGTGGACGCTCGGGCGGTGCAGATCGAAGTCCACCAGGAGCGCGGTGTGGTTGGTGTCTCCGGCGATGGCCACGGCCAGGTTGACGGCGGTGAAGGTCTTGCCGTCGTCGGGGGCGGGGCTGATGATCGCCAGCGTGTTCCAGCCGTTCTGGCGCAGGCGCTGCAGCACCTGGGTGCGGAGCATCTTGAAGGCCGGGCCCACGGGGCCGCTGGCATCCGGCGCCATGACACCCTGCTTGCGCAGCACCTCCGGGTCCACGAGCGCATGGCGGGTGTGGGGGAAGTTGAGGGTCGTGGCGGTCGCCTGCACGGCGCTGCGGTCCCTGGGGAGCTCGACCACCCTCTGCAGGGCCTGGGTGCGTTCCTCCCGGGCCAGGTCCAGGGCTTTCTTCAGGCGTTCCATGTCAGCTCTTGGCCAGATCGACCCAGGGAATGACCGCCAGGGGCGGGACGGAGAGCAGGGTGATGAGATCGTCGCGCCCGCGGATTCGCGTATCGAGCGATTCGAGCAGCACCATCAGGCCGAAGGCGCCCCCGATGGCCAGCAGGGTGCCGAGCGCCAGGATCAGCGGCCGATTCGGGCTCACCGGCTTCTGCGGCTCCACGGGCGGCTCGATCATCGTGAAGCGCTCGCCCTTGCGCTCGGTTTCGAGGTTCGAGGCCAGCTGGGCTTCCATCTGCTTCTGCTGCACTTCCAGATGCTTCTTGCGGGCGCTCTCCAGATCGCTCGCCAGGGCATCGTAGTCGCGCTCGATCATCGGTGTGGCGGCGCTGCGCGCCTCCAGGTCCGTGAGCCGTGCGCGCAGCTGCTCGTGCTGCGCGAACAGTGAGGCCCGATCCGTCCTGGCCGCTTCGAGATTCGCCTGGATCTGGATATAGGCCGGATTGTCGGGGGCCTCATTGCGCACCGGCGTCGCGGGTGTCTGCGGCGCGCTCTTGAGCTGCGCCTCCAGTTGGGCCACCTTCCTGGTCAGGCGCAGGACATCCGGATGCTCGGCCGTGCGCGTCTGGCTGAGGGCGGCCAGATCGGCGCGGGCCTGGTCGAGTTCGCGCTGCGTGTCGCGGAAGCTGCTCTGCGTGCCCAGTTCCTTCTCCAGGCCGTCGATCTGCTGCTTGAGCCGGATGACATCCGGATGGGTATCCGAGTACAGGGCGGCCGCGGCCGCATACTGGGTCTGCAGGACCTTGAGCTGATCCTTTTCGCCCAGCACGCGCTGACCGGTGTCGCCGTAGAGGGTGGAGGTCGGATTGATCTGCGCCAGCTGCGAGGCATAGAACACGATCTGCTGATCGAGTGCCCGGAGGCGCGCGTCGACGTCGCGCAGGTCATCCTGGGCGCGCGCGGCGAGCTGGACGTTGAGCTGCGCGTATTCGGGCAGGCTGTTGGCGTTCCGGCTCTTGAAGTCCGCGAGTTTCTGCTCCAGCTCCGTGACCTGCGCGCCGATGCGCGTGGCTTCGCCGCTGAGGAAATCGGCCGTGCCCTCGGCCTGCTGCCGCCGGGTCTCGAGGTTCTCGCGCAGGTAGAGCGAGGTGAGTTCGTTGGCCACCGCCGCGGCGACCTGGGGCGAGTGGTGCCGGAAGCTCACGGCAAAGGCAATCGTGGCCTTGGTCGCGCGGCCCTGGCGCGGATCCATGACATCGGCGCTGATCATCTCCAGCTTGATGTCATCGCGCATGTCGGCCACGATCGCTTCGCGCGGCTTGCTGCGCCGTTCCTCGGCATACAGGTTGTACTTGCTGATGATGTCGAGCAGGTTCGAGGAGGTCATGACGCGCTGGCTGATCGTCTGGACGCGCTGATCGGCATAACTCGAGATCGCCGCGCGCACGAAATCCTCCGGAATCTCCTGCTGCTCGATCAGGATCGTGCCGGTGGAGCGGTACGTGGCCGGCCAGAAGAAGGCGGTCAGCGCGGTCGCCAGCAGGAGCGCGCCGGCGGTGATCGCCATGGGCCAGGCGCGGCGGCGCACCGCGCGCCATTGCGTGCGCCACAGGGCCGCCAGGCCCGGTGCAGCGGGTGTGGCCGGATAAGAGGCGGGCGCGGCGTCGCTATTTGCCGGGGATGACACTGTCGCCGTCGAGCTCGGTGTATTTGGAGTACAGGTAGCCGCGCAGCTGGTCGCTGAGCGGATCGGCGAGGTTCAGCGCCACGGGGCGCTCACCGCTCGCGGGGGCGGGCGCCACCTTGGTGAGCCGGAGCTTGGCGTAGGTCTGCTGGATGCCGGCCATGGCGATGAGCTGCAGGTCATCGGCCTCGACCTCCTGCTCCTTGCTGACGCCATCGTTGACGATTTCCTCGAGCCGCGTCGTGTCCAGGTCGAAGTGGTGGAACAGATCGCTGCCCGATTCGATGAACACCGGCAGCAGGGCGCGTCCGCGCACGCTGTGGTCACACAGCGGCGCGACGCGCGCGAGCATGGTTTTGAGCGCGAATCGAATCACGTCCGAATCGCGTACCCCCAGGCGCTGCGCCAGCCTTTTCACCTTGCGCAGATCCGCCGTGCTGACCCGCAGCGACACCGCCTGCTTGCGACCTTCTGCCATCCCTGTGCTCCCTAGGTGTCACCCCCGAACTTCGCCGGGGTTGGTTGACAATAATCGACTCGCCGGTTCCAAGCGATCGTGCCTGAAGGATTATTGGCTGGGACTCGAGAATATGTCTATAAGAGCGGACACGATGTCATCGCCTGTATTATGTTAAAAATACGAACGTAATACGTTCTCTTTTACATAACATGGCGCCTCCTGGCAACGGATATTTCGGTGCCGAGACCAGCAGGGCTGAAAAAGAAAAAGGCCGCTCATTGCTGAGCGGCCTTTCTTGTGTCACCGGGTGAGCCGCGTTCAGGCCGCGAGCCGCCGGCGTCCCA
>Ga0075017_100003255_pt1 | contig 10204 bp, 7 predicted proteins | sample AleBraG_ABR_2012_FD_71475 | JGI IMG/M metagenome (GOLD analysis project Ga0075017, IMG submission 71475) | Freshwater sediment microbial communities in response to fracking from Pennsylvania, USA - Alex Branch Run_MetaG_ABR_2012 | ecosystem: Environmental > Aquatic > Freshwater > Creek >... | reverse complement strand
GCTTGTCGGAATGCAAGGCCGGTCATAGGCGCGAGGCTGGCTCACCGCAGAAAAAAGACTGCTTTCTCCATATGCTGAAAGCCCTGCGTGGCCAGCGCCAGCAGAAACATCTCCGTCCCGTTGTATCCCACATGAACCAGGAAACTCGACGCCACCGATCCGGTCTTCGCGCGCACAGTCGTGCAGACCACGCCCATCAGGAAGATGAGAAGTACCACTCCCCATGCGTAACCATATTGGAACATATGCACCAGGCCGAAGGGGAGCGCGGTCAGAACGATGCCCCAGAACATTCCCACGCGCCGCGCCAGCACCGGATAAAGCAAGCCCCGGAAAAACAACTCTTCCATCAGCGGCCCGAGCGTCACCGCAAAAATCGAGATCAAATACGCATCCCGCGCCTTCAGGAAAAACTGGTCGAAGGGCGTGCTCTTCGGCATGGGCAGAAAGCGCGCCACTACGTTGATCGACAGGAGCAGCAACACTCCCACGCCAAGCCATTTCCACGACGATTGCGGCCAGTTCCACTTAATTGCCTGCCAGAAGCGCACATGGTAACGGCCCTCGATCAGCATGACCATAAACGTGGCCACGACGATATAGGCGAGGAACTGGGCAGCTATGGCAAGTTCCGGGGCGACAGCGGTCAAGTTCACCCGGGGGACGAACAGGTGCGTCAGCAGCATCAGGAAGAAGCCGCCGATCACGATGCTGACCAGCGTCAGGCCGGCGATCAGCAAAACGTCCCACCCGCTCCACGCCGGATCGCGAGGAGGCCGGGGCGCTGAAGTTTCCGCGAGAGCCAATGGCGAGCCCACTATCAAATCGCTGGAGGCAAGGTCAGACGTGGCCGAAGTCGGAGAGTCCGGCGGCGGCAGCGGCTGGTTCGTCACCGGCAGCTGCGGATCGAACTGCGGATTGTCAGAGGAAGACAGAGGATGGTCCCCTTCGCAGGCTAAGACTTCCTGCGAATATGCTCGACCACATTCCAAACCTGCGGCATATTCGCTTCCGTCGATGTGATGTTCAGTTCCAGTCGGCCCGAAGACCGGCACGACCACAAATTGGGATCGCTTTCGTAGAATTCCGGCGTTTGGGTGGCGTGGCTCATCGTATCTCCGCCGACACAGCTAAGCGTCTCACCATCAAAACTGAATCTCCGGGAGATCGGCTCTACTCCCCGTTTCTTGATTTGTGATGCCTCAAACGACGTCCACGAATTGAGCCTCTGCTCCGTCCACTCTGAGGTTCGAGTGGAAACTGAGACCACCGCCGTGAATGGCAGTTTGCTATCCGAAGACGAGTTGCGAAAACGTCCCTGTTGGTTCAGCAGGATCAGAACCTGGTGATCTTCAGCAATATCCTCAACATACCAGTCATCGGGCGCGGGCACGCTATAGTCCGCGATCGCCACGACCTCGCCGTGCTGGTGATGCCACCACCAGGTCGCGATTCGAACGTGGTACCGGTAGTTCACCCACGCCAAACTCGCAACGACGAGAAGAATCACCAGCAGAATGCGTTCGGACTTTTTCAGCTGCCTCAAAATGAACTGCTCCACTCGCTTCCGGCAGATCGCGAACCGGCGATTCGCCTAACTAAGAACTGCCGACTGAGACCGGAGAACTGGGCTCTTGCCGAAGTATCCAGCCAGCGCCTGCCCCGTGTACGACTTCTTTACCTTCGCTACCTGTTCCGGCGTGCCCTGGGCCACGATGCGCCCGCCCTCCTCGCCGCCTTCGGGACCGAGATCGATGATCCAATCGGCATTCCGGATCACATCCAGATTATGCTCGATGATCACGATCGAATTGCCCAGGTCTGTTAACCGGTGGAGTACGTCGAGCAGTTTCTTGACGTCATCGAAGTGCAAGCCGGTCGTCGGTTCGTCCAGCAGATACAGCGTCTTGCCGGTTTGCCGCTTGCTCAATTCCCGCGCCAGTTTGATACGCTGGGCCTCGCCTCCGGATAGCGTCACGGCAGATTGTCCCAGATGAATGTACCCCAGGCCCACATCCACCAGCGTCTGCAGCTTCTGCTTCACCTGAGGAATGTTTTCGAGAATCGGCAGCGCGTCGGAAACGGGCATCTCCAGCAAGTCGGCGATTGACTGCCCGTTATATTTCACCGCCAGCGTCTCCGAATTGTAGCGCCGCCCGCCGCACACCTCGCACAGCACGTACACATCGGGAAGGAAATTCATCTCGATGCGCCGCTGCCCCTCACCCTGGCAGGCCTCGCAGCGCCCGCCGGACACGTTGAAGGAAAAACGCCCAGCCTTATACCCGCGCTCGCGCGATTCCGGAAGCATGGCATACAGATCGCGAATCGCGGTGAACACGCCGGTATATGTCGCCGGATTCGACCGCGGCGTGCGCCCGATCGGTGATTGATCGATGCGGATGACCTTATCGATGTTCTCCGCGCCCGAAATCGCCTTGTGCTCGCCCGCCTTCTCACGCGAGCGGTAAAGCTGCCGCGCCAGCGCACGATACAGAATGTCGTTCACCAGCGTCGACTTGCCCGACCCGGAGACTCCCGTCACCACGGTCATCACGCCCAGCGGGAAGGTGACGTCCAGATTCTTGAGATTGTTTTCCTTCGCGCCCAGAATCGCCAGCGCCGCGCCGTTCGGGTGCCGCCGTTCCGGCCGCATCGCAATTTGCGTTCGCCCTGAAATGTACGCTCCGGTCAGCGAATGGGGCTCGCGCATGATCTCCTCCGGGGTGCCGTGCGCCACAAGGTCTCCGCCGTGCCGCCCGGCTCCCGGGCCAAGATCGACCACATAATCCGCCCGCCGGATCGTCTCTTCATCGTGCTCCACCACGAGCACCGTGTTGCCCAAGTCGCGCAGATTTTCCAGCGCGGTCAGCAGCCGGCCGTTATCCCGATGATGCAACCCAATCGACGGCTCATCCAGCACATACAAAACGCCGCGCAGTTTCGACCCAATCTGCGTAGCCAGGCGAATGCGCTGTCCTTCACCGCCGGACAAAGTTGCCGCGGAGCGATCGAGGGAGATATATCCCAATCCCACCGCATTCAAAAATTGCAGCCGTTCCACTACTTCGTGCATGACGCGCCCTGCGATGATAGCCTCACGCCCTGCCAGCTTGATCTTCTGCGCTACGGTCAGGGCCCGCTCCACCGGCATCGCCGTGAAATCGGCAATGGACATCCCATTCACTTTGACCGCCAGACTCTCCGCCCGCAAACGCTTCCCGTGGCACGCTGGACAATCAGACGCTGACATGTGGTCCATCAGCCAGTCGCGATAGCCCTCCGAAGTCGACTCATCCAGGTTCTGCTTGAGATATCCAAAAATTCCATGGAAGCCGGTCTTGCCGCCGCGGCCAGGCTCGCCATTCAAAAGGAAATCCTGCGTTTTCTCGGGAAGTTTCTCAAACGGAGTGCTCAGATCGATCCCATACGCCGCCGAGACAATCTGCAACTGATGAATCAGATTCTGCGACGCCGACCCTGGCCCCAACGCGCCATCCAGCAGCGGTTTCGACCAATCCGTAATCACCTTCGCCGGATCGAAATCATACCTGCTGCCCAGCCCGTGGCACTCGGGACATGCTCCATACAGGCTGTTAAATGAAAAGGACCGCGGCTCCAACTGCGGCACGCTGATGCCGCAATCCGGACACGCCAGCTTCTCCGAATAAAGCTGCTCGTCGCCGCCGACCACCGCGACCTGCACGAGGCCTCCAGCCAGCTTCATGGCCAGATTCACAGACTGCTCCAGCCGATGTTCAATCCCCGGCTTCACCAGCAGGCGGTCAATCACAACTTCGATCGTGTGGTTCTTGCGCTTGTCGAGTTGCAGGTCGTCCTCGAGATTGACCAGTTCGCCGTCCACACGCGCCCGCGTATAGCCGTGCTTGACCAGCGTCTCCATCTCTTTTTTGAACTCGCCTTTGCGCCCGCGCACGATGGGCGCCATCACCATGACGCGATCTTCCGGGGTCAAAGCCATGACGCGCTGCACGATCTGATCGGCGGATTGCCGGCTGATCGCGCGCCCGCACTTGGGGCAGTGGGGTACGCCGATTGAGGCGAACAAGAGGCGAATATAATCGTAGATTTCGGTGATCGTGCCCACGGTCGAGCGCGGGCTGCGGCTGGTGGTCTTCTGCTCGATCGAAATGGACGGACTCAGTCCATCGATGGAGTCCACATCCGGACGATCCATCTGGTCTAGAAACTGCCGCGCGTATGCCGACAGCGTCTCCACATAGCGCCGCTGGCCCTCGGCATAGATCGTGTCAAACGCCAGCGACGACTTGCCCGACCCGCTCAATCCAGTAACCACTGTGAGCGCGTTCCGCGGGATCTCGACGTCGATGTTCTTCAGATTGTGCTGCCGGGCGCCCCGGACTGAGATTTTGGTAATAGCCATTCAGTGAATCGTCCTAGAATCCGCGCCGGAATGCCCTTCCGTAACGTCGACAGGCCACCAGAATTGTTCGAAAGTGGGATTGCACAGCTCTACTCCGTATCTTATTCGTCACTAGTCGGGAGCGTCAACGCAGGTAGATTTGATGAGGTAGTGGTTGTGAAAGTAGCACATGAAGTTTCCTGCCGCGTGGGCGATAGAGACAGAGAGATTGCAGGTATACGGATTTTTGAACTACGCATCTGATTAGGGCCGCACGTGAACGCGAAACCTGGGTGGTCCGATTAGAGACGGGGTTGATTGATTGGGTAAAGCTGGTTGAATTCAGGCCACTTGCAAACAAGGCCAAGTCAAAAGGTTGGAGTGATCTTGATTGCGCTTCTGATGCCCCTCGCTCTCTTCGTTACCGTAGTCGCCTCCGTCAGCCTCGGAGTCATTTCCGCCTACCTCGCCGTCATGGGAATCTTGCTCATGTTCCGCCGCTCGCCGCAACTTGAACCGGCGGTCGCCCGTCCGCGCCTGGTGCTGGTGCCCACGCAAAACCACGCCAGCGGCGACTAACGCGCCTACTCGACTGGCCCGATTACCTTCATCTTGCTCTCTACGTGCGTGTGCTCGAATCCTGAGTTCTCCAGCGCGACCGAGACCTGGCGGTTGATGAAAAACAAGACGTGAATCCGGAATTCCGTCCCGAACGTGGCGGGAAACCACACTCCGTCGTCCTGTCGATGGTAGACCACGTTGTACCCAATTCCCGGCAGGTCGGTTCCTAGAAATGTCCGTATCGCGAACGGAATCCGGCGCGACAGCTTGGTGAACACGCGCACCGGCTGAAACTCGGCGGCGTCGATGTAGGCCTCGCCCGCCCAGGAGAGGTCGTCCTTGTCTTTAGGCCGGAAGTCGATGTGATACACGTTCCGCCCCGCTTGCATCTCGTTACCCAGCAGCTTGAATGCGTAGTCTTTCTGCTCCTCGCTGGTCAGGGGAAACAGGTCCTTCCCCAGGCCGTCTTTGGTCTTTTCGTTCGCCAGGTCATTTCGAAAGCCCTGCATCAGGTTGCCATCAAGGCTATCGGCTTCGGGCGCAGGCTCGCCTTTGAACTCCTCGTACTTGCCCTTGTTCCAATAGCGGCCAGTTAGGAGCTTGAGTTCTTTCTGAGTTCCGTCGGGCGTTGGCACTACGTCGTAGTCGGCCGTCTCTTCCCGCAAGAGCCTGCCATTCGGTTTGTGCGTGAATATGTGGATGTGCTGCCGGTAAACGTACTGCTTGCGCAGGGATTCGCCGCGGTCCTGATTCGCAGCTACCCGCGCCATGATTGCGTCTGCCGTTAACGGCGCATCCGGATCGGATCCGTTCCCTGGTTCCGTCGGTGAACTCTGCGCTGCGACCGAGGCCGAGAGCGCTAGTAGCACCATCGCCATTCGCAGAATCAGCATAGACATACGGCTCCTGCATAGGCTACGAGCGGACCGTAGAAAAAGTTCCCTGCGACAGACCCCTTGAGAACGACGCTAGCTGTCCTTGCGGTAGAGCAGGTCGCGCATCGCTTTTCTGCGGGCTTCGTTGGCTTCCGACTGAGCCTTGCGCTCGTCGGCATCCATACTCCGCTTGGTGACGGGACCGGCCGATTCCTCGTCACTGCAAGACGGGCAGCGATTGGCAAAGCCGGGCTTGCCGGGTTTCAGTTCGAACTCTTCACCGCAGACGGCACAAACTTTAATAGGAAACGCCATTTGAATAATTATAAGAAAACTGTTTCATGGGGTCATCCCGACCGGAGCCGTTCTTCAGGCGGAGGGAGGGATCTCCCGCGCCGATGAAGCGTCGCCCACGGGAGATCCCTTACCGGGCTGAACTGTGCCGGGTTTCGCGATGACGCCTTCTTATGAATGTAATTCTCAGTAAATCACCTTCAGCGAGAACTGAATCTGCCGCGACGATCCCGCCGTCTTGCTGATGATGCCAAACCCGCTGCCGCGCACAATATTCGACGGCAGCCCGAAATTCACAACGTTGAACAGGTTAAAGAATTCCGCGCGAAATTCCAGCGTGCCGAATTCAGAGTTTCCGCGATGTCCGAATGGAGTGTCCTTGATCAACGCGAAGTCGAAGTCGTGGAAATCCGGGCCGCGAAATGTGTTGCGTCCCAGCGTGCCGAAGCGCCCGCTGTTCAATCCAGTGCCGCCCGGGATTCCGATGGGAATGCTGAAGAACGTGTAGTTATTCTTCCCCGCGCCAAAATAGTCGTCACGTACGGCACGGCTGGTAGAGAGATGCGGCATGGACAGGAGGTCCGGCCGGTCCGCGCCACCGTTGCCGGCGCCCGTCTGCTGAATGCCAGAATACACGCTGAACGGCGAACCCGTCGTGAGCGTCGTGATGTTCAAAATCTGCCAGCCCCGCGTGATGGTTCGTCCCAGCGGGCGCAACATGCCCACGCGATCAAATGGCAATAACTGAATCACGCTTACCGTGAACACATGCGTCACATCAAAAGTCGACGGCCCTTTCTCCGCCGACGGATCCCACGGGTTCTGCGGCACGGTCTGCAGCACCGTTCCAGACTCCCCGAACAGGCCGCCCAGCACCGCGCTGGTGTCATCGATCGACTTGGCATACGTATAGCTGGCCTGCAGGCCAAGGCCAAAGCGCGGAGAATTCTTGGTCAGGCTGGTCTGCAATGCGTGATAGGTCGAGTGCGACCCGCTGGTCATTACGCCTTCGCTTCCGTATCCGCCGGTCGCCTGCCCCCCCGCATCGAATTGCGTGAACGGCGCAAACGCGGGGCTGGCTCCCGTGTAGCTGTTCGGCGAGTAGACCCGCGGCAGATGAATTCCTATCGTGGCTACGTACGCGGTGCTGAACTTGAAGTCGCCGAAGTCATGATCGACGCCTGCAGTCCAACTCGCGATGTATCCGTTGCCGAAGTTTTTCCCCATGCCGAATACGCCCAACAGTTGCACGTTGCCGGGCGTCAACTGATCCAGATCCTTCTGAAAGCGCTCGATGTCGATTACCGTATTGGCGGGTACATCCTGCGTGCGGCCGGTCGCAAAGATGGGCTGGCCTTGCACGTTGTAAGCGGTGGGCAGATTCAAGGGCACAAACTGATTGGTGAACGTGACCGGAAACCCAGGCTGCGCGTAGATGGTTGGCGCGAATACGTAGGGGATCGCCGCTGTAACAAAGTTGTCCTGCCACAAATTCGGCAGAAGGGTGGTGATCGACGCTCCCGCATGCAGCACCGTGTGTTTGCCCCAGCCATAATCAACCGCCAGGCGCGGTCCCCAGCCATTCCAGTCCCGGTCGTAGGGCGGCTGCGGATTGATAATCACTTTCTGTGTCGCGTTGTGATCCTCGTAAGACGCGCTCTTGCCATCAGGCTGGAAAAAGAAAGGCCCCGAGGTGCGCTTCGTCGCCTCATGGATGCGGCTGTTTACTTCGTAGCGCAACCCGTAGCTGACGGTCAGTTGCGTAGTCGCCTTCCACGCATCCTGAAAATAGAAGTTGTAAGCCTCGCGGCGCACTCCCGCCGCATCAAAGTCATTGCCTACCGGCGTCACGCTCGCCGGCGCCGTGATCGTGTAGGAGTACGGCGTAGCTGTGAGAAATCCTGTCAGCGAATCGGGCAGCGGATCGTCCGGTTTGATGTCGTGCGTGCCGCTCGCCGAACGGATGAACACCGGCGAATACGCCGGGCCGCCACCAAAATCATAGGCCCCATTCGGATTCGTGCCGAAGATCGTCGTGTCGCGGTTCACGCGAATCTCCGCACCCCACTTGAACGCGTGTGACCCGCGCGTGAAGGCCATATCTTCTTTCAACTGGAAGAGATTCCCGTACGATCCGAAAATCGACCCGCCGGGCTGGTAGTAGGACTGAAACAGGCCGTCGGAGAAGCCGATCGCGGGCTGGGTGTGATTGGTGGTGGGGAAGAAAGGCGTGCTGCGAATGTAACTCAGCGAAGTCTCCGAGGTCAGGCGCGGAGAAATCACTCGCGTATACTTCACCCCCGCATTGCGCTGGTGATCGAAGAACTTCACCCCGAAGCTGGAATTGATCGCCGTCTGATCCGGATTCGTCAGCGGCCCGTTGACCTGGTTCAGACTGAATCGTGTCAGAAGCGACGCCTTAGCCGAAATCTGGTGGTCCACGCGAATCGAAAACTGGTCGGTTTGCGTCACCACCTTCGAAGACGCTGCGTAGGTGCGCTCGCCAAACGGCCCGTTCGGCTCGTTGGGCAGCGGGTAACCGGTGAGCACCGGAACGATTCGCGAGTCCACCGGAATGGTGAGCGTGTCGCCAGGCACGCATACATTTGCCGAGCACTTTTCAGGGTAAGTGGTTGTGTCAATCCCGTTGCGTTCATCCTGCGTTGGCACGGGGATCACCTGCGTCGTGCCCAGTACCTGCCGGAATCCCTGGTATTCGCCGAAATAGTAGGTTCGATTGCGGCCGTCATAAATTCCCGGCAGCACGACCGGTCCGCCATTGGTAAATCCGAACTCGTTGCGCACAAACGGAGGAATGCGCTTCCCGTTGGCGACGATGTCGAAATAGTTACGTGCGTCGAGCGACGCGTTGCGCAGGAACTCAAACACGCTGCCATGCATCTGGTTCGTGCCCGACTTCGTCACTACATTGGTGAAGCCCGCAGCCCCATGTCCGATCTCTGCCGGCATCACGCCCGAACTCGACTGCACCTCCTGAATCGCGTCGACGTTGAAGCTGGAAAACGTAGCGCCGCCCAGTTCGGCGTCAGTGGTGTCGAAGCCGTCCATGGCAAACACTGTGGCCGAGCCCCGCTGGCCGTTCACCGCGAACTGCTGCGTAAAGTTGGCCGCGCCGTTGGTGTCGGTCATGGTGCCCGCCGCCAGCAGCAGCAACTTGCTGAAGTCGCGCACATTGAGGGGAAGGCTGGAAACTTCAGTGCCCGAAAGATGCTCGCCGCCGCTGGCCTGCGTCGAAGGCCCGCCGGCAGCAGGCACAACCTGCAACTCCTGTCCGGCCGAAGGCAATTGCAGCGACAGAGTCAGCGATGTCGTGTCCTTAACATCGAGCGGAACCTTCGCAGTCCATACTCTGTCACTCGATCGAACCGAGACTGCATAGCTGCCCACCTCGACCGAGGCGAATACGAACTTGCCGTCAGCGTCGGTGGTTGCGGAGTAGTCATAATTGACGCTGACAGAATGCAACTTGACCGCTGCTGCCGCTACGGGCTTTCCCGCGGCGTCGGTCAGCACTCCGCTCCATGATGCCCCGGAATTCGCACTGGCCGATGGTCCTAAAAAGAGCACAGCGATAAGCGCGAGCGAACAAATCCGAATTCCCGACCCAATCCGCATGAACCGTGAATTATAACGACGGCCGCTCTCCCCGTCTCAGCGTGCTACCATTTCCCTGAAGCGTGCCCTTTCCGGCGGCCATGCCCCGCACCCGATCCATCTCGCACCTTGCCGCGCTGGCTCTCGTGCTGTTCGCTTTGCGGGCGCCGGCCGTCGAACCTAATCCCTGGCTCGAAATCCACTCCGCGCACTTCACTGTAATTACCGACGCCGGCGAAAAGCGCGGCCGCGAAGTTGCTTTCCGTTTCGAGCAGATGCGCACCGTCTTCGGCACGCTGCTGGGCAAGGAGCGCATCAACCAGCCGGTGCCGCTGACCATCTTCGCCTTCAAGAACGACAAGCTTTATTACCAACTCGCGCCCCTGCGCAGCGGACAAACCACCGACGTCCCAGGATTCTTCCTCCCCGGCGAAGATCAGGACTTCATCGCTCTGAATATGTCGGAAGACGAACC
>Ga0075017_100003254_pt1 | contig 10208 bp, 7 predicted proteins | sample AleBraG_ABR_2012_FD_71475 | JGI IMG/M metagenome (GOLD analysis project Ga0075017, IMG submission 71475) | Freshwater sediment microbial communities in response to fracking from Pennsylvania, USA - Alex Branch Run_MetaG_ABR_2012 | ecosystem: Environmental > Aquatic > Freshwater > Creek >... | reverse complement strand
GGGTCTCGCCGGGTCGCGCCCCGAGCAGCGCCGTGCCCAGCCGGTCGCCGACCTGCCCGCCGCCGACGTCGACCTCGCGGTGGGCTGCTCGTACAAGTACCTCAACGGCGGGCCGGGCGCGCCCGCCTGGATCTGGGCGAACTCCGCGCACCACGACGCGCTGCGCACCCCGATCCCGGGCTGGATGGGTCACGCCGACGTCTTCGCGATGGGGCCCCACTACGAGCCCGCCGCGGGAATCCGGCGCTTCATGACCGGGACACCGTCCGCCGTCGCGCTCGCCGCGGTCGACTGCGGCGTCGAGCTGCTCGCCGAGGCGGGCATGGACGCCGTGCGTGCGAAGGGGATGGCCCTGACGTCGTACGCCGTGGACCTCGCCGACACGTGGCTGTCGGCCTACGGCGTCACCCTCGCCTCGCCGCGCGAGGCGGCCCGGCGCGGCGCGCACGTCACGCTGCGCCACCGCGATGCCGAGGCGCTCGTGCAGGCGCTGTCGGACCGCGGCGTGATCCCCGACTTCCGGCACCCCGACGGCATCCGCCTCGGCCTGGCCCCCCTCACCACCCGCTTCACCGACGTCTTCGACGGCCTCGCCGCCCTGCGCACGCTCCTGGCCGCGCTCGCCTAGCGGCGCACCGTCGCCCCGTCCGGGGTCGCCGCAGCGGGATGGCGCAGCGGGTGGGAGCGCTTTCCCGTGTGGGGAACCTCACCGTGCTCGCGCGGATCGCCATGATCTGGTTACCGTGCGCGCCCGATCCGCCCTACGGTCGCAGGATGAGCCAGAACTACGAGTTCGTCGTCGTGGCCAACCGGCTGCCCGTCGCGGCCGAGACCGGGGACGACGGGACGCTGAGCTGGGCGCGCTCCCCCGGCGGGCTGGTCAGCGCGCTCGAGCCAACGCTGCGCCGCGACTCCGCCGTGTGGGTCGGCTGGTCGGGTCGCTACGCCCCGGACCCGTACTCCACCGGCGACCTGGGCGTCGAGCTGTCCCCGCTGCCCGACGGCATCGGGCCGTGCCCGCTGGTCGAGGTCGAGCTGACCCGCACGGAGATGGAGGGCTACTACGAGGGCTTCTCGACGAGCACCCTGTGGCCGCTCTACCACGACGCGGTCGCCACCCCGGTCTACCACCGCCACTTCTGGGAGCCCTACGTCGCGGTGAACCGCCGCTTCGCCGAGCAGGTCGCCGAGCTCGCGGCGCCCGGCGCGACCGTCTGGGTGCACGACCACCAGCTCCAGCTCGTGCCCGGGATGCTGCGCGAGCGACGGCCGGACCTGCGCATCGGCTTCTTCCTCCACATCCCGTTCCCGCCGAGCGAGCTGTTCCTGCAGCTGCCCTGGCGGCGCGAGATCGTCGAGGGCCTGCTGGGCTCGGACCTCCTCGGCTTCCAGACGCCGGGCGGTGCGGCGAACTTCCTCGCCGTCACCGGCCAGCTGCTCGACCTCGTGCCCGACCTCGACGGCGTGGACGTCGCCGACCTCGGGCCCGAGGGCGGCAAACGCCGCGTCCAGGTCGGGGCGTTCCCGATCTCGATCGCGACGGCCGAGTACGAGGCCATCGCGCGGACCGTCGAGGTGCAGGACGAGGCCGTGGCGATCCGCGCCAAGCTCGGCAACCCGCGGCACGTCCTGCTCGGCGTCGACCGCCTCGACTACACCAAGGGCATCGACCTACGGCTCAAGGCCTTCACCGAGCTGCTGGGCGACGGGTCCGTCGAGCCCGGCGAGGCCGTCCTGGTGCAGATCGCGACGCCGAGCCGCGAGAACGTCGAGGACTACCAGAAGCTGCGCGACGAGATCGAGCTCATGGTGGGCCGCGCTCTCGGCGACCACGGTGCGCTCGGCGCCGCGCCGATCCAGTACCTGCACCAGCCGTTCACCCGCGAGGAGCTGGTCGCGTTCTACGCCGCGGCTGACGTCATGCTCGTGACGCCGTACCGCGACGGGATGAACCTCGTCGCGAAGGAGTACGTCGCCTCGCGCATCCACGACGACGGTGCGCTCGTGCTCTCGGAGTTCACCGGGGCAGCGGTGGAGCTGGACGGCGCCTTCCTGGTGAACCCCTACGACGCCGACGGCGTCAAGCAGGCCATCCGCGACGCCATGAGCGCGCCCGTCGACGACCTGGGCCAGCGCATGGGCCGGATGCGCCGCCACCTCGAGGTCCACGACGTCGACCGCTGGGCCGCCAGCTTCCTCGCGGCCCTGAACCCGACGGGCGTCGCTGCGTGACGCACCACAACCTGCCGCAGGCCCTCGACGTCGTGGCCCGGGTGCCTCGGCTGCTCGTCGCGTGCGACGTCGATGGCACCATCGCGGCCATCGCGGGTCGCCCCGAGGACGCCGTCGTCGACCCGGGCGCGCTCACCGCGCTGGTCGCCCTCGCCGCGCTGCCCATGACCGACGTCGCGCTCGTGTCCGGGCGACGCCTCGGCGACCTGCGCGCCATGACCGACGCCGGCGACGCCTTCGTCCTGGTCGGCAGCCACGGCGCCGAGCACGACAGCCACGTCTGGCTCGACCCGGCCACCGCGCAGCTGCTCGAGGACGTGCTCCGCGACGTCCGCGCCATCACCGACGGCGTGCCCGGCGTCCTGGTCGAGGCGAAGGCGGCCGGGGTCGCGGTCCACGTGCGCCGCGCCGATCGCGCCGACGCGGCGCGCGTGGTCGCGGCCGTCGAGGCGGGTCCGGCCCGACTCCCCGGGGTCCGCAGCATGCACGGCAAGGAGGTCGTCGAGCTCGGCGTCGTCGACACCGACAAGGGCCGCGCCCTGCTGCGCCTGCGCGAGGAGCTGGGCCCGGACGCCGTGGTCTACGCCGGCGACGACGTCACCGACGAGTCCGCGTTCCACCAGCTGGTACCCGGCGACGTCGGCATCAAGGTCGGGCCCGGCCCCACCCGAGCACAGTTCCGCGTCTCCGACACCGACGAGGCGGTGCGGGCGCTGCACCGGCTCGCTGCGGCCCGCGCTCGCGCAGGTGCGGCAGACTGACCGCCATGTCGAGCCAGGACTCCGCCCCGGCCGCCCGCCCGCAGGGCCGCCCGGTCACGCGCGCGTGGCGCGCCGACGGCGACGACGGATCGGCGCCGGACGCCGTCACCCGCGGCGCCGCGACGGCCGACAACCCGGTCTACCTCGACTGGCTGGTCGGCGAGTCGATGCTCGAGGACGCCATCCACACCGGTCGGCAGCTCTCCGGGTCCGCGTCGATGTGGCAGAACCCGTTCGGAACGCCGGACCCGCGCGCCGCGGTGCGCCGGGCCGCCGTCTGGTTCACGGCCTATCCGGCCTCGCTCGTCAACGCTCCCGGCTCCTCGTTCGTGGCGACCCTCGCCGACGCCGACCTGTGGAAGGCCTTCAGCGCCATCGGCATCCAGGCGGTGCACACCGGACCGGTCAAGGCCGCGGGCGGCCTGGACGGGTGGGAGCTCACGGCGACGATCGACGGGCACTTCGACCGGATCGGCACCCGCATCGACCCCGCCTTCGGCACCGCCGACGAGTACCGCATGCTGTGCGCCGTCGCCTCCAGCAACGGCGGCACGGTGATCGACGACATCGTCCCCGCCCACACCGGCAAGGGTCCCGACTTCCGCCTCGCGGAGATGGCCGTCGGGGACTACCCGGGCATCTACCAGATGGTGTCGGTCGACCCGCAGGACTGGGGCCTGCTCCCCGACGTGCCCGGCGGCCGCGACTCGGTGAACCTCGACGTGGTCGCCGAGCGCGCGCTGGCCGACGCCGGCTACATCCACGGTGCGCTGCAGCGCGTGCTGTTCGCCGCCCCCGGGGTGAAGGAGACCAACTGGAGCGCGACCCGCGAGGTCGTCGGCGTCGACGGCGTCGCGCGCCGGTGGCTCTACCTTCACTACTTCAAGGACGGCCAGCCCTCGATCAACTGGCTCGACCCCTCGATGGCCGGCCCGCGACTGATCCTGGGCGACGCGCTGCAGTCGCTCACCGACCTCGGATCCGGCGGGCTGCGCCTCGACGCCAACGGCTTCCTCGGCATCGAGCGTCGCGCCGGGTCGACCGCGTGGTCCGAGGGACATCCGCTCGTGCCGGCGGCGAACCACATCATCGCCAGCATGGTCCGCAAGGTCGGCGGGTTCACCTTCCAGGAGCAGAACCTCAGCATCGAGGCGATCAAGGCGACCGCCGACACCGGACCCGACCTCTCCTACGACTTCGTGACGCGACCGGCCTACCACCACGCGCTGCTCACGGCCGACGCCGAGTTCCTCCGGCTGACGCTGCACGAGGGCATGCGCCTCGGCATCGACACCGCGTCGCTCGTGCACGCCCTGCAGAACCACGACGAGCTGACCTACGAGCTCGTCCACTTCACCGACACCCACGCCCAGCACGTCTACACGTTCCGCGGTCGCAGCATCACCGGCGGAGAGCTCGCCGACACCATCCGCGCGGACCTGCTCGCCACCCTCACCGGCCCGAGCAGGCCGTACAACCTGCCGTTCACCACCAACGGCATCGCCTGCACGAGCGCCACGGTGGCGGCGGCCGCGGTCGGCATCGCCGACCTCGAGGCCATGACCGACGACGACGTCGAGCGGCTGCGCCGGGCGCACCTGCTGCTGGCGGCGTACAACGCGTTCCAGCCGGGGGTGTTCGCGCTCTCCGGCTGGGACCTCACCGGCACCCTGACCCTCGACCCCGCGAGCGTCGAGCACCTCCTCGGCGACGCCGACACGCGCTGGATCAACCGCGGCGCGCACGACCTCATGGGGGTCGATCCCGCAGCGGCCGAGTCGTCCTCCGGGATCCCCCGCGCCCGGGCGCTCTACGGCTCGCTCCCCGAGCAGCTCGTCGACCCCGAGTCCTTCGCGAGCCGGCTCCGCGGCCTGCTCGCGCTGCGCGCCCGTCACCGCATCGCCGAGTCGGCGCTGCTCGAGGTCCCCGACGTCGACCACCCCGCGATCCTGTCCCTCGTGCTGCGGCTGCCCGACGGCACGGTGGCGACGGCGGTGCTCAACTTCGGGTCCGACCCGCTGGTGGAGACGGTGGTCCGCAGCGAGCACGCCGTCCCCGGCACCGCGGTGGTCGACCTCGGGACCGACGAGCCCATGGGCGAGGTCGATCCCGAGCACGGCGTACCCGTGGTCCTCGGCGCCCACGACGCCCGCGTCCTGCGCATCTCCTGAGCACCGGCCCCACCTCGGGGTTCATCGGCAGGAAACCTTCCGGACTCGCGCCGTAAACGGTTACGCTCGGCTGGCCGGGCAGCAGTCCGGCGTCCCTGTCACAACGGATCGTCCGGCACGTTCCTGCCGGTGAAGGGTTGTTACTGCCATGGCCTCCGTCACCTTCGACAAGGCGTCCCGGATCTACCCCGGGTCCACCGTCCCCGCCGTCGATGCCCTCGACCTGAAGATCGAGGACGGCGAGTTCCTCGTCCTCGTCGGCCCCTCGGGCTGCGGCAAGTCCACCAGCCTGCGCATGCTGGCCGGCCTCGAGGACGTCGACAAGGGGAACATCTTCATCGGCGACCGCGACGTCACCACCCTGCCGCCCAAGGACCGCGACATCGCGATGGTGTTCCAGAACTACGCGCTGTACCCGCACATGTCCGTCGCGGACAACATGGGCTTCGCCCTCAAGATCGCCGGCGTCAGCAAGGACGACATCGCCACGCGGGTGAAGGAGGCGGCGAAGATCCTCGACCTCGAGGCCTACCTCGACCGCAAGCCGAAGGCGCTCTCCGGCGGTCAGCGCCAGCGTGTCGCGATGGGTCGGGCGATCGTCCGCAACCCGCAGGTGTTCCTCATGGACGAGCCGCTGTCGAACCTCGACGCCAAGCTCCGCGTGCAGACCCGCACCCAGATCGCGTCTCTGCAGCGCCGCCTCGGCGTCACGACGGTCTACGTCACGCACGACCAGATCGAGGCCATGACGATGGGCGACCGCGTCGCGGTCCTCAAGGACGGCATCCTCCAGCAGGTCGGAACCCCGCGCGACCTCTACGACCGCCCGGACAACGTCTTCGTCGCCGGCTTCATCGGCTCCCCCGCGATGAACCTCATCACCGTGCCGCTCGCCGAGGGCGGGGCGAAGGTCGGTGGCCGGGTCGGCACCGAGCGGCTCATCCCGCTCACGCCGCAGATCAGCACCAAGGCCGCGGCCGGCGGTGCGACGACGGTCACCGTCGGCTTCCGCCCCGAGGACCTGCGGATCATCGGCGAGGACGAGGGCTGGCCGATCGAGGTCGACGTCGTCGAGTCGCTCGGTGCCGACGCCTACGTCTACGGCCACGTCGACGCCCTCGACGGCCAGTCGCGCGACATCATCCTGCGCGCCGACGGCCGCCAGCCACCCGGGAAGGGCGACCACGTCTACGTCGGGATCATCCCCGACCACCAGCACGTCTTTCACGCTACGACAGGCGAACGCCTGTCGTAGCCTCTCGCCGCCACGGTCCGGCTCCGCGCGGGGCCGGACCGTCGGCGCCGAGGCCGCATCGGCGGCGGGGGACCACCTGCGCAGGGTGCCCGTCGTCCCGGGCCGCATCGCGGAGGGCGTTCCTGCGCACTGATCAGCTGCCCGGCGGAGGGGCCCGAGCACTCGATCCGACCGGTCGTTCATCTGATCGTCATCCGGGAACGCGAGGATTGCGCCATGGCTCTGCGCGTCACCGCTGCGGCGGGTGAGCACGACCTGCTGTTCCTCCCGTGGGACGTCCCTCTCGAGGAGTGGCCGGAGTCCACGCTCGTGGCGCTGCCCCGAGGCATCTCGCGGCACATCGTGCGGTTCGTCCGCCTCCACGGCGTCGTCTACGCCGTCAAGGAGACCGTCGAGCCGATCGCGCAGCGCGAGTACGACCTGCTCTTCGAGCTCGGGCGCCGCGACGTCCCCTGCGTCGACCCGGTCGCCATCGTCGGCGGGCGAACCGACGCCTCGGGCGAGGAGCTGCCCGCCGCGATCATCACCCGGCACCTGCAGTTCTCGCTGCCCTACCGCGCGCTCTTCTCGACCACTCTGCGCCCGGACACCATCAACCGGCTCATCGACGCGCTCGCGGTCCTCATCGTGCGCCTGCACCTGGCCGGGTTCGCCTGGGGCGACTGCTCGCTGTCCAACACGCTCTTCCGGCGCGACGCAGGCGCCTTCGCCGCCTACCTCGTCGACGCCGAGACCGGCGACATCCACGACCGGCTCACCAGCGGCCAGCGTCAGTACGACCTCGAGACCGCGGAGATCAACGTCGGTGGAGAGCTCCTCGACGTCGAGGCGTCGGGGCGGCTCCACCCCAGCATCGACGCGATCGCGACCTCGCAGCAGGTGCGCATCCGCTACGAGACCCTCTGGCACGAGATCACCGCGCCGGAGTCGATCGGGTTCAGCGAGCGGCATCGCCTCGACGCCCGCGTCCGTCGGCTCAACGACCTCGGGTTCGACGTCGCCGAGCTCTCGGTCGTCTCCGAGGAGGGCGGCTCCCGGATCCGGGTCACGCCGAAGGTCGTCGACGTCGGGCACCACTCGCGGCGGCTGCTGCGCCTCACCGGGCTCGACGTCGAGGAGAACCAGGCACGCCGCCTGCTCAACGACCTCGACGCGTTCCGCGTGCACCTCGGGCCCGAGATCGACGAGGAGTTCGCCGCGCACCGCTGGGTGGCCGAGGTGTTCGAGCCCATCACGGGGCTCGTCCCGGCCGAGCTGCGGGGCAAGCTCGAACCCGCGGAGATGTTCCACGAGGTCCTCGAGCACCGGTGGTTCATGGGCGAGCGGATGCAGCGCGACATCTCGCTCAACGAGGCGGCGGAGGACTACGTGTCCGACGTGCTGACCCAGAAGCCGGACGAGAAGGCGGTGCTGGGTCAGCGACTGGGGACGCCGAGCAACACCGAGGGTCTACGGTTCGACGACACCGTCGAGCTGGACCTCAGCGACCTGGTCTGACCACCTCCCCGGGAGAAGGACGCCGTGCACGCCCTCAGCCTCGGACCGACCCTGGCCGCCGCCGACACCGAGCTCGCCACCAACGTCGGCAGCCTGCTCGTCATCGCGATCATCGCCGCGTCGGTCCCGCTCATCGTCGGCCTGTTCCGCCTCAAGGTCGCGGAGGTCGTCCTGCTCCTCGGGTTCGGTGTGGTGTTCGGCCCCCAGTTCCTCGGGCTGATCACCATCAACGACACCATCAACACGTTCAACGAGCTCGGTCTGGGCATGCTGTTCTTCCTCGCCGGCTTCGAGCTCGAGGCGCACGCGCTCACCGGGACGTCCGGTCGGCTCGCCGTCCTCGGATGGGCGACCTCGCTCGCCCTCGCGTTCGCCATCACGTGGGGCCTGTGGGCGGCCGGCTACGTCACGGACCTCGCCGGCATCGCCATCGCGCTGACCAGCACGGCGCTCGGCACCCTGCTCCCGGTGATCCGCGACCGCGGGCTGGTCCACTCGCAGTTCGGGACCTTCTTCATGGGCGCCGGCGCCCTCGGCGAGTTCGGCCCGATCCTGGCGATCGCCCTGCTGCTGAGCTCGCGCTCCCTGCTGTTCACGATCATCACCCTCGTGGTGTTCGCGCTGGTGGCCTTCGTCATCTGGCGCTCGCCGGGACGCCTGATGACCGACAGCGTCTCGGCGATCATGGCGCGCGGTCATCAGACCAGCTCGCAGACCGCGGTGCGCTGGACCGTCGTCCTGCTGCTGTTCCTGCTCGGTCTTGCCGCCGTGTTCGGCCTCGACGCCGTGCTCGGTGCCTTCGTGGCCGGCGTCGTGCTGCGCCGCTACGCGCCGCCCGGCGAGGGCAACAAGCTCGCGCCGAAGATCGAGGCCATCGGGTTCGGCTTCTTCGTGCCGCTGTTCTTCGTGGTGAGCGGGGCCAAGCTCGACGTCGCCTCCATCGCCGCCAACCCGGGGCGGCTCGTCGTGTTCTTCGTGCTCCTCCTGCTGGTGCGAGGCATCCCGCAGTACTTCCTCTACCGCTCGGCGATCCCGGCGAACCGCGAGCGGTGGCAGTTCACCCTCTACGTCGCCACCGCACTGCCCATCCTGGTGGCCATCACGAGCCTCGAGGTCGCGCAGGGTGCGATGCTCCCGCAGAACGCGGCCGCCCTCGTCGGCGCCGGAGCCCTCACGGTGCTCGTCTTCCCGCTGCTCGGCGACGCGATCAACGCGGCGCCCACCACGGCCGACGAGACCCAGCACGGCAGCGTCGAGACCTCCGGCTGACCCCGGTCGAGCCCCGTGCACGGACGACGTCATGGTGGAAGAGTTGTGTGACGACGCCGGACGCGCCCGTGGACCGGTGCGGATGCCGACCGGCACCACCGCCGGTGAGGACGAGGAGGACCGATGTTCAGGGACAGGCGTGAGGAGCGCCGGGAGGAGCGCCGCGGCGGGGGCGCGACGCACTACCAGATGCGTCAGAAGCTGGTCTCGATCGGCGACGACTTCTGGATCGAGGACGACCAGGGCAACCGCGCCTACAAGGTGGACGGCAAGGCGATCCGCGTGCGGGACACCCTGGTGTTCCAGGACGCGCACGGCACCGAGCTGGCGAAGATCCAGCAGAAGGTCGCCCGCGTGCGCGACACGATGGAGATCGAAGGCCCCGACGGCAGCACCATCGCCACGGTGAAGAGGGCGGTGATCTCCCCCGTCCGCGACCGCTTCACGGTGAAGGTCGGCAACGGCCCTGACCTCGAGGTGAAGGGCAACATCCTCGACCACGAGTACACGATCGAGGGCGACGGCGCGAAGGCGGCCGAGGTCTCCAAGCAGTGGTTCCGCGTCGCCGACACCTACGGCGTGGAGGTGGGTCCGGGGCAGGACCCCGCCCTCATCCTGGCGGTGACGACCGTGCTCGACATGATGGTCCACGAGGGCCGCTGACCTCGGGGCGCACGGGCCGGGTCAGCCGTCGAACGTCGGATGCGACATCAGGGCAGGGCAGCAGCTGGCCCGGCGCCGATGCCGATGCCGACAGGGAAGGCGATGTCGACGAGCAGCGTCCGCGGGACGTGCTGGCGCAGCACGTCCATGACGGCGAACGATGGCGTGGGGGACAGCCGCCGGGAAGCGTCTGCGTCGTCACGACACGCACCTTCTCCTCTCTCTGAAGCTGTGTCGGCTTGCCCACGATCGAGAAGGTGCGCAGTTCGAGGGTCGTGCGGGTGGGGCGGCTCACGGTTCGCTCAACGCGCACCGACGGCGCGCCCTCGCGGGCGGCGCGCCCTGACCGGACCCGTCGCT
>Ga0075017_100003253_pt1 | contig 10210 bp, 8 predicted proteins | sample AleBraG_ABR_2012_FD_71475 | JGI IMG/M metagenome (GOLD analysis project Ga0075017, IMG submission 71475) | Freshwater sediment microbial communities in response to fracking from Pennsylvania, USA - Alex Branch Run_MetaG_ABR_2012 | ecosystem: Environmental > Aquatic > Freshwater > Creek >... | reverse complement strand
CACGGCGCCCGCGGGACGCCGGCAGAGCAAGTCATAGCGGATCTGGATCGTCGCCTCGACGGCCAGCACTGGGTCGTCCTGTACGGCCATCCCTGCTACGAGGGCGTCAACGACGAGCTGCTGCGCAAGGTATTTCGCACGGTCACGGATCGCGGCTTTCGCTTCGTCACGCACCAGGAAATGGCGGAGCGACTGCACTGACCGGGCCGACACTGCCTTCAGTCCCAGCCATGAATACCGAACATGATTCACCCAGTCGCGCGATCTGGCCAGTCGGCCTGGCCAGCCACGCGCACTGCACGGACACAGCGAGCGCATCGGCGTGCGAATAAGAGTACTGAGCGTCTTCGGTACCCGGCCCGAAGCGATCAAGATGGCCCCCGTGGTACTCGAGCTGCAACGGCGGCCGCAGTTCGAGGCGATCGTGTGCGTCACGGCGCAGCATCGCGAGATGCTCGATCAAATCATGCGCTCGTTCGGGCTCAAGGCCGACTTTGACCTGAACGTCATGCAGGAGGCGCAGCTGCCTACGGACGTTGCCTCGCGCGTTCTCGCCGAGCTGCCCGCCGTACTGCGCCGCGTGCGCCCGGACATCATGCTCGTACAAGGTGACACGACCACGACGTGCGCGGCAGCCCTCGCGGCATTCATGGGCCGCGTGCCCGTGGGCCACGTCGAGGCAGGCCTGCGCACCGGCGATCTCGACCAGCCGTTCCCGGAGGAGATGAACCGGCGCGTGACTACGGTGGTCAGCACGCTGCATTTTGCGCCGACGCAGGCTGCCGCTCTCGCACTGCGCAGCGAGGGCGTGCGGGAGGGTCGCGTGATCCTGACGGGTAACACCGTCATCGATGCCCTGCTGCAGAGCGTGCGCAAGGACTACGTGTTCGACGACCCGCGCCTGCGGCAGCTGCCGCCCGACAAGAAGATATTGCTCGTGACGACACATCGGCGCGAGAGCATCGGCGAGCCGATGCGTCACGTGTGCCAGGCGATCTTGAGGCTCAAGCAGGCCCATCCTGAGCTTCTCGTCGTCATTCCAACGCACCGCAATCCGGCGGTACGCGAGATCGTCGTTGGCACCCTCGCCGACCAGCCTGGCATCGTACTGGTGGACCCGCTGCCATACCTCGATTTCGTCCACCTCATGGCCCGCAGCCACATCATCCTGACCGACAGTGGCGGCGTGCAGGAGGAGGCGCCCTCGCTCCGGCGCCCGGTGCTCGTGATCCGCGAGGTCACGGAGCGCCCCGAGGGGGTTGCCGCGGGGCTCGCAAAATTGCTTGGAACGGACCCGGAAAAGATCTTTTCCGCGGTCCATGCGCTGCTGACGGAGGCCACTGTCTATCGCGCGATGACCAGCGGCGTCAATCCCTACGGCGATGGTCATGCGTCGGAACGCATTGCCGATGCGATCCTGGCCTGGCACTCGGGCAGGAAATGAATACACAGGATCTCGCGGCTCTGGACAGGTCCGACGGCTACGACGTCTGCATCGTCGGTTCAGGCCCGGCCGGAACCCTGCTCGGCACATCGCTGGCTCGCCGCGGGGTGCGTACGCTGATACTCGAGTCCGGCGGCGGACTTGCGAGCTGGCTCACGAATAGGCGTCTCAAATCGCTGGCCGAGTACGAATACACAGGCGATACCAACTACCCGTTGAGCCGCACGACTTCGCGGATTCTCGGGGGTAATTCGAATTTCTGGACCGGCCGCTGCGAGCGGCTCCATCCGTCGGACTTTGAATGGCATCCCTACACCCCCGCCGACAATCCCTGGCCGATCACGTATGCGGATCTCGAGCCGTACTACGACGCGGCCGAGCAGCAGCTACGCGTCAGGGGCGGCCCGCGCAACCAGTTCGCCCCGCCACGGCGTCACGCGCTGCCGCTGCCGGGGTCTCCGGACATCAGTTTCCTCAAGACCCTGTGCGCGAGTTTCGGCGTGGAAGTCGAGGACTCGGCAACCGCGACGCCGACCAAGACTCTGAGAATCTTCAACGTCCAGAAGGAAATCCTTCCGGCGTTCCTGAGCAGCGGCTTCGGCACGGTCGTCACGGGCGCAACGGTGACGCGCCTCGTTGCGGGCCAGGATGGACGCATTGCATCCGCCGGCGTCGCGACGCTCGATGGGCGGACCGGTACCGCGCGAGCGCGGCTGTTCGTCGTTTGCTGCGGCGGATTCGAATCAGCACGCCTGCTGCTGCTGTCGGCATCCGAGGCATTTCCGAACGGGATTGGCAATTCCAACGACCTGGTGGGCCGTGGCTTCAACGAGCACCCGAACGTTGGCTTCTATGCCCGCATCCGGCATAGCTGGCAGACGATCGTGCCGACCAACAAGATCGCGCGCACCCACCAGTTCTACCAGACCTATCGTGCCGAAGGGCTTGGCGCCCTGATTCCGGCATTTCGCCAGGCCTGGCTGCTGCCGAACCACATTCTCCCGTTCCGGCTCGCGAATGTACCGCGAAACGTGCTGTCGGCTCTGAGCCGCGTCGCGAGCGCGGCCTTTTACGTCGGCGCCGGAGCCGAGATGAAGATATCGCTCGCGAATCGCGTCACCTTGTCGAAGTCCCGGGTTGACGTCTTCGGCCGCCCGATCGCGCATCTGATCTTCAATTTCTCGGACGAGGATCGATTGCTACTCGAGCGCGCACGGACCCTGATACGTGGCTGGCTGGCGCAGATTGGCGCCGCGGGCGTCCGGGAAGCGGAGGTCGCCTGGTCACGGCATCACCAGGGCGCCTGCCGCATGGGCACGAATCCGCGCAGCAGCGTCGTCGACCGCGATCTGCGCGTGCACGAGACCGAGAATCTGTACGTGTGCGGCTCAGAGGTCTTCGCGACGGGCGGTGCGATGCAGCCCTCGCTCAGCATTGCCGCGCTCGCGCTGCGGCTCGCCGATCATATTGCCGAACGCCTGGAGACGAACCGATGATGCCTCGACGAAAGAACCTTGCCGCGGTCATCGAGCCGTTCGACTCGTTCTGGGAGGCGCCCGACGACATCGAGAAGGGCTATCGCAGCTTCGGGCTCTTCTATCTGGACAACTACCGGAGATATTTCCCCGCCGACAAACATGCGAACGTCCTCTGTGTGTCCTGCGGCCCCGGCTACGGCGTCAAGGTCCTGACCGATCTCGGTTACGGGAACGTCCTGGGCATCGACTCATTCGAAGACAAGATCGCCTTCGCGCTGCGCCGCAAGCTCAATTGCCGGGCCGCGTACGCATTCGAGATCCTCGAGGACAGCTCTGACGAGACCTATGACCTCATCTGGGTGGAACAGGAGCTCAATCACCTGACGCGGACGGAGATACTCGAGTTCCTGGATCTGTGTCGCCGCAAGCTGCGCCGTGGCGGCCGCCTTCTCGTGTTTGCGCTGAATGGCGCAAATCCGATCACCGGCGCCGAGGCGCTCGCCCAGAATTTCGATCACTTCAACACCTTCACGGAATACACGCTGCGCCAGGTGCTGACACACACGGGTTTCGGCGACATCAAGGTGTTTGATCTGAACCTCTACGTCTTCTACCGAAACCCGTTCAATTACGTGGCGATGGCCGTGGCGGCCGGCCTGTCGCTGCTGTTCCGCGCTTGCTTCCTGCTATACGGGAAGAAGAACCGCTTGTTCGGCAAGAAGATTGCGGCAACCTGCGTGCGGCCCAGCCAGTAAGTGTGCCTGGTGGTTACTGATGTCAAGGGACCGTGTCAGGTCGGTCGGCCGGTAGCCGCCTGCGTCGCGCACGGGCGCGCTCGAACCGACTGGAAAATCATGTTCCCGATCGACCTTCGCTGAAATCGTCGAACGACCTGCCCGGGCCATCCGGCGCACCAGGAGTCTGGGCAGACTTCTCGGTCATTGGGCCGTGGTCGCTGACACCCCAGATGTGCGGCGCGGCCAGTCGCGCAATCAGGAACGCGCGAAGCAGCCAGCTCATTCCGACACCGCAGACGAGCCCCGTTAGGCCCCAGCGGGAGCCGATCGTGCCGCCGACCAGGGCGAGTCCGATCGAAATCCACCCGATGGCGCTCAACCGGCTCAGGTCGCGACCGGACCCGAGTGCGCTGACCGCCGCGGCAACGAGCGAGTTGGCTATTTTGAGCGCGCCGACCACGATGGCGGCCAGCATAAGCGGCCAGCCGATCTCGTATCGTCCCGCCAGCACCCATTTCAGGATGAACGGCGCTACCAACCATACGCCGACCCCGGCAGCGAGACCCGTCGCGAAGACGACCCTGGCTTCATGGGCAATGACCTGCCGGCGACGTTGCGCCGACTCCGCGTTTCTGAGGGCCGGCACCAGCGTGTAGCCGACGCCTGACTGAAGCATCTGGAAAGGTGACCCGGCGATCGTGGCCAGCACGCTGAACGTCGCCAGTTCGTGCAATCCAAGCAGCCGCGGAGTCACGAGCCGCTCGAGGGCTCCCAGTATCATGACCGCGCCGGCAAAGCTCACTGCCGACCAGCCCTCCGACCATGAATACCCTGAGTCCCGGCCCGCCGCTGAGCCATCTGGCCTGACGGCCCACCAGCCAACGATAGCCGACAGACAGAGGCTGATGGACATCGCCGCCGCCGGCAGCAAAGCCGTCCGGGCGCCGACGGCGAACGCAACGGCAGCAGCGACCAGTACGGTCGCATTGGTACTCGACGTCAGGAGCAAGGCAGCCGACAGTCGTCCGCGGCTGCGATAATGAGCGACCGCTACGGTCTTGACGCCGCCGGCGATGATCGAAATGCCAATCGTGGCGAGCAGGCTCGCCGGCAGTGCATACAGCACGCCGGCGCCCAACACGAGCACTGCGGCCACGAGTCCCGAGGTCAGCAAGATCTGCCGATGCAGCCGAGCATCTGGCTGAAAGGATCGCCGCATGAGCAACACATCGGCGCCAATCGGGCCAATGCTGATGCCGATCATGACGATCGCGTACAGCAGCGAAAAATGAGCAAATTCCACCGCCGGCAGGCATCGCGCGAGCAGCAGGTTGCCGCACGCCAGCGCGAGCCCGCCGACGCCGAAAGCCGCCGCGGCACGCAACGCCGAAGACCGGAGCAATGACTGCAGAAGTCCCGACGGCCTGATCATGTCCACCTGTTTGAGGGGCGTCAGTTAGGAAACTGGCGCTCTAAGTGGCGGACGGCGTTGTTGCGAAGGCGACTCCGGACCATCACGACCGCGCTGCGACTTCGCCTAGTAGTACGCGCTGTCGTTGCGCTCGGCCGAACGGTTCAGAACCACACCAACCAGGTTCATCTCCGCAAGAACCTCCTTGGCGCGCTCAATGGAGCTGCGTGCCGTCACGCCCTCGGAGACCACGAGCAGCACCCCATCCACCTGGGGCGCGAAGGTCAGAACATCATCCGATAGCAGAAGCGGCGGCATGTCGTAGATCACGATGCGTCTTGGCACCTCCGTCTCCAACACGTTGTGCAGACGAAGCATCCGGTCCGACGCCAATAGTTCCGATGAATGCTCGCAAGCGCGGGCATTCGGAATCACCGCCAGGCGCTCAGGACCCACGTTGAAGATGATGTCGTCGATTTCCGCCTCCCCAAGCAGGTAGTCGCCCAGCCCTTTGTCGAAGCTCATGCCCAGGCACGCAGCGAGCCGCGGCCGTTGCAGGTCGAGGTCGACGAGGAATACGTACGTGCTTGGATCCTGGGCCAGCGCAATCGCCAGGTTGATCGCCGTCAACGTCTTTCCTTCACCAGACTCAGTGCCAATCACAGCTAACGATGACCAGTCGCTGGCGGTCATGCGTTGCAGCAGACGCGTGCGAAGTATCTTGTAGGATCGCAGTGCCGATTGGTCGGATACCTGGGGAAGAATACAATTGTGTTCCATGACCGTCGCGTCGAGCGTCGTGCGCTTGAATTGACGCACGTTCTGCGGAGCTAGCACTTCGGGCCTTGCCTGCGACTTCGCGCGGCGAGCGGCCGGCTGCGGCTGTACGGCCTGCGGCCGCGCGGCCGCTGACGCTGCAGCGCTGCCCTGAATCTTCTTGATCGCCGTCTCGATGAAACTCATGAAATGCGCCTCTTAGCGAACGACGAGGTAGATCAGGAGATACGCAACCGGCAGCCCGACCGCCGCGCTCGCGGCCAGCGTTGCCGTGCGCTTCTGAAGTCGTGCCCGGAGAATCGAGTTTCTGATCTCCGGCACGATCGCGGTCGGCGTCACGCCGAGAAGGCCCACTACATCGCGGCTGCCGCGCACCGTCTGATCCACGGCCTCGGCGCCAAGAGCGGTGATGGCGGCAAGGATCAGACCCAGGATCAGGCCGATCAGCCCGATTGCGATGCGTGCGGGCTTGGCCGGCGCCAGCGGCACAGTCGGCGATCCGGTCAGGCGGAACTCATCGCCGCTGCCCGCCAGACTCGCGGCGGCAGCAAACTCCGTATCCATCTTCTGTTTGAGCAGTCGATCGTACTCATCGCGCGCCAACGCCAGGCCCCGCGTGAGGACCTGGTAGTCTTTTTCAACCTGCGGGCTCGAGCCCAAGTGGCCCTCAATTTGCCGCTGTTTGCTGCGCAGCTCCGCGTTGCGGGCCTGTAGCGTGGCAATCTGATTGTCCGTACCGCGCAACTGAGTCTGCAGCTGCACGACGACGGGGTCCAGCTCCAGGCGCGGTGCGGCCGCGCCTTCGCCCGAAGCGACACGCGCCTCGAGATTGGCGATCTCACGCTCCAGGCGCTTCACATCAGGGTGGTCCTCGCTGTAGCGCTGCCTGGCTTCGGCCAGGATGGACTTCTGTGTCTCGAGTTGCGCTTTGAGCGTCGTGTCCGGGCGCCCTGCGCCAGTGCGCCGGGCCGCCTCGATGCGCTTGCGCAAGGCCAGCATGTCCGGATGATTGCGATCGTAAATCGCCGACTTGTGCTGATACTCCTCTTCCAGCTGGGCGACGGCGGCGTTGTCTCCACCGTGAGCGAGTGCCTGCTGCAGCTGCATTTCCATGAAAGTCCGGTTCTGCTGGAGCGCGCGGATTTCCTGATTGATGTTGTTGGCGTCCTGCTCCAGCCGCTCCTTGCTCTGCATGTTCAACTGTGCCGATTCCGGCAGCTCGTCATAATGCTTCGACTTGAAGTCAGCCAGCTTGGATTCGAGCAGGGCAATCTGATCGCGGTGGTGCTCCGCTTCCACACCCAGGAACTCGGCTGTCTGCAGATCCCTGCTGCGACGCAGTTCTCGACTGGTCGCAATGAAGCGGTTGGCGAGCCACTCCGAGGCCTTCTGGGCCTCCGTCGCAGTGCGCGCCTGGAATGCGACAGTGAATCCCGTGTTGACATCCTTCTGTCGGCCCGATTGCGGATCAAGGATCCGCTCTGTCACCATCTCGACTCGTACGCTCTTGCGGATCTTGCCGGCCGTTTCGCTCTGATCGGCTCGAGCCTCAGGCGAGGCTCTCAGTGCCTCACGCATTGCCTGCAGGTTCTCCCTCGTCAGTACCGCATCGGTCAGTCTTGACACGTATTCGTCTTCGTAGTTGTTGTTGTTGTGCTGCGCCGCGTGTTGCTCGGCGATGGCGGGTGCCTCGAACTGAAACGTAGCGGGCGCCATGTAGATGCTCGGCAGCGCCAGGGCGAGCAAGATGCCAAACGCCGTGACCGGCAGGGCCACAGCCAGCATCACGCTCTGCCGTCGCTTCAGGGCGGCCGCGTAAACAGATAATCCAGGTGCTTGGTCCGTATCCATGTCACAAGTCCATCAGCCAGCAATTTGGCTAAATACCACGCCATTGCGCCAGGCGGCGTGACCTGGCTCACCCATTGGACGATAGTCCGGCCAATCGCTGTCGGACGGCTTCGTTCAATATCCCCTGTCGCGACCGAGCGGCGTCAGCCTTTCCCTGCTCAAGTCCCGATGGGGCTCGTATACGACCGACAAGGTCGCCGCATTCGACGTCGCAGCCTCGGGAAAGTCCACGTATTTCTGGCGCGTGTAGTTGTATTGGCCGACCACCGTCCAGGCACGCAGGAATCGCCACTCGAAGCCGACCGTGCCCACGGCGTAGGTACGATCGTTGTATGGTGTCTGGCTTTCCAGGGCTTTGTCCTTGAAGGCACGGGCGCCAACGTAACCGAGAAGCACGGGCGAAAGATTCCGCGTAACGCGCCCGACTAGCTGATCCCGCTCGACGGTGTACCCGCTCGAGATCGGTTCCACCGTTCGCGTCACGTCCAGGAACAACTGGGTGACCTGGAACGACCAATCCATGCCAGCGCCCCCATAATACGAAGTTGCACGGTCCGATTGACCAGCAGGAATCTGGTCGAACTGCGTGCGTCGGCCACCGACCCGCGCATAGGCGCGGGATGTATCCGATACGCGTTCGCTCCACTCCCCTTCCAGGCCGGCGCTATTGGTGGTGATGCTCGGAGCCTCCGGCTGGTTGTGCGAGTACAGTGCCCGCACGGTCCAACTCGTCCGCTGCGTCAGATCGTGCACCCAGCCGACCGATCCGGCCACGACGTGGTAGCCAGTATAGGTATTGGGGATGAAGTGATCGTAAGCGCTGTTGTAGTAATTGAGGTCCGCGGCGATGTGGTTGAGCGGCGACACCTCGAACGCAAACGACGGATTGACGTGAATGGTCTTCCGGCGATTGAACAGCGCGAGAAATCCTGAATCCCCTCCGGTTGGATTGCCGAGGCCGCCGGCACCTACATTCGACGTCAGTCGTTCACTGAAAACGGTTGATTGATCCGCGTACTCGGCCCACAGCCTCGCGGTCGACACCTGGCCGCGATGTGTCAGCTCGAGATAGCCATACGGGTTCGTCGAATGGTAGTCCGACTCGTTCGGAAAGTAGGTCGCGTACACACCAGGCGCAAAACGAAACTCAGTAGTCTGGCCGATATCGCGGAGTTCCAGAAGAACATTGCCGAATCCGCCAGACACGGAGGTTGCGCTGCTCGTGGGTACCAAGAGGTAGTTGCTGTCGGTCTCGCCGCCGAGCTCTACGCGCGGATTGAACTGCCACTGATCGGCCCGAGCGGCCGATGCCGTGAGTACCAGCGTAATCACCGCGAGCGCTTGAACCCGACTTCCTGTTTCCAGCATGGGAACTGATTCCTGGAGTATTACGGAACGACGACGACGTCGCCGCTTTGCAGCTCAATGTTCTGGGCGAGGTCCCTGCCCTTGATCACGTCCGTATAGTGGAATGGAATAGCCGTCTGGTTGGCACCAACACGCCGCAGAATGATGATGTTGCCGAGCGAGGCAAACGGTGTGGTGCCCCCGGCCATGCTGAGTGCCTGCATGACGTCGACCCTGGGGTTGACAATGAACTCGCCGGGCTTGGTTACCTGCCCGATCACATAGACCTTGTTGCCCAAGATCTTGTCGAGCGACACCGTAGCGACGGGATCGGAGATGTATTTCCTGAGTCGTTCGGTCACAATCTGCTGCAGGTCACTGACCGTCTTATTCCTTGCGTCGACCTGCCCGACCAGCGGGAAGGAGAAGGTCCCGTCGGGACGTACCAGCACTGCATTACCCTGCAAGTCCGGCTCCTTCCAGACCGAGATCGACAAGATGTCGCCCGGGCTGACCGTGTACGGCCGGTCGTCGGCGCGCGCAGCGCTCGCGCTCGTCACAGCGAGTAGCCCGACCCAGACCAGATGCAATATCGACCTGCCCATAACGACCCTCCGTCGGCCCGCACAGCCGCTACAGATGATAATTGTAAGGCTTTTCGGGCCTTTACAGGGATTACTTTGGACCTTGCCGCACGGCGCGAGCGACGGCGCGGGCTGCCGATCGGCCCGCGAGATGACTTAATGTACTCCCGCTTGAGGCCAGAATCAGGTAGGGCGCTTGGATGAAACCGGCAGCCGGCATCCGAGCGTAAGGGCGTCAGGACGGCCACGAGCGGCCGCGCCGGTCGCCGGGTACCGATTTCCGGGTCGCGATAAGCGTGTTGCGGTCCGTCCCTGCGGCCCTGGTACGGTTGCCGTCGATCGTTGACTCGCTTACGGCGCGCCGGCCAAGGCCAACGGTCGCTCGCGAGTCCTCGCGGGGATTGAAGGCGAAGATCAGGCGGCCCGAAACGATGCGCCGATCCGCTCGGATGCCGAGGGTCGAGCCGCCGCATGCGCATCCACTGCGCATTTCCTCTCACCGTGCAGCCGCACGCTTTCCGCCTCATCGGACAACGCGGCATATCAAGCGGGTTATCAGGCCACAGGAAACGTCGCAGCGT
>Ga0075017_100003252_pt1 | contig 10211 bp, 9 predicted proteins | sample AleBraG_ABR_2012_FD_71475 | JGI IMG/M metagenome (GOLD analysis project Ga0075017, IMG submission 71475) | Freshwater sediment microbial communities in response to fracking from Pennsylvania, USA - Alex Branch Run_MetaG_ABR_2012 | ecosystem: Environmental > Aquatic > Freshwater > Creek >... | reverse complement strand
CCCCCGGATGACCTGGCGGCCTACGTCGACACCACCGGGTGCGGGAACTCGCTCAACGCCGGCTCGGTCGTCGTGCTGAAGTTGATCATGGACTCGCTGCGGTACTGGGTCGAACAGATGCACGTCGACGGGTTCCGGTTCGACCTGGCCACGACCCTGGGTCGTGAAGGGGGCGCGTTCGAACGGACGTCCGCGTTCTTCGACATCATCGCCCAGGACCCCGTCCTCGCGACCGTCAAGCTGATCGCGGAACCGTGGGACGTCGGCCAGGGCGACTCCTACAACGTGGGCCGTTTCCCGGCGATGTGGAGCGAGTGGAACGGCGGATACCGCGACACCGTGCGGGACTTCTGGCGCGGTACTGAGGGCCTGCTGCCCGCCTACGCGACCAGGACGACCGGGTCCTCCGACCTCTACGGCGGCTGGCTGCGGCGACCGACCGCGTCGGTCAACTTCCTCACCGCCCACGACGGGTTCACCCTGGCTGACCTGGTCAGTTACGACACCAAGCACAACGAGGCCAACCTGGAGGCGAACCGCGACGGCACGGACGGCAATCTGTCGTGGAACCACGGTGTGGAAGGACCCACCGATGACCCGGCGGTGCTCGCATCGCGGGCCCAAGCGCAACGGACCATGCTCACCGCGCTGCTCACCTCCTTCGGCGTGCCGATGATCCTCGGGGGCGACGAGATCGGCCGGACCCAGCGCGGCAACAACAACGCCTACTGCCAGGACAACGAGTTCTCCTGGTTCGACTGGGACAACGTCGACCATGATCTGCTCGACTTCACCAAGCGACTCATTCGACTTCGCCGCGAGCACCCGGTGCTGCGCCGGCGACGCTTCCTCACCGGCGCGGAGGCCCATGAGGTCGGCTGGTTCACCCCCTCCGGGACGGCGATGACCGACGCCGACTGGAGTGACAACGGTGCCCGGGCCATCGCCGTCTACCTCGACGGCCAGGACGCCCCCGACCAGGCCCAGGACGGCACCTCACTGCTGGACGACGACCTGCTCATCTGCGCCAACGCCTGGTGGGAACCCCTGGACTTCACCATCCCCACCCAGGACCCTGGCACCTCGTGGACCGTCCTCCTCGACACGACGGTCCCCTCCGCCGGCAGCACCCCCCATGCATCCGGCTCGACCCCGCAGCTGTCCAACGGGGACAGCGTCACCGTTGCAGGACGGTCCATCGCCATCGTCCTCGGACGCCGCTGAGCCCCGCCACGAGGACTCGGTGAGTGTGGACGCCGTCGGTTGGCGATTGCTGCTTCCGTCATGGCAGACCGGGCTCAATCCGGGCTTGCCGAGCGGACCGTCGTCATTGCCAGTGACGACGTCACGTCGCTAGCCTTGCCGCGCCGAGAGCTATCCGTCGAAGAAGGGGTTTGCCGTGACCGAGGTCCCCGAGGCCGAACCGTCGAACGCAGACCAGGGAGTCGTTGACCCGCCGCCGACCGACGAGCACGTCCACATCAACGTGACGGCCAGCGAGTGGCTCGGCATGCCCATCGTCGACCTGGACGGGGAGCGGCTCGGGAAGTTGCGCGACATCTACGTCGACGTCGAGACCGACGTGCCGCAGTTCGGCACCGTCAAGGAAGGCGTCTTCACCCACCACCTGACCTTCGTCCCCCTGGCGGGAGTCCGGGTCAGTCCGGACCACATCCAAATCACTGCCAGCAAGGATCAAGTCCGCACCGCGCCGAACATTGAACTGCAGGGTGGGGAACTCTCGCAGGAGGACGAGAAGACCCTGTATCACCACTTCGAACAGAACTACACCCCGATCCAGAGCGCGAGCGGACGCCGACTCGCTCGTCGTTGACTGGAGTACGGCCGCTTCGCCGTTGGATCCAGCCGCTCGATCGCTGACCGCCGACCTCGGGCACCGGCGCGCCTCAACCCAGCGATCAAGCGCCCCACCTCCACCACCGAGGCGGAAGGCTGCCACGCCAGACACCCAACCTGCGTGACAGGAGTTGCCGTTTCCTAGCCGGGTCCGACAATGGCGGCACGGGCCTGCGACGCCGGCCGTGCCGTGCATTGGTAGGGCTGGAGGCGGTGGCCCATGATCGTGTGGGTCGGTGAGGTGACCTGGCGACAGGCGGCCGAGTTGCGCGAGCAACTCTTCGACGCGATGGACCGAGACGAGACCGGAGTCTGCGTCGACGTCCGACTCGTCACGGAGATCGATCGCATCGGGGTCGCGCTCCTGATCGGTGGGAACCTGCGGGGCAAGGCGATCGGGCGCGCTTTGAGCCTGCTCGACGCGAACGGGCCCGTGAGCCGCGAACTCACCCGGGCGAGGCTGATCAGCGAGTTCAGCGTGACCCAGTCGCCCACGGCGCCGCTCGCGAGCCCGACCGCGACCATGAACTGACGCAGGCAGGACAGCGAAACCCGTGAACGGCTGGGGAGGCTCCGATGGCTGCGCCTGACGACGTGCAAAGGCTCGAGCCGAGATCGCTCGACCCGACCCTTGGCGCGTTGCTGATGGAGCTAAAAGCCGCCTTCGTCGTCCTCGACCGCGAGGGCGAAGCCGAGGGCCTTGAAGATGGCGCCAGCGGCGAGCAGCGTGCTGGGTCCGCCGGTGATGGGAGCGATAGCGATGAGCACGCTTTGCGCGTCTTCCAAGGTGAGTCCGCTGTCCATCGCCGCACCGAGGTTCAGCAGGTAGGACGACGGCGGTGCTCCGACCGCTGCCAAGGCAGCGATACGAACCAGCATCAGCTCGCGGTCGCCGAGGTTGGCTCGCTCGACTGATGCGGCAGTCATGTCGGCCAGGGTGTCGAGCAGGGGGCGGTCGTCGGACATGGTGATCCTCTCCATCGGTTGATCGTGCTCGACCATGCAGTCGCTGAGGTCGACGTGCCACACGTGTCGAAGATTGACTGCTGCACTACGTGGTCAGGCCGCGCAACCGGAAGGCGCCGGTGACGGCGACGATGCCGATCACGATCAGCCAGATACCTCCCAGGAGAGCGAGCGTGGCCAAGGACGGCGACGGGTACAGCAACACGAAGAAGCCGGCGATGATGCCGATGATCCCGGAGACGATCGTCCAGCCTCGGCCCGGGGTTCCCTTGTCAGCGATGCCCTCGATCAGCTGCGCGAAGCCTTGGAAGATCCACCCGTACCCGATGAGCAGGACCAGGATCTGCACGGAATGCGCGACGCTCTGGAACGCCGTCAAGCCCAGCAAGACGGAGAACAGACCGGATACCCCGAGCAGCCAACGGTAGCCAGTTGTCGCCGCGCTGGAGGCGAACGCCGCAACGATCCAGAAGATCCCGCTCACGAGCAGGTACACCCCGAGGAAGGTGGCGATCACGACGATCGTCGCCGACGGCCAAACCAGCAGGCAGATCCCGAACAGCGCGGTCAAGAGCCCCCAGGCGAGCAGCCAACCCCAGTGACGACCGATTCCAGCGAACACGTCGCGGACGTCCCCGTCCGCGCCGGGTGTTCCCGGCTGCACGCTCGACACGCTTGCCATAGCCAGGCCCTGCCCCTCGGATGCCGTCCGTCCCTGTGGGACTCGGATCGGTTCCGTCGGATCGTTCCGGTCGAAGGCATGCAAGTCAATGGGAGCAGGTGGACTTCCCGGACTTCGGGGGTGACAGCCGTGCGGTGGTTGCTCTTCGTCTGACCGGGTGCCCGGCGAGCACTTACGATCACCGCGTGGACACCGCCGACGCGATCGCGCTGGCACGTCGGTTCGAGCCGGTGCTGCGCTACACCCAGGGCGAACTGTTTCTCCCGTTGTCGGCCGAGGCCTTCGTTACTGGTGCGGCCCTCTATCGCCGCAACAACGACGACCGGGTGCCCGCGCTCGTGGTGGCGAACAGCGAGCTCGACCTTGAGACGCTGGCGGAACAGGCGAGCGCCCTGCCGGGTGCGCAGATGGAGCTGCGCTACGTGACTGAACCGCTCGACCGTGCGGCGTACCGGGAGTGGCGCAAGCGTCCCGACCGGCCGGACTTCCACCGCGCCAGCCGGTTCGCACTGGTGGGACTGCTTGGGCGGGTGATCGACGCGTTCATGCGGCTCTCGCTGCTGGTGCGCGGCAAGGTGCCCGGCGGGTTCGCCGCCGCGGCTGAGATCCGCTACCGCGCCTCGGGCGAGGCGGCGCATCCCGCCTACCACGTGCGTGCGACTCGGGACGCCGGCTATCTGGTGCTGCAGTACTGGTTCTGCTACGCCATGAACGACTGGCGCTCGACGTTCGCCGGGGTCAACGATCACGAATCGGACTGGGAACAGATCACGCTGTTCCTCACCGAACCCGATGACGGCGGCGAACCCGAGCTGGCGTGGGTGGCGTTCTCTTCCCACGACGAGGTCGGCGACGACCTGCGTCGCCGAGTCGACGACCCCGACCTCACCCTGATCGACGGCAGCCACCCCGTGGTGTACGTCGGTGCCGGTTCGCACAGCGGCGCGTACCTGCCCGGCGACTACCTCGTATCGGTGGCGCCGCCGGGACTGCAGCGCTGGGTGGACGCCTGGTACCGCTTCTGGGGGTTCCTGCTTCCCTGGACCCGCGACCACGTCCACGGCGGATTCGGCATTCCGTTCATCGACTACCGTCGCGGCGACGGCATGGCCATCGGCCCGGGCACCGGGCTGGACTGGACACCGGTGCCGATCCATGACGACACCCCGTGGGTCGTGACGTACCGCGGGCTGTGGGGCTATGACACCCGAGACCCCCTGGGCGGCGAGCGAGCCCCGGCCGGACCCCGCTACGAACGTGACGGCTCGGTGCGCCCGTCGTGGGACCGTCCGGTGAGCTGGGCAGGACTGGACAAGCAGCCACCCACCGCCGCGGCGCAACTCGAGGCGCTGACGCTGCGCGCCGCCGAGCTCGACACCGCGCTCGCTGCTGCGGAACGGCAACTCACGATGAACATCGAGCACCTGCGCGCGGTGTACGAGGGTGGCCGTGCGGTGGGCGCTCATGGGAAGGCCGACCCGGCGCCCCTGTCCGAGGCGCAGGGCGCGGTGGACAACTACCGATCACGGGTGGGTCTGCTGCGCATCGAGCGAGACGCGGTGGCGGCCGCACTGACTACACCGCTGCCGCCCGACGCGGTCCATGCGCACCTGCGGCACCGCAGCCTCCCCGACGTCGACAGCGCCAGGCCCCCCAACTGGGCCCTTCGGGCCTGGTCGACCGTGTCCGTGTCCGTGCTGCTCCTCGCAGCTGCCGCGGTGATCTTCTTCGACTACGACAACCGGGCCCACGGCCTGCTGTGGCTGGTCCTGGCAATGCTCGGCATCGAAGCGGCGCTCAACGGCCGGCTGAAGAGCTTTCTGGCCACGGCGATCACGGTGGTGCTGATCATCGGCGTGGCGTGGCTACTGCGAGACAACTCCCGGGTGGTGATCGCGCTGTTGCTTGTGATCCAGGCGGTGGCGCTCCTCTTGTCCAACGTCACGGGCTGGTTGCGTCGCCGCTGAACACCTCGCCGCGAGTCCACGCCTCGCCGAGCCTCAAACGCGGCTGCCCTCCAGCACGGCCAGAAGCTGAACACTTGGCGCACCTCGCCCGCACCCAACACTCCTTCGGTAGCCTCGAGCGGTCGAGGAGCACGCGATCGCGTGAGACGGGCACGGTCAGCTCGTAGTGAGGCGTCCGCAGACGTTTCGCGGATCGGGCCGCTGCACCGTGGAGCGGGTGGCGGCAGACGTGGACGCGTGCGTTTCTGTTCGCGAGGCACGACGTCAAGGGCGCCGTCGTCTGCGGTACTCACGACGCGCGGCGTGCGGCTAGTGGCAACAATCGGCGAGAGGACGCGGGATGTATGACGTCGTGGTGATCGGCTCCGGCGCGGCCGGGGCGATGGCTGCTTGGAGATCGGCAGAGCTCGGAGCCCGGACGGCCATTCTCACCTCGGCGGAGTTCGGGGGAATGACGGCCCATGACGGCCCGGTTCCGGTTCGCACCCTCGCGCACGCGGCGCGGCTGATCCGCGATGCCCGCCAGCTCAGCGCGTACGGCATCTCCGTGGGCGAGCCCCACTTGGACTACCCGAGCCTTCTGCGCCGGGTCCGGGAGGTCGCCGCTCAGGTCGCCGACGTGTCATCACGGCGTGCGGATCTTGACCGAATGGGAGTCCGCATCGTTGAGCGTGCCGGACAGGCGAGATTCGTCGATGCTCACACCGTTGCGGTGGCGGACGGCTCCCGCTTCGAGTCAGCGACGTTCGTCCTGTGTGTGGGCGGCATCCCACGCTCGCTCCCGGTCCCCGGCGGAGAGCTCGCGCTCACGCACAGCGCTGCGTGGGCGATCGAGCAGCCACCTGGTTCGATGATCGTGATCGGCGGTGGTGCCACCGGCACGCAGGTGGCCTCCGTCTTCCAGGCGTTCGGTACGAAGGTCGAGTTGATCCAAGTCAACAGCCGCATCCTGCCCGGAGGCGATGAGGACGTATCGGCCGCGGTCTCCGACGGCTTCCGGCAGCGCGGGATCACCGTTCGGGACAGCGTCGACTCCATCGACGCGGTGCAGCGGGCGGACGATGCAATGCGCGTGACCCTCACGATCGACGGAGTCCGGAGTACCTCGACGGCCGATGTCGTCCTGGCCGCGATCGGCTGGGCCGCGAACGTCGATGCGCTCGACCTGGCCTCGATCGGTGTCGAACTCGACGGACGCGGCTTCGTCGCGGTAGACGACTACCAACGGACCTCAGTGCCCCACGTTTTCGCGGCAGGCGACGTGACCGGTGGGATCCAGCTGGTCCCCGAGGCGAACCAGGCCGGGTATGTCGCGGCGACCAACGCGGTCAAGGGACCGGTCGCACGTCGACCCAACGAGCATGGCCCGCTCGGCAGCTTCACCGACCCCGAGTTCGCGAGTGTCGGTCTGACCGAGCCGCAGGCACGTGCAGACCATGACGTCGTGGTCGTGTCGATCGGCTTCGACCAGACGACGCGCAGCATCATCGACGGCCACGCCGAGGGGTTCTGCAAGCTCATCGTCGACGGAGGATCCCGTCAGATCCTGGGCTGCCACGTGGTGGGAGACCGCGCCGTTGACATCGCTCAAGTCGCTTACATGGCCATGCAAGGCGGCATCGACGTGATCCGCCTCGCCCAGATGCCCCTGTCCTTCCCGACCTACGCGGGCATGATCGCGCGGGTGGCTCACAACGCGGCAGAGGCACTGGGTGTTGACATCGCTCTTGGGCCGCGGTGAGAACCAGGGCTGGGAGGGCGAGGACTCACCCCGGTAGACAGCGGATGTCGATTAGCTGAACTCACTGCCAACGACCCCACGCCGATGCCGAGAGCGGTGAATGTCGACGATGTTGCCTCGCCCCGATTCGGTGAATGTTGTGCCTGACCGCTCCGAAGTCGATAACTTGGCGGGACGCCGGTCGGGGATGCTTCTCGTTCATGTCCGGGGTCACCCGTGATGACGTCCGTTGATCTCGCCGATGGGGAGTTGCTTATGTCAAGGAATCCGAGAACTTTGGTCAAGGTGGGCGCGATCGGTGTCGCGTCGGCCCTCATGCTCTGGGCGGGAAGCGCTTCCGCGACTACGGCTGACGCGCCGTGGAGTTACACCGGAGCCACTGGGCCGTCCCACTGGGGATCTCTGAGCCCCGCCTACGCGCTGTGCGCGGACGGGACCGCCCAGTCGCCGATCAACATCCAGCACGCCAAGCCCAAGCCGCTGAAGAATCTCGACTTCGACTATGTGGCCGGCGAAGCTGAGGTCTTCAACAACGGCCACACCGTCGAAGCCGAACCTGCGCCCGGCGACAAGCCGAGCACCCTGGAGCTGGGCAACGTCGACTACACCTTCTCGCAGTTCCACTTCCACTCACCCAGCGAGCACACGATCAACGGCAAGCACTACCCGGTGGAGATCCACTTCGTCAACAAGAGCGCGGACGGGCGGATCGCCGTCGTCGGTGTCTTCGTGAAGTTGGGTGCACCGGCCGACAAGGACTGGCAGAAGTTCATCGACGTCATCAGCCAGGCCACGGCCAATCCCGAGCAGACCGTGATCCACAAGATCAACTGGGGCAAGCTGCTGCCTACCCATCAGCAGACGGTGAGATACGACGGCAGCCTCACCACCCCCGGCTGCTCAGAAGGCGTCAAGTGGAGCGTCATGACGCATCCCATCACCATGAGCGCCCAGCAGATCGCCGTATTCGAGGCGGCCTACACGGGCAACGTGCGGCCGACGCAGCCCCTCAACGGACGGACCGTGCTGATCGACAGCACGCCGTCCCACTAGGACCGCCGACTCGGATCAGGTCGGTGTGAACGTCGAGTCAGGCAAGCACTCGGCGACGTTCTTCTCGTGCCCTCCGCGAGGGATCCGTGGGTCTGCCCCGAGTCAACGACACTCGGGGCAGACCCACTCTGGTCGAGGGCGGGTCTCGGGTCGGGTCGACGTGATGCGGGCGAACGGCATAGCCGTTCTCGTGAGGTTCGCATCCGGGTTGTGCGAATGTTGTTCCTTTGGGTCGCACGCGATAGTGCCGTGCGCTCGCGCGGCGGCGGTCGCGCCCGATCTCGTGGTCCGTCAGTGTCGTGGGGAGTGTGCATGAGCGTGAGCAGTTCGGAGTTCCTTGGACCAGTGGACTTCCTTGCCGTGGAGTTCCCGTCGGGTCGCATGAACGGCTCTGGGTTCCGCCTGCTGCGTGGGCTGGTGGAGGCCGGCACGATCGTCGTTCTTGACCTGGAGTTCGTCCTCAAGGGCGCGGACGGCACGGTGTCTCGGCTGTCATGGGACGACGTCCCGGTGGACTCCCCGGACGATGTGTCTTCGTGGGCCGGGTCGTTCTCCGGGATCCTCGATGAGTCCGACCTTGCCATGATCGCGGAGTCCGTCGAGCCCGGGAGTCTCGCGGGTGTCCTGGTGTACGAGAACGCGTGGGCGGCGCCGATCATGGCCGAGATCACCGCTAGTGGGGCTCGGCTGCTGGGTGGCGGACGCATCGAGACTGACGACCTCAGCGTTGCGCTCAACGAACCTCAGGACACTCTGTGACCGCGCCGAGCCCGGGAGGAATCTGAGATGGGTCTGATTAAGACAGCCCTCAAGACCGCCGTCGCCGTCAAGACCGCGAACGTGGTCCACGACCGGATCCAACGACGCAAGCAGGCGGAGTGGGTGGCCGCTGGACACACCGCAGAGTCCTTCCCCGCCCACAACCTGGGCGACGCGACGGCCACCGTCGTGGGGTCCGGGGTCGGTTGGCTCGCTCCCGATCCGGGCACGGTCGGCCCGCCGATGCCGCCACCGAGCCCGACGCACCCGAGCGGGGGTCCCGGAGGGCGGGTCCCCGAACCGACGGACCCCGTCATCGCACAGCTTCACGAACTGGCCGAGCTCCGAGACCGGGGCGTGCTGAGCGAGGACGAGTTCCTCACCCAGAAACACCGAATCCTAGGAACCTGACCAGCTCGGTAGCCGCGACGTGGCGGGCATGCTGCAAGAACCAGCCCGGGCCTAGCACGGCTATGGCGAGCGCAAGCCACCAGGCGTTGTGGCCTCGGTCAACGAGGAGAGCCGCCCCAGCCAATCCGAGGACTGCCACGACCGCGAGACGCCAGTCGTCCCGAACCACGAAACCGTAGTCGAAGGGACCGAACGAGACGTCGTTGGTGGGTCACCGAGTCTCGTGCTCCTGGCCTGGGACAAGGTAGGCCAGCGCAGCAACTGCCTGCTCGGCGGGGACGCAGATTCGTCAGCGGCTGCCGCGCCCGACGCGGCCGTCACGGTGAAGGCGGGCTCCGGTCGCTCGGGCATGAGGAATGCTGGCCTCCGGGATCCCGAAGTGAAATGTGGAGGAGAGATGGCGGCCGAACGAGACGGTGATCGTCGTACGCCAGGGGACCTCGTCCGCAGCCTGCTGCCGAGACGGGCACCCGACGGAGACGCGGTCCCGCTCGCGCTTATCACCTCACCGGTCGCCGCACCGCTCCGCGATCTCGAGTCAGTCGTCGGCGACTGCGCTCTCTACGAGGACGACCGTCGTCGCCCGGGACGCCTCCCGCTGACGGAAGCGCGGCAGGCCGCGACCACCACCTCAGGCTTCGTGTGGATCGGATTGCAGCAGCCGACCCCCGGCGAGGTGGAGGCCGTCGCGAGCGAGTTCGCGCTTCCGTCGCTGGCAGTGGAGGACGCCGTCAAGGCGCACCAGCGACCGAAGCTCGAGACGTACGGCCACGTT
>Ga0075017_100003251_pt1 | contig 10212 bp, 10 predicted proteins | sample AleBraG_ABR_2012_FD_71475 | JGI IMG/M metagenome (GOLD analysis project Ga0075017, IMG submission 71475) | Freshwater sediment microbial communities in response to fracking from Pennsylvania, USA - Alex Branch Run_MetaG_ABR_2012 | ecosystem: Environmental > Aquatic > Freshwater > Creek >... | reverse complement strand
GGCGCCATCCAGAGTGCTGCGGTGAATCTCGACCTGATCGGCCACGGGGGTTGTGGCATTCACCAATCGATCGGCAATCGCACCTACATTGTGCACCGTCACGTACACCGCGGCCGTGCTGGCGCCCGCTGCCGTAGCCGGCGCCGTGGCCGATAGTACGCGCAGGTCACTACCCTGAACTGCCGCCACCCCACTCGGCCAGGACACCGCCACGAGCATCGACAATATTCCACCAGTGACAGTGCCCGTTCTGGCCAGCGCCCACCTGGTCCCGACCCCGACCACGCGGCCTGCTTGCCGGCTCATGCTGACGCCTCGCAAGCCCGCAGATGGGCGTCCAGGCGCGGAAACACCCGTCGTGCGTTGCCGGAAAAAATACGCTGCTTGGCGCTCGCGTCTATCGGCAGCGCATCCACATAGCGCTTGGTATCGTCATAGTAGTGACCGGTGGTCGGATCGATCCCCCGCACCGCACCGACCATTTCCGAACCAAATAAGATGTTGTCGATGGGTATCACGCGCGCCAGCAGGTCGATTCCCGCCTGGTGGTACACGCAGGTGTCGAAGAACACGTTGCGCAGCACCGATTCCGTCAGTGGCGGGCGCTTGAGATCCTGCGCCAGCCCGCGATAACGTCCCCAGTGATACGGCACCGCCCCACCGCCATGCGGAATGATGAAGCGCAGCGTCGGGAAATCGCTGAATAAATCGGCGCCAATGAACTGCATGAATGCCGTGGTGTCGGCATTGATGTAGTGCGCGCCGGTGGCATGAAAATTCGGGTTGCAGCTGGCGCTGACGTGAACCATCGCCGGCACATCGAGCTCGACCATTTTCTCGTACAACGGGTACCAATACCGATCGGTCAGCGGCGGACCGTTCCAATGCCCGCCGGACGGATCCGGGTTAAGATTGCAGCCAATGAATCCCAGCTCCCGCACGCAGCGATCCAACTCCGCGGCGCTGTGCGAGGCCGGCACACCCTGCGACTGTGGCAACTGGCAGACGCCGATGAAATTCTCCGGATACAGCGCCACCACGCGAGCGATCAAGTCGTTGCAAACCCGCGTCCAGACCTGACTGACCTGCTCGTCACCCAGGTGATGCGCCATCGCAGAGGCGCGCGGCGAGAATATGGTCAGGTCCGTGCCCCGCTGACGCTGCAGTTTCAACTGCGCCTGCTCCAGACTGGCGCGAATCTGTTCGTCGCTGATATGCAACCGACCGCCCGCGGGCCCGGCGCCGCCGCCCTTGAAGGCGGCGAGCTGCGCTTCGCGAAATAGCTGCAGCTCGAGTGGCGCCGTGGTGTAGTGACCGTGACAATCGATGATCATGGGGCCAATCTTAGCTCAGTCGCGAACGCAACCAGGCGGAGATGACACCGATCTCTTCGGGGCACACCGCGTGGCCCATGGAATACTCATGCCACTCGACGGCGACGCCAAGGGAGCGGAGCAGATCGCGGCTATGAGCGCCCATGTCCACTGCCAGCACCTGGTCCTGTCGGCCGTGGCACATCAGAACTGGGGTCCGACGGCCCGCCGAGGTCAATTCGCCCTGCACTGAGGCTTCGAGCGGCACATACGTGGACAGCGCCATGATGCCGGCCAGCGCCTCGACCTGCCTTAGGCCCGCGTGCAACGCAATGGCGCCGCCCTGAGAAAAGCCCGCCAACGCAATGCGCCCACGCGGTACACCGGCGCTCACCTGGCCATCGATCAGTTGATCGATGAGTTTTGCCGAGGCGCGGATGCCACCCTCATCCTGCCCGTCGCTGCGCGTCAGTCCCGCCAGGTCGTACCACGCGCGCATTTTCATGCCGCCATTGAGCGTGACCGGGCGGGAGGCGGCGTGGGGGAACAGGAAGCGCACGGCAAGAGTGGTCGGTAACTTCAATTCCGGCACGATGGGCACGAAATCAAATCCGTCTGCACCCAGCCCATGCAGCCAGATTACCGCGGCGGCGGCCGCCGTTTCCGGTTCTATGATTGCCGCGGCCTCAGATTTCACCAACTTCATTTGTCCCTCGAGCTCAGCCGCCGGCCTTCAGACAATGCTCGAGCCGGTCGAGGGTACGCATGGCGCCAAGCACCTGCTTGACACTGGCGTTGGGCTCACGTTGCTCGACAATGGCGGCAAAGAACTCCCGATCCTGCAGCTCGATGCCATTCATCGATACGGCAACCTGGGTGACGTCGATCTGCTGGTTCTTGCCGTCAAATAGATCGTCGTAGCGGCACAGGTACGTGCCGTTATCGCAGATATAGCGAAAGAATGTGCCCAACGGGCCGTCATTGTTGAAGGACAGCGACAGCGTACAAATCGCGCCCGACGGCACCTTAAGCCCGATGCTCATATCCATGGCAATGCCGAGGGTCGGATGTATCGGACCTTGCAGAGCTTGCACATGCGTGGCGGTCTGACCCGTCTGATACTGAAACAGATCGACCGTATGACAGGCATGGTGCCAGAGCAGATGATCCGTCCAGCTGCGCGGTTTGCCCAGGGCATTGGTGTTGGTGCGGCGGAAGAAATAAGTCTGCACATCCATCTGCAGCACCCGCAACTTGCCAGCCTGAATACGCCGATGTATCCATTGATGGCTGGGATTGAAGCGGCGTGTGTGACCGGCCATGGCCACCAACCCGGTCTCCTGCTGCACGCGAACAATCTTCTCCGAGTCCTTTAAGTCGTCGGCCATAGGTATCTCGACCATCACATGCTTTCCCGCGCGCAGACACTGAATCGTCTGTCGAGCGTGCATCTGGGTAGGTGTGGTCAGTATCACCGCGCTTACCCCCGGCTGCGCCAGGCACTCGGCCAGGTCGGTCGACCAATGTGGAATGGCAAACTGCTTCGCCACGGCCTGCGTGGACTCAGGACTGCCTCCGGCCAAACTGACAACTTCAATCCCCGGAATCCTGGCGATGGCCTCCAGATGCTTAATGCCAAAGGCGCCCTGCCCGGCCATGCATATTTTCATAAAATGCCCTTAACCTGAGTTTTCGAGAATGAGGTGTCCCACGGCCGTGTTCGAGGCCGGTACATGGTAGAAACGACGCACTTCGCGCACCTTGGCGTCGAGCGCGCCGCGCATGATCAGCCACATCACCAGCTCAATACCCTCCGATCCCGCCTCCCGCAGGTACTCCAGATGCGGTATTGCGGCCGCCTTGGCCGGCTCTGCCACCAACAGGTCCATAAAGCGCGAGTCGAACTGCCGATTGATCAATCCGGCGCGCGGCCCCTGCAGTTGATGCGACATGCCGCCCGTGCCCCAGATCATTACGCGTAAGGCTTCCGGGTAGCTGTTCACAGCACGGCGGATGGCGCGACCCAGATTCAAACAGCGATTCCCGGTGGGTGCCGGGTACTGGACCACATTCACGGCCAGCGGAATGACGCGGCACGGCCAGGCCGTGGGCTGGCCATAAACCAGTGAGAGCGGTACGGTGAGGCCGTGATCGACGTCCATGCGATTGACTATGGTCAGGTCGAATTCGTCCAGAATCAGCGCCTGGGCCAGATGGGCGGCCAGCTCAGGATGCCCGATCACGGTGGGCACCGGCCGTGGCCCCCAGCCCTCGTCGGCCGGAGCGAATTGCGCCGCGCACCCCAACGCGAAGGTGGGGATCAGTTCCAGCGAAAATGCCGAGGCATGATCGTTGTAAACCAGGATCACCACGTCGGGTCGTGCGGTGGCAACCCATTCGCGGGCAAATTCATAACCCTTGAACAGCGGTGCCCAGTACGGTTCCCGCTGCTTGCCTAAATCGATGGCCGCGCCGATGGCCGGTACGTGCGAGGTGGCCAGGCCCGCAAACAACTCAGCCACGCCGGGACCACTCGGCCAGGGAGCGATTTCCCTCCACGCTCCGCCCGCCCTCCAGCATCATCCTTGCGTAGGCCTCCTGACTGGCGCCCGTCATGATGGCCGCCACCTGTTGAAAGGATTTGCCATCGGTGGAAAACAGCTTGGCCAGAAAATAGATGTTGCCACCCAGAGCGATCATGCCGTTCCAGTCGCGCTCCAGCACCTTGAGCCGTTGCGCCTCGCTCATCGGCCAAGTCGCCAGGTAAGCACTCTCATCGGCCTTGAACGCTGCGCGATTTTCCGCCTTCATGAGCGACATGCAGAACTGATTCAGGAAATAACCCTGCCGCGAGCGCTCCGCGTCAAAGACCGTGGTACCGGGAATATCATCGTAGTCGTGCGGTGTGCGCATGTGCGGAACTCAGGCCGTAAACTGGTAGAGCCGGTGCGGATTATCGACCAGAACGCACTGCCGTTGGGACGCCTCGGGCATCATGACAGGAATTAAATCGAGCAGGTCCCCGTCATTGGGCATGTGCCGGGCGATGTTCGGGTGCGGCCAGTCCGTGCCCCACAGTATGCGCTCGGGTGCGACCTTGATCAGCTCGCGGGCAAAGGGCACGGCGCTGGCAAAGGGCGGGCCCTCGGCGGCAATGCGCTCGGCGCCGCTGATCTTCACCCAACAGCGCTCATTACGTCGCAGCAAGTTCAATAACACTTGGAAAGGCGCCTGCTGCAGGCCCTGGGCGGTGGGCACGCGACCCATGTGATCGATGATGAACGGCACCGGCAGATCCTGCAGCATCTGATCGTAGGCCGGAAGATCCTGGGCGTCGAAGTGTAGATCCACGTGCCATCCAAGGGGCTGAATGTGCATCAGGATCCTCTGAAATTCGCCCATGTCTGGCACGCCGCCCAGATGACGCACAAAATTGAACCGCGCCCCGCGAAAGCCCTGCTCGTGCAACTGCCGATACTGTGCCGCCGTGAACGAGTCATCCACATTGGCCACACCCCGGTAGCGACCGCCGCTCTGGGCGACGGCATCGACGATCACGGTATTGTCCACACCGTGGCAGCTGGCATTGACCAGCACAGCGCGCGACAAACCAAGTGTGGACTGTAATTGCTGAAACGCCGCTAACGGCGCGTCGGGCGGCGTGTAGCTTCGATCAGCGGCATATGGGTAGCGGTCGGCCGGGCCGAAGATGTGGCAATGGGCATCGCAAGCCCCCTTTGGGGGTTGATACTTGGGTACGCGCGTGTGCGGGTCGGGCGGCTTGCAGGCGGGCGCCTGGCGGCTGGCGGCCACTGCGCCGGCTGTCGTTGGGCTGTGACTTGTCTCCATCGCTTTCAAGAGTCCTTGTGGCGCACCAGGTCTGGGGCCTACGGCAAGAATACCCAGTCCCGATCGATCATGCCCGCGCTGCGTAGCGCAGCGACGATTTGTTCTGCTGCCTGCGGAGCCGACAAGCTCGCCGTCTGGATGTGAATTTCTGCATGCTCCGGCGGTTCGTAGGGCGAGTCGATGCCGGTAAAATTGGGCAATTGACCGGCGCGAGCCTTGCGATACAACCCTTTTGGGTCGCGGCTCTCGGCGTCCGCCAGCGTGGTATCCACATAGATCTCGAAGAATTCACCCGGTGGCATCAGCGCCCGGGCTACGCGCCGCTCGCTGCGAAACGGCGAAATGAACGACACCAGGACAATCAGCCCCGCGTCGGCCATGAGCCTCGCGACCTCAGCGACGCGGCGAATGTTCTCCACCCGATCCGTAGTCGTGAAGCCCAGATCGCAATTCAGTCCATGACGAACATTATCGCCGTCGAGCAGGTAGGTGTGGCGGCCGAGCGCGTAGAGTTGTTTTTCCACCAGGTTGGCGATGGTGGATTTGCCGGCACCGGACAGTCCGGTAAACCACAACACACAGGCTCGCTGTCCTTTCTGCCCGGCGCGATTGTCTTTGTTGACGTCCAACGCCTGCCAGTGCACGTTCTCACTGCGCTGCCGACCGCCGCGCACCAGCCCGGCACCCACGGTGCTGTTGTTCAAGCGATCGATCAGAATGAACCCGCCGGTATCGCGATTGGCGCTATACGGATCGAAAGCCAACGGTTGATCAAGGCTCAACAACCCGACGCCAATCTCATTGAGCGCCAACTCGCTGGCCGGCAGCTCCTGCAGGGTATTGACGTCAACCTTGTGTTGCAGCCGAATAAGTGAAGCGGGCACAGTGGCGGCCCCGCACTTGAGGAGGTAAGGCCGGCCAGTGAGCATGGGTTCATCGCTCATCCACACAATAGTGGTCTCGAGCAAATCGGCAACCATGGTCGGCGCTGCTGCAGCCGCCAGTACATCCCCGCGACTGACATCGATCTCGTCCGTGAGAGTCAACGTTACCGACTGACCGGCCACCGCCTCGTCCAGATCCCCCTCGGCCGTCACGATGCGCGCCACCCGGCTTTCCCGCCCCGAGGGCAGGGCCACCAGCGCGTCCCCCGATCGCACCACGCCTGCGGCGATTTGCCCAGCGAAACCGCGAAACTCCTGATTGGGCCGACTCACCCACTGCACCGGCATCCGCAGCGGCTGTGACTGGTCGGCATTGATCAGTGGCACGGTATCCAGGAACTCCAGCAGGGTCGGCCCCCGGTACCAGGGCATGGCGCTGCCCGCGATGGTGATCTGATCGCCACGCAGCGCCGAGACTGGAATGGAAGTGATGTCGTGCAAATCGATCTGCGCGGCAAACTCGCGGTATGAGGCTTCGATAGCCGCGTATACATCCTGCGCGTAGTCGACCAGGTCCATCTTGTTGATGGCCAACACGATGCGCCGAATCCCCAGCAACGACACCAGGTAACTGTGACGACGGGTTTGTGTGAGCACGCCCTTGCGCGCGTCGATCAGAATGATGGCCAGATCCGCCGTCGATGCGCCGGTCACCATGTTGCGTGTGTATTGCTCGTGCCCAGGGGTGTCGGCCACGATGTACTTGCGCCGCTCAGTGGCAAAGAACCGGTAGGCCACATCGATGGTGATGCCCTGCTCGCGTTCGGCGGCCAGACCGTCGACCAGCAGAGCAAAATCAATCTCGCCGCCCTGCGTGCCCAAGCGCTTGGAATCGCTCTCCAGCGCGGTCAGCTGATCCTCGAACAGCGCGCGGGCCTCGAACAGCAGCCGGCCAATCAGCGTGCTCTTGCCGTCATCGACGCTGCCGCAGGTAATGAACCGCAGCAAGTCCTTGCGACTCTGCCCGTCCAGATAGGCGCGCAGGGCGGGGTTTGCATCGGCGTCATTCGCGACGGGTCCGTTGGCAGCCATCAGAAGTAACCCTCCTGCTTCTTGCGCTCCATCGATGCCCCGGAATCCCGATCAATCACCCTGCCCTGCCGCTCCGATGTGGTACTCACCAGCATCTCTTCGATGATCTGCGGCAAAGTAGCCGCATCGCTCTCCAACGCGCCGGTCAGCGGATAGCAACCCAGGGTACGAAAGCGCACGCGCCGTTGTTGCGGCTGCTCGCCGGGGCGAAGCGGGAGCCGTGCATCATCCACCATGAGCAGCGCTCCATCGCGCTCCACCACGGGCCGGGTGGCCGCAAAATACAAAGGCACAATCGGGATGCTCTGCTGGTAGATGTACTGCCAGATATCCAGTTCGGTCCAGTTGGACAATGGAAACACGCGCAAACTCTCGCCCGGGCTGCGCCGCGTGTTGTACAAGCGCCAGAGTTCGGGCCGCTGCCGCTTCGGGTCCCAGCGGTGCTGGGCCGAGCGAATGGAAAAGATCCGCTCCTTGGCGCGAGATTTTTCCTCATCGCGCCGCGCGCCGCCAAAGGCGGCATCGAACCCATAGCGGTCCAGCGCTTGCTTGAGCCCCTGCGTCTTCATGACGTCCGTGTGAACGGCCGAGCCGTGGACAAACGGATTGATGTTCATGGCCACGCCATCCGGATTGACATGCACCAGCAGATCCATCCCCAGGCGCCGGGCGGTGGCGTCGCGAAATTCGATCATCTCGCGAAACTTCCACTGCGTATCGATGTGCAGCAGTGGAAAGGGCGGGCGTCCGGGAAAGAAGGCCTTTTGGGCCAGGTGCAGCATCACCGAACTGTCCTTGCCGATCGAATAGAGCATCACCGGTCGTGCGCATTCGGCCACGACTTCACGCATGATATGGATGCTCTCGGCCTCCAGCCGCTCGAGATGGGACAATCGACGCATGGGACTCACTTTGGTGTTCTGGGTGTCGATTTTATAGTCTTGCGCGCGGCATATCCTTATTCTTGGAGGCCATGTCGTTGCCTACGCTTCAAGACCAGGTCATTGCCGTGCCCGAGGCGCGCGAGCTGGATGTGTTCGCTGCGCTCCTGACACGCCGTGGCGCGCAGGTCCTGCGGGCGCCGCTGGTAGCCATCCGCGATGCCCCCGATGCCGGTCCCGTTCTGGACTGGTTGCGCGAATTCGCGCTGGGGCACTGTCATGATCTGGTGCTGCTGACCGGCGAAGGGTTGCACCGCCTGCTCGGCTGCCTGGATCGCCACCAACCGCAGCAGCGCACGGCCTTCTTGGCCGCCCTGGCGGTAGTGCGCAAGATTACGCGGGGCCCCAAGCCCGCGCGCGCCTTACGTGAACTGGGATTGAGGCCCGACGCTGAAGCGCCCGTACCCACCACCGCGGGCGTCATAGCGGCCTTGCAGGCACTGGACCTGCGCGGCCACGTGGTCGGAGTGCAACTCTATGGGACCGAGCCCAACCTGCCCCTGATGGATTATCTGCGTGCGGCGGGCGCGCAGGCACGGCCGGTGGCGCCCTATGTGTACGCGGCGGGGCTCGATGACCTGGCTGTGCTCGAACTACTGGAGCGCATGCGCACCGGTACGGTATCTGCCATCGCCTTCACCAGCAAAGCTCAAGTTGAACGGCTCTGTGCAGTGTGCGGGCTGGAGCAAGTGCGCGCAGCCTTGGCCGCTACCCAGGTGGCGGCAATCGGTCCCGTGGTGGCCGCCGCACTGATCGAACGCGGCATCCAGGTCGACGGCATGCCGCAGTCCGCGTGGTCGATGAAGCCATTGGCCGGCGAGCTCGTGCGCCTGCTGAGCGGCGCGGTGACTGACTCAGGCGTACAGCCGCTGTAACAGCGTGAGCAGCTGGTCCAGTTCAGTGCGCGTGTAGCGTGTGGCCAGCTGCCGCTCGAGCGCGCGCACCTGCACGATCAGGGACTCCAGCTCCGCTGCACCCTTGGCGGTCAAAAAAATGCCCTGCCGGCGCCGATCACGGGTGGAGCGGCAGCGCTCCAGCAAACCGGCCTTCTCCAACCGATCCAGCAACGCGACAATACTGGCCTTGTCGATGCCCAGATGTTTGCCCAGCTCGATCTGTGCGATGCCGGCGTTGGACCCGACCAATACCAGAAGACTGAACAGTCCTGGGCGCAGCTTCTGCTCGCCGATCACGGCGATGTACTGCCGCCAGGATGCCAGGTGTGCTCGCCGCAGGCTGTAGCCCAGTAACCGCGGCAGACAACCTAGTTCCACCTTGGCGCCGGCCTCTCGCTCGGCACGCGAGGCCACGCGCCGCGGCCGCGCGCGCACGCGCACTGCTGCAGGAGCGGTCCGCTCGACTACGGCCATCGCGGTCATCATTAACCCCCGAGCACGTGGCCCGCAAAATGGCGGGTCATGGCAACAGTATAGATTTGTTATTGTTGGAGCTGCAAATGGTTCGAATTAATGCATTGCATTCAAATCGCGGGCCGCCTCTAGATACTAACCAGTGTTGCCGTCGGAGGTGCCAATTAGCCGATAACATTCCGGGCGCCGGTCACGAAACAAGAACCAGCCATCGCGCCGTCGCCGCAATTGCGCCAGATCGAAGCTCGCCAGCAGCACCGCCTCCTCATCCGCCCCCGCGTGCGCCAGCAGCGCACCGGATTCATCGGCGATGAACGAATTACCATAAAATTTGATGTGCAGCCGCTCCGGATCCGAACGCGAACGCTCGGTGCCGAACCGATTGGCGGCCAGCAGCGGCATCAGATTGGCCGCGGCGTGCCCCTGCTGCACGCGCTGCCAGTGGCCGCGTGAATCGACGGGTGGTGCGGGCGGCGGTTCGCTCCCGATTGCGGTCGGATACAACAATAGCTCGGCCCCCTGCAGCGCCATGGCGCGGGCGCTCTCCGGGAACCACTGATCCCAACAGATGCCGACACCGATGCGTCCGACTTGGGTATCCCAGACGCGAAAACCGGTGTCTCCGGGGGTGAAATAGTACTTCTCCTGATAGCCCGGGCCATCGGGAATATGGCTCTTGCGGTACACTCCGAGGACGTGCCCATCGGCATCGGCAATGGCCACGGAGTTGAAATAGACGTGGTTGGCACGCTCGAAAAAACTG
>Ga0075017_100003250_pt1 | contig 10216 bp, 7 predicted proteins | sample AleBraG_ABR_2012_FD_71475 | JGI IMG/M metagenome (GOLD analysis project Ga0075017, IMG submission 71475) | Freshwater sediment microbial communities in response to fracking from Pennsylvania, USA - Alex Branch Run_MetaG_ABR_2012 | ecosystem: Environmental > Aquatic > Freshwater > Creek >... | reverse complement strand
TGCGAGCCAACATGGAACGAGAAGCCGCGCACCGCCACTCCCAGCGCGGCCGCCTGCCGTGCCAGCTGCAGCGCATCCTCGGGATCGCAGCCGAATTTTCGCGACAGGTCGCAGACGGCGCCGGGCGAACGGAACGAGACGCGCAGCAACAGCGCGCACTGCTGCGCGTACGGGCGGAATTTGCGCAGCTCGTCCGGGTTGTCGGCGACGAAGGTGCGCACCCCAAAGCTCAGCGCATTGCGAATATCGGCATCGCGCTTGATCGGATGCGTGTGGATGCAACGCTGTGGGTCGACCTGCAGCCGCTCCACCAGCTGCACTTCGCCGGTGGTCGCCAGGTCGAGCCAGCCGCCCGCCTCGATCACGGCGCGCACCACCGCGGCGTGCGGCAACGGCTTGAGTGCATAGTGCAGGTCCACCCCCGGGAGCGCGCGCCGCAGTCGGCGATACTGGCTGCGCACCCGCGCACAATCGAGGATCAGCAGCGGCGAGCCGAACTGCGCCACCAGGCGGCGAATGTGTGCGGGCTCGAACGGATCGATGGCGCGCGCCCTCACCCGACCGCCTTGGCGCCGAGCGGCGCATTGCCCTCCGCGCCGGCAGTGCCGCCGCCGCTGGCCGCGCCGGCCGCATCCGCCGCGGCGCGCGTCAGCCGATCACGCACGGCATCCCACGGCTCGTCCGCCGGCACCTCCTGAACCAGCAGCACGTGCGCGCCGGCCTTGTCCAGCACACGCAGGTGCGCATACAGATCGTGCCCGAAAGCCTCGACGCGCGTGCCGCCGTTGATCCAGGTCACATGCCGATAGCTGCCCAGCGGCGGGCGTTGCGCCAGTACGCCGACACGCTGCCCGCCGGCCGACAGCTCGGCCGCCAGCCGTTCGATCTGACCGCCCGGCACCACCCGCAGCGGCGTGGTCGGCGCGTAGTGAGCCAGGGCCGACCCGGGTACGCGCGGGGCATCGGCCGCCGCCCCGCTGTGCACCTCGCCCACTTCGTGGCGCAGTTGTGACAAAGTGATCACGCCGGGCCTGAGCAGGCGCACCGTGCCGCCCAGGCAGGCGACGATGGTCGACTCCAGACCCACTTTGCACTCACCGCCATCGAGCACGACGCGTACCGCGTCACCGAACTCCTCGCGCACGTGCTCGGCACGGGTGGGACTGACATGACCATAGCGGTTGGCCGAGGGTGCGGCGATGCCGCCGCCAAAAGCCGTCAGCAGTTGCAGCGCCATGGGGTGGGCGGGCACGCGCACCGCGACGCTGTCCTGCCCGCCGGTGACCAGATCGGGCACGTTCTCGGCGCGTGGCAGCACCAGGGTCAGGGGTCCGGGCCAGAAGCGCGCGGCGAGCCGCGCTGCCGCGGCGGGCACCTCGCGCGCCCAGCGGTGCAGGAAGCGCGCACTGTCGAGATGCACGATCAGCGGATGCGTGGCCGGTCGGCCCTTGAGCGCAAAGATCTTTTCCAGCGCCGCGACATGCTGCGCGTTGGCGCCCAGGCCGTAGACGGTCTCGGTCGGAAAGGCCACGACGTCGCCCGCGCGCAGCGCCCGCACGGCGTTGTCGAGTTCGATCTGAGTTGCCCTGACCGCTTTGACCATATGCTCATTTTAAGCGAGCCGGCCGCTACGGTAGCGACAGTCGCTCCCAGCCGGTATTTGTGCGACGCAGTTCATAGGTTGGCCAATAATGACTGTCCAGCTTCAGCGTGATGACTTCCACCGCACCGTTCCAAGCCACCGTGCGGATGCGCAGCGACGAGCGGTCCGCGCGCGCGGCCACCACCTTGAGGAAGGCGTCGATATCGGGCGTCGGTTGGCCGTCCACCTCGATGATGCGCCGTCCGGGCACCAGTCCGTAGTGGCTGGCCGGAGATCCGTAGGCAAAATAGGCGACATAAACCCCGCTCGGATCCAGGCCGCGCTGCGCACTGATGGCGCGGTGCGGCGGCTGCAGCGTGGCGCCCGCCCACTGCACCAGGCGCTCGAGGTCAACGCCACTGAGGGTGGCGGTGCGCACCGTCAGCGTGTGCTCGCCATCGGCGCGCCAAACCGTGACCTGGACGCGCTCGTGCATCGCCGTCGCGCGCTCGACAGCGCGATATTGCGTCACCACCCTGCCATCGACCGCCAGCAGGATGTCCCCGGTCTGCAGCACCCGCGCGGCATCGGACCCGCCCACGAGGCGCGCCACGTTGAGCACTTCGCGTTGACCGGGGTTGTCCTTCTCGATGCGCGCCACCCAGGCGTCGCTCAAGCCCAGGTCGCGCGCGCTGGCCAGGGTCTGCGGAATGAACTCGGCCTCCAGGGAATGCAGCGGCACATCACGGCGCACGATATCGAGCGTCTCGGCGATCAGATCGGCATCGATGCCGCGCGTCTCCTGCACCAGCTCGCGCCCGTTGTCGGTGGCGAAACTCGCCCACAGGCCGCGCACTGTGCCGGCCGCGTCGGCCAGTACGCCGACCACGTCCTCCGGCGGATTGAGCACGGTGGCCACCATGATATTGCTGTCCCGAAACGCCACGGTGCGCGACAGGGGCAGCAGCAGCGGATCGACCTCGGCGATGGCCGAGAGGCGCGCCTTGGGTCCGCCGCTACCGTCCAGGCCCAGCACTGCGATGCGCTCGCCGGCTCGCAGCGGCTGCGTGGCCAGGCGTGCGGCCCGCACCGGCGTGGCGCCGATCAGGGCCGGGTCATACTGGATGACGGCCAGGTTGTGCAGCGGGTGTACGTACACGACCTTGCCCGGCACCTCCAGCGTGCCGGCGAAGATCAAGCGCACATCGCCCAGGGACACCGGCACCGTATTGCGATCCGTGATGACCAGGCCGCGCTGCGTATCGAGTATCAACCCGGTGCCGTGGTAGTTGCGCTCATTGACCCCGGAGATGGAATACGGCATGTCGAACGTGATGCCCACCAGCGAGGGTATCAGCGCATTCAAAGTCCGGTCGGCGGTCTTGGGAAACTGGGCCGTCCCGGCCACCGGCACGCTCGGCGTGGTATTCGTGGCCAGCGCGTGGCAGTCCCAGTAGCCGCTGGCATCGTTGCGTTCGCAGTGCTGGGTCGGAAACCAACGCCGATCCATGTACACCGAGCGCAGCTCGCTGCGGTTCGGATCATCCAGCGTCACGTAGCGGATGGTAAAGCGTGCGCCGTCGGCCAGGGCCGCCGTCGCCCGCTCGAAATCGCTCAGTGCCGCCACGGGCTGTGCATTCACCTCGGTGATGACCGCGCCGCGTGGCACATTGGCAGCATCGAGGCTGTAGCCGGCCGAGGCCACGAACACGCCGCGGATGGGCAGGTGAAAATGCCGTGCCTCCTGGTAGGACAGCGTGTGCAGCACGGCATCGCCGAACTCCAGGTACGCCGCCGGCGTGATGGCGCGCAGATCCGCCACCTTGATCTGGACCGTGTAGGGCTGGCCGCCGCGTTCGAGTTCGAGCGTGATCAGCTGGCCCACGGCGTCGTCCAGCACCGCCTCCAGCGGTTCGAAGCCGGTGACGGCCACGCCGTTGAGGCGCACGAGTATGTCGCCGGGGGTCAGCTGCTGATCGCTGGCCGAGCCCGGCTGGACGTTCTCGACCACCAGCATGCCGGTGTTGTCGGGCTTGGCCTTGCGGGCCGCCGCCTCGGTGGCGGCCCGCAATCCCAGGCGACGCAGTTCGTCATAGGGCCGGTAGTGAAATTCGGTCTCGAGCGTGCCACGCGTGACGGCTACGCCCTGCTGGATGCGCCGCAGCGCGCGCTGCACGCGGCCCAGGGGCAGGTAGAAACTGGAGGCCGCGCCGGTGGCGCCGCCGGCGTTGAGGGCCACGACCCGCCCCTGTACATCCACGACCGGGGAGCCCGAGGAGCCGCCGGAAGTACCCGAGGCGGCCTGAATGTAGAAGGTGTTGAAATCGTTATAGCGCCCCACCCCATACTCGGGAGCCTCGCGATCCAGGCGCGCCAGGGTCCCGGCCAGAATGGACAGCTGCTCGCCGGCATTGTTGCCCACCACGCGGATCTCGCGCCCCACCTGGGCCGCCTCCGGCGCCAGCACCAGTGAGTGCGGCGCGATGAAGCGCAGCTTCGCCGGATCGTAGCGGTAGATGCCGAAGTCGTGCACCGGGTCGCGGTACACGGGATAAAGCTGCACCTCCTCGCGATCCAGGAACGTCGCCTCCGCCGTCACCGGACCCGGCGTGACGACATGGCGATTGGTGAGTATCAGCCCGCGCTCGGCGTCCACCACGAAGCCCGTCGCCTGCGCCGACGTGTTGCGCTCGGTATCGAATGAGCGCGTCTGATCGATCTGGATGGTTACCACGCTGGTGGCAACGCGCTCGAGGGTACGGGCCCAGTCCGCCGTCGGCGCCACCGCGGCCACGTCGGCCACCGCGAGGGTGCCGCCGGGCACCGCCCCCGCCGGCTCGCTCGGGTCCGCAGCCGCCAGGGCCGCCAGCGCGAACAGGGCCAGGAGGCCCGTGGTCAGCGGCCACAGCCGCCTGGCGGCCTTCATAGCGCGTATCCGAAACTGTCGCGGAAGCGGGCTGCAAAATCCACCCACTGGTAGTGATGCTGCTGCGTGCCGTGGTGCTCAATCTTGTAGGCGCCGGCCAGCGCCGCCACACGTCCCGTGCTCGGCCAGTCCAGGCCGCGCTGCACGCCGAACAGCAGGCCCGCGCGATAGGCATCGCCGCAGCCGGTCGGATCGGCCAGCCGAGCCGCCCTGGCCACAGGAATCTCGTGGCGCTGGCCGTGCGCGTAGATCCAGGAGCCCGCGGCGCCACGCGTCACCACCAGCGCCGTCACGCGCGCAGCGATCTGCTCCAGCGACAGGCCGGTGCGCTCGGTGAGCATGCCGCCCTCGTAATCATTGACCGCCACCCAGCACGCCTGATCGATGAAGGCACGCAGCTGCTCGCCATCGAACATCGGCAGACCCTGGCCAGGGTCGAACAGGAACGGAATGCCCGCGGCGGCGAACTGCGCGGCATGCTCGAGCATGCCCTGCCGGCCGTCGGGCGCCACCACGCCCAGGCGGGTGCCGGGCGCGTCCGCGACGCGATTGAGGTGCGAGTGATTCATGGCACCGGGATGGAACGCCGTGATCTGGTTGTCGTCCAGGTCAGTGGTGATATAGGCCTGCGCGGTGAACTCCTCGCGCAATGCGCGCACATGGGTCTGGGCGATGCGCTGCGCCTCGAGCCAGGCGGCGTAAGGGGCGAAATCATGGCCGACCGTGGCCATGATGAGCCCTTCGCCACCGAGCAACCGCAGGTTATAGGCAATGTTGCCCGCGCACCCGCCGAAGTTGCGGCGCATCCCCGGCACCAGGAAAGAGACGTTCAGCATGTGCAGCCGGTCGGCCAGGATGTGCTCGCGAAAACGCCCTTCGAACACCATCACGGTGTCGAAGGCGAGCGAACCGCAGATCAGCGCGCTCATGTCAGCGACCCAGCAACACCAGCGCCCAGGTGGCGCCGAGCAGCAGCAGCGCTATGAGCACGGCCGCCGAGCCGATGTCCTTGGCCAGCCCGGCCAGGGCGTGCCGCTCCGTGCCGATCCGATCGACCGTCGCTTCGATGGCACTGTTGAGCAGCTCCACGACCAGCAGCAGACCCACCGGCATCACCAGCAGCGCGCGTTCCACGCCGCTGCGGCCCAGCCATAGACCCAGCGGCACGATCACCACCGCCAGGGCCAGCTCCTGCCTGAAGGCGGCTTCCTCGCGAAAGGCACCGACCAGCCCCACGCCACTGTTGCGCAGCGCGCGCAGCAGACGGGTGAGGCCGCGCGGTTTGTCGCGGGTCCATGTCGGCGGCGAGTTCAGGAGGCCGCCGGACGGTAGGCCAGGTCCAGTTCGCGTGCGGCCCGCACGTCATCGAGCCGGCGCACGGGCAGGCGATGCGGCGCGGTGCGCACCTTGTCCGGATCGTTGGCCGCCTCGCGAAGCACCTCGCTCATGGCCGCCACGAACGCATCCAGCGTCTCCTTGCTCTCGGTTTCGGTCGGTTCGATCAACAGGCACTCGGGCACCAGCAACGGGAAATAGGTGGTCGGCGCGTGAAAGCCGAAATCCAGCAGGCGCTTGGCCACGTCCATGGCGCTCACGCCCAGCTGCTGCAGCTGCGGCTTGAGCGTGAGGATGAATTCGTGACTGGCGCGCCGCTGCGGATAGGCGGCCGTAAACCCGACCTGACGCAGGCGCGTCAGCAGGTAGTTGGAATTGAGCGTCGCGTACTCGCCGACGCGGCTCATGCCCGCACGCCCCAGCATGCGCATGTACACGTAGGCGCGCAGCAGTACGCCGGCATTGCCCATGAACCCCGAGAGCCGGCCGATCGACTCCGGCAGCTCCTGTGCGCCCACCCAGTAGTAGCCCGGCGTCGGCTCGCTGCGCCGTCCGACCACGGGCAGGGGCAGGTACGGCAGCAGCCGGGGCCCCACGCCCACCGCGCCGGCCCCCGGCCCGCCGCCGCCGTGCGGCGTCGAGAACGTCTTGTGCAGGTTCATGTGGATGACATCGAAGCCCATGTCGCCGGGCCGCACCTTGCCGAGGATCGCGTTAAGGTTGGCGCCATCGTAGTACAGCAGCCCGCCGGCATCGTGCACGATGCGCGCCACCTCCTGGATCCGCCGCTCGAACACGCCCAGCGTCGAGGGATTGGTGAGCATGATCCCGGCCGTCCGTGGGCTCACGGCCGCGCGCAGCGCCTCCAGATCGACGTCCCCATCGGCCCCGACCGCCACTTCGCGCGCCACACAGCCGCACATGCTGGCGGTGGCCGGATTGGTGCCGTGGGCGGCGGCCGGCACGATGATCTCGTTGCGCGCCAGATCCCCGCGCGCGCGATGGTAGGCGCGGATCATGGCCACGCCGGCGAACTCGCCATGCGCGCCGGCCATGGGCGAGAGTGCCACGCCCTGCATGCCGGTCACTTCCTTGAGCAGATCCTGCAGCTCGAAGAGGCACGCAAGGTATCCCTGGCTGTGGCGTGCGCTGGCCAGCGGGTGGCGGCCCAGGAATTCGGGGAGCATGGCCGCCGCGTTGCAGGCGCGCGGGTTGTACTTCATGGTGCAGGAGCCGAGCGGATAGAAATGCGTGTCGATGGAGAAATTCAACTGCGAGAGGCGCGTGTAGTGGCGTACCACGTCCAGCTCGCTGACCTGCGGCAGCGGCGCACGCTCGCGCCGGCGCAGCGCGGCCGGCACGGCCGGGGCACTGCCCTCCACGGCTGGCCACTGACCCTGGGCGCCGCGCCCGGGCCGCCCATAGTCGTAGATCAACGGTTCGCACAAGGGCAGTGTCATGCGGCGCGTACTCCGGCCAGGATCTCGGCAAGCGCGCCGGCGTAGGCGGCGATATCCGCGCTGCTGCGTGCCTCGGTGGCACAGACCAGCAGCGCCGGCCCGAGTTCCGGATACCAGGGCGCCAGATCCACGCCCCCTTCGATGCCGCGCTCGGCCAGCGCTTCCAGAACGGCGGCGGCCGGACGCTCGAGGCGCAACACCGCTTCGTGGAAGCGTGCTCCATGGAAGAGCGCGCGCACGCCGGGCAGGCGGCTGAGGGCGCCGACCAGCTCCGCGGTCCGCGCCATGCAGGCGCTGGCGACACGCTCGAGACCCTCGGCGCCCATGAGCGCCAGGTAGATCGTGCCGGCGATCATCAGCAGGCCCTGGTTGGTGCAGATGTTGGAAGTTGCCTTGCCGCGCCGAATGTGCTGCTCGCGCGCCTGCAGGGTGAGCGTGAAACCGGGTCGTCCATCCACATCGACGGTGCGCCCGACGATGCGGCCGGGCATCTGCCGCACGTACTCCTGGCGCGTGGCCATGAAGCCGAAATAGGGACCGCCGGAACTGAGCGGGCAGCCCAGCGGCTGGCCTTCGCCGACCACGATGTCCGCGCCGCGCCGTCCCCATTGGCCGGGGGCTTTGAGCAGGGCGAGCGAGGTCGGGTTGACCACCGCGATCAGCAGCGCGCCGCGTTCATGCGCCCAGTCGGTCAGCGCATCGACATCCTCGAGCACGCCAAAGAAGTTCGGCTGCGCGACCACCAGCGCCGTCACATCCTGATCCGCGTACGCGGACAGCGCCGCCAGGTCCGTCTGCCCGCTGCTGCGCAGGTACTCGAGCTCTTCGAGTCGCAGGCCCTGCCCGCCTGTGGCCGCCTGCACCACCGCGCGGTAATGCGGGTGCAGGGCGCGCGGCAGCAGGATGCGCGCCGCGCTGGAGCGGCGGTTGGCACGCACCGCCATCAGGCAGGCCTCAGCTACCGCCGAAGCGCCGTCGTACATCGAGGCGTTGGCCACCTGCATGCCCGTCAGCGCGGTGATCATCGACTGAAACTCGTAGATCGTCTGCAGCGTACCCTGGCTGGCCTCGGCCTGATAAGGCGTATAGGCGCTGTAGAACTCGCCGCGCGTGACGATGGCCCACACCGCGGCCGGAATGTGATGCTCGTAGGCGCCGGCACCGATGAAGTTCAGCGGCCGGCCGTCCTGGCGCGCGCGCTCCTGCATGAGCTGCAGCACCTGCTGCTCGTTCATGCCTTCGGGCACGCCGGCCAGCGAGCGCACGCGCAGCGCCGCCGGGATTTCATCGAACAGCGCTTCGCGATCGGCGACGCCGATGGCCGCCAGCATCTCCTGCTCATCAGCGTCCGTGTGCGGAATGAATGGCATCTGCGGTCCTGATCAGCGCTGCGAGCCCAAGCCTCAGCCCGTCGCCACGAGCGCGCCGTAGGCCTGCGCATCGAGCAGCTCGGCCCCGGCCAGCGACGTGCTCGGCTGCAGGCGCAGGATCCAGCCGGCTCCGTAGGGATCCTGGTTGATCAGCTCCGGCGCCTTATCGAGTCCGTCATTGACGGCCAGCACCGTGCCGGCGATCGGGCAGTAGACGTCGGAGGCGGCTTTGACCGATTCGACCACCGCGCAGGCATCGCCCGCGGCGAGCTTGCGGCCCACCGTCGGCACCTCCACGAACACCAGATCACCCAGCGCGTGCTGCGCATGATCGCTGATGCCCAGCTCCACGGTCCCGTCAGCCCGTTCCCGCAGCCATTCGTGACTGCGCGCGTACTTCAAATCGGCAGGGATGATGCTCATCTTCCAGCTCTCCTGGTCATGGCCTTGATCACGGGGTCAGTACCTTGCCGTGGCGCACAAAGGGCGGGCGGACGACCTGCGCCGCCAGCAGCTTGCCACGCACATCCACCTGCAGCAGCGCTTCACTGGCCGCGGCCGACGGCACCCGCGCCAGGGCAATCGAGCGCGCCATGGTGGGCGAGAACGTGCCGCTGGTCACCTCGCCGTCACCGGCCGCGCTCACCACACGCTGGTGCGCGCGCATGATGGCGCGATCGGCCAGCACCAGACCCACCAGGCGGCGCCCGCCACCGCGCGCGCGCGCCGCCTCGAGCGCGCCACGGCCGATGAAGCGCCGCTCGGGCGGCTCGAACGCCACGGTCCAGCCCAGCGCCGATTCCAGCGGCTGCGTCGTCTCATCCATGTCGCTGCCATACAGGTTCAACCCGGCCTCGAGTCGCAGCGTATCGCGGGCACCCAAGCCGCAGGACTGCACGCCCAGCTCATTCAGCCGCCCCCACAGGCCCGGCGCCTGGGCGGCGGGCAACATGATCTCCAGACCATCTTCGCCCGTGTAGCCGGTGCGAGCCACGAACCACTCGCCCAGCGCCGCGCCCAGGAACGGCTCGAGCCCGAGGGCCACGCCCGCATCGCTCGCGGCGAACAGCGCGGCCACCCGGGCCCGCGCCTCGGGTCCCTGCACGGCCAGCATGGCCAGATCCGTGCGCTCGGTCACCGTGACCGCGAACGGCGCGCACTGGGCACGGATCCACGCCAGGTCCTTCATGCGCGTACCGGCATTGAGCACCAGGCGGTACCACTGCGGATCCAGGAAGTAGACGATCAGATCGTCCAGTATCCCGCCGTCCTCGCGCAGCATGCAGCTGTAGAGTGCCTTGCCGGGCCGGGTGAGGCGCGCCACGTCATTGGCCAGCAGCACGCGCAGCGCCTGCTGCACGCGCTCGCCCCGCAGGTCCGCCACGCACATGTGCGAGACGTCGAACACGCCCGAGTGCGCCCGCACCGCGCGGTGCTCCTCGATCTGCGATCCGTAATTGACGGGCATGTCCCAGCCGCCGAAATCGACCAGGCGGGCACCCAGCGCAACGTGCAGATCGTACAGAGGCGTTCGCAATCCCAC
>Ga0075017_100003249_pt1 | contig 10216 bp, 8 predicted proteins | sample AleBraG_ABR_2012_FD_71475 | JGI IMG/M metagenome (GOLD analysis project Ga0075017, IMG submission 71475) | Freshwater sediment microbial communities in response to fracking from Pennsylvania, USA - Alex Branch Run_MetaG_ABR_2012 | ecosystem: Environmental > Aquatic > Freshwater > Creek >... | reverse complement strand
ACTCTCAGCTTCGACGGCGTGAACGTGCCCGCCGGCCTGTCGCGCAGCGGCCTCGCCAGCTGGGCCGCTGAGCACCCGGCGACGGTTGTCTGCAACTTCTCGTACGACAGCCCGGCGAACCAGAACGCGGTCGGATGCGGCAACCCGCCGGGCCAGGCCCCCAGCGTCGTCGTACCAGGGCCGACCGGAGCCTTGGTGCCGGCCACGCCGGATCAGGCCAGAGCGGCCGCGGTCCAGATCGCACAGCAGAACTACACCGACTACGCGACGCGCTTCCGGGTCCCGTCGACGTCGCTGATGATCAAGACTGGGCTGTGGCTCGAGCTCGAGGCGCTGGTCGGGTTCATCGTCGGCCTGGGCCTCGGGTCGTTACTCGGCCAACGCACTGTCGCCGTGGTCTTGATGATCGTATTGGAGATCGTGCTGACACCCATCGTCATCCGGGCGCAGATACCTCACATGGAAAACGTGCAGCGCGGAGTCGTCGGCGTGGCCACCGGGCAGCTCGAACCCGGACAGTTGCCGCTGGCGTTGGGAGGCGGCGGCCAGGACTTCCGGGTCACCGAGTCCACCACCACCGCCGTCCTGGTCATCCTCGGGTGGTTGATCGTTTGGACCGTCGTCGGCGCCTGGCGGATGGCATCGCGAGACGCGTAAAGCCATACTCCACAACGACTATCCGTCCGTACGGGTTGCCAGCCCGTTCGACTCGGGGGTATGAAGGCGTTAGCGGGTGCTGACCGGCCTGGGTGGCGACCGGAGCGGCTCTCGCGGTTGTCGTGTCCGGGGCGCAGCGAATTCGCGCTCTTCTGGGAAGCCGATGACGCCTGGCACGCGTTTGAGGCCTGGGCGGACGCGCTGCCTGAGTTGAAAATCGAGGTTTGACCGGGGTCGGCATTCATTTCTTCGCGCGGCGTTTTGAATATCTGCGCTGACAACGGTCGGCGCCTTTCGGGAGACGACAGGAGGAGCAGATGTCCGCAATGGGAACCGATGTGGGCAGTACGAGCGCCATCCGCCCGTTCGAGATCGGCTTCGACGAGTCGGAGCTCACGGATCTGCGCCGACGCATTTCAGCGACCCGGTGGCCCGAGCGAGAGACAGTGGGCGACGACAGCCAGGGCATCCCGCTGGCGACTATGCAGGAGCTCGCGCGGTACTGGGCGACGGAGTACGACTGGCGTAGCTGCGAGAAGAAGCTCAACGGGTTCCCGCATTTCCTGACCGAAATAGACGGGCTGGACATCCACTTCATTCACGTCCGCTCGCGGCATGAGACTGCACTCCCGCTGATCGTCACCCACGGCTGGCCGGGCTCCATCGTCGAGCAGCTGAAGATTATCGAGCCACTCACGGATCCGACGGCACACGGCGGAAGCGAGGCGGACGCGTTCCATGTTGTCGTCCCGTCGCTGCCGGGTCACGGGTTCTCCGCCAAGCCATCCGCTACCGGCTGGGATCCGGGGCGTATCGCACGGGCTTGGCTGGTGCTGATGAACCGCCTCGGCTACACCGAGTTCGTAGCGCAGGGCGGAGACTGGGGTGCGGCGGTCACGCAGACCATGGGCATGCAGGCTCCTCCTGGGCTGCTCGGCATCCACTCCAATATGCCCGGGACTGCTCCAGCCGACGTAGTCAAGGGCTTCGAGCGCGGAGACCCGCCGCCCGCCGGTCTTTCGGACGACGAGCAGCGGGCGTACTCGCAACTCAGCAACTTCTACGCGAAGCACGTTGCCTACGCGCAGATCATGGCCACCCGGCCGCAGACGCTGTACGGACTGGCGGACTCACCGGTCGACCTTGCTGCATTCGCGCTCGATCACGGTGACGGGACCGGTCAGCCCGGTCTGGTCAAGAAGGTCCTGGAGGGAGAGCTGGACGGCGACCTGACGCGAGACGACCTCCTCGACAACATCACGCTCTACTGGCTGACCAACACGGGGGTCTCCGCGGCCCGCCTCTACTGGGAGAACAAGGCCGACTTCTTCGACGCCAAGAACATTTCGATCCCATTCGCGATCAGCGTGTTCCCGGACGAGCTGTACCAGGCACCGCGGACCTGGGCCGAGCGCGCGTATCCGAACAACCTCATCCATTTCAATGAACTGGACCGGGGCGGCCACTTCGCGGCTTGGGAACAGCCCAAGCTGTTCTCGGAGGAACTGCGCGCCGCCTTCAGGTCACTACGCAGATAGCCCGCCACCACTGACCAGCCAGGGATACTTTTCCGAAGGGAGGGATGGGCGACCGACCAGGAGGAAGTGTCAATGTCCGGCGCGCAGTTGTACGACTCCATCGGTGCCACCTACACCGTTACACGGCGCACTGAACCGCGTATCGCTGCGCAGATCTGGACTGCGCTCGGCGATGCCCGCACGGTATTGAACGTCGGGGCGGGCACCGGGTCGTACGAGCCCGTCGACCGCCAGGTCGTCGCGGTGGAGCCGTCTGCGCTGATGCGTTCGCAACGCCCACCGGGCGCGGCGCCGTGCGTGGCCGGATTTGCCGAGAACCTGCCGTTCGATGACCAGTCCCTCGACGCCGCCATGGCTGTTGCCTCCGTTCATCACTGGCAGGACCCGATCGCCGGTCTGCGCGAGATGCGGCGTGTTGCTCGCCGTGTGGTGGTGTTCGCGGGCGACACCAGTAACCCTGACCAGTTCTGGCTGACTCGCGACTACCTGCCCGAATTCGCGGCCCTCGATGTCGGCCGTCCGCCCCTGACCGAGCTGGCGCGCGCGATCGAAGCCCGGATGGAACCGGTACTCGTCCCCTGGGACTGCGCTGACGGCTTCTTCGAGGCCTACTGGCGCAGGCCCGACGCATACCTGGACGAGAGCGTCCGTCGCGGAATATCGGTCTGGGCCCGAGTCGGTCCGGACGCCGAGCGCAGGGCAGTGCACAACCTCCGGGACGATCTCGCGTCAGGTAGGTGGGCCGAACGAAACCGCAACCTCGTCGGGCTCGACGCGGCAGACTTCGGCCTTCGCCTGCTCATCGCCTGAGCCGCCGGGCCGACGAGAAAGTTCGCTCGGGCACCTCGAGCGGATCGGACTTTCGATCAGCTAGGCGTTCGAGAGTCGGTGCCGCAGCTGTTCGAGCTGGGCGGTCATCTCGTCGGGAAGGTGATCGCCGAACTGCGCGAAGTACTCGCCCGTCAGGTCTGCCTCGACCTTCCACAGCTCCGGGGCAATGGCGAAGAGCTGGCGAACCTGCTCGTCGTCCAAGCCCAGCCCGTCGAGATTCAGCGAACCCGGCGCCGGGGCCAGGCCGATCGGGGTCTGGACGGCGTCCGTCTCGCCCTGAACCCGCCGCACAACCCAGTCCAGAACCCGACTGTTCTCGCCGAACCCCGGCCACAGGAAGTTGCCGTCCGCGTCTTTGCGGAACCAGTTGACCTGGAAGATACGAGGCCGCTTCTCGGGGCTCGTCGCTCGACCGACATCGAGCCAGTGGTTCCAGTAGTCGGCCATGTTGTAGCCGCAGAACGGAAGCATCGCGAACGGATCGCGCCGCAGCGCGCCGACCGTTCCTTCGGCAGCGGCGGTCTGCTCGGACGACACCGTCGCGCCGATGAAGACGCCGTGCTCCCAGTCGAACGCCTCGGTCACCAGAGGAACATTCGTGGCGCGGCGCCCGCCGAAGAGGATCGCGTCGATGGGAACGCCGGCCGGGTCCTCCCAGTTGTCCGCGATCGACGGGCACTGTGCAGCGGGAACGGTGAACCGGCTGTTGGGGTGCGACGACGGCTCGGCCGACTCGGGAGTCCAGTCGCGGCCCTTCCAGTCGATCAGGTGCGCCGGGGGCTCGTCCGTCATGCCTTCCCACCACACGTCGCCGTCGTCGGTGAGCGCCACGTTCGTGAAGATGCAATTGCCCGTCAAAGTGGCGATCGCGTTCGGGTTCGTCTTCATGCCGGTTCCGGGCGCGACACCGAAGAACCCGGCCTCGGGATTGATGGCGTGCAAGCGGCCGTCGTCCGCGTAGCGCATCCACGCGATGTCGTCACCGACCGTCTCGATCTTCCAGCCGGGAATCGTCGGCCGCAGCATCGCGAGGTTGGTCTTCCCGCACGCGCTCGGGAACGCGCCCGCCAGATGCCGGACGACGCCGGACGGGGAGGTGAGCCTGAGGATGAGCATGTGCTCGGCCAGCCAACCCTCGTCGCGGCCCATGACGCTCGCTATCCGGAGGGCATAACACTTCTTGCCGAGCAACGCGTTGCCGCCATAGCCCGAGCCGTATGACCAGATCTCGCGCGTCTCCGGGTAGTGGACGATGTACTTGGTCGAACTGCACGGCCACGTGACGTCCGCGCGGCCGTCGACCAACGGGTAGCCGACGGAGTGCACAGCGGGCACGAAATCGCCGTCGGAACCGATGAGTTCGAGCGCCGGCTTGCCCATCCGGGTCATGATCCGCATGTTGACGACGACGTACGGCGAGTCGGTGAGTTCGACGCCGAGCTGCGAGATCGGCGAGCCCAGCGGGCCCATCGAGAACGGCACCACGTACATGGTGCGGCCCCGCATCGATCCGGTGAACAGACCGTTCAACTCGGCGCGCATCTCGGCCGGCGCACGCCAGTTGTTCGTCGGGCCCGCGTCCTCCTCGCGCTCGGCGCAGATGAAGGTGCGGTCTTCGACTCGCGCGACATCGCTCGGGTCGGAGCGGGCCAGGAACGAGTTGGGACGCAGTTCGGGGTTCAACGGAAGCAGGGTCCCGGCGTCAACCATCAGGGCGGTCAGCCGCTCCCACTCGTCGGCTGAGCCGTCACACCATTCGACCCGGTCCGGCTGTGTCAACGCGGCGACGTCAGCGACCCACCGCAGGAGTTTCGGGTTCGCCGTCGGCGCATTGTCGAGGCCAGGAACGCTCATGTGATCAACCTCTTGGCAGCATTGCCCCGCACTGCTGGGAGGGACGACCCTCGTCCCTGCGCTCAGAGTGCCAAAAGGCACCGCGATCAGCCATCCCGAACGCCCACTTCGGAGCCGTTCAAGGGGGTGTTGTGATCAAACGCACAGGTCATGGGGCCAAATCCCGACCATGCCCCAAAACAAAGGCCACGGCAGGTCCTGCGGCGGAGGGATGGCCGCGGGACCCGCCGTGGCGGGCTGGGGGACCGGTCGTGTCGACCGGGGCGGGTCAGATGACCCGGCCGGCCACCCAGCTGCTTGTCCAGATCCGCTCGAGGCGGACCGTGGTTCCGGGGTAAGGCGCGTGCCAGATCAGGCCCGAGCCGGCATAGATGGCGACGTGGTAAATACCGCCACCGCTGGTGAAGAACACGAGGTCGCCGGGACGGATCGCCGACTTCGAGATCTTCGTGCTGACGCTGTACTGCATCGCCGCGTTGTGCGGCAGCGATACACCGGCGGCATGCCCGTACACGTAACGGGTGTATCCAGAGCAGTCGAACGCGTAGGGCCCGCTTCCCGCGTAGACGTACGGCCGGCCGCGCAGGGCGACCGCAAGGGCGAGCACGCGGCGCAAGTCAGTGGCGATGCGCAGCGCCGCAGCGCTGACTGCCGGGATAACGCTCACCCGGCCGATGCCGGAGAACACCGATCCGCCGAGCACCCTGGCCCCACCGGCGAGCGTCATCGACGGCACGACCGCAGAAGCACGGCTGGCGATGACCCCGCCGCCGAGCCGATAAGCGATCCGGGCATCGCCGCTGGCGTCGGTGACGGCCTTGCCGAGCAGCGTCCACTTGACCGCCCGAGCGGCCGTCCAATAGGTGAAGTAGACCGTCACGCCAGCGATCGGTGCGCCAGTGGCCGATGTGAGTTGAGCGCCGTAATTCACAGTGGCTCCAGCTCGCACCGTCGACGCGCTGGCCCAGTAAGAAATCTTTGCGGGGGCCGCGGTCGAAGTCGCAACGCTGCGGGTGGACGCCGACGCGGCGCCGGCCGATCCCGCGATCACCGCCGCGGACGATCCGGTCAATGCGGCCGCCACGAGAACGGCGATGGTAGCTCGCGAACGCAATCGCCAAGCTGCCAGAGGTCGTGCAGGCATACGAAAGTCCTTCCGTACGCCTGCGAGGTCAGCTGTCGGGTTCGGGCTGGAAGGCGCCCGGCCGGCTCCGAGAACTTCCGGAGCACGGCTTCACCCCAAGGACTTCGATGCAGTCAGATCTCGCTCGACTGCGCCGAGGTCCGGTTCCGCGAAGGATTGGGTCCCCCGCTCCTGCCCGTGGATTTGGGTGGCCCCAGACCGGTGGGCAGGATTCGGCGTCCGGCGGGGTTGGTGACGACTATTCGGTTGTTGTCGAGGAACTTGGCATGGGTCCGACGCGCTGGCCAAGTTGATCTGATGTGACCTGCGTCACACAATAGTCCGAACGTGGGTATGCGAGCGTGGCGTGCGCCACAGACGAGCCGAACGGATCGGACGACGGCGCGCCCTCGCGGACCGAGGGCATCTGCACGACAAACGCTCGACAAATGCTGGGCCCATTGCGGCAAACAAAGGAGACGGCATGGCGGGTTTTCGACCACTTCCGGCGGGTTCCACGCAGTGGACCAAGAACGTGCTGGGCTCGGAGGTGACCAGGCTGCACACCAACGGTGCCGTGCTCACGGTGGTCCGGGGAAACGCGGGCGACCTCGTGCCCGCGCACGGGTACAGCCACGGCTCGGTGACCTACGTCGTTTCCGGCTCGATCGAGGTCGACGGTCACGTCCTGCGGGCCGGAGACGGCGGTTCGTACGAGCCCGGCACGGGCTACTACAGCGTCCGCTTCCTCGAAGACTCGATCTACGTCGTCGCGCGCACCGCTGAGGACCAGCTGACGATCCCGGACATCGGCGAACGGGCAGCTGCACACCTGGACGCCTAGCCCGCCGGGCTCAGCTGACGTCTTCAACCTCTAGTTCAGGTCTAGGTTCGAGCCGAGTCCGCACGACCGCTCCCGACAACGTTTGAGGAGATCGAGGAATGAGGGTCAAGCATCTGCAGATCGCCATCGACGGTCGCGATGTCGACCGGCTGGCCGATTTCTGGGTCGAGGCGCTCGGCTATGTACGGCACGGGCAGTTCGAGCAATACCGGTCGTTGGTCGATCCGGATGAGCGGGGTCCCAAACTGATCCTCCAAGAGGTTCCGGAGGGGTGGTCGGCCAAGAGCCGGACTCACATCGATCTGCACGTCCAGGACATGGACGGCGAGGTGGCCCGGCTGGAGAAATTGGGCGCACAGCGGATCGATGACGATCCGGTCCGGGAAGCCGGGACCCGCTGGGTCCGGATGCGGGACATCGAGCAGAACGAGTTCTGCGTCGTCGAGGACCGGGACTAGAACTCGGACGCACGCGCACGTACGCCGGCCCGCAAGCACGACGGCGCCGGCGAGGTCAGATATGAAAGCCCCAGTGCACGTGATCGTGATGTGTGTTGTCACTGAAGTACGTCGGACCCGCGCCGAGCAGATACGGACCGCCGACCTGCCATGCCCCGTAACTGATGCCGGCTCGCATGACGGACTCGACGAGCGCCCGGTTCGCCGGGTCGACCACGGGGTGACCGTCGATCGCCCAGATATCGACTGCGTGCCCGCGCGGATGATCGCTGATGCGGTTCGTCCCGAACACATAGAGCGGGTGCCCCGACTTCACGACGCTCACGTTGACGACATGACGGGTGGACAGCCTCTGCAACGCTGACAGCACACCGGCCGAGATCGCGCCCGACCTGACGTCGGCGTGGGCGGCGACCGGCAAGTGGATTCTCGGGTCGGCGAGAACATCGCGTGCGAGCGTCGATGGGCTTGCGGCCGCGCTTCCTGGCCGCGCCGGATGCAGAGCGACCACCCGCCAGTACGGCGACGCCGCGACGAGTCTGCAATCCACGGTCGTACCGCCGCCGATCACGGTGCGGCCATCCGCGGAAAGCACCCACTGCTGGAGCACGACGAGGACGCTCGACGAACTCGCAAGAATTCCGCCGTACTGGGCATCGACCACTTGAATGACCGACGACCGGCCGGTCGAGTGCGCGAGCAGTGGGTCTGCGACCTGGTCGACCAGGCTCGGGTCGTAGCCGAGCGCGGCGACCCGGCGGCGTGCGGCCACCAGGCCGGCCTGGCCGGTTCGCCAGGTCGCGATCGCCTCGAGCAAGCGGACAGCCCGCAATTTGACCTGGGGCTCGATCTCGGCCGACGACGGCAGCCACGGATGCGTCGTCGGCAAGCTCACAGCGATCGTTGCAGCTGCCGAAGCAGACGATGAGGTCGCTGAAGATCCGGCAGCGGCGGTCGGTCCGGTCGCCGACGGCACCGACGGCACCGACGTCGACGAAGTCGGACCGGTCGAGCCGCGCGAGCAGCCGGCGAGAGCGGCAGCAGCAGCTGCCGCTCCCACGCCGGTCAGCAGGCGGCGACGGTCGACACCGTGCGCGTTCGGGTCCACCCACGAATCATGACCGGGAAGTCTGTGGTCAGACTGTGCCGGAGGCGTCACGGTTGTCGACGCGTCGCCCGGCCACTCGACAAGATGGGGAGACATGACGTTCGCGCGTTCGGCCCGACCGAGCTCCATCGCCGCGCTCTCAGACGCGGCGCCGGTGCCCTACTGGCTCGACTCCCCCGACCGGCCTGAGCCGACTGAGCGGCTGGAGGCCGCGCACACCGCGGACCTGGCGGTCGTCGGTGCCGGCTTCACCGGATTGTGGACCGCGCTGTTGGCGAAAGAGGCCGACCCCGGGCGGGACGTCGTGGTACTGGAAGGGGGTACCACTGCGCATGCTGCCAGCGGGCGCAACGGCGGATTCTGCGCGGCGTCGCTGACCCATGGCCTCGCGAACGGAATCGCCCGGTTCCCGGACGAGCTGGACGTGTTGTTGAAGCTGGGCCGGGAAAACCTCGACGGAATCGAGCACGCCATCGCGCGGTACGGCATCGACGCCGACTTCGAGCGAACCGGAGACCTGTCGGTGGCTACCGAGCCCTACCAACTCGACGAACTCAGGGAAAGTGCCGCGATCGCGGAATCCTACGGCGAGGACGTGCAGCTGCTGGAGTCCGGCGCGCTTGAAGAATTCGTGAATTCTCCGCTCTACGTCGGTGGTGTCTACGACCCGTCCGGTGTCGCGATGGTCGACCCGGCCCGCCTCGCCTGGGGACTGCGCAAGGCGTGCCTCGAAGCCGGCGTGCGGTTGTACGAGAGGTCGCCCGTACTCGGCTTGCACGCCGAGCGGAGCACCGGCCCGGTCCGTCTCCAATCCGCCCACGGGACCGTGGACGCACGCCGCGTCGCCTTGGCGACGAGCGCGTTTCCGCCACTGCTCAATCGCATCCGCCAATACGTCGTACCCGTCTACGACTACGCGCTCATGACCGAGCCGCTTTCCGAGCAGCAGCGAACGTCGATCGGCTGGAAGGGACGCCAAGGCATCGGCGACTCCGGCAATCAGTTCCACTATCTGCGACTGACCCGGGACGACCGGATCCTGTTCGGCGGATACGACGCCGTCTACCACTGGCGCAACGGGTTCGGGCGACAGTTCGAGCGGAGACAGGAATCATTCGAAGTGTTGGCCGAGCATTTCTTCCAGACATTTCCGCAACTGGAAGGCCTGCGATTCACGCACCAGTGGGGAGGAGCCATCGACACCTGCGCGAGGTTCTGCGCGTTCTGGGGAACCGCCCACGCCGACCGGGTGGCGTATTCGACCGGCTACACCGGACTGGGCGTCGGATCGAGCCGTTTCGGGGCGGCTGTGATGCTCGATCTGCTCGACGGCAACGAGACCGAACGAACCAGGCTCGCGATGGTGCGCTCGAAGCCGTTGCCGTTCCCGCCCGAACCGCTCCGCAGCGCCGGAATCAATCTGACCCGATGGTCGCTGGACCGGGCGGACCGGCGAGAAGGCCGCCGCAACATCTGGCTGCGCGGGCTGGATCGCGTCGGCCTCGGCTTCGACTCCTGACTGGCAATGCCAGACGCCGGTGAGTCGGTCCGGATTCCGCGTGCGGTCTGGCTGATCGCTGCGGGCTTCGTGGTGCTCGAGGGGGCGGCGAGCGCACGGTACGGATATCACCGCGACGAGTTGTACTTCCTCGCCTGCGGTCGGCGGCTCGCCTGGGGATATGTCGACCAGCCGCCGTTCGTCCCGCTTGTCGCTCGCCTCGCGTCGGCAGTGTGGAACAGCCCGGTCGCACTGCGCGTCCTGCCCGCTCTGGCCGGCGCAGCCACCATCGTCGTGGCTGCACT
>Ga0075017_100003248_pt1 | contig 10217 bp, 6 predicted proteins | sample AleBraG_ABR_2012_FD_71475 | JGI IMG/M metagenome (GOLD analysis project Ga0075017, IMG submission 71475) | Freshwater sediment microbial communities in response to fracking from Pennsylvania, USA - Alex Branch Run_MetaG_ABR_2012 | ecosystem: Environmental > Aquatic > Freshwater > Creek >... | reverse complement strand
CGGCTGCACCGCTCGTGTTCGGTGCAGCTTTCATGGTGGGCGGAGCGTGGTCGGTGAGGATTTATTGCCGGAGGTAAAGCAGGCTCCGATCAGACCGGTTGCCGGCGCACAGATCGGAGCTGCCAGTGGCGGGTTTGGGTTTCTGTTCTTCGCCGTTCTGACAGTCGCGACTGTCATCTACCAGGCCGACGAGATGCGCACCGCGATGGCCGATGCCTTCGACCAGGTAACCAAGCGCGGCGCTGATCCCGAAGTTGCCCGTCGCATCCTCGAATTTCTGAAGACTCCTGGAGGACTGGCCGCCTTCGTTGCGTTCGGACTGTTTGTGATGTTACTGATCTTCGTGATCGGCGCCAGCATTGGGGGCGCGTGGTACAGCGCATGGCTGCGCAAACAATCGCGGCACTATTAGCCTCCAGTAAGAAGGTCACAGAGAAGTGGGTCCCGATCTTTGGTCGCTGGAAGGTCAGTCCTGAGCAAGTCAGGTACGAGGGACCATTTCTCAGAGGGGACTGAGGGACGATTCCTCTTCGGCTATCGTTCACCGCCGAACGCTACGTCATTGCCGGCATCGGCGGTTAGGCTGGTGCATATTCCGTTGCTGAATTTGAACCCGCTGTGGCATGGAGACCCCTCGCACTGGCAGGAAACATGTCGAACAGGATGCTCTCACAAGAGATCCCTATAACTTTCCAGCGCGACCCGAACCAGTTGGCTCCGCGTGCGCACTTCAGTCTTCGCAAACAGTTGCTGCAGTGTGTTCTTCACCATACTCTCGGAGATATTTAAATGCGAGGCTATTTCCTTGTTCGCTAAACCCTGAACCAGAAGCCGAAGTACCTCCGATTCCCGATTGCTCAAAAGGATCCTATTTTGGTCATTGGACCCGACCGAAGGCGACTCAGCAATGGCGTTGCGTTCTTCGGTGACATCGGCAATGATGGCGGCGAGTTTGGGGGTAGGTCCCTCTTTGTAACTCGAGAACCACACGTCCGCTAAGAAAGACTCTCCGTTGCCTCGATGCCCCCGGCACTGCATCGATGTCCGGAACTGCGGTCCCTCCTCCCAACGCAATGCGTGATGTAGCTCAGGCAGGAATGCCGCGATTGGCTGACCGATCAATTGTCCGTTCCGGGGGGCCATGAGTTCAGCCGCCGCCTGGTTGGCAAGTTCGATGAAGCCACGCTCATCGACCGTGACAATTGCGGCGGGACTCGTTTCGACGAGGACGCGCAGGCGCTCCTGGGACGCCAATCGCAACCGGCGGCTTCGCAGGACCTCAGAAATGAACAGGCCGGAGCCGACCAGTGCCAGCGCCTCAAAACTCAACCGGATGGGAGCGTCCGCCGGGTCCAGGTTGCTGAAACGTTCGCTAAGCAGCGCGCATGCGATGCCGGTCAGAACGATTGCCCACCGCGGCAAGAAACCTGCTGCCAGCATGATGGGAAATAAATAGAGAAATCCTAGCGAGAAATAGGGTTTTGTCCACCAGTCCACCGCGGCAATCGCCAGGACAATTCCGACCCCAGTGACCAGGACCGGTGTCCGATTGCGGGGCTCCCAGATCCATTCCAAGTTCAACATGGATTTCAATTTAGGACCGGCCGATTATCGCACTCTTTGCAGCCCTCGCCGAGCCAATCAAACGCTTGTCTCGAGAAGATCTCCTTCTGTAATCAAATGATTGAGGCTCGACCTGACGCGACAAAGAAGGGTCCACCCGTTTATTAGCAACTGACCAAGCGATCGGGAGAGCCAACTCGCTTCGAGGCGAAAGACTTCTGCCCAATACCGTTCGAGTATCTCCCGCCAATCAGGATTACAGGATACATAGGCTCCAGACCCAAATGTAGGGGGCCTGGGAGTTGTGTCGCCCACGGAATGACTACGGGTTCAGGCGCCCAAGCGCTTTTGGTTGGAGTGCCCAGTGAATTTAGAGGTAGTGAATCGTTACGTTTTGGGTGCGATCGGCCTTTTCGCTGTCTGCTTCTATATCGCGATCGTCACCTACGGCTTTGGCGACCTGGTGTCTCGCCTGCCGAAGGCTGGTCCTCGCAAAAAGCGGTCTAAGAATCTAAGCGGCTCCCGTACATGGCAGAACCCCAAGAGGCCACGCCGTTCCTAGATGAAGCTCAGTGCAAGAACGGAGTCCTGGATGCAAAAGCGGCATTGGTTGAGCTGCTCCTTGATGGTGTGCAGTCTATGTGCCCTGGCGCAGACCCAGACAACCTTCACCTGGGAGCAGGTTCGCGAGCGCTTCGAACTGAACAATCCAACCCTGTCAGCAGACAAGTTGAGCATCGACGAGTCGAAGGCACAGGAGATCACGGCGTTCCTGCGCCCGAATCCAACGTTCAGTCTGTCAGTGGATGGGACGCAAATCGCTCCTCGTAACGGCGTCTGGCGACCGTTCGCTGGCACCTTTGAGTATCCCGGCATTAGCTATCTGCAAGAGCGTCGGCACAAGCGGGAATTACGCCTGGAGAGTGCGCAGAAAGGAACCCTGATTGCCGAGTCGAGTCATGCCGACTTGGAGAGAACTCTGCTCTTTACCCTGCGCAGCGCATTTGTGGCAACACTGCAGGCGAAAGCGGTGCTCCAGTTGGCAAAGGACAACCTGGCCTACTACGACCACGTGCTTGATATCAGCAGAACGCGCTTCAGTACCGGCGACATCGCTCAAGTCGATCTCGACCGATTGGAACTGCAGCGCGTGCAGTATGAATCAGATTTGCAGGCTGCCGAGGAGAGCCTGGAAAACGCAAAGATTCAGTTGCTCACCCTCCTCAACGATCGAACCCCGATTGACCAAGTCGACGTGACCGGGCCATACGACTTCAGCGACCAACTCATGCTCCGGGACGAGTTCCGGAAAATTGCGCTGGACACACGGCCGGATTTGAAGGCCGCCGTCCAAGCCGTAGACAAAGCCCAAACCGATCACAAACTCGCTGTCGCCAACGGCTCCACGGATCCGACCTGGAGCGCATGGTACACCCACAACTCGTCCAACAATAACCCATTTGGCATCAACACGCTCGGCGTCAGTCTCAGCATCCCATTGCGCATTTTCGACCGCAACCAAGGGGAGAAACTGCGCACGCAACTTGATATCAGGCGCAATGAAAGATTGCGTGATGCCACCGAAGCGCAAGTGTTCCGCGACGTGGATTCCAGCTATGCCACGCTGGACAGCACGCTCACCCTGCTGCGGCCGTACAAGGCCAAGTACCTGCAGCAATCTGTCCGCGTACGCGCCACGATCACGTTTTCCTACCAGCACGGCGGGGCCTCGCTGCTGGATTTCCTGAACGCGCAGGCAGAGTACCGGACTGTGCAGTTGAACTACGTGAACTTGATCGGCTCGTACTTGATGGCGGCGGCTCAATTGAATATGGCGGTGGGGCGAGAGGTGATCCAGTGAACATCAGATGGTTCCTCCGGTTCTTGAAGCTCGCGATGTGTGGGTTCCTGATGACCGCGCTGACGGGATGCAATGAGGGCAAAACCGACCCGAAGGCCGAGGCACCTCCACCCGCGACCGTTGAGCCTGACATGGATGCCAACAATTTCAAGGTGGACCACCCGGAACTGTTCCCCTTAGTGACAGCGGTCGAACATAAAGCGTCGCCTGCCTTGAACGTGACCGGCGTAGTGCAGCCGGATATTGCGCGGGCTGTGCCGGTAGTTTCGCTGGCTGCGGGACGGGTTGTGGAAATCAAGGCGAGGCTCGGCGATGTTGTGAAAAAAGGCCAGCTTTTGCTCCGGGTTCAGAGCAACGACGTATCCGGCGCCTATCAGACGTACGTCAAGGCCGAGAATGACGAGCGACTCGCTCGTCTGCAGCTAGAGCGATCCCAAATTCTCTACGAGAAGGGGGCGATTGCAAAGAGTGCGCTGGAACAAGCCGACGATACCGAAGGCGATGCCAAAGCAGACCTGAACGCCGCCACCGAACAATTGCGGCTTCTGGGCATCGACAAGAACCATCCGTCGGGAGTCGTCGACATCGTCTCACCCATATCGGGAGTGATTACCGACCAGCAAGTCACCAATGCGGCCGGCGTTCAAGGCCTGTCTGGCCCCAACCCTTTCACTATTTCCGATCTGTCCTACGTCTGGATCATCTGCGACGTTTACGAAAACGATCTGGATGCCGCGCGCGTGGGTGAGTACGCGGACATCCGTCTGAACGCCTATCCCAACCGCGTCTTCAAGGGCCGGATCGACAACATATTGCCGATTCTCGATCCCAACATCCGCACGGCGAAAGTTCGAATCGAAGTGCCCAATCCAGGACTGATGCGCGTCGGAATGTTCGTTACTGCGACCTTCTATGGGAAGCAGCCGGAAACGCGGGCCGCAGTGCCCGCAGCCGCCATTCTGCACTTGCATGATCGCGAGTGGGTTTACACGCCGGTGAGCACGGGGCATTTCAAGCGCCTGGAAGTGATTACCGGCAACATGCTTCCCGGCAACATGCAGGAGGTGAACTCGGGCATCAAGCCCGGAGATCGAGTCGTTTCGAATGCGCTGGTGTTGCAAAACACGGTGGAGCAATAAATGATCCGTCGCGTCGTTGATTTTGCTCTCAACAACCGGCTGCTGGTGCTGGCCTTCGCGCTGCTACTCTTCGCCGCGGGCATCGTTGCATTCCGTGATCTTCCCATCGAGGCTTATCCCGATGTGGCGGACAACTACGTTGAGATCATTACCCAATGGCCGGGGATTTCTGCCGAACAAATCGAACAACAGGTCACCATTCCGCTCGAAGTTGTGATGAACGGGATACCGCATGTCGTTCACTTGCGCTCGTTCTCGCTGTTTGGACTCTCCGACCTCAAGCTGATCTTCGACGACGAGTCGGACAACGACTGGAACCGGGAGCGGGTTCTGGAGCGGCTGAGCCAGGTAACGTTGCCGCCAGGCGTAGTGCCTCAAATGGGCACGGACTGGAGCCCGGTAGGCCAAATCTATTTCTTTACGTTGCACAGTACCAACCCGGCCTATGACCCGATGGAGCTGAAGTCGATTGAAGACTGGGTTATCGAAAAGAGTTTCAAGTCGGTGCCGAACATTGTCGACGTGGCCAGCTTCGGGGGCCCGACTCGCGAATACCAGGTGCGCGTAGACCCCAACAAGCTGGTTGCCTACGGCCTGAGCCTGGCCCAGGTCGAGCAGCAGCTCACGAATAACAACGTCAACGCCGGTGGAAGCTTCATCCAAGAAGGCCTGCAGCAGATCAACGTGCGCTCCGTCGGATTGGTCGACCGCGCCCAGGACATCGAACGAACGGTGATCCTGACCAAGAATGGCACACCACTCCGGGTGAGGGACATCGCAGTCGTGGCGCAAGGCCCGAAGATTCGACTAGGCCAGTTTGCCAGAGCCATTCACCGCGAAGACGGAAAGATCATTGATAACGACGATGTAGTGTCGGGCATCGTGCTGTTGCGTAAAGGCGCGGCGGCAGACGCAGCTCTGAAAGGCATCGAAAAGAAAGTGGAGGAGCTGAACACTCACATTTTGCCTCCAGGGGTGAAAGTTGTTCCCTTCATCGACCGCAGCGATCTTGTTCACTACACCACGCATACCGTGCTGCACAACCTGACGGAAGGAATGATCCTGGTATCGATCATTCTCCTCATCTTCCTTGGTAATGTCCGGGGCGCACTCATCGTCGCGGCCACGATTCCGTTTTCCTTATTGTTTGCCTCCATCTGTTTGGACTTGAGGCACATTCCCGCCAACCTTCTCTCTCTCGGCGCATTGGATTTCGGCATGGTGGTGGATGGCGCGGTGGTCATGATCGAAAATATCGTCCGCCACTTAGGCCAAAAGAATGGGAAGACGCCAAACGAGCGAATCAGTGACGCCTCGCACGAAGTCCAACGTCCAGTGTTCTACGCGATTGCCATCATCATTACCGCCTATTTGCCGATCTTTACGCTGCAACGGGTCGAGGGCCGGCTCTTCCATCCCATGGCCTGGACCGTAGCCTTTGCGTTGCTCGGGGCGCTGCTGTTCTCAATTGTGATCGCGCCCGTGCTGGCCAGTTTCGCCTTCCGCAAGGGAGCGAAGGAATGGCGCAATCCCGCGATGGAGTTTTCGATCAGGCACTATCGCACCGCAGTCCGGTGGGCGATTCGTCGGCGCGTGCTCACAGTCGGTGTGGGCGTGCTGGGTCTGTTCACGGCACTCTACCTTGCCCTTAGCGGCGTCATCGGCTCCGAATTCCTGCCCCATTTGGATGAAGGTGCACTCTGGGTGCGCGGTACGCTGGCGCCCAGCACCGGGCCGAACGAGGGTATTCGCGTCTCGAACCAGGCCAGAATCGTGCTCTGCTCTTTCCCCGAGGTTCCGCAATGCACCAGCCAGGTGGGCCGACCGGATGATGGCACCGATACTACGAGCTTTTTCAATACCGAGTACTTCGTTGATCTCAAGCCGAAAGAACAGTGGCGGCCGATCTTCCACGAAAACAAAGACGAACTAATCTTCGCCATGAATCGCGAACTGACCAAGATTCCTGGCGTGGTGTGGGGATTTTCTCAGCCCATCGAAGACAACATGGAAGAGGCGGTCAGCGGAGTGAAGGGCGAACTTGCCACTAAGGTCTACGGCACCGATTTGAAAGTCCTTGAGGAAAAAGCCGACCAAATTGTCGGTCTTATGCGCGCGGTTAAGGGAATCGAGGATCTGGGTGTGTTTCGCGTGCTCGGCCAGCCCAACCTGAACGTAACGGTGGACCGCGATGCAGCCGCCCGATACCAGATCAACGTAGCGGATGTACAAGATGCGATTCAGACTGCGGTCGGGGGCAACGCGCTCACCCAGGTGCTCCAGGGTGAAGCGCGATACGACCTCGTGATGCGCTATCTCCCGAAATACCGGGACACGAAGCAGGCCATCGCCAACATTCGTCTACTATCGCCCTCGGGCGAACGCGTTTCTCTCGCCCAACTCTGTAAGATCGAAGAAAGGGATGGGGGATCCGAAATCTATCGCGAAGGCAATCTGCGCTATGTCGCCATCAAGTACAGCGTGCGAGGTCGTGACCTGGGCGGCGCCGTGGAAGAGTCGATGAAAAAGGTCAGCGATCAGGTCAAGCTGCCGCCCGGATACCACATCGATTGGGAGGGAGAATACGAAAGCCAGAAGCGGGCGGACGAGCGCTTTCTCATCGTGCTTCCGATCACGATCCTCCTGATCTTCATCATCCTTTACACGATGTTCAAGTCTTTCAAATGGGCGCTGCTTATCCTGGCGAACGTTGCCATGGCACGAATCGGCGGCTCACTCGCTCTCCTCATCACTGGCACCAATTTCAGTGTTTCGTCCGGCGTAGGTTTCCTGGCCCTGTTCGGAGTGTCGGTGCAGACCGGAGTCATCATGCTGGAGTACATCAACCAACTGCGGGCACGCCGATATTCCATCGAAGACGCCGCCGTTGAAGGAGCAGTCTTGAGACTCCGGCCCATCATGATGACCATGCTGGTGGCGACGCTTGGCCTGCTGCCCGCTGCTCTTTCGCACGCGATTGGTTCCGACTCCCAGCGCCCTTTTGCAATCGTCATCGTGGGCGGATTGATAGCCGATTTGGTGATGAGCATCTTCTTGTTGCCGACGTTGTATGTATGGATTGCCAGCGAGCGAGATGTGCTGCCAAACGCGAACGGGAAGTTTGAGGAGGGAGAGCACGTCGACTGAGGTTAGAACCCGGACTGTCTGACCATACCCTGAGTTGAGGACGGATCTGCAAACAGGCAATCTGGACTGCAGGTCAGAGGTCGGGAAGTATGTGCGCGATGCAAGAGCCTAACAGCGGTTCTGCCCGGATCCGGGCCGCTCGGAAGGATTTGCTGATGAAATCGTGGGGAACAAAGGGGGGAACAATAATTGCCGAATGAGAGCCTCTTCACCCATCTTCCAGCCCCTCTGCCCGCTCCCAAGCCCTTGATACGACTTGTAACCCGCTCAATCCATCTATCATACCGACCGTGGTAAACTGTAGCTCCGCACGCCGGAGAGGTGGCCGAGAGGCTGAAGGCGGCGGTTTGCTAAACCTGCCACGGTTGAACCGTTTCAATCTTCCCAACAACTTACAGATGGGAGCAAGTACCCTCCGATGGGGCAATATTGCCTCATTCGGGCGTATTTGCTCCCCACTTTGCTCCCCAGAATTCGTCGCACTGGCATCGGTTAGCGGCCCCCATCCGACGGAGCAGGTACTCTACTCGACGACAGGGCCAATCGCGACTTTCCGATCCCGATATTGACCACCCTACCTATCCGCTCGGCGTCACTTGTTCGACATGAGCGCCTGAGTGTCCTCGAGGAAACGGTCCACTTCTGGAAGGGTGGGCATCGAGGGCTGGGCGCCCGGTCGAGTAACCGAGATCGCGGCCACGGCTGACGCCCACGCAGCAGCGCTGAGCGGATCCTGCCCCTTCACGAGTGCGACGGCGAACGCACCATTGAAAGCGTCGCCCGCTGCTGTGGTGTCGATGGCGCGCACACTGTAGGCCGGCAATAGTTGCCGGGTTCCGTCCGCTAGCGCGACATAGCAGCCACGCTCTCCGAGCTTGAAGATGACATTTCGGCTTCCAAGCGCCAGCAGAGCATTCGCGGCATCCTCGAGCACCTCTTTGCGGAGTTCTCCCGGGGCGAGTCCCAGAAGGAAGCAGGCCTCCGTTTCGTTCGGCGTTAGCCAGTCAACGCTGTTCAGCAATGACGCCGGCAGGGGACGGGCGGGCGCCGGATCCAACACCAGTGGGATTCCTTCTCGAGTGGCGATGGCAGCCAAATACTCTACAGTCTCAAGCGGGATCTCCAGTTGGGTAAGGAGAATGCCAGCGCTACGGATCAGGCCGATGTGCACGTCGAGATCTACCGAGGACAGATGCCCGTTCGCACCAGCGACCACCGTGATCGCGTTCTGTCCGTTCTCGTCGGTGGCAATCAGGGCGACGCCTGACGGTCCCGGAACTACATCGATTCCGTCGGTGTCTACCTTCGATTCTTCAAGGCTTTCTCTTAGCTGTGTTCCGAAAACATCTGTTCCAAGCTTTCCGATCATGCTCACTGGGCCACCGAGCCGCGCAGCCGCCACCGCCTGGTTCGCTCCCTTACCGCCAGGGAAAGTCTGGAAGCTCAGTCCTGCAACCGTTTCGCCCGCAATCGGAATTCGTGGTGTGGCAGCGACCAGGTCCAGATTGATGCTTCCCACAACCACGACCCGTTTAGCCATATGGATTCCTGGTTCAGTACTTGCTTTCGCCGCGGCTGGTGCGACTACCGCGACGGTCGCGGCGCCTTCACCTCGGAAATACTGGAGCTATCGCGACCGCGCCCAACCCGACGAGGAAGAACGCGAACATCAATGGTATTAGCTTTCGTGCACTGGGAGGTGCACTGGCAAATTCTTTCCAAATAAAAACTCCCCAGATCGCGGAAACCATCGTCGCCCCTTGTCCGATCGCGTAGGAAATCGCCGGGCCGATGACGTGCGCATGCGAAGCCACGAAGTTCAGGACCGCGCCTGTGCACCAGATCATTCCGCCGAGAATTCCCCACCAATGCCAAGCGCTCCGCCCTTTCCAATAGTCGGCCATGCTGACGGGCTGGCCTCCCGTTAGCGGCCTCCGCATGAGGAAGTAGTTCACCGGTACCGCACACAAGGCGGTACCGAGGGCGAAGAAGAACGCCACCGAATAGGGGCCGAGCGAGTGGTCTCCCGTGATCGCTTTGGCAACCAGGGGATAGAAGACGCCCATGAGCACGCCGCACGCAAGGCTGATCTGAATGCCGCGAGCGCTCGGAGTCTTGCGTGTGGTCTCGCGTCTGCGATAGGCGAGGGCATCCACGACAATGGCAAGAACGACCAAAAGCACACCGCCAAAGAGCAACAGGGGGCTGCCCTGCGGCGAAATGAAGTAGTTCAGCAGCACTCCAACCACTAGGGCCAGTCCAATTCCGATTGGGAACGCGACGGCAAGGCCGGCAATGTCAATCGCAGCCACCAGCAGGAGGTTCGCTACGTTGAACACCACTCCGCCGAGCAGAGCAAAGATGATATGAGTGGCATCCGCGCTGCCGATATTCCTGAAGAAGGAGAGTTCTCCTCCACCAGCGCTGCCGAGGGTCAGTCCCCACAGGAGACTTGCCGCCACGATCCCGATGACGTAGTCCCAGTAGAAGAGCTGAAAGGCCCAGCC
>Ga0075017_100003247_pt1 | contig 10217 bp, 5 predicted proteins | sample AleBraG_ABR_2012_FD_71475 | JGI IMG/M metagenome (GOLD analysis project Ga0075017, IMG submission 71475) | Freshwater sediment microbial communities in response to fracking from Pennsylvania, USA - Alex Branch Run_MetaG_ABR_2012 | ecosystem: Environmental > Aquatic > Freshwater > Creek >... | reverse complement strand
CCCGAGACCCCGCGCGTCGGCCGCATCGTGCCGGAGTTGAGCGACGCCGATATCCGCGAAGTCCCCGTGCATTCCTGGCGCGTCATCTACCAGTTGCGCGGCGCCGACCTCTACGTCCTCACCCTCGTCCACAAGCGCCGCGCTCCCGGCCCCGAAGACCTGCGCGGCTAAATCGACAACGCTGCTTTGATGCAAACGGCAGCCGCCAGTCTATCCTGCACTCGATCGATTTCAGCGGCAGAGTGCATCAACCCTTGGGCCACAATGGGCCACAAAAGCCGCTCCGAGGCTATCCTGCCCTACATCGATTCTGGCACCACGATCATCAGCGCGGCACCGCCACCCACTGCCGCGGACGCAGGCATCGTCCGCGGCGGCGGGCACTTGAACATAGCGCTAATTATGCGGCCGCGTCAGCGGCGGACGGCGGCTCGGGTCCTCCCGAACGCTGCGCATAATATCTAAGCGTTATGTTCGGGTGACGGCATCCCCCTGGCTCTTCGTCGTGTAACCGCACTTCGAGCACGTCTCGGCGTGCAAGAGCAAATGAAGCCAATTGCCACCCTTCGTGTAGCCAACGGCATGTAGAAACAGGTTCGCTCGGCACCCTGGGCATTTCACGCCATAGGCCAACCAAATTGTTACGCTGACGAAGATAATTACACCGGCTGTTCCCACCTGCCACGACTCTAGGTGCAGTCGATTAGCTATGAAATCTGGAAAGAGACCTGCCAGTGCGCCAGGCGCCATTACGCATGCGCCCACGATAAACTTGCGCCTGAAACGAAGTAATAACGGGATCGGCTGCTGCATATCAATGCCCACACGCAGCAGTTGCGATTCTGTTCACTCCCGTTCTAACTATTGACCCGGCCAAGACACCAGCGTTGTAGGTGCCCTTGATCAAAAAGGCATTCCAAAGCCAAGAGGCTCCAGCCGTTCCCACAAGTTGGAGCGGCGTACGAAATCCGATCAACCCGGGTATTCGTACCGTCGCGTTGTAGGCATTCCACGCCTGCCCAACTGCTTGAGCCGGAGTTACACCTCCCCAAGACGCCGCCGTCGTCGCGCCACCACCAACGGCCAAAGCTGTTTCAGTGGCGGAACTCACACTTACGTCCGCCACGCTGGGCGCACTCGCGCCCAGGTCATTAATCGTTGTGTCCTTTGTCGTAACGAAGTTATTGGCTACATCATCAACAAAGCTTTGATCACTCGCGCCGCCCGTAAAATCCTGGATCGCTCCAGCTACTCCGGTGCACGGCTCACTCTGCGCCTCGTATAGCAAGTCACGTTCTCGGTGCCGCCGGAGTTTGAAGCATCTCCTGGCCGCGCTTAATCATGTTCTCTCCAATTTTCGTAATCTGATTCCCTTTTCTTTCGAGCACCGCGCCGCATCGCCTCGCCTCCTTATCAAGATCAACGGCACTCATCTTGCCAACTTCCTGAACTAATAAATCCTCAACTTCCGCGGTCGGCGACTCGCCATCCAGTCTACCCATATAGTACAACATCAACATCATGCCGCTGTTCTGCTGAGTGGCATTCCGACTCTCACTGAGGCGCAGCCCAACAACCACGCACCGTATATCCGGAATTACGCTAACCTCCTCCGCATTGCATCGCATTGCCGCAGGCAATAGGCCAACGAGAGCAACAAACAACTTTCCACCGCGCATCAGCCACGCTCGGCTACAAGTGACTTTTGTCGCGCCAATCTTGCCATGTTCGAGCAAAGGCTCTCTGCTATTCGTCACCATCATCTACTCATCGATTGGTGAAATGACACTTCATACAAAGTGTACTTGGCTTTCAGCTACGCGGGACGACCGCCTTAACAAAATAGTAAGCCGCAATAGCGATAGCAAACAGCGACGGTCCAAAAGTAAGAGCAGCAACAATGGGAGTATCGCCGGCCATCTTATGCTTGACGATCAATGCCCACGTGAACGTCCATATCACCCCAGCAGTGGACCAAATTACAAAAAGGAGGACTCTCTCAACAAACTGCCGGCCCGTTGGTACCCTTAATGTGTTTCCAACAGAATCGGGCAAGAGCCGCGACCGTCCAACAAGCGCAAGTAAGTTGAGACCGAAAAGGACAAGTATCAAGGACAATTCCATTGAGATCCTGCCGGATATCGTCAAGAAGGCGACTACGGTTCCGTAAATAACAAACATCGCCACGATAACGGCTCTAGTCAAATGGCTACCTAATTTGCGTTACACTGGTCCGGCCGCGATAGCCAATCTGCATAAGAAGCAATTGGGTCGTACACGCTGATAACGATATCTGAAACACCGACACCGGTCTTCCCAATTAGCGTTGCCAAACTAGAGAGCTTCCCAAGCCCCCACTGAAGCACCGCACCGAGGGCATTCGCGGCCGGTACGCCGTCACCATTGGCAAACAGATAGGCTCCTCCGGCAACTTGAGACAGCGTGCCAATTCCGAAAGCATAGGTACCTGCAGCGACTGCCGCCGTACCCGACGCAACCATTATAGCTCCAGCTGGTGCCGTTGGTGGAGCCACCGCTGTGGTCACTAGCCCGGCTAGTACTATTCCTCCGCCAGCTGCCGCTACGGCGGCTCCGGCCTTAGTCGCTATTTGTCCTTTACTAACAAGGAGGAAAGCAACATTGGCTCCGACTCCAGTAGGGCATGGTACTGGCTCGATTCGCGGGGTCTTCGGCTGATTTTTCGGTCTCTTTCCCTGTATGGTTATAGTTTCCAGGTCGTTACCTGCTGGGCCTGCAGGGTCACTACCCGGACCGTTAGAGCCGGGGAAGCCTAAGGATTCGAACGTAGGAAAAACGAGAGGTGCATCTGGGGCTCTGTCGGGCGGTGTACAGCACGTGATATTTATCACTTCGCACCCTAGTTCACACGCCGTATTGGGCGCGAGAGGCACTAAATTGTCGAATCCGCTCGGGTCGATATAGCTCAATGGATTGTTGTTGACGTAGCTATAGCGATTGAAGCTCTGTGTAAACATTGGGTTCGGAATGGTCGGATCTGGTGACAGAAATCGCCCCGTCACGGCGTCCTGAATCCTCCCATTCATGTGAATCAGCCCCATATTCCCGAGCATCGACTGGCCCGTGTAGCCCTGCCGGGTGATCCCGGCTATCGTCGTCAGATCCCCTGAGGTCGGGGGGCCAGACCACGTGGCCGGATTGCGCCGAGCACCATAAGCCGCAAAATTCTCATTGACGACCAGCGCCCCGCTACTGCTGGCCAACACACTGGGGCTGCCCAAGTTGTCTTCGAGCGCATACCGAACCGTATTCACGCCCGCACTCGTCCGGCTGTAGACCGCCACCCATTCAGATCCCGCAAAGATATAGTGCCGGTAGTCCGTCCCGGCACTCGTCGTGACGGCCTCCAGCAACTTGCCGTAATAAATGGTCGACTCATTGCCGGCAGGACCCGAGTACACCTGCATCCACTTCTCGCGGTTCGGTCCATAATAGAATGTCGAGCCTTCGCCGGAGCTCGCGACGGACGTCGGGTAGTTATAGCTCGACCAACCGATCGTATAGCCGTTTCGGGTGATCGCGTTACCGTCGTTGTCGTACGTGTACGTGTGGCTCGTGTCGCCTGCCTGCAACACCTGGTGCTTGTGCGTGGTGCTGTAGGTCCACGCCGCCCCGCTCGCGATGTCGCTCCGAGAGGTGATATTGCCGGTGGCGTCGTAGGCCATCTGCAGATTCGTCGTTCCCGTGCACACCCCGGTGAGCGTCGAGTGGTCCAGCCGATACAGGTTGTCGTAGCAGAAGCTTTCGGTCAGGCCCAGTGCATTGTTCTGCCGCTGGGTCACATTGCCCACATAATCATAGAGATAGGATTGGTTTTGGAGTCCCGTGCCACCGCCCACGCCTGCTTGGATGGAAGCCAGCCACCCGGTGACGGCATCAAAGCCGCGGTTCGTCACCACCCCATTGCCCAAGGTCTCCTTCGTGATCTGCCCTCGCGGATTCTGGGTATTGGCCGTCCAATACACGGTCCCGGTGAGGGTACAGTGCGAGCTGTTGCTCGCATCCGTCACGCTGCTCAAGAGTCCGTTCGAATACCCGTAATTCAACACCACCTGGCAGCTGTTGGTCGAAGTCGGGTACGTCAGGGTACTGAGTGTGCCTTGGGTGTTGTAGGTAAAGCCAAAGAGTTGGCCCTGCTTGGTATCGCCCGACAATCGCCCCGCGCTATCGAACGAGTACGATTCGGAATACGCCAGACCCCCCGTCGTCGCCACGCTGGCCAACCGCCCAATGTTGTAGCTGCTGGCACTCGTCCCCCAAGTCCACGTCGTGGTCAAGTCGGGCTCAGTGCGCGTGGTGGGTCGGCCCAAGGCATCGAAGGGCGAGAACGTGAAATTCTGCCCCTTGGCGTCGGAGTAGGTGGTCAACTCGCCCAGGGCATTGTAGTTGTAGTGGCGATGCTGTCCGGAAGCCGTGGACACGTCCATGTCCGTGTCGGTGACGTCGGTCTCAAACGCCGCGAGACCGTAGGCGTAGGAGGCGGTGAAGAGTGTATTGGAGAGGCTGTCCGTCACGCTCGCCAGGCTGTCGAATGCATCGTGATTGAAATTCTGATAGTACCCGTTGTGATCCTGCGATCGGCCGACCGCTCCGGTCACCTTGGTAATCGTCGTCGTGGTCTTGCTCTGCGGGTCCGTGACGGTGGAGGTTCGTCCTGCATACGTGAACGTCGTGGTCTGCAACGTCGAGTTGCTGGCGCTGATCGGGCGCTGCTGCTGGGTGATGCGATTAAGCGTGTCATAAGAGTTCGTGGTCCAGTACACACTGCAGCTGGACGCGTCGCACGGGGCCGTGACCCGATAGATTCGGCCGAGCGAGTCGTACTGCGTGCCGATGCGATTATAGCCTCCTGAGAGCGTCCGGGCTTTGGTGACGATCGTGCGATCAAACTGGTCCTGGTACGTGTAATCGTCTCGAACGACATTCCCGCCGGTGTCCTTCTGGGTGGCAATCACCACCAACTGGTTGACACCGGTCACGCTGCTGCCAGGGTCTCCATTTTGGCAGCCGCCGGAGACACTCGCACACGTGTTGTATGTCGTCGCCGTAGACGTGCCATCCGGTCGGCTCTCAAGCGCCACGCGCGAGAAGTTGTCTGGCGTCCAGCTGATCTGAATCCCATTCGGATCCTTCTCGCTGGTCGTAAACCCTTGGTCGTAGTTGTAGCCGAGCGTCGTGGGTTGCGAGAGCGCGTTGGTGACCGTGACGGGAAACTGCCCCGTCGTGCCCCAATTGGCGGTGGTGGTGCGACCAGTCATATTCAGGCCCGTCACGGCATCACTATTGATATTTCCGAAACCGTCGAACCCGAAGGATTCGGTCACCTTGTAGGTTGAGCTGGACGGTTCGACAATTTGCGCGGTCTCGCGACAGTTCACATAGTCGGGCGTGTAGCCGACCGTGCGGGTGAGATTCGACGTGCTGGGGGCCGAGCGCGTCACCTGGATCTGTGAGGGTAGCCCCAGACACCAATTGCTGCTGGTATCGGGAGTGATGGTTCGGACGGTCGTAGTACCCCACGCCGAGTTGTAATACGGCGAGCCCGTGTCCGTGTCCGTAGTGGTAGTCGCCACTGTGGTGGCGTTGCCGTAGTTGTCAAAAGTGTTGTTGGTGACCGTCTGGGTGATGTTCTGACCGTTCTTGGTGCCAGCGAACTCGTACCGGTAATCATTGTGCTGAGAGGCGTATGGGAAATAGCGTTGATTGTTTGCCGTGCCATCGAGCGTAGTATAAGTATCGCTATCCCAGACGTGCGAAATCAGGGTGGCGCCGTCCGACTGATAGAGACCATCTTGCAAGAACCACCCTGTGAAAGGAAAGGCTCGCAGGTAATAGGTGTAGTCGTAGAACCCGGTCCGATTGTCCCATGTCCGTTTTGCGTAATATCCTTCAGAGCCTCGGCCCTGGAGGTTCACGCGCTCGCCAAAATACCAGAACTGATCGACGTAATTGCCGCCCGTGCCATCGGTTGCAGAGAACTGGTTGACCACGTACTGCGGCCCAATCCAATCCTCTTCCGGGTACGTCGCGTCGCTGTACTTACTGTAATTATTTTGCACGAGCGAGACGTAGGTTGGACTGGTAGAAACGCTATAGCCATCCGTCACGGAGGCGAGCAGATCCGAGGGGGTCCCCGCCCCATTGTGCAAGTAGTACTTAACGGCCGTGGATCCCAACTGATCCCAGCACATCAAGTCATCCAGCCCATCTCCATTGGCGTCGAAAGTGTAGTAGTTGCACGTGGAGGTGTAGGGGATGGAGGTGGAAATCAATGAGCCGAGGCCTGTCGCCGTGGACAGGTATACGCCGATGGTGCTGCCATTGATTACCAACACATCGGTTCGCCCGTCCCCGTTCCAGTCGAGCGTCGCAAGAATGGTGCCTGGCACGGTGAATGTGGAACCCAAACCGCCGTTCCCGGAGGCGATATTGATCGTGGAGCCTACGATAAAATCGGTGTTGCCATCGTTGTTCCAATTGACAAATTTGACCGGCGGTGGCGCGGTCGCCGTGCTGGTGACGACGGGATCTTCGAAGAAGGTCGTCCCCTGGGCGAGCAACTCCGCGTAGTACCAAGTCCCAGCCACGGGCGGCAGCGGGGTTCCGGGCGGCAGCGGTGAACCGGCTGCGGGCGGACTGGCCGGGACAGCGGGTAGGAATTTGACTGGGCCCGAAGTGGTCTTGTACAGCAGCGCCAGATCCTGCCGTCCATCGCCATCGAAGTCCCAGGACCTGAGTCCCCCAAGATAGGGCTCGTAGGGGTTAAGCAGCGTCGCGGACAGTAGGTCACCCGTCCACTCATAGGCGTCATTGAGTGTCGAGCTGAAGCTGACCGTACCACCCGTACTGGTATTGAGCCGGGAGTGAATGCTGATGCTGCCGTTCGTGCCGTAAACGGTGCTGAAATAAATCAGATCCAATCTCCCGTCCCCATCGATATCGGCCAGCGTCGTGGCGGTATCGGCCGCGAGACCCGTCGAGGTGCCCACAAAGGAGGTGCCGTTCCAAGTGTAGTAATACCAAGTGCTGCCATTGACGGCGAGGATCCCGTCCTTGCCCGCATTCGACAAATCGCCAAACAGCGGATTGCCGGCGACGCCGGTATTCACAGGGGTTCCGTATCCGGTAGCCGATCCAAACGCGACCGACCAAGTGGTCCCGTTGTAATAGATCACATCGTTGTACCCATCCCCGTTGAAGTCGAATCGCCCATAGACAAAGTTGTTCGGGGCGTGGGCGACCGCGGTGTTGGAGGTCGATGAAACACCCAGCGTGCCGTCCTGGTAAGTCATGTTCGTGGGCGGCAGGCAATCCGTTCCGGCACTGCCGCCGCACTCCGTCACACTCATCAGCCGAGCGCGCGTCGTGACGGGCGCCGCCCCGTAGCCCATCGTGTACTTGCGCACGATGTTCGTCGTACCGGTGCTGGAGCTCGAAACGGTGACCCCCAGGAGCAGGCCAGTATTGACCACCTGAACGCCGTCCACATACCCCACGATCGCAGGATCAGTGGTACTGGGATTCTGAGCCAATCGGGTCCCGTAGCTGAAGGCCACTGTGTAATTATACGTGGACGATCCAGCGCTAGCCGGCGTGTAAGCAATACTGACCGGCACGCCAATGTCGACGGAACCGGCGGCGCCGGTTCCGTAGGTCACAGCATAGTTGTTGCCGTTGCGGTCCCTGACTTTGTTCAACAGCCACTGGTCGACAGTCGTACCGTACAGAATGCGGCTGTCCGTGGTATTGCCATATTCGTAAATCAGCCCGTCTTTGCCTTGAACAATGAAATAGGTGGGCCCATTCCCCGTGGCGCCGTAGGCCGTCACGTTCGCAAAGTTGGCAATCTCCGTTTGGTAGGTGGTGCCCGCCTGCCCATAGGTGGATAGGTTCTCGCTGCTCGTGAGTCTGAGCCGCTGCCCATCCAGACAAAATCGATCGCTATAAGAGAGCGAGACCCCGCCGAGTGCGGAGTCCTGCGCATACGTCTTATTACACCGGGAAATGGCAGACAAACCGGCAAGGTTCCACCCCGGACCCAGGATCCCATCGCCCGATTGGCTGTTGTAGACGAGGGCCAGGTTCGGCTGGATACCGCGCGGGCCGTGCGGCACCCAGATCGGGATGGTGTAGGTTGCGGCCCCGGTCGGTGAGACCGCGAATGAGCCCCTGGTTCTGCCTGCCGCCGCGTCCGCATTTGCGGCGGCCACCAAGACCAGTGCCGCGCCCAAACCCCTCAGCACGCTCGCCGTTCGGTTACCCACGACTCCCCCTTCCCTGAAGATTCTTGGTTCTTGCCCCCGCCCGCTCGCGCCTACGGGCTGCCGTCGTTGGATCGATTTTCAGTAGCGCTGTCGATTTGGCCTCAGGTTCCCAGGAACGCCATCCAAACCTGTAGCGGCTGATCCTGCGCCGGTGGCCGTGGCGCACAACTGTCAAAGTTGTCAGGGAATGCAGAGGTCGTGCTAAGGGCGCAATTCGGCACGGGGCGTCGCAACGTCAACGGGGTCTCGGGGCAAATGGCCGCCCCGGACAGGTTGCTCGATGGACTGGGGCGGCAATCCGCCGGCCTCAATCAAGGTGTTAAGAGTCGGGGTTGCGTTTGCCACCTGAATCCGCACGGCCTCAAACCCCTCTTCGCTCCCACCGGCCCGATAGGGTTCAGCAGTAAACGTCAGGGACAGTGCATCGGCAAAGACCGAAGGGTTGGGTGGCGCCGGAAGCGGAGAGGCGTTTTGAATGGCATTGGCGAGGGACACCTGCCAGGCCGGATCGCCATTGCAGTCCTCGAGCGTGATCTCCTTCACCTCGCCCGCCTTGGACTGCAGAATCTTCACCCGGCAGTGAAACAGTGGCCCATCGAGCATATCGCGCGGCCTGAGCCAGGCGCGCTGCACCCGCGCGGTAATCTGGCCCATATACCGGCCGAACATCAACGCCCTACCCTGTTGATCTCCCGTCGCCTCCGCCGTTGCTGAGGACTCGTCGGCCGCCCCGTCGAACTTGGCAATCGGCGCATACGGCAGGGGATCGGGACTCAACACTTCGAGCGGCATGTCTTTGGGTGTCAAACCCCGGGAGGCAATGGACTCTGGCACCTCATTACTCGTTGGGGCGGCCTGCGAGCTGTTGATCAGGAACAGCGTCATCACGGGCTCGGAGCCCGAGGCCCGTGCGCTGGCCCCTGCCCCCTCTTGATTGGGTTGGTGAAAATGGCGCGCGGCCGCACCCAACAAGGCGGTAGCCACCAGTAACCCGTGCAAGAGTATGGAGGTTAGCGTGCCAATCATTCCGCGCGCAATTCCTCGACTGGCCCGCGAATCTCTCAACGACGGCACTCTTTCTGTCCCGCTCATGACCGGTGTTAGATTGTGGCCCGCGAACCACCCTAGCGTGGACCCAACGACTGCGCAGCAGCAGTGACATCGGGCACTCCCTATCGCCATTGTCTCGCTTCTCCATAGACAAGTATTACCGCGATATCGCCCTAATGATCCGGTTAGTTGCCGGTGGTCTCCCAATAAACGGTGTTTGTTCCTGCTACCCCTGCCACATTGAGCGACATTCCGGTCGTGGACGTGGCGGAAGCGTACGTGGTATTGGCCCCTCCTGACGGATTGCTGAGTGTCAGGTTGATCCCCCACAGGTTGTTAAAGATCTTTGGAAAGTTCACTCGCGCCAAGGTACCTGTCGTGACCGTCGCGACGCCCCATTGCTTAATCAGCCCATTGCGGCTGTATTCATACCCGGTGGGGCCAAAACTCTGAACGCCCGTAATACTGCTCACCATGGGGTCGTTCGGATTGGCCTCAAAATATCCAGTGATGTTGGTCGGATTATTGATGATCTTGTTGTAAGCCGACCCAAACTCATTGCCCTTAAATACGCCCGCAGCGTTACCCGGCGCATCGAAAGAAAGCACGTAATAAACACTGTCAAACCAATTGGCGACAATTTCGAAACCCTGTACCGAGTTGAGGGAAATGCCCACGGTCACAGTCGACGGGACCGCGGACACGTAGTTCCCGGAAAACCGAAATCCATACCCGATAACAGAGACCCATGTGCCGGTCGCGGCGTCGCCGAACCAGCAACCCTCAAAGACCAATCCACCGACCTTGGTCCCCGCCGCGGAATAAAAGGCCCCCGCAGCCCCTGCCCCGCCGCTGGCGTTATGC
>Ga0075017_100003246_pt1 | contig 10220 bp, 10 predicted proteins | sample AleBraG_ABR_2012_FD_71475 | JGI IMG/M metagenome (GOLD analysis project Ga0075017, IMG submission 71475) | Freshwater sediment microbial communities in response to fracking from Pennsylvania, USA - Alex Branch Run_MetaG_ABR_2012 | ecosystem: Environmental > Aquatic > Freshwater > Creek >... | reverse complement strand
GGCCGGCCGCCGCGGCCTGACACGCCCCGGACTCAGCGGCGGCGCAGCTCCCAGCGGACCTCGTAGCCGTGCAGCTCCGGGTCGGCCAGCAGTTCGCGGCCGGCGTAGTCGAGCGCCGGCAGCTGGCTCTCGTAGCAGCGCATCGCGGCCAGCTTGGCGGCGGCCGTATCGTCGGCGAGCCGCAGGACCTTCCCGTCGCGGAGGGCCGGCATCTCCGCCAGCCCGCCGAGGAAGTGCGACCAGTAGGCGTCGACGTCGCGGTTGGGGTGCGGCGGGCGGCCGTCGACCCAGTGGGGCCAGCCGTGGCGCACGCAGTAGGGCAGCTCGGCGTAGAGCTCGACCGGGATGCCGGCCGCCAGCAGCTGCAGGGCGTAGCGCCGGGTCAGCTCGTGGTCGGCGTGACCGCCGATCGCGGCGGGAGCGTAGATGCGCGATACGGCACTGACCTCGCGCGAGAGCAGCCCGTCGATCTCCGCCAGGCGGGGGACCGGGCGCCCGAGGCGGTACTGGCTGTCGAGCAGCGGCAGGTTCACGGGCCGGCGCCCGGCCAGAGCCATCGCACGGGCATCCTCGGCCAGCCGTTCGCGGGTCCGCTCGGCCGAGTCACGGGCGCCCGTGATCGCGTCCCAGCCGGCCAGGCGACCGGCCGGGGGCGAGCCCGCGAACAGGTTGGCCACGGCCAGCGGCTCCTCCCCGCTGAGGAGGCTCCAGCAGTCGAGCACCGCATCGTCCCAGTGGGGCGAGAGCAGCAGCGCCGGGGCGCCGGCGTCGAAGCGCAGCGCGGTCTGAAAGCGGCTCAGCTCGCGCCGTTGCCGCAGCGCCCCGACGGCGCGATAGACACGGCGGGCGGCGTCCAGCGGTCCCATGCGGCGAGCTCAGTTCTCCGGCACGGCCAGCCAGTTGACGACGCCGCCGCCGCGCGCGAAGGCGGCACGGTCGAACGGACCGGCCCCGGTCACGGTCATGATCCTGTAGCGGGCGTCGGCCAGCAGGTCCCAGATCCCCTCGGGGGCGTCGCCGTAGAGCGCCGTCGCCTCGGGGACGTGCTCGAAGATCAGGACCGGCCGCGCCCGGGCGAGCAGCTCGCCCGCGCCCTCGAGGACGGCCAGCTCGGCGCCCTCGACGTCGATCTTGACGATGAGCGGATCGCGGCCGGCGAGCTCCTCGTCGAGGGTCGAGACCTGAACGTCGATGTACTCCGGGGCACCCTGCTGGTCGCTCACCTCGGGGTTGCGCCGCAGCCCGCTCCAGCCGTCCAGGCTCCTGAAGTGGCAGAAGCGGGCCTGTTCGCGGTGCGCCCCGATGGCCAGCTGGCGGCAGTCGACTCCTGGGAACTCCCGCGCCAGCTCCCGCGCCAGCTCGGGGATCGGCTCGAAAGCGACGTGCCCGCCGGCCGGGGCCAGCCGAACCGCCTCGCGCAGGACCTGGCCGCGGTTGGCGCCGACGTCGACGTAGCAGCCGTCGCCCCGCAGGGTCGCGGCCAGCACCGCGGCGATCCCGATCCGCTCGTGTTCCTCTGCGCGGGCGCCCGCGTAGAAGGCCGAGACCAGCTCCGGCCGTCCGAGGCGCCGAGCGAGTCGACCGATCGCTCTGCGGGTGAACGTCATCGGCCCCGGACGCCCCTCACGGGTGCCCCGGCGGCGCGCCGGGGGTTGCCGAGGTCCCGGCGACGGGGCGCAGCCGGGACATCATCGCCGTCAGCGGCATCTGCGCCAGAGCCGTGACGCGCTCGACCTTGGCCGGCTTGGGCGTCTCGGGTTTCAGGGCGACGACCTCCGAGCGCAGCAGCCGGTTGCCGCCCATCGGGAAACCCGTCCGCAGATGGTTCAGGTCCGGCAGCGGCGCCGCCGACTCGGCGAGGTCGAGGATCTGGCGCAGGACGCCCTGCGGGTCGGCCGTGAAGTCCTCGTAGTGCACGAACAGCCGGCGGTCCACGCGGTGGCGCAGAAAGACCCACATCGACAGCAGATGGGTGACCCACAGATCGAGGTTGGTGCTCAGGATCCTCCTGCGGCGGGTCGCGATGTCGTTGCGGTTGACGGTTCTGGTGAACGAGGCCAGCACGCTCTGAGGGTGGCGCACGAGGAACAGCAGGTAGACCTCGACGGCGTCGATCGCTTTCAGCTCGCGTGCCCGCAGCGGGAAGTGCGAGCTCTCGACGATGTGGGTCACCCCGGCCTCGCGGGCGATCGCGCGGTAGAGCTCGGCCATCGTCGCCCGGTAGCGGCGGCGCAGGCGCCGGCGCCCGGGCCAGCGGCTCACACGCAGCGGGCCGAGCGCGCGCTCCAGGCTGTCGCGGGCCTGCGGGCCGAGCAGCCCCGGTTCGACCTCGACCTGCGAGCGGACCCGGTTCCAGAAGCGTGTCCGCTCGCGCCCGCCGAGCACCGGCGTGCCGTTCGTCGCCAGCCAGCGGTCGAGCTCGCCGACGAAGAACATGCCCTCGCAGTTGCCGAGCGTCACCCCGAGGATCGTGCTCCCGCAGCGGCCCGATCCCATCACGTAGATGACCTTCGGCTTCTGCTGGCCCGCCTCGGCTGAGGGCTCGGGTGCGGGGGGCTGCGGGGTCACGGCCGGGCCAATCTACCAAAGCGCCGAGGCCCGCCAACGGGGGCCCGGAGCGCGGCTATGATCATCCTCAGCCATGGTCGAGCCCGCCTCCTCCACCGGCCCGGACACGCTTCCGGCGCCGACGCCGGGTGCGGCGGGGGCAACGACTCCGACCTCGGTTCTGCTCGTGACGCCGCGCTGGCGCAGGGATGGGGGAATCGCCGCCCATGTCCAGGCCAGTGCCGCCGCGCTGGCCGCGGAGGGCCTCGAGGTCCACGTCCTGGCCAGGGAAATCGAGGCTGGAGCACAGCTCCCCCGCGTATCGGTGATCGAGGCCGCCGGGCTCCTCGATCGCGCCGCGCCCGCCGCGCTGCGCCTCGGCGAAGGGGCGTCGCTCTCGCCCGACGTGATCCACCTCCATCAGCTCGATGACCCCGACATCGTGCGCGAGCTGCGCGAGCGGGCTCCCGTCGTGATCAGCGCCCACGGCTACACGGGCTGCACCGCCGACGCCTGGTATTTCAAGCCCGGCCAGCAGTGCCACCGCGGCCACGGACCGGGCTGCATTCCCAATCTCGCGATGCGCGGCTGTGCCCACACCCGTGACCCCCGCCCGCTGCCCGCCGCCTACCGGAGGACCACGCGCGGGGTCGCGGCCCTCGCCGGCGCGGACCTCGCGATCTCCTACTCGAGCGCCGTCGACCGTCATCTGGCGGTGAACGGGATCGAGCGCCGCCGGGTCATCCCCCTGTTCGCGACGCTCGACCCGGTTGCGGCCGCGGTCGAGAATGGCGGGCGCCGGATCCTGTTCGCGGGGAGGATCGTCCCGCCCAAGGGGCTCTCGGTCCTGATCGAAGCGGCTCCCGCGGTCGACGGGCGGTTCGTGGTCTGCGGCGATGGTTGGCAGCTGGAGCAGATGCGCTCGCTGGCCGGGAGGCTCGGCGTCGGTGAGCGCTTCGAGTTCCGCGGCTGGCTCGAGCCCGAGGAGCTCGCCCGCGAGCTGGCCGCCTCCACGGTCGTCGTCCTGCCGTCGGTCTGGCCCGAGCCGTTCGGGCTGGTCGGCATCGAGGCCCAGGCGGCCGGGAGGCCGGTCGTGGCGAGCGCGACCGGCGGCATCGGGGACTGGCTCGAGGACGGTCTGAGCGGCCTGCTGGCGGCACCGGGCGACCCGGGCGACCTCGCCGCGAAGCTGAACGAGCTCCTGGGCGACCCGGCTCGCTGCGAGCGGATGGGCGAGGCGGGCCGCAGGAGCGTCGCCGAGCGCTTCTCCAGGCGACGGCATGTCGATGCCCTCCTCGGCGCCTACCGGGCCGCCGCGCAGCGCTGGCAGGAGAGGCCGCCCGCGCCGAGCCGCTAGCGCCGGGGGCCGCGCGGTGCAGCGTCCCCGAGGTGGCGTGTCGGTCCTGCCTCGGCCATGTGCGCACCGACGCCTGCCTGTTCGACGAAGGAGGCGGATGCGTTGGTGTCGGGCGCTCGGGCGACCCTGGCCTCGACACCGGCATCCATCTCAGGGCCCCGCGGCCCTCAGCGTTTCGCCGATCCTCCACTGGGCCACCGCTCCCGGGTTACTTGCACGCGATCCGGATGTAGTTGGCGGCGCCCCGGACGGTGAAGTAACCGGTGAAGTGTTCAAGGCCGACACCCACCCCGGCGACGCCGTTCGCGGGGATGACATACCGCAGCGCCTTCCAGCTGCCCGGTGTGCCGTAGAGCACCTGGTAGGCGTTGGGTGTTTCGTTGTGGATAGCCACGTTGCAGGAGAACGGGTCCTGATAGCGCAGGCTGAACGCTTTGGGCGAGAACACGGGCGCGCCCTTTTCGTTGAGTGTGAGGGCGCTCACGGCTTCGCTGGTGCGGCCGATCAGCGTCTGCGTGATCGTTGTCGAGGTCGAGGGCGCGAACTTTTCGTCGCCCGTATAGGCCGCTGTGATCGTGTAGGTCGCGGGCGGGAAGCCGCCGTAGATGAAGGACAGCGGGATTGTCGCTTTGCCTTTGGCTTCGAGCGTTTCGCTCCACAGGAGCGTCCCGTCGATCAGGAATTCGACTTCGCCGCTCGGCACACCCGCACCGGCTTTGGCCGCTTTGACGGTTGCCGTGATCTGCCCGGGGTCTCCATAATGCGCTTCCGGCCTGCTGGACTTGACTGAGATGGTTGAGGACAGGGTTCCGGCGGCGGCGCGGGCGGCGGCGGGCGCGATCTCGATGACGAGCAGCACGACAAGCGCGATGACCGCAGCCATTGACCGTCTGGAGGTGAGGCTCTGGGTCACGGGGAGACTCCTTGTAGTGGAAGGGGCGGGCGTTGTCCCTCGATTGAAGCGCCGGCAGTGCAAAGGAAGTGCAAAATCCGCACAAGGATCGGGTAGCCCCTCCGCAGCCAAGTGCCGAGAGCGGGCTCCATGGCGCGCAGTGTCCCTCAGCCGGCGTGCTTCACCCGCCACAAGCGCGTCCAGGCAATCGGCAGAGCCGCCCCCTGTGTCGTGCCGAGGTCGCGACTCCCTAGAAGTCCCTTCCGAGTCGGTAGGCCTCCTCGAGGTATGCGCGTCGTTGTTCGTCGCCGACGGCCACCACGGCGTAGAAGTAGACGTGCTCGGCCTTCTTGACGCCGGCCATCCGCAGACCCCAGTCGCAGAGCACCGTGTCCATCGCCTCCCGCCAACCCTTGTCGTACTCCTCCTCCGTGAAGAACGTCGGAGTGAGGACGAGCGCCTTCTCCTGGGACAGGAGAGGGACTCGGCCCTCGAGGTCGCCCTGCCAACCCTCTCGGTTGAGTGTGTAGGCGAAGCCGTAGGCGAAGACGCGCTCAAACCAACCCTTGAGGATGGCGGGGAAGCCCATCCAATACACAGGGGCGATAAAGATCAAGCCGTCCGCCGCGGCTACCAATGCCTGCTGCTCCTGTACGTCCTTCGGCGAGCGCTCCCAGAGAGCGCGGGCGATCTCGCGATTGTCCTTGCCGCGTAGCCATCGCCGAGCCATGTACCGGCGGATCGGCCCCTGGGCCATCCCCAGGACCGCTTCCCGAGGGTTGAACTCCTCGAGCAGCTCCTCGGGCAGCGACTCGTGCAGAAACTGCACCCCGTCTTGGCTGCTGAACACCGGATCGAAGCCGCTCGCATAGAGGTCGCTGACCCTGTAGCTGTGCGGGCTGTCGTCAAGACCCTTGGTGACGTGTTCCAGGACGGTGTGCGAAAACGAGTCCGGATTGTGGTGCGCGTAGACGACAAGCACGTTCATAAGTCACCGCCGAGACCCGGCTTATCCCGCCCTCATGCGACGCATTTCTTCCTCGATCTGCTGCTCGGAGATCGGGCCCTCCCCGTAGGCCCTGAACGCATCGTGCGCCAGGAAGATGCCCCAGATTCCGCTGACCAAAGCCGGCCAGAGGTCGCTGGTGTCGGCGCCTTCGTAAGCCCAGAACGCCCAAAGGCCCGCGTTGACCAAGAGATAGAGGACGAGGTCCCTCAGGAACTTCTGCTTGCGCTCTATCCGCTCGACCGCTCGCTCTCGGAGGCTCTCCTCTCGCTGCACCGAGGTGGAACCGGCGTCTCCGCTCTCCACGGTCAGACCTCCTTCGGGACGTTGCCGCTGAGAGTCAAGATGACCCGCATCGCCTTGCGCCCGAGATCGGCGGTGGGATCGAACATGCACGGGCAGCCGCCATCAATCACAGGTATCACCTGCTGTGGAGCGATCAGCCGCGGCCTCGGCGATCATCTCGGCGACGCGCTCGGCGACGAGCCGCGCCATGCGGGCGCACTGCGACGTGCCGTCGTGCTCGATATAGGCGTATACGCCTTCGGTAGCGGCAAAGTCACACCCGGTCAGGGCTCGGCACTGCGTGCTTCCGAACTGCTCCTGGAACCAGCCGGCAAGATCGTGCCCCAGGTTCACGACGCGGTTGAACTTGTTGAGGTCATCCGCGATCGCGTCGCCGCGCAGGGCCATGGTCGCGATCATCCGGACCACGCGGCGGCGGCTGTCCTCGATCTCGCCGAGCGCCAGGCCAAGCGCCATCACCCCGGCCGTGAGCGCGCTGCAGGTCATACCCGTGAACACCGTCCCACCGAGGAAAGCCGTCACGGCGTCCGCCAGGTCATCGGGGGCGCCGGTCGTATCGAGCCCTGCGAATACGGCGTCCGCGCAATGAAACCTCCGCTGCTGCCAGTGCGCGTACAGCTCCCGGTACGCCTCCCGACTCTCCGGAGAAATGGGGTTCTGCCCCGACTCGGCGATGCACTGCGCACACATCGCCGGAGCTCGGCTCACCACGCCGACACAGCGCAGCGGCACGCGGGCATCCCCGAGGATCTCCCGGCACTGGGTCGTGGAACACCGCGCCGTGAAACGTGCCAGAAGGTCGTGCCCCTCGTCGACTACGACCGGAAGCCCGTCCACCGTCTGCTCGCGGCGGTGCCTGATCCCCATCAGCACGAGCGGCGCGGTCAGGCCGCCACACTCCGCTCCTGTGTTGCCGATCCCTCCGGGAAGCCCCGCCATCAGCCGGACCAGCCACGACGCGTCGGTGTCCGAGGCGTCCAGCATCGTCTGCATCACCGTCGGCGCGCAGTGTCCCATCCGCAGCAGGTTGCTCATGCTTCGCCTGCGGAGCTCCTCTGCAGAGAGTGCCGGAAACGACTCAACGGCCATACCCACAGCCTCCCCAGCCTTATCGCGCGTGCCATCCGCAAAGCGCGCCACCCTCCGGTTGATAACTACTGGTTTTGGTAGCTAGAGGAAGCAGGCGCCTGCGCCGGGACCCTGAATCGACAAGACACTCCGGGAGAGCTGCACTAGATCGGGACCTCGAGCCGGCGGGCCATCTCGATCACCGCCTCGGCGGTCCGCCCGACGCCCATCCGCTGATCGGCGAAGCGCCGGCCGCGGACTCCGAGCGCGTCCCGCCCGGCCCGGTCGGCGAGCAGCCTGCCGGCCGCCTCGGCCAGCGCCTGTGGTGAGCGGCCCGCGATGCTGATCGTCTCGCCGTCGATCAGCTCGGCCCAGCGGCGCGGCCCGTCGAGCGCGAGCACCGGGCTGCCCGAGCCGAGCGAGCCCGCCAGGGTCCCCTTGCGCGAGGTCGGCCCGCCGGCGTTGGCGACGATCAAGAGGTCGCAGCCCGCCATCGAGTCCACCAGCTCCTGGGCGGGGAGGATCCCGCTGAAGGCGAGCGAATCCGCGAGACCGCGGGCCTCGGCGCCGGCCACCCATGCGCGGCCGGCGGGCGAGGCCGGCCCGGGGGCCCCGAGCAGCAGCAGGCGGGCCGCGATCCCGCGCCGGCGGAGCTCGCGCAGGGCATCGAGCACGAGTGACACGGCGGCACCCTCGTAGGAGTAGCCGAACAGGCCGATGAGATCTCCGGGCGCGGCCTCCCGGGCGCCCTCGCTGGGCGCCGGGAGGTTGGAGAAGACCGGCGCCAGGGCGATCGGCCGGCGCGCCAGCCAGGGCCGGGACTCGAGCCAGCGGGCCCGGAAGTCGGCTGTCACGAGCAGCCCGGCGCTGGCCCTCACGACGGCGATCAGCGCGAGGCGCTGGCTGGCCGCCCAGAGCTTGCCGCGCAGGCCGCCGATCGAGAACGGGTAGGCCGCCTCGTGGACGATCGTCAGAACCGGCACGCCGGCGCGGCGCAGCGCCCCCGCCACGGCCGGTACGAGGACCGGCAGGCCGCGGAACGAGAAGGCGAAGACCGAGTAGTGGAGGATCACGAGGGCCGGGCGCTCGGCGGCCAGGGTGCGGGCCAGGCCCGCGGCCCACGCGCGCGCCTGGGCCCGCGCTTCGCGCAGCGAGGAATCGGAGCGCTCCAGCCAGCGGGACGAGCATTCGAGGCCGCGGGACTCGAGCTCGGCGGCCAGCAGCGAGGCATGGTCGCGGACGCCGCAGACCGCGGTGCTCGACATCCCGAGGACCATGACCCGGGTGCCGGGGCGAACGGGCTCAGCCATCGAGGTGCTCACCCCGGTGGGCCGCGGCCATCGCATCCGTCAGCCACGCGAGGTCTCCCGTCGGGCCGATCAGGCCCGTGCGCCCCGGCACGACGAGCTCCTTCGCGCCGGTGTTCTCGCTGAGGATCACCGGGACGCCGCAGGCCAGGGCCTCGGCCGAGGCGTAGGAGAAGCCGTCCTCGTAGCTCGGGTGCACGTACAGGCGGGCGCGGCGCAGATGCTCGAGCGGGTCGCCGCCGAGGTGCACCACGATGCGCGGATCGGCCGCCCGGGCCCGTTCGATGTGACGGCGCATGCCCCGGCTTTCCCAGCCGCCGAGGAGAGTCAGCCGCAGCTCCCCGCCGGGCAGGCGCGAGAAGGCCTCGATCAACAGCGCAACGCCCTTGACGACCGACAGGCTGCCGATGTAGAGGATCTCGAACAGCGGCGAGTCGTTGGCCCGGGGCGCGGGGACGAAGCGCGCGGCCGGCATCAGCGGCAGCAGGGCCAGCCGCCGCTCGTCGATCCCCCGCTCGGCGAAGGACTCCCAGACGTAGCGGGTGGCGACGTAGATCCGCTCCGCCGCGTCGTACTCCTCGAGGCTGCGGCGCATCAACCGCGGCGTCCATGAGCCCTCGAGCGGGTAGCGGGCGAGGGCCTCGCGGTAGCGCGCCTCGACCCCCGCGAGGTGGGCGCTCGGCGCGACCAGGGCACGCGACTCGTAACCACGGGCGCCGGCGCGGCTCAGCTGCGTGCGGGCCTGCCCGCTGAAGGCGATCAGCCGCCCGCCCGCGGGCAGCCGGCGGGCGGCGGCCGCGTCGAAGCCCGCGCTGGCGGCCCAGATCCGCCATGCCGGCGAGCGCCGCGCGAGGCGCCCGGCGGCGCCCATCGCGATACCCGGCGAGATCCGCTCGCAACCGCTCGCCCCGGCGCCGGGGCCGCTGAGGCAGCGCGGCTCTCCGCCGCGCCGGCGCAGCGCCTCGAGGATCTCCTGAAGGTGGCGTCCGAGGCCCCCCGACCCCGGCGGGGCCGAGCAGCTGACGGTGACCTCGCCCTCGGGCAGGCAGGCCTCCTGCCGGCGCGCCCGGCCGGCTCGCCAGGCGGCGCCGAAGAGCTCCTCGCCGTCGTCAGTCGAGCCGCTCATAGCCCCACTCGTGGAGGAGGTCCCGCTCCAGGTACTCCCCGAGCGCCTCGACCTCGCCGCGGAAGCGCCTTCGCAGCTCGTTCATGAACTCCTCGTCGGGCGCCCTGGGGGCGCCGTACAGCGCACCTCGGCGGACTCCGCGCAGCGCCGCGGCGAGGGCGCCGCCCCCCGGCATGCGCCTCAGCGCCGATTTCAGGGCCCCCGCGAGGGGGCCCTGTCCAGCGTAGATCGAGCGGACGAACCGGTCGGCCCGCAGGGAGCGGACGTGGACGGTCGGGTTCGCCTCCACGAGCGCGATCGGAGCTCCCTCGTCTACACCCAGGAAGCGCAGCACCGTCCGCACCGTGCCCTCGTTGTCGCGGCGGAAGTCGTCGTAGATCAGCACCAGCATCTGCTCGCGGGGGAAGACGGCGGCGTAGCGCTCCAGCTGCTCGACGTAGCGGACCCGATCGGAGTAGCGGGTCGCAGGAGGCCCCTCGCCGCCGTCCGGGCCCGGCTCGAGCCGCTCTTTCTCGAATGCCCGGCGCAGGTCCTGCTCGTGCTCGACGTGGTTCTGGACGAATTCGAGGTGCAGCGACCGCAGGAAGCTCGCCGGCTCGCGCAGCACGGCG
>Ga0075017_100003245_pt1 | contig 10220 bp, 9 predicted proteins | sample AleBraG_ABR_2012_FD_71475 | JGI IMG/M metagenome (GOLD analysis project Ga0075017, IMG submission 71475) | Freshwater sediment microbial communities in response to fracking from Pennsylvania, USA - Alex Branch Run_MetaG_ABR_2012 | ecosystem: Environmental > Aquatic > Freshwater > Creek >... | reverse complement strand
GCGTTCTCCTGGATGTCGTAGAGGCCGCTGGCGCCGGTCTGCCAGATCGAAACCGTTGCGTTGGCGATCGGCCTGCCGTTGACATCGCTCACATGGCCGTAGAGCGCGATTTCGCTGCCCGCTTTCACGGTCTTTGCGATCTGGCTGCCGGCGGCAAGCGTCGGCGAGGCCTCCCGGTAGAACGGCCCGAGCAGGCTGGTATGGGTGCCTTCCTCCATGGCCGTAGTGTCGTGAAGGCCGTTGACCAGGGCCGACAGGCCAAGCGTGTCCGAGAGCAGAATGAATTCCTGCCGCGCCGGCGTGCAAATCTTGCCGACCTCGGTCATGAAGGCGATGCCCTTGATCCATTCTGCCGGTGTCAGGTTTATGTCCCTGGCGAAGGCATGCAAGTGCTTTACGGCGGACGCCATGATTTGCTTCAGCCGCGGGTCCGTTGTCGTCGCCATCTGGTCCAGTACCGCGCCTGTAATTGTCTCCGGCGTAAGCTCCTGCATTCGTCTCTCCCTCTTGATCCGGCCGCTCGCACGGCCTTTTCTGCTAACCTAGCGCGCTGCGCGCGCAATCGCCAGACGAATAAGCCTAGCCAAATCGTATTGGCGACCCGGTTGCTGACCTCTGGGCCGAGGTGGCGCGTTTTGCGGCAGGTGACCGTATGCGAAGGTCTCAGACCTCCGATTCAATTTTCAGATCGTGAAACAGACCCTTAATCCGTCTGGTCCCGGCGCACGCTGAGGGCTTGTTTTGCCGCAATGGCGGGAGCCGGAGCCGCCGGAGGCGCTGCAAACAGATGTGGCTGGGTCAGCACCTCAGGCTGCAGGATTTCATCGAGCCGTTCCCTGGTGAGCAGCTTCTTCGCAAGCACCAGATCGTAAACGCTTTGGCCGGTGAGGAGCGCCTGCTGCGCGACCTCGGTCGCGTTGGCGTAGCCGATGTAAGGATTGAGCGCGGTCACGATCCCGATCGACCGCTCGACGCCTCGGCGCAGATGCTCACGGTTGGCCGTGATGCCGCTCACGCACTTCGAGGCCAGCGTCAGGCAACCGGCGCGCAGATGGTTGACGCTCTTGAACAGGCTGTGCGCGATGATCGGCTCGAACGCGTTGAGCTGCAGTTGACCGGCCTCGGCCGCGAAGCTGACCGTGACGTCGTTGCCGATCACTTCGAAAGCGATCTGGTTGACGACTTCGGGAATGACCGGGTTGACCTTGCCTGGCATGATGCTGGAGCCCGCCTGCATCGGCGGAAGGTTGATTTCGCCGAGCCCGACGCGGGGACCCGACGACAACAGTCGCAGATCGTTGCAGGTCTTCGACAGCTTGACCGCCACGCGCTTCAGGACGCCGGAAAGCTGGACGAAGCTTCCACAGTCCTGGGTCGCCTCGATCAGGTTCGAGGCCGTGACGACCGGAATGGCCGTAACGCCCCGCAAGTGCTGACAGACCAGCCGCGCATAGTCGGGATGCGCGTTGATGCCGGTGCCGATGGCGGTTGCGCCCATGTTGATCTCGCAGATCAGAAGCACGGCCTCCCTCAGCCGCTGCTCATCTTCTCCAAGCATCACGGCATAGGTCGAGAACTCCTGCCCGAGCGTCATCGGAACGGCGTCCTGCAACTGGGTCCGGCCCATCTTGATGATGTCCTTGAACTCCTCCGACTTCGCCTCGAAGGCGCCTCGCAATACCGCCATGGCGTCGACCAGCCGCACGATGCCCGAATAGGCGGCGAGCTTGAGCGCCGTCGGATAGACGTCGTTGGTGCTCTGGCTCATGTTGACGTGCTCGTTCGGATGCAGAAATTTGTAGTCGCCCTTCTGCCGCCCGAGCAGTTCCAGCGCGCGATTTGCGATCACCTCGTTGGCATTCATATTGGTCGAGGTGCCCGCCCCGCCCTGGATCACATCGACCACGAACTGCTCGTGCAGACGGCCGGCCCTGATCTCCTCGGCGGCGGCAACGATGGCGTCGGCACGCGTCGCATCGAGCAGGCCGAGCTCGCGATTGCTTCTGGCCGCCGCCAGTTTGATCGACGCCAGCGCCCAGACGAGATCTGGATAGATCGAGATCGGGGTGCCCGTGATCGGAAAATTCTCCACCGCACGCAGGGTATGGACGCCATAATAGGCATCCGCGGGAACATCCCGTTCGCCCAACAGATCATGTTCGCGTCGCGTACTCATCGTGGCCTCCCGTCTGGTTGCACAGGAGCCACCGATAAGATCAGGACGCAGCGAATTTTCCAAGCATTGTTCTGGGCTGTCGCGCGTCTGGCGCGCGGTCAAAAGAGTCGGTACGGCGATGGCGGCCTTCGGCCGGTTTTTACACGCGTCGCAGCGCAGGGAAGCGCGGAATTACTTAAATCATCTTTCAGGTATCGAGAATACCTCGGATAAGCGGTGGAAGAGCAATGAACGACGAATTGGACGAGATTGATTTCGAATACGCGAGAACCGTCGCGGATCGGGCCAACGGACTTATGTCGCGTCACGCCGTGCCGCCCACGCCGGAAAATTTCTCCGTCTGGTTCAGCTACGCGATGGGCGGACCGCCGGCCCTGAAAAGGACGATCGACATCCTTCTTGCCAATAGCCGGAGCTTCGATTCCGCGATCAATCACGATCTCTACGTAACCTACTTCAACCCGCAGCCGCAGGGAAGCTTGACCGGGGATTTCCCCGACCAGCTCCGAAGCGTGCTTGCCAGCGCCCAGGCGTTCCTTGCAACCGCCATTTCCGATAATCGTAGCCAGATCGAGACGCTTGGCGAGGTCTCCTCGCAGGTTCAGGTTACCTCGGATCCGAGACAGATCATCGAGAAGCTGATCGGCGAGTTGTCGAATGCGACGGTGCGGTCTTCGGCGCTGGAGGCGAACCTGGTGAGGGCTTCGGAAGAGCTGGATCAGATTCGCGACTCGCTGAAGCTCGCCGAGCAGCACTCCAACACCGATGCCCTCACCGGGCTCGCCAACCGCCGCTCGCTCGAGGCATTTCTTCGTTCCGCGCAGATCGCCGCGATGGAAGCCGGAAATCCGCTCAGCATCGTGATGATCGATATCGACCATTTCAAGAACTTCAACGACAGTTTCGGCCACCAGGTCGGCGATCAGGTGCTGCGGCTGGTAGCCAGGGTCCTGCAGGAGAGCGTTCGCGAATGCGATCTGGCGGCACGCTATGGCGGCGAAGAGTTGATGGCAGTGCTTCCCGACGTAACTCTCGAAAATTGTGTCGATGTCGCCGAACGTGTCCGCCGCCGCATTTCGGACGCGCGCCTGACCCGCCGCGCCACCGGCGAAGCGATTTCGAGCATCACCGTCTCGATCGGCGTCGCGCAATTCCGCGGCGCCGAGTCGGCAGACGCGTTGATCGAACGGTGCGACCGCGCACTCTACGAGGCGAAACGGGCTGGCCGCAATCGAACGGTCAAGGAAACCGTCGTCGACGATGGAATCGCTGCGTAGACGTCTCGGTCACAGGTTCGTGTCACGCTACCAGCGCCAGCCCCTGTATCCCCATCCACCGTAATAACCGTAGTAAGGACCATAGCCGTAATACGGCCCGTGGAAGCCGTAATAGATCGGCGGCGCGTAGACCGGCGCCCCGACCGCATCGACCGCTTCCTCATCATAAACCTGCGCGTGCCCCGCCCTGCGCGGCGCAAGACCGACGTTGCGGGCGATGACGAAGCCATCCCGGCTCTCGAAAGAAGCCTCGCACCAACCCTTGCTGCACTTGCCGATTTCGACCGTCGCTCCCTTTGGAATGATGGTGAGGACGGGGCTGTCGGTACCGGGGGATTTTCTCAAGTTGGTCTCGCCGATCGTGGCGATCGGTTTGGCCACGGCGCAAACCGCCGATAGCAGGATGACGACGGCAGCCGATGCCGCGATCCGCACGGGGTCCATGGCGCTCCTCTCTTTCCGGCGCACTGGCGTTTGCTTCGCCCGCCGGGCGCCCGGCGGATTAAAGCGCAGCTGGCGCGCAGGCTTCAAGACTGTTGATGGCTTTCAAGACCGATGATGTCGTGCGGTCGATCGGGACCGGGCGGCTTCAGATCGCCGCGGCGACCTTCTCCAGACCGATCAGGCGAGCCAGCGAGCGAACTTCGCGCTTCTGGTCCTCGCGCAATTGAACCAGCAGCGGCATCGCGGCGGTTTTGAGCTGCTGTACTTCTTCGGCATCCGGATCGATCATGGCGACGGCGTTGGGGTCGGCCTGCCGCGTAGCGCGGATCTTGCGGGCGAGGGCGCGCAACGAATTTTCGACGGCCGGCCAGTATGATTCCTGGGAAGAGGAAAGCTTCAGCCGTTCCTTGATGCTGGCGATCTGCGCGTCGCTCAGCAGCGCATATGGCTTTTGCGGCGGCGGTTTGCTGACGACTTTCGATTTTGGCGGCGTCGCCGGCGGCGGAGGTTCCGCGGGCTCGGCCAGCTTCAGCCCTTCGATCCCGGCAAGAGCGGTGGCAGCAAAGGCCTGCCGCACCGGTTCGCTGGGGATCGCGCCAGTTCTGGACGGTTCCACCGCGGAGGGCACGACCGCAAGGACGGTCAGTTTGTCGGCCTTGCTCTCCCTGACGGAAATCTGGTCTTCGACCGCAGCGGAAGCGGTTACCATCGCGCCCGCAACCTCGGGAACGCTGTCGCGGCCCAGGATGCTGACCGCGGCCGCCCCGCCGATCAGGCAACACGCCAGGGCGATCATGGCCACTGCTTTGGTCAAGCAACTCTCCGCTTTATGGGCTCAGCCACCGTCTTTCTCCGGAAAACTGGCAATAATTAAGGCTTATCCGTGCCAGCGCCGTGACGATCGGGGGATGGCCTGCCGGGTCAAGCCATGCCGGTCAGTTCGTACGCATCCTGGATATCCGCGACGATATCGGACGCCTCCCACAGCGCATCGGGAGCGACGGTGCGCAGACTGATCGTCCAATTTTTGCCGCCCCTGTTGGAACGGGGCATACCGACAATATCGAATTGCACGTCGCGGCAGAGCGGATGGCGTTCAAGCGCGTTGGCGACGCGGTGCTTGATCTCGTCAAGCGTCGCCGGAGTTTTCGCAAGAAGCATCTCGGAATCCATTTCGAAGCCCCCAACCGTCGTCTTTGGCCGCTGCCCGCCGAAGCTGCAACGAGCGGCATCGGCGGCACTTTTGTCGGCGCACTCTTGGGGCGGCTTGGTTAACGGCGCGTTAAGCAACCAGGATGATTGCAATCATGGATCTCTCGTTTACCCGGAGCGATCAGGATGAGGCCCGTCCGGTGCCTTCACAGCGGCGGATCGACGGCGGCGTCGTATTCTGCTTTGAAGCGAGCAATCAGTTCGGCCGCGGGCACGATATCGCCGACGCTGCCGACACCCTGGCCGCTGCCCCAGATCTCCTTCCAGGCCTTCGGCCTGGTTCGCTCGCCCGATGCGTCGGTCCCAAAGCTCATTTTCGAAGCATCGGATTGCGGAAGATTGTCGGGGTCCATGCCGGCGGCGACGATCGAAGGCTTCAGATAATTGCCGTGGACACCGGTAAAGAGATTTGAATAGACGATATCCTCCGCGCTCGAAGTCGTAATCATCCGCTTGTAGCCATCGACCGCATTTGCCTCGATGGTCGCGATGAAGGCGGAGCCGATATAGGCGAAGTCGGCGCCCAACAGACGCGCTGCGCGTATGGCGCGCCCGTTGCCGATGGCGCCGGAGAGTGCAATCGGTCCGTCGAACCAATGCCGTGTCTCGGCCACGAAGGCGAACGGCGATATCACTCCCGCATGGCCGCCGGCTCCGGCGGAGACAAGAATCAGGCCATCGGCGCCTTTCTCGATCGCCTTGTGGGCGAATTTCTGGTTGATCACGTCGTGAAAAACCATGCCGCCCCAGCGGTGGGTTGCCTGGTTGAGTTCCTCGCGCGCGCCGAGCGAGGTGATGATGATCGGCACCTTGTGCTTTTCGCAGAGCGCCAGATCATGGTCGAGCCGGTTGTTGGAACGATGCACGATCTGGTTGACGGCGAACGGGGCCGACGGGGAATCGGGATGGGCCGCATCATGCGCTGCAAGTTCGGAGGTAATCCTCGCCAGCCAGTCATCGAGCAGGTCAGGCGGACGCGCATTCAAGGCGGGAAACGATCCGACGATTCCGGCCTTGCACTGCGCGATCACGAGATCCGGGACCGAAATGATGAACAACGGCGCGCCGATTACCGGAATCGACAGGCGACCCTTGAACAAGGCAGGCATGGACATCAGTCAAAATCCTTCAAGTCATGAAACGGGGCATCCCTGCATCGCGCAAAGGATGCCAGACATCATACCAAAAACGCAATCGTGCAACCTTCAGATCATCCTGAAGGCGACAATAAAGCCGGCGACCAGCACGCCTGCCCCCAGCGACACCCACAGCCCGAGATGCTTTTCGATCCTGACACGGATCCATTCGCCATAACGGTTGAGCAGGACGGCGACGAAAAAAAAGCGTCCGCCGCGCGCGACCACCGAGAGAACGACAAACAGCCAGATGTTGAAGTTGGCAAAGCCGGAGGTGATGGTCACGAGCTTGTAGGGAATCGGCGTCAACCCCTTCAGCAGAATGATCCAGGCGCCGTATTCGGCATAGCCCGCCCGAAACGCCTCGACCTTGTCGCCGAGGCCATAGAGATTGATCAGCCAGTGTCCTAGCGAATCGTAGAGCAGCGCGCCGATGGCATAGCCGAGGATACCTCCGAGCACGGAGGCCGCCGTACAGACCGTGGCGTAGAGCCAGGCGCGAGAGGGACGCGCCAGCGACATCGGAATCAGCATCACATCCGGCGGAACCGGGAAGAATGAACTCTCCGCGAATGCCACCGCCGCCATGATCCACATGGCGTAAGGCTTGTGGGCTGCCTCGATACACCAATCGTAAATCCGTCTGAGCATGCCGCGATCAAGCATCCCGGGACGGATTTGTCCATGCCGGAAATATGGCCAGGCCTAGTGGCGTTTGCGCAGGCTGCGGCTCTCGAGCGCGACAATTGGCCGCCGCGACAACCGGGCCGGTGGGACCTTGGCCAGTTTGACCGGCGACTTCGGCAGCTTCTCGGCAATCCCGAGCAAATGCTCGCGCCGCTCCATTTCGCGCCAAACATCCTCCGGGCGAACGCCCGCCGCCGCCCACAACACGGTGAGATTGTAGAGAAGATCGGCGCTCTCGCTGATAACGGCGTCCGTATTGCCGCTGACGGCGTCGATCACGACCTCGACGGCTTCCTCCGCCAGCTTCTTGGCCATCTTGGCATGCCCGCGCCGAAACAGTCGTGCCGTTCGCGAAACCGCCGGATCAAGGTCCTTGGCCGCGATGACCGCCAGATAAAGCCGTTCGAGCGAATCACTCATGTCCGTAAAATAATCCAAACGCGCCGAAAGCGCGTTAACGGCGAGCTTCCCTCGACAGAAAACCGCAGGCCACAGTGACCAGCGGATTAACTCGCTCGCAACACTTGCGGCTACCTCACGGCGGGCGGGCCTGGCGAGGGCATGCCACGCCCTGATACCGCAGCCATGTCCGCCGCATTCGACCTCGTCACCGCCGCAACAATGCGGGCCGGCGTCGGTTCCCAACCCCTTGGGATTCCAACCTGCCCTTCGCGCTCGGATCGCGGCAGGGCGCCGATGGCGGCGAAACTGCTCATCGACCGTTCAGATTCGATCCGGCACAATTCGTCCGCCGCCGGCAGGCGTCATCAAACCGACATATCCGCCGAGGCAACTGACATCTGGTCAGGGTGTAAGAAGATGCGTGCAGTTCGAACAATCATTGCCCGCGCTCTCCTGGCATTGCTGCTCTCCGGCGTAGCGTATCTCGGCGGAGTGGCGAGCCTTGCCGCCGACGAAAACCACCTGCCGATCGCGATCGAGTTGTCTCTCGACCGACCGATCAATGCCGGTTTCGCCCCTGTGGTGCTGGCCGCGACCGACGGCCTGTTCGGCGCCGAGGGACTGGCGGTCACGACCGATGTCGCAGGCGGATCGCCGGAGGCGATCGGACGCGTCGTCTCCGGAGCGAGCGAATTCGCGCTGGTCGATATCAACGCCCTGATCCGCTTCCGCGACCATGGCGCGCCGGTCAAGGCGGTGTTCGTGCTGTTCAACAAGGCCCCCTATGCCATCATCGCACGCAAGAGCAGAGGCATTCACAGCCTCGCCGATCTCGAGGGCAAGACGCTTGGCGTGGCAGAAGGCGATCTCTCGATCCGACTGTGGCCGGCGCTCGCCCACCAGAACGGCATCAAGCTCGACAGCGTTAAGCAGGACCATACCAGCGCCGCCGTGCGTGAACCGATGCTGTCGGCTGGTCAGATCGATGCCGTGACCGGCTTTTCGTACCTGTCAGGGGTGAATTTGCGGGATCGCGGCGTGCCGGCCGACGATCTCGCGGTGCTGCGATTCGCCGACTATGGTTGCGAGGCCTACGGCTTTGCCGTGATCGTCAATCCGGCCTTTGCCGCCAGGCGGCCCGAGGCGGTGAAAGGGATGGTGCGCGCGTTGATCGCCGGCACCAATCTCGTCATCAAGGAGCCCGGCCGCGCGGTGGATGAAGTCCTGAGCCGGATGGATGACGGCTCGCGGGACCTCGAACTGATGCGCCTGCATACGGTGATCGAAGATAATATTCTGACCAGCGAAGTGGAGCGCAACGGCATCGGCGGGGTCGACCCCGCGCGGCTCGAGCGCTCGATCGGTCAGATCGGTCAGGATTTCAAGTTCAGCAAACGGCCATCGGCTGCGGAGATTTTCGACGACAGCTTCCTGCCCCCGCGCGACGAACGCCTGATCAATTGAGCCCTCGCCTGCACTGCAACGGGCAACCGCCATACGGGTCGTCATATATCCCGCCCGCACGCGGCAAGAGGACACGGTCGGCATTTGCGGCCAGGCACTTCCTTCGCGCCGTTCGCTGACTAAGATGCGGCTGCCGGACGATCGCCGTCCCGTCGACCCTATTCTGCTGGAGCCGCATGTCCCTGCTTCGCTTCTATATGCGCGTTCTTGACCTGCTCGGCAGAGAGGCACGGCTGGGCTGGATTCTCGCAGGCGCCAATCTTCTGCTTGCCGGCGCGCAATTCGCCGAACCTGTTCTGTTCGGCCGCATCGTCGACGTTCTCTCGGGAAAGCCTTCAGGGGGACCGCTCGGATCGTCCTCCGCCTGGCCACTGCTTGCGGCCTGGGCCGGTTTCGGCCTCTTCACCATCCTGTGCAACGCCGTTGTCGCGCTGCACGCCGATCGGCTGGCGCACCGCCAGCGTCAGGTGGTGCTGTCGAGTTATTTCGAGCATATCCTGCAATTGCCGTTGACGTTCCACACCGGGACCCATTCCGGGCGCCTGATGAAGGTAATGCTCAACGGCACCGACGCGCTGTGGCGACTGTGGCTGGGATTTTTCCGCGAGCACTTCGCCGCCATCATGTCGCTGGTGGTGTTGCTGCCGCTCGCGCTCTACATCAACTGGCGGCTGGCAATCCTGCTGTTCGTTCTCTGCGTTGTGTTCACGGTTCTGACCACGCTCGTGGTGCGCAAGACCTATGGCATGCAGAACGAGGTCGAAACGCACTACAGCGATCTCTCCGCCCGCGCTTCCGATGCGCTCGGCAATGTCGCGCTGGTGCAGAGCTTCGTGCGCATCGACGCCGAGGTACAGGGCGTGCGTTTCGTCGCCGACCAGCTTCTGGCGGCGCAGATGCCGGTGTTGTCGTGGTGGGCGCTGGTCACCGTCATCACCAGGGCTTCCACCACCATCACCATATTGGCGATCTTCACGGTCGGCATAATCCTGCATGAAAGGGGCCTCACCTCGGTCGGCGAAATCGTGATGTTCGTCAGTTTCGCCACGATGCTGATCCAGAAACTCGAACAGGTCGTCAGCTTCATCAACAACGTGTTCATGGAGGCGCCGCGCCTGCAGGAGTTCTTCAACGTTCTCGATGCCGTGCCCGCGGTCCACGACCGCCCCGGCGCGATCGATATTGGCCGCCCTTCAGGGCTCGTGGAATTTGACGACGTTTCATTCAGCTACGACGGCAAACGGCCCGCCGTCGAAGACCTTTCCTTCTTGGCGCTGCCCGGCCAGACCATCGCGCTGGTGGGCCCGACCGGCGCGGGCAAATCTACCGCAATTGCGCTCCTGCACCGGGCCTTCGATCCGCAATCGGGCATCATCAGGATCGACGGCATGGATATCCGCGGCATCAAGCTGGCGGTACTGC
>Ga0075017_100003244_pt1 | contig 10225 bp, 13 predicted proteins | sample AleBraG_ABR_2012_FD_71475 | JGI IMG/M metagenome (GOLD analysis project Ga0075017, IMG submission 71475) | Freshwater sediment microbial communities in response to fracking from Pennsylvania, USA - Alex Branch Run_MetaG_ABR_2012 | ecosystem: Environmental > Aquatic > Freshwater > Creek >... | reverse complement strand
ATCGGGAATACGACCACCACGACGCTACCGCTGGTGATCAACCAGGTCACGGTCAGCTTCGATACGCCGTCGGCCAGCATCAGCGTACCCGGTTATTTGATTTACGAAAGTCCCAACCAGGTGAACGTGCAAGTTCCCTGGGAGCTGCAAGGGCAGAGCTCGGTACAGGTGAAAGTGACCATCGACCAGTTCTCCTATGGCAACGTCGTGACGGTGCCGCTGGCGACGTATTCGCCCGCTTTTTACTCGGCTAACGGGATTGTGTCCGCGTTGGACGCCAATTACGCGCAGATCACCGCCAGCCATCCGGCCACGCATGGACAGGTGCTGCAGCTTTTCGCCAACGGCCTGGGGCCGGTAAACAATCAACCGGCTAGTGGCGCTCCGGTGCCATCGTCCCCGCTATCCACCACCAAGGTGGTGCCCACGGTGAGCATCGGCGGCCAGAATGCACCGGTATCCTTCAGCGGCCTGGCTCCCGGTTTTCCGGGCCTGAACCAGATCAACGTCACCGTGCCGGCGGGACTATCGCCCGGCACCTATCCGATCACGATGACCATCGGCGGAGTTACTTCGCCGGCGGTGAATGTTCCGGTGCAATAGGCGGGGCGCCGGTCCGGCCTCCAATGCGGCCACGGAGGATTCATGCCATTGATCCTCAGGAAGCGCCAACAGCCGCAGGTACACGCGCCGGACCGTGGTCTGCTCGCCAAAGAAATGCAAACGCCGATCGAGTTCCCGGTCGTCGCCCTGCTTTCGGCTTCGATCGCCTGGGCCACCGCCGTCATCTGCGGCTCAAGCAATGTCTTCCCACAGAAACTCCTCACGGAATCCGTCGATCCGGCCCATCTGAATTTACCGAGGGGTCCATTGCGGGTGGCTGGTGAACAAGCCGTCAACGAAGCCAATTTGATAGGACAGAAAGAGACCAAACGCCATGCTGAGCACGCCCGAGGCGATGCCCATGCCGCGGTTCCAGCTTTCAAATTTGCTGGATGCATAGTCTAAGGACATGGCGATCGCGCCCGTGATGAGCATCATTCCGGCGATAGTGCCTGCGCCGAAGATCAGCAGGTAGCCCGTGGCCCACCAGGGGTTGGGGATGGTCGTCATCACCAGCAGCGCCACGGCGGCGGAACCGGCCAAGCCGTGAACGATGCCAATGACCAGGGGACGCCAGGTGTGATAGGCGCCGAGGCTTGCGTGCGTGGTCTGACCGCTGAAGCGATCGTGGAACCAGTGCAGCACGCCGGTTAGATTCAGAACGCCCAAGAGGATGAGCATCAGCCCCACGGCCAATTCCATGGTCAAGCCGGCGCGCGGGGGGATTTCCACTTTTAGCAGGATGATGGCGGCACCGACGACAAAAATGGTCAACGTGTGGCCCAGGCCCCAGAGGACACCGATGAGTCCCGCTTTGCCCACGCCGCGCTGCCGGGTGACGATGGTGGTGATAGCGATCACGTGGTCGGGGTCCGTGGCGTGTCGCATGCCTAAAAGAAAGCCAAGAACCAGAATCGCGAGAAATGAGATCATCTATCCTGTTCCACCCGTATTGCCATCATACCTTTCACTTGTGTTGCAATTGAGCGTAAATGGAGAGCGAACAACGAACGGTCCTGGTTACCGGCGCAGCCAAGAGAATTGGCCGAGCCATCGCGATGCGTCTGGCGGCGGAAGGCTATCAGGTGGCGATTCACTATCACCAATCAGAGAACGACGCCCGCCAGACCGCAGCCGAGTGTGGCGACGCTCCCCTCTTTCAAGCCGATCTCGGTAACGTGGCCGAGATCCGGCGCATGTTCGGCGAAATCCGCCAACGGCTGGGCCCGCTGTTCGGGCTGGTGAACAATGCGGCTCGCTTTACACGCTTTAACCCTTTAGAAATAACAGAATCGGACTGGGACTTCATCCATGACATCAATCTGAAGGCGACCTTCTTTTGCTGCCAGGAAGGCGCCCGGCAAATGCGCGAACGCGGCGAGGGAAGGATCGTCAACATCAGTTCCCTGGGCGGCATTCGGCCCTGGGCGGACCACGCGCATTACTGCGCCTCCAAGGCCGGCGTCATTATGCTCACTCGATCCTTGGCCAAGGCTTGGGCGCCGCAGATCAGCGTCAACTCCGTGGCGCCCGGCGTGATTCTCGCCTCCGATGAGGACAACCGGCGACTGGAGATGATTGCCGCTACGCCAGCGGGACGGGCTGGAACTACCGAAGAAGTGGCCGGCGCCGTGGCGTATTTTCTGAAGGCGACCAACTTTATTACCGGGCAATCGATCGCCGTGGATGGCGGGCTGAGTCAGCGCTGAGTGTGGGTGGGAACGCGAGCCCCGCCTCGCGGGAAAACCAGGGAAAACCAGGGAACGTCTCGTCCGTCCCCGGTTTTTGCGGTGGATGGCGGCCTGAGTCAACGCTGAGCCCAGTATTTATCGCGCGCGTGGACCACCAGATCCTTCTGCTGGACGGACAACTGCAACGTCCGGAACTCAGAATTGCGGATGGGCTGATCGGAAACGAAACCCAAACTGTATTCGCTGCGCAACTCCTGTTCGATGACACGGTAGATGTCGTCTATGCTCCGCTTTTTGGAGACCTCGAAGAAGCTGCCTCCGGTCTGTTTGGCCAGGCGCATCAGCGCGTCTTTTCCATTGCCATGGCCGAAACCTCCGTAGAAGTGCGGATCGGCGAACAAGATGGAATACACCAGCGTGTCGCTGCGTTGGGCAGCTTCAATGGCCGCCGAGAGTGTGTTCTCGCTTCCCTCGTCCACGCCGTCCGAGAGCACAATCATCGCCTTGCGGCCGGTGCGGGTTTTCATGACCCCGTTGGCGGCCTCCAGCACCGCGTCGTAGAGCACCGTTCCTTTGTCGCTGGGCATCTCCAGTTCCTTGCGGCTGGGTGTGTCGACAAAAGCCAGGGACTCGTTCAACGCCCTGCGGGAAGAGGTGAGATCCTGGCGCAGGCGGATGGCCATATCGAATTGCATGATGAACACCTGGTCTTTGTTCTCGCGTAGCACTTGGTCGAGAAAGCGGAAGCTGGCGCCGCGCTCGGCATCCAAAACCTTCTCCTGGCTCATGCTGGTATCCACCATCAGGCCGATAGTGAGCGGAAGGTCCGACTCGCGCGAAAAGAATCGAATGGTCTGCGGCCGGCCATTCTCGGCCAGCGAGAATTCCTCTTTGGCGAGATCGTGAACAATCTCGCCGGTCTTGGTGCGAACCGTTGCGAAAACGTTCACCACTTTGACGACGGTGGAGAAGGTGGGAGCCTCTTGCGCTGATAACGCGCAACAAGTCAGCGAAGCCAGGGCCAGGCGCCTCATCGCTTGACCAGTTCCGGCTTGTCCTTGGGCTTTTGTCCAGCGTCGGCGGTGATCTTCACCGCGGTCGGTTTGAGATCGTTGTCTTCACTGGCGTCCACCGTGACCAGGGTCTCCGGCTCCAACGCGTCCGCCTTCACTTCTTTGCCGTCTTTCCAGAATTTCGTTTTGCCGTTACAGCGGATGGTGACTGTCTGGTCCTCATCGTTTTGAATGACGATTTCTTTCTTGTTCAACTCTTTTAACGTCCCGTGGAAGGTGGCGGTAAGCCCTTTGTACGCGGGCAGCGGGTTGGTACTCGAGTTTGCGACCCCGCGGGAGCGCGGATAGCGGCCCTGGGCCAGCAACACTCCGCTCATGAGCAGAACAAGAACGGTCAAGGTCTTCATTTTAATGTTAGACGCGCCAACAAGCTCACTGGTAACCAGACTTCGGCGCGCGTCCTGGCGAAAAATCGGCCAAGGAACGCGGGCGCAGGGACCTGACGGTTCGTTGAATGTCGTTGGTCATGCGCCCGAGTCGCGTCAGCTTGTGCCAAGCCGGAGCGCGCCGCACCTGTGATGCGGCAATCGACAGTTCGTCCACCAGGAGCGCCAATCGATCCAGTTGGCCCGTATCCACTCTGATCGATGGCGCGGGCGCGCCAAGCTCTTGCCCGGTGCTCGTGTGCGTGTCCAGTTCGTCGATCCGGCGCGCCAGATCGCGGGAGCCAGCCAGAATGACCTCAATGTGCTCGGAGGCGATCACCAGTTCGCCCGTCCGCGCCACAGCGAGCAGAGTTTCCATTTCGTGCGCAACTTGGGCCAGAGCGGAAAGATTCAAAAACCCGGCCAGGCCCTTGATGGTGTGAAAGGCACGAAAAATCGCGTTCAGCGCTTCGGCATCGCAGGAGGCACTGGCTGGCGCATTGCCGGGATGTGGATCGATCGACCGCAACCGCATTTGAATGTCCGACAAATGCTCGCGCGCCTCGACGATGAAATCGCCCAGCAATTCCGGATTGCCGGTAGCGCCGAGCTCTTTCCATTCCGATTCAGTGTTCATAGTAGGATTCTCTGGATTGGCCCGGCAGGCTAAAAATTCACCACCTGCGGCAAAGCGAATCCGGGCCGGCCGGGTTTGGCGGCGCTGTCTTTGTTTGGCCCTAGGCACAACTGGACGTAGAGGTTGTCGGCCCCGCTGGCAAAGGGAACCACCACCCATTCCTGACTGCGCCCGCTGCGGGTCTGGAAATTCAGGCCGAAGATCACGGTCGGTATGCTGAGTCCGAGGCTGGCGCCGAGTCTGTCCTCGAGCGTGGTCTTCACGTTACCGATCACCATGTTGGTGATCTCGGCAATGGAATCGAGTACCTCTTCATCCATCTGGGTGTGTTCGGCCATCAGCAGGGCCCCCGACATGCGGCAAGCAAATTCACAGGAACAGGAAAGGCTGCCGGTACCGACCATGGCTCCCGCCAAGCCAATTAGCGACACTACGCCGGAAGCCGGAACCACCGCAGTCGCTTTTTCCACAAACGCCTCTTTTATGCTCAATTCCAGGCCCAGCATGGTGGCGAAGACCGCCTCGGTTGCTTTCTTCACCGCTGCGACCAGTTCCTCCGTTGAAACAACCGGCTTTTGATTTTCATTCATGAGTGCTTTCCATCCTCCTAAAGAATTGCGGTCAGCTTTTCCTTGATTTGATCGGCGGTGAACGGCTTGCGGACGTACCCGGCGGCACCCAGGCCGACCGCTTCCAAGACCTTGGTTTGACTACCTTCGGTGGATACCATCACGACGGGCAAATCCTTCCAATCCGGGTGCGCCTTGAGTTTGCTCAAAAGTTCCAGGCCATCCATATTCGGCATGTTGATGTCACACAGGATCAGACCGACGGTGGGTTCTTGCGCGATCTCAGCATCTTTCAGTGCGGCCAGAGCCTCCACGCCGTCGCCGGCTTCAATCACCCTGCCGATCGGAATGTCCGTCTGCCTCAGCACGCGCTGTAGAATTTTGCGAATTGCCGCCGAGTCGTCCACGATCAGAACGTCTACCATCCGTCACTCTCCAAAACTGCTTATCGGAAACAGGCTGAAGGCTTTAGCCGAAAAGGGCTACAGTAGAGATATAGATATATGGACCGGCGCCACTTTCTTCATAGCAGCCTGCAGAGCGGCGCAGCCGCGGCTTGGTTGACGGCTCGAGGGACCGCTCAAAACCCGCCTCATCGAACCTCGGTGATGCTCTGGACCCTGAAGGGCACCTTCGAACAGAAGCTCGAAATCGCCGCCCAGGCGGGCCTCGCCTCCGTCGAGCTGGTGGACGAGCACCTGGCTTGGTCCGACGCCCAAATCGAGGAGAAGAAGCACTTCGTCCGTTCTCTGCGCCTGGGGATGGACACGCTGATCGCGCAGCCCTCCTGGAAGTCGCGCCCGGTCTCGATGGTGCGGCCCGAGCAAAGCGACAATTTTCTGGCGGATCTGAGCAAGGCTCTGGTATTTGCCCAAAAGCTGGAGATCCCGCAAATCATCCTCATGTCCGGCGACGAGGTACCCGGCCGAGCCCACGAAGAGCAGTATCAATCGCTGCTGGACAATTCGCGCCGGGCTGCCGACCTCGCCGCCAAAGCCAATCTGCAGCTCATCATCGAGCCGCTGAACGCTAAGGTGGACCACCACGATTTCTTCCTCACCACCTGCGTGGAAGGATTGAAGCTGGTGAAGCAGGTGGACAACCCGCACTTCCGCCTGCTGTTTGACATCTATCATGAGCAAGTGCAAACCGGAAACGTCATCCGTACTCTGCAGGCTGCCGCGCCGTATGTAGCCGTCTTTCATATCGCTGACAATCCGGGCCGGCACGACCCCGGTTCGGGCGAGATGAATTACGCCAACATCTACCAGGCGATCGCCGGCAGCGGATACAGCGGCTACGTGACCATGGAGTATGTGCCGATCGGCGACCAGTTGCAGAGCCTGACCAAAGCGGTGAGCGCGATGCGCGGCGGCCTGAATCGGGCCTGACTCGTTCGTGATCGCTGGATTGATCTCCGATACCCATGGCCTGCTTCGGGCAGAGGCTTTGGAGGCGCTGGTTGGCTCCGCCATCATCCTCCACGCCGGAGATGTGGGCAAACCCGAAATTCTGGAGCAACTGCGAGAGGTGGCCCCGGTGGTGGCAGTGCGCGGAAACATCGACCAAGGCGCGTGGGCTTCCGGGCTTCCCGAGACCGCAGTCGCCGAAATTGGTGCGGTCCGAATCTACATTCTCCACGATCTACAGGAGCTCGGTCTCGACCCCGCCGCCGCCGGCTTTCACGTGGTCGTCAGCGGCCACTCTCATCAGCCGCTGTCAATTATGCGGGCAGGCGTGCTCTACATTAACCCGGGCAGCGCCGGACCGCGACGCTTCCGGCTGCCGGTTACGCTGGCCCGCTTGGATTTGGCGCGTGCTCCGTGGAAGGTGGACTTCGCCGATTTGGAAACCAAGCCGCCTTGTAGAGGGCCAGCTCTCTGCTAAACTAAAAGAGTTATGGCTATCCCCAACGTGAAGAGATTTCGTCCATACTGTCCCACTTGCAACGACAGCTTTACGCTGATGGCGGTTCTGCCGAAGGATGTCGATATGGACGCGTACCTAAAAGATGTAGTTACGCGGCATGACCACAAGGCCTTTCAGGACTCCAAGCAGCAGCAATTCAAGATCCGCGTCGGTCAGCAGAAGCAGAAGAAGGCGAAATAGCGTTTCGTTTTTCTCCCGTGTGAATTGTCGAAAGGCCGGTTCTGCGGAGCCGGCCTTTTTTGCGTGTGGGGGGTGCATCTCAATCCTCCTGTCGGGCGACGATGGGCCGCAATATCTTGGACGTTCTCCCGTGGGTTGGCGGGGTAGTGAGGAAGCCCATCATGGCAGAGAAAGAGGCCTGTTCTCCGTTACATCCCGATATTTGCCTTTTCCGGTAACTCTTTATACATTAATCACCTATAAGGAAATGACCGAGTGGAGGCAGAGGAGTCAGACCCCGACTTGGACTTGATGCCGGAGGCAGACCCCGGACTCCCGGACTCCCCGGAGTCCCACCCGGGCTCTGGGACTCCGGACTTCCCCGATTTCCGCCGACCTCCGGAAGACAGGTCCTGCTCGGACTGTCTGTGCGCTTTGCGGCATCCTGGACCTCCCCAGCAAGGTAAGCTAGAGATACAGGTGTCTACTGACGTTGTCACGGCTGCGGAGGCGGCTTCGGAACAGTTGTACCAGGAGTTGGAGCAGAAGGTGCGCGTGGCGCGCCCGGACGCCGACCTCGGCGAACTCCGCAAGGCGTTCGTGCTGGCCGCGGAAGCTCACAAGAACCAGTTTCGCGATTCCGGCGAACCCTACATCACCCACCCTGTCGCCGTCGCCGGCCTGCTGGCGGACATGCAGATGGACATGGTGTGCCTGGAAACCGGTCTGCTTCATGACACCGTGGAAGACACCGGCATCACGATTGACAAGATCAAGGCCGAGTTTGGCGATGAGGTGGCGCGCTGCGTGGACGGCGTCACCAAGCTGAGCAAACTCCACTTCTATTCGCGGGAAGACCGGCAAGCCGAGAGCGTACGCAAAATGCTGCTGGCCATGACCAGCGACATCCGGGTGGTCATCGTCAAACTCGCCGACCGGCTGCATAACATGCGGACGCTCGGCGCCGTCTCACGCGAACGGCAGGAGCGCATCGCGCAGGAGACGCTGGAGATCTACGCCCCGATCGCGCACCGGCTCGGCATGGGTAAGATTCGCGGCGAACTCGAAGACCTCTCCTTCCGTTATCTCGAACCGGAATCGTTCGTCGAGCTGTCGCGCGAGATCGAAGACAAACGCCACCAGAACGAAGCGTACATCAACACCATCAAGCATGATGTCGAACTGTATCTATCGCGCGAAGGCATTCCCGCGCGGGTGGAAGGGCGCGCCAAGCGGGCGTACTCGGTTCACCAGAAACTGAAACGGCAGAAGATCGGGCTCGACCAGGTTTACGACCTGCTGGGCATCCGCATCGTCACCGATTCCGTGAAGAATTGTTATGCCGCCCTGGGCGTGATCCACAATGAGTGGCATCCCATTCCCGGGCGCATCAAGGACTTCATCGCGATTCCCCGCCCCAATTTGTATCAGTCCTTGCACACCTCGGTGATCGGCCCCGGCGGCCTCAACTTTGAAGTACAGATCCGGACGGAAGAGATGCATCGGCTGGCCGAAGAAGGCATCGCCGCGCACTGGAAGTACAAAGAAGGCAAGAAGGGGCCGGGCGCGGAAGACCAGCGGATCAGTTGGCTGCGCCAGTTGGTGGAGTGGCAGAGCGACATCCGCGATCCGGGCGAGTTTTCGTCCACGCTGAAGCTCGATCTGTATCCGGAAGAAGTCTACGCGTTTACACCGCGCGGCCGGGTGATCGTTTTGCCGCGAGACGCCACGCCCATCGATTTTGCGTACTCCGTCCACAGCGACGTCGGCAACACCTGCGTCGGCGCAAAGGTGAACGGGCGCATTGTTCCGCTCAAATACAACTTGAAAAACGGCGACGTCGTGGAGATTCTCACGCAATCCGGCCATCTGCCGAGCAAAGACTGGCTCGGGTTGGTGAAGACGTCGCGCGCGCGCAACAAGATCAAGCACGTCATCAACACGACGGAGCGGGCCAAAGCCATCGAGATCGGCCAGAAGTATCTGGAGCGGGAAGCACGCCGTTTTGAAGTGGCGCTGGGACGCTTTAGCAAGGCGGAGCTGGAGTCGGTAGCGGGAGAATACGGCTACGGCAAGATGGAAGACCTGCACGCCGCGCTCGGTTACGGCAAGTTTTCCGCGCGCCAGGTGCTGCAGAAACTGGCGCCCGACAAAGTTGCGCAGGAGCCACAGCCGGAACCGGCCAAACCCACCACGCCCGCGCAGCCGCATGTGCAGCCGCAAGATACCGGCGATCTGGTCATCAAGGTAAAAGGCATTGACGATTTGCTGGTCTATCGCGCAAAGTGCTGCAACCCGATCCGCGGCGAAGCCATCGTCGGCTACGTCACCCGTGGCAAAGGCATTGCTGTTCACTCCACCAATTGCACCAACGTGCAAAACCTGATGTATGAGGTGGAGCGCAAGATTGAAGTGGAGTGGGCGCGCGCGGCATCGGAAGCCTTCCCGGTAAAAGTGGTGGTGCACACCGACGACCGGCCGGGCATCCTCAATCAGCTCACGTCCCTGCTGGTGAACGAGCAGTGCAACATTCGCAGTCTGGAAGCGCGCGGCGACTCCGACCACAGCGGGGATGGCGCCGTGGTAGACATGACCGTGGAGATCCGTGACAAGAAACAGTTGGAGCGCGTAGTGAACGCCATGCGCCGCGTCTCCGGCGTCCGCGACGTCGAACGAACTCAATGATGACTATACCCACCAGCGCCGATCCGGAACACATCGCCATTTCCAAATCGAAAGGCGTCAAGATCGATTGGAAAGACGGCCACCACAGCGAGTACTCCCTTGGCCATCTGCGCGATGAATGCCCCTGCGCCACCTGCACCGGCGCTCATGGGACGGAGCCGCAAAAGACGGACTACGCGAAGTCCGCTGCGGCCGCAGGGCCGTTCCCCATGTTCAAGCCGGCTTTGAAGATGCTCAATGTGGAAGAGATGGGACATTACGCGTTTCACATCGACTGGAGCGACGGGCACAGTTCGGGCATTTACTCCTATGAGCACTTGCGCAAGATTTGCCCGTGCCAGGATTGCCGGATCGCGCGCCAGGGGTACTGAGGTTAACGCTATTTCAGTTATCGCGGGCCAACGCTCCGACCACTTGGTCCGCTCGACGTCGCTCTCCACAAATGCGCCCCGCGCACTCCTCAATCGGCGATGCGTATGAACGTTCGCCACGCAGGTTCACCGTTCCACTGCAG
>Ga0075017_100003243_pt1 | contig 10226 bp, 11 predicted proteins | sample AleBraG_ABR_2012_FD_71475 | JGI IMG/M metagenome (GOLD analysis project Ga0075017, IMG submission 71475) | Freshwater sediment microbial communities in response to fracking from Pennsylvania, USA - Alex Branch Run_MetaG_ABR_2012 | ecosystem: Environmental > Aquatic > Freshwater > Creek >... | reverse complement strand
GGCTACGAATTCGTCAATGGCATCGTCGGCGGCGCAGTGCCGCGTGAGTTCATACCGGCGGTCGACAAAGGAATCCAAGAGGCTGTGCAGACCGGCGTGATTGCGGGTTACCCCATCGTCGATGTCAAGGTGACCATATTCGACGGCTCCTACCATGACGTGGATTCCAACGAAATGGCCTTCAAAATAGCCGGATCCATGGGCTTTAAAGAGGGATTCCGCAAGGCCAAGCCGGTCCTGCTCGAGCCCATTATGAAGGTCGAAGTGGTGACCCCGGAAGATTACTACGGCGACATAGTCGGTGATTTGAATCGCCGCCGTGGTCAAATTGTCGCCATGGAGGACTCGGCCTCTGGCAAAGTGGTGACCGCTGATGTGCCGCTAGCCGAGATGTTCCAGTATTCCACGGCGATGCGTTCCATGAGTCAGGGGCGCGCGAACTACACCATGGAATTTGCCAAGTACATGGAAGTTCCGAGTAATGTCGCTGACGCTGTGATGAAACACGATTCGTAATTTTATAAGAGGTACTTGCCGTGTCGAAGGGGAAGTTTGAGCGAACCAAGCCGCATGTGAATGTGGGGACGATAGGCCATGTAGACCACGGCAAGACGACGCTGACGGCGGCGCTGACGAAGGTGATGGCGGAGAAATTTGGCGGGGAGTTCAAGGCCTACGACCAGATTGACAAGGCCCCCGAGGAGCGGGCGCGCGGCATTACGATAGCGACCGCGCACGTGGAGTACCAGAGCGAGGCGCGCCACTACGCGCACGTGGATTGCCCGGGACACGCGGACTACGTGAAGAACATGATCACGGGAGCGGCGCAGATGGACGGGGCGATTTTGGTGGTCTCGGCGGCCGATGGGCCGATGCCGCAGACGCGGGAACATATATTGTTGGCCCGCCAGGTGGGCGTGCCGTACATCGTGGTGTATTTGAACAAAGCGGACATGGTGGACGATGCGGAGCTATTGGAGCTGGTGGAGCTCGAAGTGCGGGATTTGTTGACGATGTACAAGTTCCCCGGGGACAAGACCCCGATTATCACCGGATCCGCGTTAAAGGCGCTGGAAGGGGATGCGAGCGACATCGGGGTGCCCTCGGTGATCAAGCTGGTGAAGGCGCTGGATGAGTACATACCGGTGCCGAAGCGGGCGGTGGAAGGGGCCTTTTTGATGCCGGTGGAAGATGTGTTTTCGATTGCGGGCCGCGGCACGGTGGTGACGGGACGAATCGAGCGCGGGATTGTGAAGGTGAACGACGAGGTGGAGATCGTGGGGATACGGCCCACGACCAAGACGACGTGCACTGGGGTGGAGATGTTTCGCAAGCTGCTCGATGAGGGCCAGGCGGGAGACAACGTGGGGGTATTGCTGAGGGGCACGAAGCGCGAGGAAGTGGAGCGCGGTCAGGTATTGTGCAAGCCCGGGAGCATCACGCCGCACACGAAATTTGAGGCTGAGGTGTATGTCCTCTCCAAGGAGGAGGGTGGACGACACACGCCGTTTTTCAAGGGCTATCGGCCGCAGTTTTACTTTCGGACCACGGACGTGACGGGGGCGGTGGAGCTGCCGGAGGGGACGGAGATGGTGATGCCCGGGGACAACATCAAGATTGTGGTGGAGCTGATCGCCCCGATTGCGATGGAACAGGGCCTGAGGTTTGCGATCCGTGAAGGCGGTAAAACCGTCGGCGCAGGCGTCGTCGCTAAAGTTATTGCATAGGACATAAATCATGGCTACAAATCAAAATATTCGTATTCGCTTGAAGGCTTTCGATCATCGCCTGATCGACAAGTCGGCCCGCGAGATCGTCGATACCGCGAAGCGCACCGGGGCGACTGTTAAAGGGCCCGTACCGCTTCCCATGAAAATGGAGCGTTTCACGGTCCTGGTTGCGCCGCATGGCGATAAGGACGCGCGCGATCAATTCGAAATTCGCACGCACAAGCGCCTCATGGATATCGTGAACCCCACCGATAAAACCGTGGATGCCCTGATGAAGCTCGAATTGCCGGCTGGCGTAGACGTCCAAATCAAGCTTAATTAATTGGTCCTTTCTGGATCGGGGTCGAAGCGCCTCCGATCTTGCTGACCCAGCGATGTGGGTCCCGCAGATGCACCGCGATCGAACGCCGCGGCTACGTTGCTTATGCCATCTACGCAAGACTCGGCCATAGAGGCAGGTGGCAACCGAGACCAGTCCGGACTCTGTGCCGCGCTGTTTGAGGTAGCCACGCCGGCTGTTTATATAGACAACGCATTCCAAGTGAGTGGTCTTGCGGTAGACGCCAGTTCTACCGAAATCGCAGCGCGGTTTGCGGCACACAGGGCAGGAGCTAAGCTCGAACAAGCTCGCGATCCAAAGTATGGCGCGCTCGACCGGTTACTGAGCGCGGAACGCCGGCTGCAATATCGCGAATATAGACTCGTCGATGAAATATTCTGGTTCTGGCCGCTCGCGGATTCCGGCAGCAAGTGCGACCCAGCCTTGCAGGCAGTGGCGGCGGGCGACTACGAATCTGCAAAGAAGATCTGGAGGGACACGGCAAGCCACTCGGATCTCGGGATCGTTGCGATTCATAATTTAGCGATTCGATGGCACCTCACCGCGCTTCATCTCGAGAACCGCTGGAAATCAAATAATTCCGGCGACCAACACCTTGCGACATTGTCCAAGTGTTGGCGATACGCGCTCAGACGTTGGGATTTGCTGCTGGGCGACAATCGATTTTGGGCGCGCATCGAGCAGCGGACCCTCGCACTGCATGATTCCGCAGCAAGTGCGGATCTGGTCTTTCAATTGCGAAAGGCTCTCCCACGGGCGCTAGCCGGCATTAATGCCGCACTGACCCTAGCGCACGCCGAGTCGGGGGAGTCTTCGCTGGTTGCCATGCATCTTCGACTTATTGGCGATGGCTCGTTGATTTTGCCCGCCGGTCAATATTCAAAGCTGGTTTTTGAGCGGTCCACGAAGAACATTCGCGAATCCATACAAACCGCGATACGGCGCCGAGATGCGCATCCACTTGAGGGTATGGCGGAGGCCAGGAACATTTTGCAAAAACTCGCCAAGTACGAGCATTTGTATGTCGTTTTGCGATGTGCCGAATCCCCGGCCGCGCAGGATCTCATTCGCGAGGGCCTTCAGGCCTGCGTGGACTTGGCTGATGGTTCCGACAAACTGACCCACGACAAAGTCGGGTTCACGGCGCTGATGGAGAAAATGCTGCCGTTGGCGAAGGACTCAAAGATAAGATCTCTCGTCCAAGGAAATCTACGCGTCGCGAGTCGGGGCCGTTTCGATCAGGACTTCGTGTCGCTCGATACGGCGCTTGCCGCCTTGAATGGCAGCGGCGAAAACCCCGCACAACGGTACGCCGCATTTGGACGCGAGGTCCTGCCGAAACTGATCGCCGCCGCGGTGGACCGGCCTTTATCGGACGAGGGTCGAATTTCCGCGCTAAACGCGGCGTCGCGCGTACTGAGAACCATCTCGGTCGACGCCTGGACTAAGGGTAATGACGCGATTACCGCCTCCGCGGCGCTACAAGACGCGCTGAAATATGCTTCGGACGAGACCCTGCGAAGCCTGTACGAGGACTACAAGATTCTTAACGATATCCTGATTGAGCAAGGCGCGGCCGGACGCGGGCGGCCGACCGTGGATGCGAAATGGCGTGCAGGAGCCCTCATACTCTGCGCCCTGCTTGCCTTTGCCGCGACTCTGCAGCTGTCGAATACGGTCCCGCGGGATTCGGACAGGCCGTCGGTAACCCTACGGCCGCAATCGACTGCCCCTTCTATTGCGAAACCAACCGGTGTGACCGGGGGTCTCCGCGTGGTGGCTCCTACCCGGGACGAGCTGGATTTGGACCAGCGGTTCATTGCCGAACAGAAACGCATAGCTGCACAACTGGAGGCCGAATATCGCGACGCGTCGTCGCTATTGCATGAGCGGGAGTCAGAAGCGAATAATCTGGAACAACAGCTTCTCGATCAATCGCGGCACCTCAATCGAGGAAGATCCAGCGCAAGCGATGCGGATCCCTCCGTTGTCGATGCCCGCCAGAAGAATCAAGATTATTACAACACACTGGTCAACCAAGCGAGCGAATCAAGGGCGGCGGCCGGCGCCCTGGTGGATCCTCTGAACGCTCTGGGCGAGCGCGTCAGCCGCCAGAATTTGTATGTGAATCGCTTGCTCGACGATTACGATGCCAAATTGAAGCGACTTGGCAAGTAAACTGACGGCGTGTTTTATGCCTTCCCATATTGTCGGCGCCGGTCGTAAAATATCCATAGGAGGACGACATGCAAAAACTCGGACTAGCTCTATCGCTCGTTATCTCAATCGGTGCCGTCACGGGCGCATTTTCGCAATCCGCCGCACCAGGCCCAGATCCCGCTTGGAAGGCGCCGGAAGTTATCCAATTCATCGGACTTCAAAAGGGCTACAAAGTGGCCGACATCGTGGCGGGGCGGCTGACCGAATCAATTGCTCAGGCTGTCGGTCCGTCCGGAAAAGTATACGCGGTGGAAACAGCCGAAGTGGTCAAGGCCCATCCCGAAGCGCTTACACGCATGAAAGCGCTGGCGAGTCGCTCCCCCAATATAATTGTCAGTGAGGACCCCGTCGCAACCGCATTGCCGTCGGAGTTGGATGCCGTATTCATCCGACAAAACTATCACGATCTGTACAACAAATTCATGGGACCCGCTGATGTAAGTGCATTCAATAAGGCTGTATTTGCCGCACTGAAGCCGGGCGGTGTCTATGTCGTTTTGGATCATGCGGCGATACCGGGTTCGGGGATCGGCGCAACCGATACATTGCACCGTATTGATCCGGCCAGAGTGAAGGCCGATGTGTTGGCGGCGGGGTTTAAATTCGCTGCCGAGAGTTCAATCTTGGTAAACAAACTGGACGATCACACCAAGAACGTATTTGACCCGTCGATTCGCGGTCAAACCGACCAGTTTTTGTATCGATTTATAAAACCAAGGTGATCAACTTTAGTTAAGGGTGTTTTACAGCGATCCGGCGAAGTACAGTGGAATGAATCTTAATTTCACTTCTGGACGCACGCCAAAGGGCCCGCCGTAGAGTACCCATCCTTCCGGGCAGCTCGGATAGGCGCCGAGCATGGCGTGCAAGCTTCTGAGCGAGCCGCCTTTGCCGAACTTCACTTCAACGGGATAGATCTGCCCTTTTTTCTGCGCAAGATAGTCAACTTCTGCCGCGCTGCTCTCTCGCCCAGTAATACAGTTCTCGATTCTGTGTGACCGTCAGTTCCTGCGCGACAAATTGCTCCGCCAGTTTGCCCCGATAGATCATTAACAGATCTTCGTGGCGCATCTCGACATCCACCGGAAGATGCGCCAGCCGCTGCATCAATCCGATGTCAACGAACGCCGTTTTGAATTTTCTCGGGTTGGCCTGAGCCGCGAGTGGTTGGCCGGGCGCTCTGACCGCAGGGATCTTATGCAGCACCAACGCCATGCACAGCAAATCAAATGCCCTGTGCAGCGTTGGATTTGAATAACCCGCTGCCAGCTCCGAATACTTGACCTGCTCGCCCACCTTCGCCGCGGCGTTGGACACCACCTGATTCAGGCAGGCCTTGTCTGCGCGCGGCGCGTACTTGCCAACATCATTTCGGTAGGCATCCAGAATTTCCGATTGGACCGCGAAGGATTCCAGCAGGGAACCTTTCCTGTAGTAAGCCTTCACGGCCTCGGGCATCCCGCCGATAAAGAAATATTCTTTGAGCGTTTGCAGAAGTTGCTGGTGGATCACTTCACTCAATTCAACCGGGGATTCACGCAGAGTCTGGTACAAAAGCTCATTGCCGCCCGCCAGCACAAACTCCGCAAACGTCACCCGTCCGACCGGAAATGAGATAGCCCCCAACTCAAATTCCAGCAACGAGCCGGCCGCGATGACATGCAGCTCTGGCACCTCTTCGTACAGATACCGCAACGCCATCAATGCGCGCGGGCACGCTTGAATTTCATCGAAAAAGACCAGGGTTTCACCGGGAATGATGGGCTGGCCAAATACCTAGGCCAGTTGTGACAGGAGGGACCTGCTGGCCAAACTGCCTTTGAAGAGAGCGTGCAAGTCAGCGCGCTTTTCCAAGTCGATCGTCACCAGGCTCTTAAAGTGAGCCCGGCCAAATGAATTGATCGCCCAGGACTTACCCACCTGGCGCGCGCCCGTCAAAATCAATGGCTTGCGGAGCTCTGCGGTCTTCCACGCCTGCAAATCGGTATCGATCAGACGTCTCAGCACTGCAAGAAAAGTTGCGCGCTGCGCATAAACCCGTATACTTCGGCGTCCAAATTTAGAGGTCGGAGCGAGTGGGTGCCGACGCCAGTCATCCTGCAAGGGTGCTGGGGTCTCGAGTGTCCAAACCGCCGACTGATTGCAACGGTAGCGAGAGCCAATCGTAGCGCTCGCGGTAAAGAGGATCGACAATGACCATTGGTCTGGTTGGCCGCAAATGCGGTATGACCCGCGTGTTCACCGATGCCGGTGTCACCGTCCCCGTGACGGTGGTCGAGGCGTTGCCGAACCGCATATCACAAGTGAAAAACGACAAGACCGACGGTTACCGGGCGGTGCAGGTCACCTTGGGTAGTCGCCGTCCTTCGCGCGTGCCTAAGGCGCTCGCCGGACACTTCGCCAAGGCGAATGTGGCGGCCGGCTATACCTCCCAGGAGTTTCGATTGAACAAGGGCGAAGGCGAGGCCTTGGGCGTAGGCGCTGAGCTGCGGGTCGAGATGTTCACCGTGGGCCAGGTAGTCGACGTGACCGGCACCACCGTGGGTAAGGGTTTCGCGGGCACCATGAAGCGGCACAATTTTGCCGGCGGTATGAAGACCCACGGCAACTCGGTATCGCATCGCGCGCCGGGTTCAATCGGTCAGCGCCAGACTCCAGGCCGCGTATTTAAGGGCAAGCGCATGTCGGGCCATATGGGCGTGCGCAATCGCACCATCGAGAATTTGCGCGTCGTCGAAGTGGATGTGGCGCGTAATTTACTCTTAATTAGCGGCGCGGTGCCGGGTTCCGAGGGTGGTCGAGTCATCATCCGCCCCTCGATGAAGGCCGTGTCTCAGGCCAGGCGCAAGCGTTTGATGCCCAACAAGGCGCCTGTCGCCGCCAAGGGTGGTTCCGCACCCAAGGCTGCCCCTGCCGCCAAGGGCGCGGCGAAAGCCGACAAGAAGTAAATGCCATGATGCTCAAGCTACAAAACGCGGCTGCCGCGAGCGAAATCCAGTTATCCGATGCGGCCTTTGGTCGCGCCTATAACGAAGCGCTGGTCCACCAGGTGGTGACCGCCTATATGGCCGCCGGCAGGGCCGGTACCAAAGCGCAGAAGACTCGCGCCGAAGTGCGCGGTGGTGGCAAGAAGCCCTGGAGTCAGAAGGGCACGGGCCAAGCCCGGGCCGGCTCGATTCGCAGTCCGATCTGGGTTGGCGGCGGCCGAGCGTTTGCCGCACGGCCACGCGATTTCTCGCAAAAAGTAAATCGCAAGATGTATCGCGCGGCCATGCAGACCATGGTGTCGGAACTGATTCGCAAGGATCGGTTGGTGGCCGTCGAGTCGATGGAACTCGCCGCACCGAAGACCAAGCTATTGATCGCGAAATTGGCTGAATTCGGCCTGACGCGCGCCTTGATTCTGGTCGAGGCCTACGAAGAGAAATTATTTTTGGCGGCGCGCAATGTCCCGTATGTGGACGTAATGTCGGTCGCTGCTCTCGATCCATTGAGCCTTATTAAACATGACAAGGTGATCGCCACCGCGGGCGCATTAAAGATGCTCGATCAGCGCTTGGGGGGCACGCCGTGAACAAAGAAAGATTGATGACGCTGCTGATCCAGCCGCATGTCTCCGAAAAAGCGGCGACTGTGACCGAAAAATCCAATCAGTATGTGTTTCGCGTGGTCGACGATGCCACGAAATCCGAAATCAAGCAGGCGGTCGAATTGATGTTCGAGGTCAAAGTCGAGGGCGTCAATTTGTTGAATCGCCCCGGTAAAACTCGCCGCTTTAAGAACGTTGCCGGTAAGCGCAGCGGCTTTAAGAAGGCTTACGTTCGTTTACAGACCGGGCAGTCGATCGACTTCACCGGCAGCGCTGCGAAGTAAGGAGCCGAACCCATGTCACTCATCAAAATGAGGCCGACCTCACCGGGTACGCGCTTTGTAGTCAAGGTAAATCGGTCACACCTGCACAAGGGCGGGCCGCTGGCCTCCCTGACGGTCAAAAAGAACCGTACCGGAGCGCGCAATCATTCCGGCCGGCAGACCACGCGCCATATCGGCGGTGGTCACAAACAGCGCTATCGTCTGGTGGATTTTTTGCGTGATAAGGACGGAATCCCGGGAACCGTGGAACGCCTGGAATACGATCCTAATCGTACCTCGCACCTGGCATTAATTCTCTACAAGGACGGCGAGCGCCGTTATATTCTGGCGCCCAAGGGTATCAAGGCCGGCGACGAAATTCGCTCCGGCGCCGATGCGCCCATTAAGGCAGGGAATGCCCTGCCGCTGCGCCACATCCCGGTCGGCAGTACCATCCACAACATCGAGCTGAAAGCCGGCAAGGGCGGTCAGTTGGTGCGCAGCGCCGGCGGTTCCGCGCAATTCGCGGCGCGCGAAGGCCTGTACGCCAGCGTGCGTTTGAAGTCCGGCGAAATGCGTAAGATTCACGTGGATTGTCGCGCGACCATCGGTGAGGTCGGCAACGACGAACATAACTTAAGGGTATTTGGTAAGGCCGGCGCGGTTCGCTGGTTGGGCGTGCGCCCCACGGTCCGCGGTGTGGTCATGAACCCGGTCGACCATCCGCACGGCGGCGGCGAAGGAAAATCCGGTCAGGGTAACCCGCATCCGGTAAGTCCTTGGGGTCTGCAGACCAAGGGTAAGAAGACGCGCCACAACAAGCGCACCGACGGCATGATCGTGCAACGCCGCAAGAACAAACGACTGTAGTTCAAAGACTGGAGATACATCAGTGCCTCGTTCGCTCAAGAAAGGCCCCTTCGTCGATTTGCACTTGGCTAAAAAAGTGCAGACGGCCAGTCAAAAGAATGACCGTCGCCCGATCAAGACCTGGTCGCGGCGTTCTATGGTCACGCCCGATATGGTCGGCTTGACCATTGCGGTGCATAACGGTCGGCTGCATGTGCCGGTGTTGGTGTCGGAGAACATGGTGGGCCACAAGCTGGGTGAATTTGCGCCGACGCGGACCTTCAAGGCGCATTCCGGCGATAAGAAAGTGGCGGCGGCGGAGTAGCGCATGCAAACGTCAGCTAAATTGCGTTATGCGCGTATTTCTCCGCAGAAATGCCGACTGGTCGTTGACATCATTCGCGGCAAGACGGCGACGCTCGCGGTCAATACGCTGAAATTCATGCCGCAGAAGGGCGCAAAGATTGTCCTAAAGGTGTTGGATAGCGCGATCGCGAACGCCTACAACAACTTTAACGCCGATGTCGATGAGCTCAAGGTGTCCAGGGTCGAAGTCGATCCGGCGCCGATGCTCAAGCGTTTTCATGCGCGCGCCAAGGGGCGCGGTGTACGCATTGCCAAACGCAGTAGTCATATCCTGGTTCAAGTGTCCGACGGTAAGCGAGAGGCCTAATGGGTCAGAAAGTAAATCCAATTGGTATTCGTCTTGGCATCACGCGTGACTGGTCGTCCACGTGGTATGCGGGAACCAAAACCTATGCCTCGAACCTTCACACCGATCATTTGGTGCGGACGTATTTGAACAAAAAGCTGGCGGATGCGTCCGTAAGCAATATTCAAATAGAGCGCGCCGCGCGCCGCGCCAATATCACTATTCACACCGCCCGGCCCGGAATCGTGATCGGCAAAAAGGGCGAAGACATCGAAAAACTCCGCACCGCGGTCGCGAAGATTTTGGGCATGACCATGCAGGACGTGCGCATTAATATTGCGGAGATTCGTAAACCCGAGCTCGATGCCAAGTTGGTCGCGGAAGGTATTTCACAGCAGCTCGAGAAGCGCGTGATGTTCCGCCGCGCCATGAAGCGCGCTGTCACTAACACTATGCGTTCGGGCGCCTTAGGGATCAAAGTGCGAATCTCCGGTCGCCTTAACGGATCGGAAATTGCGCGCACCGAGACCAACCGTGAAGGCCGCGTTCCGCTGCACACCTTCCGTGCCGACATCGACTACGG
>Ga0075017_100003241_pt1 | contig 10227 bp, 11 predicted proteins | sample AleBraG_ABR_2012_FD_71475 | JGI IMG/M metagenome (GOLD analysis project Ga0075017, IMG submission 71475) | Freshwater sediment microbial communities in response to fracking from Pennsylvania, USA - Alex Branch Run_MetaG_ABR_2012 | ecosystem: Environmental > Aquatic > Freshwater > Creek >... | reverse complement strand
CCCATGCGCCAGTTCATGCTGAAATACACGCGCGAAAAAGATCTGGCGCTGTTCGTGGAACTGTCGCATGAGCCCCGGCCCAGCCGGACGAATGACCTCTCGATGCGCGTAGTGATTCCCGCCTACATCATTTCGGAATTAAAAACGGGATTTCAAATCGGCGCGGTTCTCTATTTGCCGTTTTTGGTGATTGACATGGTTGTTGCCGCGATCACCACGTCGGTCGGAATGTTTCAGTTGCCGCCCGTGGTGATATCCACGCCGCTGAAAATTTTACTGTTTGTCGTGGCCGATGGTTGGAATCTGGTGGTGGGTTCCACACTGAAGAGTTTCTATTGAGAGGGACGGCGTGACAGTCGATTCGGTTGTGCATCTGGCGCGATTGACGTTGCAGGCGGCCTTTTGGGTGACCATGCCGATTCTGGCGTGCGCCACCGCGGTAAGCCTGGTGATCAATGTCGTGCAGGTGATGACCTCGATTCAAGACGTCACGGTCACCACTGTGCCGCGGTTGACCGCGGTTGGCGTGATTCTTTTTTTCATGACGCCGTGGATGCTCAACCATCTGGTGACCTTCACGATCCTGTTGCTCGCGGACTTCCGTCCGTATTGCCGCTGACGAAAGGAGGGAGAGGAATTGTGGACAACGATATTTTGAGATGGCTATCGCAGGTTGTCCCCGTGGCGCTACGGCTGGGCGGAATGTTTACGTTCGGACCATTTTTTGGAGACCGCGCGATTCCCAATCGGGTGAAGGCTGGCTTGCTGGTTATGCTCACGATATTGCTTGTTCCCGTGACGCCCGTGCGACCCACGCTCTTAGGGCCAGCGGAGTGGGTTCGAATGGTGCTCGGCGAATTGCTGGTGGGATTGCTGATGGCGATCAGCTTGGCCGTTGTGTTTGAAGGAATGCAATTTGCCGGACAGCTTTCCGGCATACAGCTTGGACTTTCGCTTGCCACGCTGTTTGATCCGCAGAGCAATGCGGATTCTCCGGCTCTTTCTGTTTTTTACAATTTGATGACGCTGCTTCTGTTTTTACAAATGGATATTCACCACTGGATTTTGCGGGCGCTGACGCGAAGCTTTGAATATCTGCCTGTGGGGTCAGCCGTCGCAAATGAAATGGTCACTCGCGAACTCGTGAACGTCGTGGGATCGCTTTTTGAATTGGGAATTCAAATTGCCGCTCCCGTCCTGTTGCTGACGATGATGATCGACCTGATGCTGGGATTCATCAGCAAAGCGTCGCCACAACTTCCGGTGCTGCTTTTCGGAATTCCGATCAAGAACCTGACGGGTTACGCGCTGTTGATGGGCGCTACCACGCTCTGGCCCGGAATTCTGGAACGGCGCTTCGCCATAGCCATTGGCGCTGCGGAGCGAATGCTGCACATGGCGCATTGAGGGAGATGATTTGGCGGATGCAAATCGAAGTGAAGCGCCTACAGGAAAACGAAGGCAAGAGGCAAGGTCGCGCGGTCAGGTCGTCCGCAGCAGGGAACTGACCGGAGCGCTCGCGCTGCTCGCCATCATTGTAATGGTGGGCGCGCAAGAAGGCATTCGAGTGGGGCCGTGGCGAAGTTTACTAGGCCAAATGCTCGATGACGGATTGAAGGGAGATAAGGAACTCGTGAACAGCGTCGTACCTGTGATCGGAGCGCTGATGTGGCGCTGGCTGCTGACGCCACTCGCGCTGTTGTGGTGCGTCGCACTTGGTTCCAGCGTCGCGCAAGGAGGAATTGTATTCAATGTGGGAGCGATCGCTCCAAAGCTGGGAAAGCTCAACCCCATAACAAATATCGGTAATTTATTTTCCCTGGGCGGGCTGAACCGGATGCTGAAATCGCTGCTTCCGGCGATCGTAATGCTCTACCTCGCCTACGGAATTGCGAAGCGCGATTGGTCCGACGTCATGGCGTCTTCGCGAGCTGCCGTGCCGGCGCTGCTGGATTGGATGTACACACGGTGGTACGAAATCGCGTGGAAGTGCGGGCTGGTACTTCTGGCATGGTCGGCCGCGGATTACTTCCTGCAAAAGAGGCAGCTCGAAAATTCGCTAAAGATGACCAAGCAGGAAGTCAGCCAGGAAATGAAAGACGCCGAGGGAAATCCGAACGTGCGGGGAGAAATTCGCAAGCGTCGCCGCGCGCTGCGAAAGCGCTGGACGATGAAGGATGTTGAGCGCGCAACGGCCGTGATCGTGAACCCGCAACACTTTGCAGTGGCGCTCGAGTACCGGCCGCAAACCATGTCCGCGCCCATGGTCATCGCCAAAGGCGTGAATGACGTTGCGTTGCGAATCAAGCAAACGGCGCGATGGAACAACATACCCATTGTTGAAAATCCTCCGCTGGCACAGGCCCTGTACCGCGCCGCGGAAGTGGGCGAGGCAATTCCGGCAAAGTTGTATACCGCGGTTGCGGAAATCCTGGCGTTTTTGTTCCGCACACAGGCGACGTTGCGCAACCAAATACTGGCCGCGCAAGCCGCCGCCAGATCGACTTCAGGAATGAGGAACTAGAATGGCGAGCGATTTGGCAGTGGCCAGGAAATCAGGGTCCACCGATTGGGTCGTGCCGGTGGCAACCGTAACCTTGATTTTTGTGATGATCGTGCCGGTGCCGGCATTTATTCTGGATTTGCTTTTGGCCACCAGTATCACGCTGGGCGTGATAGTGCTGCTTTCCTCCTTATACATTCTCCGGCCCGCCGAATTTTCCGTCTTCCCGACGTTGCTGCTGTTTCTGACACTGTTCCGAATTTCACTCAACATCGCGAGCAGCAGGCAGATTCTGTTGCACGGCAATGAGGGAGCCACGGCGGCGGGAAGCGTGATCGCCTCCTTCGGGCAGTTCGTGGTGGGCGGCAATTATGTTGTCGGCTTCGTTATTTTTATCGCGTTGATTTCGATTCAGTATCTCGTGATCAACCATGGCGCTGTCAGAACGGCTGAAGTGGCGGCGCGCTTCACTCTCGATGCCATGCCCGGAAAGCAGATGGCGATCGACGCGGATTTGAATGCGGGTACGATCAATGAACAGGAGGCGCGCGCGCGACGAGCAAAAATCGCGCAGGAAGCGGAATTCTACGGAGCCATGGACGGAGCGGCGCGCTTCAGCCAGCGCGACGCTATGGCCACAGTTCTCATAACCGCCATCAACATCCTTGCCGGATTCCTGATCGGAGTGTTTCAACTCAACATTCCATTTCAAGACGCGCTGAAAACGTACACGATTCTCACCGTCGGCGATGGACTGGTGACGATGATTCCATCGCTGCTCGTTTCCGTGGCCGGTGGTTTGGTGGTCACGCGAGCCTCTTCCGACAAAACCATTGGAGTGGACCTTTCCCACCAGCTTTCCAAGAAGTGGCCGCTGCGAATTACATCGGGTGTGATGTTCATGCTTGCGGCGTTTCCGGGCCTTCCCAAATTTTCGTTTATTCTCGCCGGTTCGATCGTGGGGTGGCTATCCACTCGCGCGCAGGAAGGAGAAGCCGCCTCGGCCGCCGCCGATCCGGCGAAAGGAGTAGCCGGGAAAGACAATGAGCCAACACAACAGCAGCAATTGGAAGGGCTGCTCAAGCTGGACGAAATACATCTCGAGGTTGGATACGGTCTTGTTCCCCTGGTGGATCAAAGCACCGGTGGACAGCTATTGCAGCGCATACGCGCCTTGCGCCGGCATCTGGCTACCCAACTCGGTTTTCTGGTTCCATCCGTGCATATCACGGACAACATTCGGTTGAAACCTCGCGAATACGTGGCCGAATTGCGCGGGGTGGAAGTGGCGAGATACGAAATTGCTCAGGATCGTGTGCTGGCCATCAGCTCGGGCCCGCATGCGGCTCCTATTGAAGGAATTGAAACACGCGAGCCGGCTTTTGGAGTTGCGGCAAAATGGATTGAACCACGGCTGCAGGAGAAGGCTCTCGCTTCCGGCTATGCCGTTGTGGATCAGACTTCGATTATCGCCACTCATTTGGCGGAAATTGTCCGCCAGCACGCGCATGAACTTCTTACGCGCCAGGAAACCAAGCGATTGCTGGATGCGCTGGCTGAATCGCATCCCAAACTTGTCGAGGAACTCGTGCCTCGTTTGCTGTCGCTCGGCGAATTGCAAAGAATTTTGCAGATGTTGCTTCACGAACAAGTGTCGATCCGGGATTTGCCCGCAATTCTCGAGACGCTTCTCGATAATTCCGCGACCAACAAAAATCCTGTTCATCTGGTCGAGATGGTGCGCCAGGCCCTCGGCCGTTCCGTCGTGACTCCGCATCTCGGAACGGATCGAAAGCTCAGGCTGCTAACAATCGATCCCGCCATGGAGGACGAGCTGGCGCGCAGCCTGGAAGGAACACAGCTCCCGGAGCGAAGCGCGGCGCCAAGCGCACCAATTCTGCGCCGATTGCTGGATGGATTGCAAAAACTGGTTAACGATCCGGATGCCGCTTCTTCGACAATTTTACTGTGCCACAGCCCTACCCGATTTCATTTGCGGCGTCTGCTTGAGCCGTTTCTGCCTCGCGTTGTAGTCCTCGCACCCGCGGAAATTCCGCCGGGCGTCACTGTTCAATCCCTTGGGGTGATCCGATGAGTTCACATGAAATGCAAACCCTCGTACCGCACGGTTATAAGGACGAGCAGGAACGAGAGCAGCTTCTTCTTGAGCATTTGCCGCAGGTGAAATACATCGCCCGCCGGATTCATGACCGGCTGCCCTCGCAGGTACCTTTGGATGATTTGATTCACGCGGGCGTCGTTGGACTGATCGACGCGGTTGAAAAATTCGATCCCACAAAGAATGTGCAACTAAAGTCATATGCGAAATTCCGTATTCGCGGCGCCATTCTGGACAGCTTGAGGGAAATGGACTGGAGCCCGCGCCATCTGCGGCGTCAGGCTCGCAAAATTGAAGAGGTTCACCGCGATTTGAAACTTCGCCTGGGGCGCACGGCCACCGAACCTGAACTCGCTACGGAACTGAGCATGACTCTGGAAAATTTTCAACATTTGTTGGGCGAACTGCGAGGACTCGATCTTGGCAGCTTGCAGGCGGAGTCCACGGACCCGCAGGTGGATGACGATATTTTGAATTACCGCCCGGGAGGGCCGGACAAAGACCCTTTCTTTTTATGTCTGGAAGGAGAAATTAGGTCTCACATTGTCACCGCTCTCGAGGACCTCGACAAAAAGGAAAAAGAAGTCATTACCCTGTATTACCTGGAAGAACTCACGATGAAGGAAGTCGGCGCCGTTTTGGGAGTGGGCGAATCCCGGGTCTCGCAGATTCATTCGGCGGCAATTATCCGGCTGCGCGCCCGGCTTGGCGAACTCATGAAATCCAGAAAACAGGCAGCGAGTAGTTCACAAGTAAGTTAGCCGTTCGACGGGAGAGTCAGCATGGAAAAAATTCTAAACCAGGAAGAAATTGACGCATTATTCCGCGCAACGCAAAAAGGGCAGATCTCGGGGCGCGATAAAAAGGCGATCCAAAAAAATATTTCCAATTTTAATCTTCGTGAGACCAGTCAAATCAACAAGGACCAAGTGCGCGCTTTATCGAACTTGCATGAGAACTTTGCGCGCAATATTACCAACTCTCTGGGCGCGTACCTGCGCGTCGGATTCGATTTCACGCTGGTCTCCGTCGAGCAATTGACCTATTCAGAGATACTTTCCCGCCTCCCGGAGTTGACCTACCTGTGCTCCATGCGCATGCAGCCGATCGAAGCAGTTGGCATGCTGCAAATGGATCTGGCCGTGGCATTTCCTATTATCGATCTCGTTCTGGGCGGCCCAGGAACCGGGACGATGGAAACGCGCGACCTTACCGAAATCGAGGAACAGATTCTGGAATCTGTCATGCGCATTCTGACCAGAGAATTGCAAAACGCATGGGCCACTGTCCTGCCGGTAGATATCGAATTTGAACAACGGCAGCAAAGCGCCCACGCGCAGTTGCTGATGGGGCCTACGGAACGCTGCCTGGCGTTGAGCTTTGAAATCAAAATGCCGGACGCTCACGGAGTGCTCAACGTAACCCTTCCGGCGGTCGCCTCCAACGCTTTACTCCGGAAACTTACGGCCCAAGCCGCTTATTTGAATCAAAGCGGGTCAGCCGTTCACATGCACTTGATCAAAAGATTGATGCTGGACGCTAATTTTGATGCGGAATTGCGGCTTCCTCCAAGCCTTGTCAGCGTTCGTGATCTGACGGAATTGAAAGCCGGAGAAGTCCTTGTCTTGAATCAACCGGTGGAGGAACCGGCAATTTTCTATGTCGCGGGGAAAGAAATGTATTCGGTGTATCCGGTCGCTTGCGGTTATGCGCGCGGTGCGCAAATTGTACATAGAAATTCGATTATCCCCATTTCACGAAGGGCGGGCGCATGACAAACGAGATCTCTGTTCCGGCCGATCCTCAAACCGCACAATTGCTTCAGATTTGGGTCGAGTGCCTTCGCGGTGTCCTAAACCAGGTCGCTGGATTTTCAGTTGCGGTGGACAGTTCGTCCGCAGTTGAAGTCGCGCTGGCGGAAAAATCACTTGTCCGCATGGTGATTTCCGCATCGAAAGCGCTGCAAGGTGACATGGCCATACTGACATCCGAGCCAGGCGCGCTTGTGCTCGCTCAAATCCTCGTGACTGATCCTCCTGACCCTTCCGGCGCATTCGATAAGGATCGCCGCGATGCTTTTGAAGAATTGGTCCGGCAGGTTCTGGGGCAAGTGGCCAGCAGTCTGAAAAAGTTTGCGGGCGGGGAAGTAGACGTTAAGCCTTCTGGGAGCGAAGTTCCTTCTTGGACAGGCGCAAGTAGCAGTGGGATCCGCATTACCTCCGAAAACTTCGACCCCATCCAAGTGACTTTGATGTTGAGCCCTGAATTGATTAAAAGTATTCAGGCGCGCCTGTCTGCCACTGCTGTCGCTCCGTCCCAAAACGCGGGAGCCTCCCCTGCGCCCACTACTTCCGTGGGCGAACTGGCAGCGCCAGCACCCGACCAGCGAACCTCTAATTTGGAATTGCTCCTCGATGTGAAGCTGGATGCCACAATTCGCTTCGGCCGAAAACAAATGTTTCTTCGCGAAATTCTTGACCTGCATCCCGGGACCGCTGTTGCGCTCGATCGGCAAGTGGAAGAGCCCGTTGAATTGCTGGTGGGAGGAAGAGTCGTCGCGCAGGGAGACGTCGTGATCGTGGATGGAAATTACGGCATTCGCATTACCGAAATCCTGAGCCCGCAGCAAAGGATTGCCTCCCTGGGTAAATCGATATGAAACACTCAGAAAATTCTTCCCGATTTGAATGGATTACAAGAAGCCTGGAACGGCTTTCGAGCGGCAGCAGTCACATGGAGGAAGCGCTTCGCAGATGCGAAAACTATTCCTGCCGGCATCCTCGCGATCCGTGGAATCTCCTGTTGCACCGGGAGCAGGGAATCTGGTTCCAGGGGCATTGGTATTGCAGCCCCAATTGTTTTGAGCGTGCCGCTCAGTCCGCGTTTTCAACGCTTCTTCCTGCCACGCAGGAATCATCGAAAAGTCCTCATCGAATCCCCATCGGATTGTTGCTGCTCTCCCGTGGAACGATCAACGATGGACAATTGAAACGAGCGCTCTTCCTGCAACGTGAAAAGGGAGGCGGCAAAATCGGAAAAATTCTCCAGGAAATTCAAGCTGCCAGCGAGCAGGACATCACCGAGGGCCTGGCTGCGCAATGGGGTTGCCCGACTTATCCACTTCGGAAAGCGCGCGATTTTTTGCAGTGCGCTTCGCTCCTGCCGTTTACTCTTTTGGAAGCCGGGCGCATGCTCCCTGTCCACTATTTACAACTTCAGCAGACGCTCTTCCTGGCGTTTGTGGATGGCGTGGACCGAACGGTTCTTTATGCGGTTGAACAAATGCTGCACGTTCGTACGGTTCCCTGCGTCGTCTCGGAATCCGACCTTTCTTTCGCGCTCGAATCATTTCGTCCTCATGCCAGCGCTCCAACTGCGGTTTTTGAAAGCCCCAGCAATCCTCTGGAGATGGCCCGGACATCGCGCAGCTACGCGTTGCAGTTGGGCGCGAAAGAGGTTTGGGCCGTCCGTTCCGGAAAGTTCATCTGGACCCGCATGAGAACCGGGACAGGATATAAGGACATTTTGTTTCAGTCTCCGGGCCAAATCCATTAGCTGTTCAACAATGGGACATTTCGAACGGCCTTCAGTGTCCTATTCATCCCTGCCTAATGCATTTGAACTGCGTGCCGATGTAATTTCTTGCAAGCGAATGCACGGGCTGCGGATGCAATTCCGCGAGTATCGCCGGACGTCGATGGGAATCTTTGTGGAGACCATGTCTTTAGGGCAACAGAACCATCGTAAGAATCGACTTGCGTCCTTGCTAAATGAAGGACTTCCAGCATTGCCGACCTATGTTCTCGAGCTCAACACGCTTCTGAGTTCCTCGTCGGTGGACCTGAAGCGCGTTGGAAAAATAATACGAAACGATCCAAGCCTGTCCGCGCACGTTTTGCGGATGTGCAATTCCGCCCTATTCAATCTGCGGCGGCGTGTTTTGAGCATCGAGGAAGCGGCAGTCCTGATGGGCGCTGAGCGCCTGCGAACGCTTGTCCTGACCTCTTCTATTTTGGATTTTGCGGGAAAGAAAATATCGCGGGAGGAGATACAAGGTTTCTGGTCGCACAGCTTTATGACCGGGATGCTAAGTCAGCGCATTGCGCAGTGGATGGAATATGCAGAGCCGGAGCAAGCCTACCTTGGGGGATTGCTCCATGACATCGGCGTTCTTCCGCTCCTGATGGTGGCCGGCGAGGAGCATTCCTCGAAGGGCGATATGACTTCTGGACCCTGGGGCGGGTCACTGGAAATTGAAAAAGAATATTTTGGATTGAATCACTGTGAGATCGGAAGCTCGATCGGCCAATCGTGGAATTTTTTTCCGTCATTTATTGACGTCTTTGAGAATCATCACCACCCGGAAAAAAGCTCACATGACCCATACCTGGTTCGAACGATTGCAGCGGCTGACCGGTTTTGCGAGCTTCAATCCAAGGCTCCCTTCTCGGACGGTGAGACCGTCGAATTGGCGGAAGTGGATGGCGACTATGAAAGCGAGTTTCTATCCATTTGTTTCCCATGCGTGGACAATCGGGTTCATTCCGAAATTGAAAAGATATTCGAGTCTGAGTACCTTCGTTTGATTCCCATGGTCGAATCGAATGGTATGGGTGAGACGCCTTTTGCTGGAAAGAAAGTCTAAGTGACAAGAGCGGAGAAAAAGATGAAAAGACCTCGGATTTTAATCGTGGATGATTCTTCCGTAATGCGCAAGATTGTCGAGCGCTCCCTGCGCCAAGCCGGATTGGAGATCGGCGACGTGGTGGAAGCGGGCAATGGAATTGAAGCGCTTGCCGCCGTCCGGGAAGGCGCGTTTGATCTTATTCTTTCCGACATCAACATGCCGGCGATGGACGGGCTCGAATTTCTTCGCCAACTGAAGACAGTCGAAGAGGGTAAAGGCACTCCCGTGGTGATGATTACCACGGAGGGTAGTGAATCCCGCGTCGTGGAAGCTTTGTCGATTGGCGCCAAGGGCTACCTCCGGAAACCATTCACGGCGGATCAAATCAAGGAACGAGTTTCCCCACTTCTGGAGGTATTGCGATGAATCCGGCATTGGATAGCAGAGTTCACGTTACGATTCGCCCCGATTCCAGTTGGGCCTTACTTCTCGAGATAGGAGCGAAGGAAGTATTCCAGATCATGCTCCAATCCGAGTTGAAAAATATTCCGCAGGTGGAAGAACTGACAGTTTCCGGCGATGTTACGGCGATGGTCGGTCTTGCGGGGGCGCTCTGCGGAGTCATGACCATCCGTTGTGAATCGCGAACCGCGGAGAAAATAACAGGCAGGATGCTGGGGTCGGTGGGCACGGTCGATCCAAGCGATGTGCCGGACGCCATCGCTGAAGTTTGCAACATGGTTGCCGGCAACTTCAAATCGAAAATCAGCCAACTTGCGGAGAATTGTCTGCTCTCCGTGCCGACGGTCATTCGCGGCAATGACTACGAAATGGTCACGGTCACTGATGGCGAACAAGTCATCGTTGGGTTGTCCTACGATTCAGCGCCGATTTGGTTTTGTCTGGCCGTCCATGGCTAAATGGTGCGCGCCGCGAAACACGCAGGGGCTATTTTGCGGCGCCGCAAGGCAAGACTTG
>Ga0075017_100003240_pt1 | contig 10227 bp, 6 predicted proteins | sample AleBraG_ABR_2012_FD_71475 | JGI IMG/M metagenome (GOLD analysis project Ga0075017, IMG submission 71475) | Freshwater sediment microbial communities in response to fracking from Pennsylvania, USA - Alex Branch Run_MetaG_ABR_2012 | ecosystem: Environmental > Aquatic > Freshwater > Creek >... | reverse complement strand
CATCAACGGCATGATCTTCCAGCGCGGCAACCCTTTGGACTACGAACGCTGGGGAGCCGACGCCGGGATGGAGACCTGGGATTTCGCTCACTGCCTCCCCTACTTCAACCGTATGGAGACCGCCCTCGCCGCGGATCCCGACGATGAACTGCGGGGACACAACGGACCGCTCGTCCTTGAACGCGGCCCTGCGCGCAATCCCCTCTTCCAGGCTTTCTTCCGCGCCGCCCAAGAAGCCGGATTCGCACGGACCAGCGATGTCAACGGGTACCGGCAGGAGGGCTTCGGTCCCTTCGACCGCAATGTGCACAAGGGCCAGCGGCTCTCCGCGTCGCGCGCCTACTTGCGGCCGCACCTGGACCGGCCCAACCTCACGGTAAGGACACGGGCCCTCGTCTCGAAAATCAACTTCGACGGCATTGGAACGTCCGAGGTCAGGGCCACGGGCGTCAGCTACCGACGCAACGGCAAGCAGCACAGCGTGGACGCCCAGGAAGTCGTCCTGTGCGGAGGAGCCATCAACACCCCGCAGCTGCTGCAGTTGTCCGGCGTCGGGGACGCCACGCACCTCAAATCGCTCGGGATCAGGCCCGTGGTTGACCTCCCCGGTGTGGGCGAAAACCTGCAGGACCATCTGGAGGTCTACATCCAGCATGCCTGCACCCAGCCGGTGTCCATGCAGCCAAGCCTGAGCCTGTGGCGTTATCCGTGGATCGGCCTGCAGTGGCTGTTCGGGCGCAAGGGGCCCGCGGCCACCAACCACTTCGAAGGGGGCGGCTTTGTGCGCTCCAACGAGGACGTCGCCTACCCGAACCTGATGTTCCACTTCCTGCCGGTGGCCGTCCGCTACGACGGCCAGAAGGCCGACGCCAAGCATGGCTACCAAGTGCACATCGGACCCATGTATTCCGACGCCCGTGGCAGCCTGAAGATCACCTCCACGGATCCAACCGTCCACCCGTCCATGAAGTTCAACTACCTTTCCACGGACCAGGACCGGCGCGAGTGGGTCGAAGCCATCCGGATTTCCCGGAACATCCTGGAGCAGTCCGCCATGGCGCCATTCAATGGCGGTGAGCTCTCCCCCGGTCCAGCAGTCCAGACCGACGAGGAAATCCTCGACTGGGTAGCCCGCGACGCAGAAACCGCCTTGCACCCTTCCTGCACAGCCAAGATGGGCCCGGCCACCGATCCCATGGCCGTGGTAGACCCGCTCAGCATGAGGGTGCATGGCACCTCGGGGCTGCGGGTGGCTGACGCTTCGGCAATGCCCTACGTGACCAACGGCAACATCTATGCGCCGGTCATGATGCTGGCCGAGAAAGCCGCGGACTTGATTCAGGGCCGCGAACCCCTCGCGCCGATCGCCGCCGAGTTCTACCGGCACGGCGCGGTTCCGGGGGCGGACGGGCCGGTTCCCGACAGTCTGGAACGCCTGGAAAGCCAGCCCGAGGCCACTTCGGCAAGGAACTAAGGAGCGGCATGAACAGCCCACAACTTTCACAGATCCACACAACAGTGCGCGGCAGCTACGTCGACGGCGGCTGGCAGCAGTCCAGCGGAGGCACCCGGAGCATCAGCTGCCCCGCGGACGGCACGCACGTTGCCGACGTCGCGGAGTGCACCGCGGCCGATGCCGAGGCCGCCGTGGCGAGCGCCCGGAAAGCGTTCGACGACGGCCTCTGGCCGGGCACGCCCGAGCTGGAACGCGGCGCGCTCCTGCTCCGCGTAGCCGGCCTGCTGCAGCGGGACAAAGCCGGCTACGCCGCGGCCGAAGCCCTCGACACCGGCAAGCGGCTGGTCGAAGCCGAATACGACATCGACGACGTCATAGCCTGCTTCCGCTACTACGGCAGCGTGGCAGGCACGGACGCGGGCCGCGTGGTCGATACCGGCCGGCCCGGCGCCATCAGCCGGGTCGTCCATGCACCCGTAGGAGTCTGCGGGCTCATCACGCCGTGGAACTACCCGCTCCTGCAGGCTTCGTGGAAGGTTGCACCTGCGCTCTTGGCCGGCAACACATTTGTCCTCAAGCCCAGTGAGCTGACACCCTCCACGTCCATCCTGCTCATGGACACCCTGCGGGAAGCAGGGGTGCCAGACGGCGTCGCGAACCTCGTGACCGGAACGGGACCTGAAGTGGGGGCGGTCCTTAGCTCGGATCCCCGGGTCGATCTGGTCTCGTTCACGGGCGGGCTTGAAACCGGCAAGCGGATCATGGTGGCGGCAGCGCAGACGGTCAAGCGAGTGGCCCTCGAGCTCGGCGGCAAGAACCCGAACATCGTGTTCGCCGACGCCGACCGGGAAGCCGCCATCGACAACGCCTTGACGGCCGTCTTCCTGAATTCCGGCCAGGTCTGCTCGGCAGGGGCCAGGCTCATCGTCGAAGAGTCCATCCACGAGGAATTCGTAGCCGAAGTGGTGCGCCGTGCCCGCCGGATCCGGCTGGGCGGGCCCTTCGACCAGGAAGCCCAGACAGGCCCGCTGATCTCCACCGCCCACCGGGACAAGGTCCACGCCTATGTGCAGGCCGGGCTTGCGGAAGGCGCCCGGCTGCTGTGCGGCGGCTTCATTCCGGACAGCCCGGAGTTGGCCGGTGGCAGCTTCTACCCGCCCACCGTGCTGGACGGGTGCAGCACCTCGATGCGCGTGGTCCAAGAGGAATCCTTTGGCCCCGTCATGACGGTGGAAGCATTCACCACCGAGGAAGAGGCCGTCCGGCTGGCCAACGACACCGTCTACGGACTGGCCGGCGCCGTGTGGACGGCAGACGCATCGAAAGCCCAGCGGGTCTCCGAAGCGTTGCGCCACGGGACGGTCTGGATCAACGACTACCACCCGTACGTTCCGCAGGCCGAATGGGGCGGCTTCGGACAGTCCGGCAATGGCCGTGAATTGGGGCTCGCGGGCTTGGCCGAATACCGAGAAACGAAGCACATCTGGCAAAACATCAGCCCCGGGCCCAGCCATTGGTTCGAGCCGTCACAGGCAGGAGTACAGCAATGAGCAGTCCTGACATATCAGTGCGCAACCTCTGGAAGGTCTTCGGCCCCGGAGGTGAAAAGATCCCCAAGGATCCCGGGCTCTCGGCTTTGAGCTCGGCCGAATTGCTTGAACGCACAGGGTGCAATGCCGCAGTGCGCGACATGAACTTCGACGTCGCGAAGGGCGAAGTGTTCGTCGTCATGGGCCTGTCCGGATCAGGAAAGTCCACCCTGATCCGGTGCCTCACCCGGCTCATCGAACCGACGTCGGGGAGCGTCCTGGTGGACGGCAAGGACGTGATGCAAGCGGGAACCGGCGAGCTTCGGGAGCTGCGTCGGCGAAAAATGTCCATGGTCTTCCAGCATTTCGGCCTCCTGCCGCACCGCACCGTGCTGGACAACGTGTCCTACGGGCTGCAGATCCGTGGCGCCGCCAAGAACGAGCGCTATGCCAGGTCCCGCGAAATCATCGAGCTCGTAGGCCTCAAAGGTTACGAGCAGCATTTCCCCGATCAACTCTCCGGCGGAATGCAACAGCGCGTCGGACTTGGCCGCGCCTTGGCAGGCGATCCGGACACTATCCTCTTCGACGAACCGTTCTCCGCCTTGGACCCGCTCATCCGGCGCGATATGCAGGCGGAGGTCATCCGGCTGCACAAAGAAATGGGAAAGACGATGGTTTTCGTCACCCACGACCTTTCCGAAGCGCTCAAACTCGGGGACCGCATCCTGATCATGCGGAACGGGGAGACGGTCCAATGCGGCACAGGCGATGATCTCGTCGGATCGCCTGCGGACAAATACATCGCCGACTTCGTCTCCGAGGTGCCTCGCGCGGATGTCCTGACACTCAAGTGGATCACCGATCCCGTAGCACTAGGCACTCCCGGGGATGCTCCGGTCCTGAGCGCAGGCACGATCATCCGCGACGCCATTCCCACCGTCATGAACTCATCGTGCCCTGTCCTGGTGGAAGACTCCGGCAAGATCACCGGCCAGATCGACCGCGACAGCATCTTGTCGGTCATCCGCAGCACGGAAGTTGCGGCGTGATGTCCACACTCGTCCGCGATCGCGCCCCGGTTCAGACCGGCCTCGTTTCCGTCCGCGCACCGCGCAAGCGGTTAAGCCGCCGCACCCTCCTTCTGGGCGGGGCCGGCGTCGTCTGGCTCGTCGGATTCCTGTTCCTCCACGGCACGGCGACCCTCACGCTGCCGGCGTCGGAGCTCACCGACCTCCACCGCTCCCTCAACCAATTCAATGCCTGGGTGGCCTCAAACCGGGCCGACAATCCCGTCTTCCAGTACGTTTTCACACCCCTCCGGGCCGCCGTCGACGCCGTCGCAAACCTGTTCATCGGCGTTTTCGCCGCCAGCACCACCGGGCTTCGGCTGCCGGAAATCGGCTGGCTGGGAACCGTCGCGCTGCTCAGCTGGATCGCCTTGGCGGTGGGCAACGCCCGCGTGGCCCTGCTGACAGCAGCCGCCTTCGTCTTCTTCGGCCTTCAGGGGCTGTTTACGGAAGCGGCTTACACCTTCGCCCTCGTCCTCACAGCCGTGCTCTTCACCTTGGCTCTCGGCATCCCCCTCGGAGTCCTCGCAGGAGTCTACGGCCGGGTTGCCAAAGTAATCACCCCCGTCCTCGACTTCATGCAGACCCTTCCCACCTTCGTTTACCTGGCACCGCTGGCCCTCATCTTCCTGATCGGACCCGCCTCCGCCGTGATCGCCACCGTGATCTACGCAGCACCGCCCGTCATCCGACTGACGGCGCATGGCATCCGATGCATCCCGGAAAACACCCGCGAAGCCTCCGACTCCTTGGGAACCACCGGTTGGCAGCGGCTCGTCACCCTGCAGCTCCCGCTCGCTCGGCGCACCATCGTCATGGGGATCAACCAAAGCACCATGGCCGCGCTGTCCATGGTGACCATCGCGGCGCTGATCGCTGCCCCCGGGCTGGGACAGGTGGTTATCCGCGCCCTGCAGTCGCTCGACGTCGGCACGGCGGTCAATGCCGGACTGTCGATCGTCCTGCTGGCCATTGTGCTGGACCGCGTGACCACGGCCGCAAGCCGCCGGGCCGAACCCGGAGCAAACCGCAGACGCCGGATATCGCGGCGAATGAGGTACATTCTGCTGGCCGTCAGTTTTCTTGTGGTGCTCGTCACGGTCCAGTTGTCCCGGACGATGCTCTGGGCCGCTGCCTTCCCGAAGGATCTCAACATTGGACCGGCCTTTGTCAGCGGAGTGAGCTCCGCGAGCGAATGGCTCCAGACCAACCTCTACCTCTTTACGGTGTCCTTCCGTGAGGCAGTCACGAACGGGATCCTCAACCCGTTCCAGTCACTCCTGACAGAGACGCCTTTCTACCTCCTGGTTGCCGTGATCGTCGTGGCGGCGTTTGCCCTCGGCGGCTGGAAGTTGGCAGCGGTCACGGCAACGTGCTTGGCCGTGATCATTTACCTGGGCCTGTGGAGCGATGCCATGGTCACCCTGGCAGGAACCCTCGTTGCCACCGCAGTGGTCATGGTCCTGGGCGTCATCTTCGGCGTGGCCATGGGCAGGTCCGACAAAGTGGACCAGCTCATGCGGCCCATGCTCGACGCCGGACAGACCATGCCGGCTTTCGTCTACCTCGTTCCGTTCCTGGGCCTCTTCGGCGCCACACGGTTCACCGCCATCATTGCCGGCATCATCTACGCGGCGCCGGTGGCCATCAAGATCACGGCCGACGGCATCGCCGCAATTTCGCCCACCGTCATGGAAGCTGCCGTGTCCAGCGGCTCAACTCCCTGGCAGGTCATCACGAAGGTCCAGCTGCCCATGGCTCGGCAATCCCTGGCCCTCGCGGCCAACCAGGGCCTGATCTACGTCCTCGCCATGGTGGTAGTCGGAGCGCTGGTCGGAGCGGGCGGCCTTGGGTACGACGTCGTTGCCGGCTTTGTCCAGAGTTCGCTGTTCGGCAAGGGCCTCGCCGCAGGCCTGGCCATCGTTTTCCTCGGCATCCTGTTGGATCGCATGACCCAGGCTGCCGCAGCCAACCCCGTCCGAAAAGTCCCTTCGGCAAAATCACCCGCCCACTAACGGGCACAGTCTCACGCACTCCCCCAACACACTGCCCCACCCAAGGAGATCCAACCATGAGTAAAGCTGGACTGCTGTTGAAACGAACAATTCCCACGCTCGCCGGAACCGTCGCTGCCGCCCTGTTGCTAGCCGGCTGCGGCGGCGCAACAGTCAATCAGGCGGCCGCAGCCGGTGCTTCGGGCACCCCCTGCGGAACCGTCAACGTGGCCCTCAACGCATGGGTGGGCTACACGGCAAATGCGGCTGTTTACAGCTACATAGCCCAAAACAAACTCGGTTGCACTGTAGTCCAGAAGGACCTGTCGGAACAGATTTCCTGGCAGGGCTTCGGCTCGGGTGAAGTCGACGTCATCCTTGAGAACTGGGGTCACGAGGACCTCGCAAAGCAGTACATCACCGACCAGAAGGTTGCGGTGGATGCTGGTCCCACGGGCAACGAAGGGCATATCGGCTGGTACGTACCACCATGGATGGTCCAGAAATACCCGGACATCCTGGACAGCAAGAACCTGAACAAATACGCGTCCCTGTTTGCCACGTCCGAGTCGGGCGGCAAAGGCCAGGTACTGGATGGCGACCCGGCGTTCGTCACCAACGATGAAGCCCTCGTCAAGAATCTAGGCCTCGACTACAAAGTGGTCTTCTCCGGTTCGGAAGCAGCATTGATCCAGTCGTTCCGTACGGCGGAGAAGAACAAGACGCCGCTGCTGGGGTACTTCTACGAGCCTCAATGGTTCCTTTCCGAGGTCCCCCTCAAGAAGGTCAGTCTGCCCGCCTACACTCCGGGCTGCGATGCCGACGCCGAGAAGGTGGCCTGCGACTACCCCGACTACAAGTTGAACAAAGTGATGGCCAAGAAGTTTGCGGACAGCGGTTCTCCCGCCGCGAAACTGCTCAAGGCCTTCTCATGGACCAACGCGGACCAGAACTCCGTCGCAACGGACATCCAGGGCGGCATGAAGCCCGATGCCGCTGCCAAGAAATGGGTGGATGCCCACCCGGATGTGGTGGCTGCCTGGCTCAAATAGTCCTTTCACGCTTGCTTTGAAGCTCCCCGGATCCCTGGATCCGGGGAGCTTCTTTTTTGCATTTCGGCCGGGATTCCACCCAAAGAACGCAACCATGTTGCAGTGAGTGCGCCACCCTCCCCAACTAGCTCGCACTTGTTGTCGTTTTGAGCGTCCATGACGACATCTATTGCGAGACAGTTGGATAGTTACCGGAAGCCCTTGACGGTGATGCGCGACACATCTATTCTGGTGCAACAGCGTTGCGTTGAATGCAACCCCAAAGTTCTTGGTGGATTCATGAAAAACGAAACATCCTCCGTCGCAGCAATCCCGGGAAGCGCTCATGCCGGATCCAAAGGCGGATCCGGCCTTCCCGATGCGACAGCCGCCCCGGGCGGCACACCAAAGCCAGCCAACAGCCACACAGTCAGTAAAGACACCCGACGCCGAGTCATCACTGCCAGCTTCATCGGCAACTTCGTCGAGTGGTTCGACTACGCCGTCTACGGCTACCTTGCCGGGATTATCTCGACCGTCTTCTTCCCCGCATCGGACCGGCAGACAGCCCTGCTCGCCACGTTCGGCGTCTTCGCCGTCTCGTTCTTCGTCCGTCCACTGGGCGGATTCATCTGGGGCCACATCGGTGACCGCCTCGGACGCAAACAGGCACTCTCCCTGTCGATCGTGCTCATGTCCGTGGCAACGTTCTGCATCGCACTGATCCCCGGCTACAACACCATCGGCGTCATGGCGCCGGTCCTCCTGCTGCTCGTCCGAGTTGTCCAAGGCTTCTCGGCAGCAGGCGAATACGCAGGTGCCTCAGCCTTCCTGGTGGAATACGCACCGGCCAATCGACGCGGACTCTATGCCGCCGTCGTACCCGCCAGTACAGCGGCAGGCCTGCTGCTCGGATCCCTGCTGGCGGCGCTGCTCAGTTCGGTGCTGAGCGCCGACCAGCTCGGCGAGTGGGGCTGGCGCCTGCCCTTCCTCCTGGCAGCCCCGATGGGCCTGATTGGCCGCTACATCCGCACCAAACTCGAGGACACCCCGGCATTCCGCGAAATGGCCGCGAAGGACACCGCGGTCAAGGCTCCGGCCTTCGCCATGTTCAAGACGTACCGCAAGCAGCTGATCATTGCGACGGGCGCCGTGCTGCTCAACGCCGTCGGGTTCTACGTGATCCTCAGCTATATGCCCACGTACCTTTCCGAGGAGCTTCACTTCGGCGCAGCCGAATCGTTCCTGGCCACGACGATTGCCCTCCTCAGCTATATCGGATTCATTTTCCTGACCGGGATCGCATCGGACAGGTTCGGCCGCAAGCGCATGCTCATCACCGCTTCCGTGCTGTTCGTGGTGCTAACCGTTCCGGCGTTCATGCTCCTCGATACCGGCAATTTCCTGGTCATCGTCCTGGTGCAGATCCTGCTGGGCGCGATGCTTACACTCAACGACGGCACGCTGCCCAGCTTCCTCGCCGAGCTCTTCCCCACGAGGGTCCGCTACAGCGGCTTCGCCGTCAGCTTCAATCTCTCCAACGCCCTGTTCGGCGGCACCGCCCCGTTCATGGCAACACTCCTCATCGGCCTGACCCACAACCAACTGGCCCCCGGCTGGTACCTCGTGGCAGCCTCCGTCATTTCCCTCATCGCGGTCCTCTTCGCTGTGGAGACCTCCAAGAAGCCCCTGCAGCAGGACTGAAAACAACCCACCCATTGAAAGGAACACCACCCATGACCATCACCGAGAATGAAGCCGTCAGCGACGTCACCAAGCTTGAGCGCCTCAAGGTCCTCAACAACGGAGAGAAGGTCTCCCTGACTTTCTCTGACGCAGAGTTTGAGCGACGCCTTGCGGGCCTTCGCCGGATCATGGCAGAGAAGGAACTGGACGCCGTTGTCCTGACCAGCTACCACTCCATCAAGTACTACTCCGACTTCCTGTTCACCTACTTCGGCCGCTCCTACGCCATGGTGGTCACGGCCGACGACACCGTCACGGTCACCGCCAACATCGACGCCGGCATGCCGTGGCGCCGCAGCTACGGGGACAACCTGGTCTACACGGACTGGCGCCGGGACAACTACATCTTCGGCATCCAGGAAGTGCTGCGCACCCGCGGGATCAACGTCCGGCGCCTGGGTGTCGAGGACGACTCCCTTCCCCTGGACAACCGCAACAAGATCCAGGCCGCCTTCCCCGGAGCGACCCTTGTGGACGTCGCCCAGGCCGCGATGCGCCAGCGCATGATCAAGTCCGCCGAGGAAATCGAGGTCATCAAGCACGGCGCCCGGATCGGCGACCTCGGCGGCGAAGCGATCCGCAATGCCATCACTGCCGGCATCACCGAGTACGAGGTGGCGTTGATCGGCACCGAGGCCATGGTGCACGAGATCGCCCGCACGTTCCCGGACTCAGAAATCCGCGATACCTGGGTGTGGTTCCAGTCCGGCATCAACACGGACGGCGCCCACAACTGGGCAACCACCCGCAAGATCCAGGAACACGACATCCTGTCGCTGAACTGCTTCCCCATGACCTCGGGCTACTACACGGCCCTGGAAAGGACCCTGTTTTACGGCGAACCCGATGCACGCTCCCTGGAGCTGTGGAACATCAACGTGGACGTGCACAAGCGCGGACTGGAACTCATCAAGCCCGGGGCGGTCTGCAAGGACATCGCCGCGGAGCTCAACGAGATCTATGTTTCGCATGGACTGCTCGCCAACCGCACCTTTGGCTACGGACACTCCTTCGGCGTCCTCTCGCACTACTACGGCCGCGAAGCCGGACTGGAACTGCGCGAAGACATCGATACGGTCCTGGAGCCAGGAATGGTGGTCTCCATGGAACCGATGATCACCGTCCTCGATGGCCAGCCGGGTGCCGGCGGGTACCGGGAGCACGACATCCTGGTGGTCGGCGAAGACGGTGCCGAGAACATCACCAAGTTCCCCTTCGGCCCGGAATACAACATCATCGGCGCCTGACCCCCACGTTACCCATGGACATGCCCAGCCTTGCGCCCGAGCAGTGGACATATGACTCATATGCTCATTGCTCTAGGCCAAGGCTGGGCATGTCCCCATTAAAAGAGCCATATAGTGACCATCATGACCCCAGCAGAACGTGAAACCCCGGCCA
>Ga0075017_100003239_pt1 | contig 10229 bp, 10 predicted proteins | sample AleBraG_ABR_2012_FD_71475 | JGI IMG/M metagenome (GOLD analysis project Ga0075017, IMG submission 71475) | Freshwater sediment microbial communities in response to fracking from Pennsylvania, USA - Alex Branch Run_MetaG_ABR_2012 | ecosystem: Environmental > Aquatic > Freshwater > Creek >... | reverse complement strand
GTCCCCTATTGCCGCCTGGATGACGAAGGCGCCCACGCTCCTCGTCTGGGTTGGATGGGTTGGCTCAAGACCGGCGAGTTCGTGACTGATGCGGGCGATGCCGTTTTCGGATGGGTGAACTAATGGCCATAGCGCAAGAACACCGCCGCATCGCGATCTCGACGCCTCTCGGCAAGGACGTTTTGTTGCTGCGCGGATTTACCGGTTCGGAAGCCATCTCGCAGCTTTTCCATTTCGACTTGGACCTGCTTTCGGAAAACGATTCGATCCCGTTCCAGGACGTTGTGGGCAAGAGCGTGACGCTCCGCATCTACGATGCCAAGGGCGGCGAGCGCCACTGGAACGGATTCATCAGCCGCTTCTCCCAGGGAGCGCAAGACCGCCGGCTGACCGCATACCGCGCCCAGATGGTGCCCTGGTTATGGTTTCTGACGCGCACGGCCGATTGCCGGATCTTCCAAAACCAGAAGGTGCCCGACATCATCCAGAAGATTTTCACCGACTTGAAGTTTCACGATTTCAAGCTTCGGCTGTATGGCGATTTCGCGCCGCGCGACTACTGCGTGCAGTACAGGGAAACCGATTTCAACTTCGTGTCGCGGTTGATGGAAGAAGAAGGCATCTTTTACTACTTCAAGCAGGAGGAAGGCAAGCACACGCTGGTCCTGGCGAACGACCCCGCGGCGCACGACCCTTGCCCGAACCAGAAGACGGCCCGTTACGATTTTCGCGGCGGAAACCTCGCATATGAAGACGTAGTGACCGAGTTGTTTTACCAGGAGGAGTTCCGGACGGGGGCCTGGGCGCAGACGGATTATAATTTCGAGACCCCCAGCACCAGCCTGGCAGTCACGGTCAGCGGCAAGAATCCCTACCAGATTTATGAGTACCCGGGCCAGTATCGGGTCCGTCCGGCGGGCGACCAGTTGGCGAAGATTCGTCTTCAGGAGCAGACGGTGCCCGGAAAGGTCATTCAGGGTGGGGGCGGGTGCCGGTACTTCAGCAGCGGTTACCAGTTCAAGTTAGAAGAGCATTACCGCGCGGATTTGAATCAGGCGTATGTATTAACGTCAGTCCGTCACATGGCGACGCAAGGAGCCAGTTACCAGGTTGGCGGGGGAGGCGGAGAGGAGTTGACGTACCGGAACAGTTTCGAGTGCATCCCGTTCTCCACGCCATACCGCCCGCCCCGCGTCACGCCCGAGCCTTTCGTGCAGGGCTGCCAGACGGCGGTGGTCGTTGGCCCGGCGGGCGAAGAAATCTATACCGACAAGCACGGCCGGGTGAAGGTCCAGTTCCACTGGGATCGGGAAGGCAAGAAGAACGAGAACAGCTCGTGCTGGATCCGCGTGTCCCACCCCTGGGCGGGCCAAGGCTGGGGCGCGATCTCGATCCCGCGCATCGGCCAGGAAGTGATCGTCGATTTCCTGGAAGGCGATCCGGACCAGCCGATTATCACCGGCCGCGTGTATAATGCAGGGCAGATGCCGCCGTTCGGCATGCCTGGCGGCGCCGTGATCAGCGGGGTCAAGTCGAACAGCACCAAGGGCGGCGGCGGGTATAACGAGATCTCGCTGAACGACACCAAAGGGACCGAGCTGATCAATATTCACGCGCAGTACGATCAGCAGAAGAAAGTGGAGCACGATGAGCGGGTCAAGATCGGCAACGATCGGTCCGAAGAAGTCGGTAGGGACGAGAAGATCCAGATCGATCGTGACCGCACGGAAGAGGTCAAGCACGACGAGAAGATCAGGATCGGCAACGATAAGACCGAGGTCGTAGTCCGCGACCGGACGCTCAATGTCGAGCGCGATAAGTACGAGACGGTCGCTCACAACAAGTCGGTTCAAGTGAAGGGAGTCCACGACGAGAATATCGGCGGCAGCATGTATGTCAACGTCGCCGGCAGTCTGGCCGAGACCGTCGCCGTCAACTACGCCGAAACCGTTGGTGCGGCTATGGAAATCACGGTTGGGGGCGCGCTCGCAATCACCGTGGGTGCGGCTATGGCTGAAACCGTTGGGGGCGCCAAGGCTGAAACCATCGGACTCGCCAAATCCGAAAACGTCGGCGGCAACAAATCGTTGAACGTGGGAAAGGATCTGAGCGAGAACGTCGGAGCCAATCGCACCTTGAACGTCGTAAAAGACGTTACCGAATCGATCGGCGGCCAGCATAAGGAATCCACCACGAAAGAGTATATTCTCAACGCCAAGAAGATCCAGATCGTGGCGGAGGATGAAATCAACATCAAGACGGGAAAGGCCGAAATCGTCATGAAAAAGAATGGCGACGTTACCGTGAATGGAAACAAGATCACGGTCAAGGGAAGTGGCGACGTCGTCGTCAAGGGGAGCAAGATCAATGACAACTAAGTACAGCGGCTCTGATCGGAGCCGCGACCGTGAGGGAGCGGCAGATGTTGGATACGTCACCGTAATTGCGAATCGGCGTACTAAGTTACCCGATGTCGCGGAGCGAGAGCAGGGACCCGCGGGCTCCTGGTGTATTGGCCGGATCGTCGGGATTACGGACGACGGACGGCCGGTGGTGGACTTTCCCGGCAATCGAATCTCGGGTTTGATTGCCCGTACGGTCGTCTCGTGCGCCAGCCGCCCGCAGCTTCCGGCGGGTGGGATTCCCGTGCTGCTTTCCTTTGAGAATGACGACCCGTGCGCTCCCGTTGTGGTCGGCGTTGTCTCGAACGCCTTTTGCCCTGCGGCGGCACATCCAATGGACGAAGAACTGGTGTTGGAGGCGGAGCGGCAGATTGTGCTCCGCTGTGGCAAGAGTACGATCACTCTCCGGCGCGACGGCAGGATTACCGTCCGGGGGGCCGAGGTCACCACTCGCGCTTCGGGACGCAACAAGATCCGCGGCGCGTCGGTTGAAATCAATTAGTGCGGGGAATAGATGGGCGTAACGGTAAGTGCGGACGGCATGACCGTGGTTCACGCGGGTAGTAACGGGATCACCACCGTGTTCCCGGATGTCTGTAAAACCCCGAGTCCGGGCGGTCCAATCCCAATCCCGTACCCGAACGTCGCTCGCTCTTCCGACACGGCGGATGGAGCCAAGACGGTGAACTGCGACGGCAACCCGGTGTGCGTCAAGGATTCCAACTTCTCCACCAGCACCGGCGATGAGGCCGGAACGGCGGGCGGCGGCGTCGTGTCGAGTAAGACCAAAGGGAAGGCCGAATTCGTAAATTACTCCTTCGACGTGAAAGTGGAAGGCAAGAATGTGCCCCGGGCCATGGACTTGATGTTGCACAACGACAAGAACACCCCGCCCTCTCCCGTGATGCAAGGCCCCGGCATCGCGATTCCCTCGAACGAAACTGTCACCTGCTGGTGCTGCGGCGATGACTACTAGTGTGCCGTCCCGCATACCGCTTGCTAACGCGCGCGGATTGGAAGCGTTGTCTCTGAGCCGCGACCGTAAGGGAGCGGTTGTCAACTCTAAAGCGGGACACCACACTAGCCGAGGTTCTTTGTGATCGCGGCGGCGGGCATGGCGGCCTCTCTTGGATGCGCGGCGGATACGTGTTGCGCGGCGGCTCGGGCCGGAGTGGTGCGGCTCGCCGAGTTGCAGAACCTGAACTTCGCCGGTTACCAGGAATTTGGCCGCGAAACGGAGGATGGGTTCCCTCCCGTGGTGGGCCATGCCGCGCCTCTCGAGTACGGCTACGCGGGCGAGGCGCGGTTAATGGTGCTCGGTGCTCTGGCGCTGCGCGACCTGCTGGAGCAACGGCCTGACTTGTCCGGCGGGGCCGCCGGCACCGCGCTCTACCTCAATCTCTCGGACCGCTACGTCGAGCAGGTTTATGCTAAGTCGTCCGAAGCCGACGGTCCTCCTAAGCCGGAACCGCTCGGCGGATCCCGCTTGATGGAATTTATGCTGTCCCGCGCTGGACTGGCGTTCCCCCAACGGAATTGCCGCGTCCACCGGGCGGGCCGCGTGGGATTCGTACGCGCGTTATCGGATGCGCTTCGCGCCATCGCCCAGGGGAGCTTCGAGCGCTGCATCGTCGGAGCCGTCGATTGCTGCTTCGACCCCGGATTCCTTGTGGCGGCCGCGGGCCTTCGCATCCTGCGCACCGGCGACAACCCCGTAGGCTTTCTTCCGGGCGAGGCTGCGTGTTTCCTCCTGTTGGAGCGCCCGGGGCCGGCCATTCGCGGTCTTTGCGTTTGCGGCGTGGCGTTCGGTGAGGGCGCGCCGGGTGAGTTCGATGAGACTCCGTCCACCGGGGAGTGCCTGGCGGACACGGTTGCCGCGGCCATCGAGTCCTCGAGGCCAAAGATACCGGAAGTCGGCTACTGGCTCGGCGATCTCAACGGTACCGAAAGGCGTGCGATCGACTGGGGCCACGCCATCGTGCGGCTCCAGGGCCGATACAGGTTTCCGAACCTTCGGACTTGGATTCCGGCCGCATCGTTCGGCGAAATCGGAGCCGCGTCCGGCGCGGTCGGAATCGCGATGGTGTTGAAGGCGCATGAGCGGGGCTACGCCCCCGGAGCGACCTCAGTGGTCTGGTTGTCGGCGGAGAGCGGCCACCGCGCCGCTATCGTGCTGTCATCCGATCCTGCAGCCAGGGGATAGCCATGGCCAAAGAACACATCAAGAGGATAAGGAAGTCGAAGTTCAACCGCCAGAGAGCGTCCACCAGTACGCTGCGCGGCAATTGCAGCACGGGCTATATGTTCACTTGGGGGACGGGCGCCGCGGGCCAGGCGGAGTATCATCATATTCTTCCGATCGAATGCCTGCAGGACGATTGCATCCAACCCGATTCCCACATCGAGTTCTTTCGCAATTGCATGGCGCTTACCGTCTGGGACATCAATAACGGCGATAATCTCATCGGGCTGCCCACTAAGTTTCCGTACAAGGGCTTCGTCGATAACGTGGCGGCGGTAATCGCCGAACTCAATCCCGGCTTGGCCAATGCCCAGGCCATAGCCGGAGGGTTCGGAGCGGTTCCCGACCTGCCCTGCCACAAACGGGAGCACTACCCGGCGTACAATGACGGCGTTACCGACGACCTTAACAACAACGTTTGGCTGAAGCTGATGGAGGACCAGCCGAAATGCAGGGCAAAAGGCAAGGATATCCAAGGGCATCTGGAAAACGCCAGCGTTCACTGGCGGATGAAGCTGGTCAATCGCGGGAGGGGTGGCGACACTGGCGGTCTCGGTGCGGCCTATTGTTGGCGCAACAGAAACGAGCCGGAGTGCGAGCCAATTTGGTTCATCCCTTTCTCCATGAATCCGGGCACTCCGGAACGTCTCAAGCCGCCTCCCGAAAGGCCCGTGGGAAAGGGTGTAAAAGCGTGGTTCCAAAAAATCTTCGAACTTACATTTTGAAAACTGGCGGAATCGATTGAGGTCATGATGGAATTCTGGCTGTGGCGCAACGCGACTCAGGACGGCTACTGCACCATTAAAACACCGAACATGGAGAGAGTCTGGGAACTGGTCCAGGGAGTCTCACGGATTCAGGACTTCCCGGACGGGATCGAATGCAGGATGAACCCCCAACGCCCCAAAGACGTGGGGCTGGCCGACAATATTCGTGGCGCTTTCTTCCCTGTGATTTCCGGCCGTCTGCGGAAGGCGCTCGAAGCGGAGGCCACGCAGAACAGAGTAGAGTACATCCCGGTGCGGATTATCAATCACAAAAAGCGGCTGGCATCCGCCGACTACTTCGTTCTCAATCCGCTCGACATTGTCGATTGCATCGATCCGGAAGCCTCGTGTGTGGAGTGGAATACGATCTCGCCGGGTTCCATCTCTTATTGCAAAGGGCTGGTATTGAAAGAAGACGCGATTCCACCGGGATTCAGGCTCTTTAGGCTCAAGTACTGGCCGAACAACATCATGATTGATGACGATCTCGTCGCGAACCTGAAACGGATGGACCTGACCGGGTTGGTCTTCCGCAAGGCGGCGGGTTACGACGGCATGGGGTGATATGGACCTTCGCGATGCGCACTTGCGACTTGTCGATGAGATCAGGGAGCAGATGTTCTTCCTGACCGCCGCCTACCCCATGACCGAGAGCGGCGCAACCCTTGAATCTCTCTCGGAATTATTCGAGGCGCTAGGTATTTGCCACTTGCTCACCCGGTTGGAGGCGGGCCAGTTCCGCGAGAATCTGCTGCGCAGTGGCCACGCCCGCCGGTACTACTTACGCAAGTCGCGCGAGCAGCATAACCTCGGCGATCACCGCCTGGCGCTGTCGCGATGCGACGGATTTTTGGCCGCGCTGGCAGCGGGTGACATTGCTCTCGCCTTCGACATCGCCAGCCTCTCGGTCGAGGAATGGCACCCGGCGTGGGAATACGAAGACGATTTCTGTTTTTTCCTCTTTCTCCACGATCTGGTCCGGCGATCCCGTGGTGTCGAAACTCCAAGTCCACTCGCCGTAATTGATCGATTTCACAAGGCGCTGGAAGGACAGGCGGCCCCCAGGCTGGAAGTCTGCCGCGCGCTGTCCAGCGGCGATGCCGGCAACTTCGCCGATGCCCTTGCCGCGCTCATGGAAGCGAAGCAGGAGGAATCCGACGGCAGGCGGATAGTGGTTCCGGACACGGACGTGGCCTTCTGGCCCCGCAGCTTCGTATCCGTGGAGGGGCTCGCGCTACTGAAGGCGGCGGAGCTTGCAAACCTGCCTGTCGATCGGGAATTCCCGTTGTGCCCGCCGGACGGGCGCCTTTGCACCCAGGAGAGTTCCTCCGAGGATTTGTTCGCGTCGCTCGAAGAGGCTTTGGCGGCGGATCGTTGACCGGTGAATCGTGGGACATCCAGCCATCGAAAATCTGACCCCGTTCGCGTTCGACCTTCTCTTTGTCTCCGACGAGAGTGGGCGGCCCATCCTCGCGCCGGTCGCCAAGGCGACTTACGAAATCCGGCAGGGCGGCGTCATTGCCCCCGCCGAAAAGCAGATGCCGCTGAACCTGGGAGGCGAATTCGCCACTAAGAATCCCGAGTCGAGCTATAAGTACGAGCCGGAAACCGCTTTCTTCAAACCGGCTACCGACGTAATTCTGATCGGCCACGCAGTGGCCCCCAGGCGCGCCGCCTCGAGCGTAACTGTGAATCTCGCTGTGGGACCGGTTGCCAAATCGGTGCGAGTGTTCGGCGATCGCGTCTGGCAGAGCACCTTCGGAGGGACGTACATCAGCGACCCTGAGCCGTTCGAGACTGTGCCTCTGGTCTATGAGCGCGCTTTCGGCGGCAGCGATCGAACTCATCCGGACCCCTCTCATCACACGTTTGAACCGCGCAATCCGGTGGGCGCCGGCTTCCGCTCCAAACGCGAGAAGATCGATGGGGTACGCCTGCCGAACCTTGAAGACCCGCGCCACCCCATCCGGGAATGGAGCGACACTCCGCCACCCGCCGGCTTCGGCTTCATCTCGCCGGACTGGCAGCCCCGTGCTGCCTGGGCGGGTACTTATGACGATAAGTGGACCAAGGAACGCTTGCCGCTCCTGCCGGCTGACTTCGACCGCAGATTCTTCAATTCGGCCTCGCCTGGCCTGGTCGCCCCGGGATACCTCCGCGGTGGCGAGCCGGTGCTGGTCGAAAATGCCGCCTCCGAAGCTCGGCTTTCCTTCGACCTTCCGGGTACGCCGCCTCCTCTTTGCAGCCTCGAGTTGGTTGGCCGCGCTCACCGCCAGGTGGAAATGAAACTGGATACGGTCATCGTCAATACCGAAGAAAGCCTGTTGATCTTGATCTGGCGTTCTTATCTTGCGCTGAGAAACGGACCACATGACGTCGTGAGCGCTCAGCTCAAACCGGAGTAACGAAGATGGCTAACTCACCTCGAGCGTTTCTCGTCGGGCTGTATGAGGAGTACCTCGCGGAAGCTTCCTTTCTGTACGCACAGCGGTTGAGTCTGCTCGACGATCCCAAAATTGCCTGGAACGAACGCGGCGAGTTCGAAGAGCGTCTCGAGGCTCACATCGACGGCCTGGTAGTTGGCGGCCAACTGGCCCTCGAGGTTTGCGGGCGGCAGGCGGCGGAAGGCGATTTCGGCGAACTCTATGCCGCTGCCTGCGTCTTCTGCCGCCAGAACCGGCAGGATTTGGTGTTAGAGATCCTCGACCAACTGGATGGCGAAGATGCGGAGAAGACCTCCGCGGTGGCCGGCGCGCTGAAGCAGGAACTCCCGGAGGCGTGGTGCCCCGATTTTCTGACGTTGCTCGCCGGCGGGAACCCGAAACTGGCTCCTGTCTTGGCGCGGGCCTTCGGCTATCGCCGGGTGCCGTGCGGGCCGCAGTTGCTGGCAGCCCTGAGGCGATGTGCCGCGGCCGCCGTCCCCGAACTTGTCTGGGCTCTCGGTCGGATCGCCTACTCCCCTGCCGCGGAGGTCCTGCTCGATTACCTGAGAAGCGAAGAAGAACCAGTCCGGGCTGCCGCCGCGGTTGCCTTGGCGCGCATCGGTGAACCCGGCATGATCGATCGCTGCCTGGCCGAAATGCACTCTCATACGTGGCCGCTGGTCCCTCTGGGACTGGCGGGCGGGCGCAGCGCCTGGGCCGCGCTCACCGAATTGCATCGCACGAACAATTCCGCGGATTGCGTGATCGCGCTGGGGTTGCTGGGCGATGCCGCCAGCGTGCCAGATTTGCTCCGGCTTCTGGAGCAGGCCGCTCCCGCCACTCCCGCCGCGCTCGCTCTTCAGGCCATCACCGGCGCGGGCATCTCGGAAACCGCCTTCATCCCCGAAGAGGTAAATGAGGATGAGTTGTTCGAAGCGGAGCGCGCGGCCTTCAGAAGAGGCCAGCCGCCGGTCCGCGTGGATGGCCGTCCCTTCGGCTCCACGGTCACTCGCCTCTCCCAAAAACCCGAGGACTGGAACCGTTGGTGGCAGACAAACGCAACCCGATTCACGCCCGGAGTGCGTTACCGCAATGGCGGGCTTTTTTCCCCCGGGCGACTCATCGAGATGCTAACAGCCGAGCGCACTCCCCACCAACTCCGGCGGTATTGTTCCGAAGAACTCGCCACTCGATATCAAAACGATTTTGGCATCGAGACCGACATGCCCGTGAGCCGCCAGGTCAACAGACTGGCGGAGGCCGTTACCTGGAGCCAAGCTGACAGCACCCGCTTTCAAGAGGGTGAATGGTATTTCGCCGGGCACCGATGTGCGTGAACGCAGCCACCCGGCCATCTCAGCTACTCTCATGTGTTTGTTGAATCAGCTACAATAGCACTCCAGGATGTTTTAATGCCAGGAGCCTCCCATGGATAACCCGGCCCCACCCGCCGAATCCCTCAACGTCGAGCAGTTGCTGCACCTCCACACCCTCACCAAGGACGTCGCCAAGGTCTGCCAGAAGCAGCTCCGCGGCTACCTCGACACCTTGGCCCTTCTTTTCCGTCCCCGCCGCATCTTCGGCGACGCCATCGAGGGCGCCGAGCGGGAGTCGGTCGCCGGCGCCGACCGCAACGTCGCGGAACTCCGCGAACTCTATCGCAAAGTCGCCCTGCGGCCGTTCGATCTCCGGCCGGAACTCAGCCTCCCCCTCGAGTCCGTCTCTACCCAGATGCAGCTCTACGAATGGGAATACCTGCATCAGACCAAGACCGATCGCGGCTGGCGCAGCATCAAGGTCACCTCGCCGCTCACCTGGGTCGTGACTTACTCCTCGAACTACTCCCTCCCCATGTTCCGCCAAGTCCTCGCCGGCCAGGAGGAGCGCGACGCCGAAGCGGTTCGCGCATTCGTCCTGCGCGCCTGCCTGATGCACCTCCATTTCGCCAAGTTTCCGGCGATCGCCGAACTCCTCGCGGGACTGCGCTACCGCGTCGAGGTCCGCCAAACCCCGGAGACGGGCGATCTCCCGCTGGTGACGCTCTCCGCGCCGTTCTCCACCATCCGGCCGCCCGATAGCCTGGTCACCGTCGCCGCCGGCCTCGCGGGCGGCGCCAGTTTCTCCGAAGTGCTGGACCTCGGGACGGTGAAGAGCATGCAGGACCCCCTCCGCGAGCAGATCGCCGCCATCTTTCACAGCCATGGGCAGGAGTTCTAGGCAATGAGGAACCGGCACCGCGTCGTCTGGACGAAGGGGATGTTCCTCACGCCCCAGCAATTCCAGACGCAGGATCAGTTCTTTGAAGACGCTCTCCAGTTCCGGTGGGCTGCCTCGCAGTTTGCCAACTGGGGCGTCACCGACCTCGATATCGATTCCGAAGCCCTCGGCAATGGGC
>Ga0075017_100003237_pt1 | contig 10231 bp, 8 predicted proteins | sample AleBraG_ABR_2012_FD_71475 | JGI IMG/M metagenome (GOLD analysis project Ga0075017, IMG submission 71475) | Freshwater sediment microbial communities in response to fracking from Pennsylvania, USA - Alex Branch Run_MetaG_ABR_2012 | ecosystem: Environmental > Aquatic > Freshwater > Creek >... | reverse complement strand
TCTACATCGCGTTCGAAGCCTCGCTCATCCCGATCTACTTCTTGATCGGACGGTACGGCGGACCTCAGCGGGCGTACGCCGCCGTGAAATTCTTGTTGTACAGCCTGCTGGGCGGGCTGTTCATGCTCGCCGCGCTGATCGCCCTGTGGGTGTACTCAGGTCGGCAGTTCGGAACAAATACGTTCGACCTGACAACACTTATCGGGCATCTACAACTAACAACACTCGAGGGTCGCTGGATCTTCGCCGGCTTCTTCCTCGCGTTCGCTATCAAGGCACCGATGGTGCCCGTTCACACGTGGTTGCCCGACGCCGCCTCGCAAGGAACGCCCGCCACGTCGACGATGCTCGTTGGTGTCCTCGACAAGATCGGCACCTTCGGCATGCTGATGATTTTGATGCCGTTGTTCCCAGAGGCCAGTCACTACTTCGCGCCAGCGATTGTGGTTCTGGCAGTCATCAGCATCATCTACGGCGCACTACTTGCGATCGGTCAACGCGACCTGTTGCGTCTCATCGGTTACTCGTCCATCTCGCACTTCGGCTTCATCGTGTTGGGCATTTACGCCTTCACGCCGCAGGGCGAAAGCGGCGCTGCGCTGTACATGGTGAGCCACGGGATTTCGACGGCGATGTGGCTGCTCGTCACGGGCTTCCTCATCACGCGCCGCGGCAGTCAGTTCGTCACGGCGTTCGGCGGTGTCGCGAAACTCGCGCCGTGGCTGGCTGGCATGTACCTCATCGCGGGTCTCGCGTCGCTGTCGTTGCCTGGCTTGGCTGGGTTCGTTGCCGAATTCCTCACGCTCGTCGGCGCGTTCCAGGTGTACGTCTGGGCCGCTGTCATCGGCACGTTCGGCATCGTGCTGGCGGCGGTGTACGTGCTGTGGGCCTACCAGCGCATCTTCACTGGCCCTGTCACAGATGCGGTCCGGAATTTCAAGGACCTCATCCCACGCGAGATGCTCGCGCTCATTCCATTGGCGGCACTTCTCATCGTTATCGGCTTCGTGCCGCAGACGGTGTTGCACGTCACGAACCCCACGACTAAGTCGATACTCCGCACTAGCGGCCTGGAGGTTGTTAAACCTCCAGCCGTGAGCGTTGGCCTGAACAGCGCCGCTGAAGGAGCCTCCAAGTGAGCCGCGTCGCAGACAGCTTCGTCATCAGCGCTCCCGCGTTGAACTGGGACTGGCTGCTCCCTGTCATCATCACGCTGACCGCGGCGATCATCGCGATCCTCGTCGAAGCGTTCGTTCCGCGTGGTTCTCGTCGTCCGATTCAACTAGTGCTGTTCTTTGCGACGCTGATTGGCGCTGGAGTTGCCCTCATCGTTGACTGGTCGCAGCGCGGGTACACCGCTACCGGATCGGTGGCCCACGACGGCCCCACGGTCTTATTGCAGGCGACCATCTTGATTGTTTCCTTGGTCGTTGGCTTCGTAGTTAGCGAACGACGTGTCGACGGCAGTGGCGATGCCTTTGCGTCGGCAGCCTCGACCATCCCTGGCAGCGACGACGAGCGCGAAGCCGCACGCTTTGGTTGGACGCAAACCGAGATTTGGCCCCTGCTGCTCTTTAGCATCGGCGGTGCGCTCCTCTTCGTCAGTGCCTCCGACTTCTTGACCTTGTTCGTCGCTCTCGAAGTAATGAGCTTGCCGCTGTACCTCATGGCCGGCTTGGCACGTCGTCGTCGGCTGTTAAGCCAAGAAGCCGCGCTCAAGTACTTCTTGCTTGGTGCTTTCGCGAGCGCGGTGCTCTTGTTCGGAATCGCGCTGGCGTACGCATACAGCGGAACGTTGTACTACAACCAATTCGCTGTGGCCGTCACCGGAACAACTACCGGACAAGCCATCTTGTTGGCGTCCGTGGGTCTCATCGCAGTCGGAATGTTGTTCAAGATCGGTGCTGTGCCGTTCCACCAGTGGGTTCCTGACGTTTACACGGGCTCACCGACGCCCGTGACGAGTTTCATGGCGTCGGTTGTCAAGATCGCGGCTTTCGGCGCCCTCCTTCGGCTGTTCTACGTCGCCTTCGCCGGACTGCAGTGGGAGTGGCGCCCAGTTATTTGGGCGGTTGCAATTCTGACGATGCTGGTTGGTGTCATCGTCGCCATCACGCAGACGGACGTTAAGCGGATGCTCGCCTACTCGTCGATCGCTAACACCGGTTACATCCTCGTTGGTTTTGTGGGCATGTCGGCGAAGTCCGTCAGCTTCGTCGTCTTCTACTTGTTCGTCTACGGCGTCGCGACCGTCGGCTCGTTCGCCATCGTCATGTTGGTGCGCGACCCAGGAGGCGAGGCGACACACCTGTCTCGCTGGACCGGTCTCGGCAAGACAAACCCGCTCATTGCAGGCATCTTCTCGTTGTTCCTGCTGTCATTTGCGGGCATTCCGTTGACCGCAGGCTTCATTGCGAAATTCGGAGTATTCGCTGCGGCCATTGACGGTGGCGCTACACCACTCGTCATCGTGGGTGTCATCGCCAGTGTTATCGCCGGCTTCTTCTACGTCCGCGTTATCGTGCTGATGTACTTCAGCGAGCCAGTTGTCGACGGTCCTCGCGTCGCCTACCCAAGCGTCCTCACGAGTCTTGCCATCGGGCTTACCGCACTGGCTACGGTGTTGCTGGGCATCCTGCCGCAGGTAGTGCTTAACCTGATCAACAACGCTGGCGTGTTCTTGCGCTGACCTTTCTGGTTGGAGTTTTGGTGGCAGTGAGTACGTCGGCTGATGCATTGGCAGCGGCCGATCCCGCATTGGCCGCTCGTGTCGCAGTCGGTCTGGTTGAGGTCGAAGCCAGGCTGCGGGCCGCGGCCAGCAGTGACTACGGCTTCCTTGCAGAAACATCGCGTCATCTTGTTGACGCTGGTGGCAAGCGACTCCGTCCGACGCTTGTCTTGCTGGCAGCCGAGACCGGCGATCCGACGGCCCCCGGTGTCGTCGACGCCGGAGTTGTCGTCGAACTCACGCATCTCGCGACGCTCTATCACGATGACGTCATGGACGAAGCGCCGCGACGCCGCGGTGCTGAATCTGCGAACTCGCGCTACGGAAACACGGTGGCGATTCTCACCGGAGACTTTCTCTTTGCCCGTGCATCCGACGTGCTTGCAGATCTCGGCCCCGAAGCGGTTCGGTTGCAAGCACGGACCTTCGAACGCCTGGTCGCCGGGCAAATTGCCGAGACGGTGGGTCCGGTTGGCTCGGAAGATCCCGTTGCGCACTATCTGAAGGTTCTCGCCGACAAGACCGGCTCGCTCATTGCGACGTCGGCACGCTTCGGCGCGATGTTCGCAGGTGCCGGCGCCGAGATCGTCGACGGCCTCACGAGTTTTGGTGAGGCCATGGGTGTCGCTTTCCAAATAAGCGACGACATCATCGATATCGCCAGCGACGGTGATATCTCAGGCAAGACTCCTGGTACCGATCTGCGTGAAGGAGTTCCGACGTTGCCGACCCTGCTCGTCCAGCGCAACAACTCCGAGTCGGACGCACGTTTGCTTGAGTTGCTCAGCGGACCGGTGGCCGAGGCTGATGTCGACGAAACGCTGCAACTACTGCGCACCAACGAAGCCATGGACGAAGCCCGGGCCGAACTCGCACGTTGGCTTGCAAAGGCACGCAACGAACTGGAAGTCGTGCCTACGGGTGCAGCGAAGCGCTCGCTCGAGCTGCTCGCAGATTCGTTGGCTGAACGCGCCACGTAACGCACTGCATGCGGCCACGCGATGCGCCGCACGGGTCAATGGGCCTCGGCGGCCTCGCCCGTTACGTCCGACAGCGTCTCGTCGGCTCGATCACCGCGCCCTTGGCGTAATGCTCTCGCCGTGTCCGCCGAGAGAATAACGAGGGCAACCCACACGAGGCTGAAGCCGATCCAGCGTGCTGGCGTCATTGCTTCATGCAGGACCAGCACGCCAATCAAGAACTGCATGACCGGTCCGACGTATTGGATGATGCCGATCCAGCTCAACGGAATGCGAGTGGCCGCGCCGCCGAAGAACAGCAGTGGCACTGCGGTGATGATGCCGGTGGTGGCCAGCATCGCGATGTGGCTCGGTCCGTGGTTGGGCAGCGATCCGCGTCCACTCACACTGAGCCACACCAAGATCCCCAGCGCGGGGACGAAGAGCACGCCGGTCTCGACCGCAAGCGATTCAAGCGACCCCATGTTCATCGTCTTCTTCACGAGTCCGTAAAACGCAAACGAGAAGGCAAGGACGACTGCGATCCACGGAATTCCGCCGAACGCAAAAGTAAGAATGATGAGCGCGATAGTGCCGAGACCGACGGCTGACCACTGCCAACCTCGCAGTCGTTCGTGTAGCACCACGACACCAATGCCGATGGTCACGAGCGGATTCGCGAAGTAGCCGAGCGAAGCTTGCACGACTTGGTTGGAGTTGACCGCGTAGATGTAGACGCCCCAGTTGATGGCGATGAGCACAGCCGCCAACGTCAGAAGGGCCAACTGCTTTCGATTTCGAAGCACCGGACGGAGCCAGGCCCACTTGCCACGAATAGCAAGCAATAAAAGCACGAAAGCAAGTGAGAAGACGATGCGGCAGGCGAGAATCTCGACCGGCCCGGCTGGTTTAAGTAGTGGCCAATACAGCGGGAACAGGCCCCATATGACATAGGCGGCGACGCCAAAGAGAACCCCTTGCTCGCGGCGGGAACGCTTCGGTGCGGAGTCCGGCTGTGGCGTTGACATTTGCTTCCACAATAAGTGACAGCGGCGGCAACCCCACCGGAGTGGAGCGCCGCCGCTGCAACGACTAGCCCGTCAGTTAGGCAACTACCCAGGTGTCCTTTCCGCGCAACAACGCAGTGAGGTCACCTTCGCCCTGCGCGTCTATGGTTTCGCGGACCTGGCGTCGGACTTGTTCGTCGTACACGCTGCGCTCAACATTGCGGAAGACACCGAGTGGCGTGTACGCCAGCGTCTCGGGGTTCGTTAGTCGTGACAGCGCAAATGCTTGCGACGGATCTGCCGCGTGCGCGTCATGGATCAACACCGCGTCGAGTCCAACCTCGTCGACGCGAGCAATTTCGACGCCACCGTTGGCGGCCCGCACGACGCCAAACTCGTTTTCGGGACCGAAGGTGATCGGCTCGCCCTGCCGCAACGGCACCGTGTACTGCGCGCGACTCTCTGGTGCCTTGAGAAGGTCGAACGCGCCGTCATTGAAGATGTCGCAGTTTTGGTAGATCTCAACGAACGCAGTTCCACGGTGTGCTGCAGCCGCCCGCAGGGTTTCGGTGAGGTGCTTGCGGTCGCTATCGAGCGTGCGCGCAACGAACGACGCCTCAGCGCCCAACGCGAGTGATACGGCGTCAACCGGACGATCGAGAGATCCGTACGGCGACGACTTCGTCACCTTGCCCTCTTCTGACGTCGGCGAGTATTGCCCCTTCGTCAGTCCGTAGATGCGGTTGTTGAACAACAGAATCTTGATGTCAACGTTGCGGCGCAACGCGTGCAACAGGTGGTTACCGCCGATCGACAGCGCGTCACCGTCACCAGTGACGACCCACACCGACAGGTCCGGACGTGTGACCGCCAAGCCAGTGGCGATGGCAGGTGCGCGTCCGTGGATGCTGTGCAAGCCGTAGGTGTCGAGGTAGTAAGGGAACCGCGACGAGCAGCCGATGCCAGAAACGAACACGATGTTTTCGCGCTTGAGGCCAAGTTCTGGCATGAAGCCCTGTACGGCGGCTAGTACCGCGTAGTCACCGCATCCAGGACACCAGCGAACTTCCTGGTCAGTCTTGAACTCTTTGGTCGTCTGCGGCGCGCTGGCCAGCGGCACCGTTCGGACGATGGGCAACTCAAACGTCGACACTGTGCACCACGTCCTCGATCGCTGCTTCAAGTTCGCCGCCGTTAAACGGCATGCCACGTACTTGGTTATAACTAACGATGTCTACTAAGTACCGTCCGCGCAGAACGAGTGCTAACTGGCCCAGGTTCATCTCGGGCAGCAACACCTTGCGGTAACTCGACAGCACCTCTCCGGTGTTGGCCGGGAACGGATTGAGATGCCGCAAGTGGGCTTGCGCAACTTTCAGCCCACGAGCCCGGCACGCGCGCACTGACTGCGTAATGGGTCCGTAAGTCGAGCCCCAGCCGAGCACGAGGACGTCGGCAACACCCGACGGATCATCAACGGCCAACGGCGGGATGTCATGGGCAATGCCGTCGATCTTGGCTTGCCGCAACCGCACCATTCGGTCGTGATTGTCAGGGTCGTACGAAATGGCGCCGGTTCCGTCGGCCTTCTCGATTCCGCCGATGCGGTGTTCGAGTCCGGCGACTCCGGGCGGAGCCCAAGGACGCGCCAGTGTTTCTGGGTCGCGCAAGAACGGCAAGAACGCGGGAGCGCCCTCGGCATCCGTGCCGTTGGGGCCAGTAGCGAACTCGACGGACAGGTCAGGAAGATCGTCCGCGTTAGGAATGCGCCACGGCTCTGATCCATTGGCGATGTAACCGTCCGACAGCAAGATGACTGGCGTGCGGTACTTGGTGGCGATGCGGACGGCTTCGACGGCTGCTGCGAAACAGTCGGATGGTGACTGTGGCGCTACTAACGCCACCGGCGACTCACCGTTGCGTCCGAACATCGCTTGCAGCAGATCGGCCTGCTCCGTCTTGGTCGGCAATCCGGTGGACGGCCCACCGCGCTGAACGTCGACGATGATGAGCGGCAGTTCAAGCGCGACACCGAGACCGATGGTTTCGCTCTTGAGCGCTAAGCCAGGACCCGATGTTGTCGTGAGTCCGATCGCTCCGCCATAGCTGGCACCCAACGCGGCACCGACAGCGGCGATCTCGTCTTCGGCCTGCACCGTCATAACGCCGAAGCGTTTGAGACCGGACAGCGTGTGCAGGATGTCGGACGCTGGCGTAATCGGGTACGAACCGAGGAACAGCGGCAAGTTCGCGCGCTTGGCCGCGGCAATGAGCCCGTACGACAGCGCAACGTTGCCCGAGATATTGCGATATGTGCCGGGCGGCAGCGTGTGGGCTGGGTCGACTTCGTAGCGGACAGCGAAGTCCTCAGTCGTTTCGCCGTAGTTCCAGCCAGCTTTGAACGCACGCAGGTTGGCGTCGAGAATCTCAGGCTTCTTGGCGAACTTCGTCCGGATGAAGTCCTCGGTGGTCTCGGTCGGACGGCTGTACAGCCATGAGAGCAGCCCGAGCGCAAACATGTTCTTGGCGCGGTCGGCTTCCTTCTTGCTGACACCCGACTCTGCGACGGCATCGCGCGTCATCGTCGTGAGCGGCAAGCCGTGGAGGTGGTAGGCCGCTAGCGAGTCATCGTTGAGCGGATCGTTGTGCCAGCCAGCTTTGGTGAGGTTGCGCTGTGTGAATTCGTCGGTGTCGACGATGAGCGTCGCACCGTGCGGCAGGTCCTTGAGGTTGGCCAACAGCGCCGCGGGGTTCATCGCCACCAGCACGTCCGGCTTGTCGCCGGGGCTGAAAATGTCGGCATCCGCGATGTGCACCTGGAAGGCCGAGACGCCTGCCAAGGTGCCGGCTGGTGCCCGGATTTCGGCCGGATAGTCGGGGAGAGTTGCTACGTCATTGCCGAAGACTGCGCTTTGGGACGTGAACCGATCGCCGGTTAACTGCATGCCGTCGCCACTGTCTCCGGCGAAGCGAACGACCACGTGGTCTCGCTTAAGAACTTGCTTCGCCATATAGCCGAGGGTAGTCCGCATCCCACGAACTCGACGTCGGCGCGCGGTGGCTCGGGACTAAAGGCTGCCCGTGAGTTCCTGGCCGTATCGGCCCCACCGTTGCAACGAAAACCCAAGTGGCGCAGGCATTCTCGTCGCCGCCTCCTAAGGTGGACCCGTGACCGCGCACCCGAATGCTGCCCCTGCTGTGCAGCCCGAAGTCCTCATCGACGGCGTCCGCATGCGGTTGGTCGATGCGCCTCTGGCGTGCTGCGCACTCGAGGTCGTTGCGGCGCTGCGCGGTTCGGACAACGTCGTCGCGCCTACGCCGTCCGGTGACGTCGACCTGCACGTCCTTGTTGTGTCCGGAACCGTCACGACGAAGCTCGCACCAGCCGTTCGCGCCCTCTACGAATCGCTGCCTGGGCCGAGGCGCGTTCTCGCCTTCGGTGCGTGCGCGGTTGGTGGCGGTCCGTACTGGGACTCGTACTCCGTTCACGCCGGCGCATCGACCCAGGTGCCGGTCGACGGGTTTGTCCCCGGCTGCCCGCCGCAGCCGTCCGCACTCATTGCCGGGCTGCGCGAACTAGTGCGGACGATGTCATGACCACATTGGTGCAGGCCGCCGCGACGTTTGGTCCGGAGGCCACCGACATCACTGGTGTCGCTGCGGTTGACGTATCGATAAGCCAATGGCATAACGCCGCCTTGGCGGTGGCTGCTGCTGGCGGGTCATATCTCGATTTCGTGGCGGCCGCCGACTTGCCCACTGATGGATTTCAGGTGGTAGTTCACGTCATGCCGGCGATCGGCGTCGGCGGTGTATTGCTTCGGACGACAGTGTCGGCGGGGCAACCAGAGTTGACCTCGATCGGCGAGGTCTGGGCCGGCGCAACCTGGCACGAGCGCGAAATCACTGACCTGTTCGGCATTACTTTCCTGAACTCGGCGGACGACCGGCCACTGCTGACGGCTCGGGTTGGCCCGGCGCCCCTGCTTAAATCGTCGACGCTGCAGGCGCGACTTTCGCAGTCCTGGCCTGGCGGTTTCGATCCCGCCGACAAGGCAGACGCGAAGCGCCGCTTGCCCCCTGGCGTGCCCGACGTCGCAACCCAGGAGTTGGCCCCGTGACGCACCCACCACGAACCCGGGGCGTTCTCGCACTCATCGCGGAGCGGTGTACGTCGTGCATGATCTGCGTCCGAGAGTGCCCCGACTGGTCGATCTCGCTCACGGCCCATCAAGAAGTCATGCCCGCGCCGAGCGGCGGTCGCGCCCGCACCGTCAATGTGCTTGACGACTTCACGATCGACTGGGGAACGTGCATGGCGTGCGGCATTTGTGTTGATGTGTGTCCGCATGCCGCCCTGTTCTGGGCACCTGCGGAATTGCCAGCAACAACGGACGCGAGTGCAGTTCGACACGGCACCGAAACGCTTGGCAGTTATGTGGCAGCCGTCGACCCCGATGTCATCGCAGCAGCAACCGCGCGCACCCGGCACGACGCCCGTCGCTAGGGCGTTGGCGCCCGTCACCTGCTGGTCGGAGCGCCTCGGTGTCCCCTGTATTCTTGACAACCTAGGCAGATTGCCCGAGCGGCCAATGGGAGCGGACTGTAAATCCGTCGCGCAAGCTACCCAGGTTCGAATCCTGGATCTGCCACGAGAACCCCGGTCCTCCACGACCGGGGTTCTTCTTTTCTCACGTCACTTCAGCGTCAGGTAGGCAACTGGCGTCAACTTGGTGAACGTGGCTACGACCCCGATGGCGTGGCGTCCGACTTTGCCTGCCTTAGCGCGCGCAGGCAACGGCGCCGTACACGTGAAAGCCCCGAGAGCGTTGACGTGTGCGCTGACGCAGAGAATCCAGTTCTTCGTTGGCGTGATCCAGTAGCGAACAAGTTCGGTGTCGCTGGGGGCGAAGCCTGAACCTCGCACGGTGACCTTCGTTGCGGGCAATGCGGACGCCGGGCTGACGACTAGTTTTGGCGCACTCGGCAGGTTGTTCTGCGGGTCTGCCGCAATTCCCATTGCTGGCGGCGCACTTGTTCCGGCCGCACCGGTTGCGCCAAATTTGCCGCTCAGGCCTTTGGCGCCTGAATTTCCTGGCGTTGGCCCGGGACCACCGGCTGCCCCGGCGCCTCCCTGGCCGCCCGGCCCGCCCACGCCGCCGCGGCCCACTGTTCCGCCGGACGCTGCGGCCGTGACTGCGTTCCCCGAGTACACGATCCCGACGTTGACTTTGTAGGCAAACGTACTGAACAGCCCGCCTCCGTCGGCTGTTCCCGCCGCGCCACTGACTCCACCCGGCCCGCCGGCACCGCCGTCACCACCACTGCCGCCCGCACCGCCCGACGAAGGCGGCACTGGGTGCTGCATGTCAGTCGAGCCGGCCACGCCAGCGCCCGCGACGCCGCCGTTGCCGCCACGTCCTCCGGCACCGCCCGTCGGGCCTGGGTATGAAGTGTCAGACGCCCCGCCTGCCCCCGCCGTTGCCTTATTGGTCGTGAACGTCGTGCGGACGATCCACAGCGCCGCGCCGTTATAC
>Ga0075017_100003236_pt1 | contig 10231 bp, 8 predicted proteins | sample AleBraG_ABR_2012_FD_71475 | JGI IMG/M metagenome (GOLD analysis project Ga0075017, IMG submission 71475) | Freshwater sediment microbial communities in response to fracking from Pennsylvania, USA - Alex Branch Run_MetaG_ABR_2012 | ecosystem: Environmental > Aquatic > Freshwater > Creek >... | reverse complement strand
ATGTCAGCTTCGGCGATCAATAGCCTGGTAATTCTTGGTGGAAACGCGTCCGTGTCCGGCAAAGTCGAGTACCTCGCGAGCTGCCGCTAGCCGTTGCGCCTGGTGGGGATGTGCGGCCTGGATGCGCGCCAAGCACGCCATCAAGACGGGACTGCTGCTGCTCGTGCTCGGTTTCGTGCTGATCGGCAACGGGGTTCGGTAGTTTCCAGATCCCCGGGAACCCCGCGGACGTGAGCAGGCCCCCAGCCAACGGGCTGGGGGCCTGCTCACCCGGCCGGATCATTTAGCCGAGCAGCGCCCGGGTGTGGTCGTTGAGGAAGACACCGCGGGGATCGAATTCACGCCGGACATCGATGAACGTGTCGAGCTGCGGGTATAGCCGCTCCAGCCGTGAGCGGGTCATGAAGTGGATCTTGCCCCAGTGGGCCCGCGGCTCGAACTCCTGGAGCAGCGCGTCCGCGTCGCGGAAGAACTGCCAGTAGTCGGTTCCCGGCTCCGTGGTGAGCGTGATGACGGTGGTTTCGCGCCCCTGGAACTGGGACATGTAGCCCTCGTCGGCTTTCACCCAGCGCACTTCCACCGGGTATTTCTGCTCGGGATACCGGGTGCGGATCAGCTCCTGCACGGCCTCGGTGGCGGCCAGGCCGTGCTCCCGTGGGACAAAGTACTCGAGCTCATGGAACGGCGTGGTGAATCCGCCCGGGTAAATCCGGTAGGAACGGTCCAGCCGGGTGCCCTCCACGGTAGAAATTTCGCTTTCGTCCTGGATCTGGACCTTGTTGTAGCGCTTGGTGTAGCTGCGGTTCGTCATGCTCAGTCCGGGCGCACCCGGCAGGTCCAAAAGCTCAGCCGATCCCTCGCCCGGGCACCAGAGGAGGGAGTAGTGGCGGTTTCCGTCGATGTCCGCATCCCATGTGGCAGCGGTTTCGGCCCAGTCCGGATAGGTGATTTGTTCCTGGAGGTAGTAGCTGTCCTCCACGGCCAGTTCCACTTCGAGGAAGATCCCCAGCGTGCCCAGGGCAACCTGGGCGGCCCGGAGCTCGCGCAGCTGCCCCTCCCCTATTTCGACGATTTCGCCGTGGCCGTTGATGAGTTTGACCCAGCGCAGGGCCGACGAGAAGCTGCCCAGGTCCTTGCCGGAGCCGTGCGTGCTGGTAGAGAGGGCGCCGGCGATCTGCTGCTTGTCGATGTCCCCCTGGTTGGCCAGGGCCAGCCCCTGTTTCCACAGCGGTTCGCCGAAGGCGTTGATGGTGGTTCCCGCCAATGCCCGTGCGCGGCGGCGGGCCTTGTCCGTGCCGGTAATCCCGGTCATGGCGGACATTTCCAGCAGAACGCCACCGGTCTGGACCAGCGGCGAGGACGAGTGCCCGGATCCGACGGCACGGACGGGGAGTCCTTCCTTGATGGCGAAACGGACGGCGTCGAGCGCTTCCTGCTCCGTCCGGGGCCGGACGGTGAACGCAGGGGTAGCTTGCTGGTTGCCGCCCCAGTTGGTCCACGGCACGTCCGTGCCGAAGGGAACTGGTGGGACGGCGGCGCCCGTCAGGGGCTCCTGGCTGCGGAGGTTCGTCGTGGTCATGTCAGGCTCCAATGCTGGTTGCGGGGCTCATGCGCCGTGGTTGATCATGACGTGCTTGGTCCGCGAGAAATCGTCGAGGGCGTACAGGGAGAGGTCCCGGCCGTAGCCGGAGCCCTTGAAGCCGCCCCATGGAACCTCGCACGCCAGCACCAGGTGGGAGTTTACCCAGACGGTACCGAAATCCAGCGCCTTGGGCACGTTCAATGACAGGGCCGAATCCTTGGTCCAGACCGAGGCGGACAAGCCGTACGGTGTCTCGTTCGCCCGAGTGACGGCCTCCTCGGTGGTGCTGAAGGTCTCGACCGTAACCACGGGCCCAAAGATTTCGTGGCTGGCAATGTCCGCACCGGCCGGCACATTGCTGAACACGGTGGGCTCGATGAAGTAGCCCGGTCCGTCCAGCACGTTGCCACCAATGGCGGCGGTCAGGCCTGCGGCCTTGGCATCAGCGAGTGCCTCCCGCACCCGTTCGAAGTGCGGGCGCGAAATCATGGGACCGATTTCAATCTCGTCCCCTGCCCCCGGCGCGCCGACTGCGAGGGTGCCGACTTCCTGGACCAGGAGGTTGGTGAATTCCTCGGCAACGGATTCGTGCACCAGCACTCGGCATGCAGCACCGCAGTCCTGGCCGCCGTTCCAGAAGCCGGCGTTGCGCACGCCGGCCGCGGCCGCAGCAAGGTCGGCATCCGGGAAGACGACCACGGGGGCCTTGCCGCCCAGTTCAAGGTGGACCCGCTTGACGGTCCTCGCCGCCGTTTCCGCCACAGCCTGGCCGCTGACCACGCTGCCGGTCAGGGCGACGAGGGCAATGTCCGGGTGCTCGGCGAGGCGCTGGCCCACGGTCCGGCCCCGCCCCGTGACCACATTGAAGATACCGTCGGGAATCTGGCCGGCCACGAGTTCGGCCAGTTTCAGCGTGGACAGCGGTGTCTGTTCGGACGGCTTCAGGACCACGCTGTTGCCGGCCGCGAGGATGGGCGCAACCTTCCAGGCGGCCATCAGCAGCGGGTAGTTCCAGGGGGTGATGACACCCACCACTCCCACCGGTTCGCGCAGAATGACCGAGGTGTGCCCGGTGGCGTAATCGCCGCCGGCCAGCGAGGTCAGTGTCCGGCAGGCGCCTGCCATGAAGCGGAACGTGTCAATGGTGCTGGATACGTCGTCCTCGACCACGGCGCGCGGCTTGCCGGTGTTGGCCGACTCCAGCAGCTCAAGGCTCTCGCGGTTGGCTTCGATGATGTTGGCAATCCGGTTCAGCACCTCGGATCGTTCCTTCGGGGTTGTGGCGCCCCACGCCTTCTGGGCGGCCAGGGCGGCTTCAACGGCCGCATCCACATCCTCCGCGGTGCCGGCAGACACCTGGGCAATGACCTCTTCGGTGGCCGGATCCACGACGTCGATGCTGTCACGGGAGAAACTGGCGACAAACGTTCCGCCGATGAATTGCCCCGCCGGCGGGATTTCGGCCGAGGCGTTCTGCCCGGTTGCCGGGCGCTGGACGGTGAACGGCTCGATGTCAGTGAGAGTCATGATGGCGTGCCTTTGCTTTCTGGATGTTGTTTGGCATGAGGGGTTTGCGGTGTCGGCCGCGGCTGCCGCGGCTGACAGGGTTTCAGATAAGGTCGGTGGCCAGAACCGGCGACGGCGCGGCGGCCGGTGAGGCTGCCCTGCCGGCAATGCGGGCGGCAACGTAGTAGAGCGGCGCGACAACCACGAGGCCGACGATCCAGGACAGGTCCACGCCGCCCATGGCCCGGGCCACGGGGCCCATGAAGAGCGCTGTTGAGGAGAACGGTAGCTGGACCAGCGTGCCAACGATGTAGCAGCAGATGGCCACCCAGTTGAACCGTCCGTAGACGCCGCCGTCGCGGCGGAAGAAGTCTTCAACCCGGTAGTCGCCGTGGCGCAGCAGGTAGTAGTCCACCAGGTTGATGGCCGTCCACGGCACCAGGACGTAGAGCAGGAAGGAGAGGAAGTTGGTGTAGAAGAGCATGAAGTTGTCGCGTGCAAAGAGTGCGATCGACACGGCCACGAGGAACAGGATGACGGCGGCGACACTGCGTGTCTTGGCCCGCGGCAGCCAGGTCGGCCTGAACGTCTGCCCAATGGTCAGGGTGCACAGCACCCCGCAGTAGAGGTTCATCGCGTTGGAGGCGGCCACGCCGAGGCAGAAGATGGCGATGATCAGCAGGGTCCATGGGGCCAGCTGGGCGCCGAGGGAGCCCACAATGTCCACACTTGCCGGGTTTTTGGTCACCACTGCTGCGAGGGATCCGACGACGGCGCCGAGCACCATGGGGAAGAGCGTTCCGAGCACGCAGCCGGAGTAGGAGGCCCAGAACGCCGGGCGTGAGCCGGTGCCCTGCGGCATGTAGCGGGAATAGTCGGAGACGTAGGGTGCGTAGGCCAGCTGCCAGAGGGCGGCGACGGAAATCGTGGCCATGAACCCGACCCATTGGAAGTGTCCCTCGGCGAGGAAGCCCGCGGGAAGTCCGTGGACGAAGAGGATCCAGACGAACGCCAGCAGCAGGGCCAGACCGGCCACTATGCTCAGGAAGCGTGCGTAGGCGTGGATGAGGCGGTAGCCGAAGATGGTAGCGATGACGCTGACCACGCCGATCAGGATGATGCCGCCGTTGACGCCGATGCCGGGGGTGACTGTGGCCAATGCCTGGCCGCCGAAGACCAGGTTCGCGGCGAAGAACCCGACGTACATGATGACGACGATCACGACGATCAGCAGTGCCCCGAAGGAGCCGAACTGGCCCCGGGTCTGCACCATTTGGGCTACACCCAGCTGCGGGCCCTGGGCGGAATGCAGGGCCATGAAGACACCGCCCACCAGGTTGCCGATAATGAGGCCGATGACGGCGGTGGTGAAGTTCAGTCCGAACACCGTGGTGGCAAGACCTCCGGTCACGATCGTCATGATCATAATGTTGGAACCGAACCAGATGGTGAAAAGGTCGCGTGCTTTTCCGTGGCGCTCATCCAGCGGGATGGGCTGGATGGTCTTGTCCTCAAGGCGAGGAACCTCTGTCGTTGCAGAGGGTGTGGATTTCATACTCATGACGTGCTCCAAGAGTTTATGGAAAACCTCGTTGTCTCCCTGGTTGCCCGGAGTGAGCTAGGAAGCTGACTGTTTAATCATTCGTGATGGGCGTCACTTTTGAAATCCGGTGATTGAACAGATATGTCGACCGGCTTCATACATATGTCTAATACGCTGGCGCGCGGGCCGGCACCTCACGGACAGCGGATTAAATCGCATTGCACTCCCGCCATAGCATGGCGGGAGTGCAATGATACTGCTGGAAGCTGAGGTTTTCTAGAAAGCGGCGGCCTCCAAGTCGCGCTCGGCAAGGATGCTGGCACCGTTGCTGCGGTTGACCATCAGCCCCAGCAGGTCAAAGACCACGGTGGCAGCGGCGACGGACGTGATGTCGGCATGGTCGTAGGCGGGGGCAACCTCCACGACGTCGGCGCCGACAATGTTGATGCCGTTTAGACCGCGCAGCAGGGCCAGCAGTTCACGGGAATGCAGGCCTCCCATCTCGGGCGTTCCGGTGCCAGGCGCAAAGGCCGGGTCGAGGACGTCAATGTCAATGGAAACATAGACGGGTGTGTTGCCCAGCCTGTCCTTGACCTGCTGGATGGCGGCGGGGACGCCGATGACGTCGAGGTCGGAGCAGCGAATGATCTGGAAGCCGAATTCATGGTCCCGAAGGAAATCGGCGCGGTCGTAGACGGGGCCGCGGATGCCCACATGCATCGAGCTGTCCTCAACGAGCAGCCCTTCCTCAAACGCGCGGCGGAAGATGGTGCCGTGCGTGATGGGCTGGTCGAAGTAGGTGTCCCAGGTGTCAAGGTGCGCGTCGAAGTGCAGCAGGGCCACGGGGCCGTGGACCTTCGTGAGCGCCCGCAGCATGGGAAGTGCAATGGTGTGGTCGCCACCGATCGCAATAACCCGCTTGTCCTCGGCCATCAGCGGCCGGGCCTGCTCCTCAATTTCCGCCACCGCCCGGGCGATGTCATACGGGGTGCAGGCGAGGTCGCCGGCATCCACGACCTGCATCTCCTTGACGGGCTCGACATCGAGCTCGACGTGGTAGCCGGGGCGCAGCAGCCGGGATGCCTCGCGCACCGCGGCCGGACCGAACCGGGCACCCGGACGGTAGGAGGTGCCGCCGTCGAACGGTACGCCGACAATGGCGATGTCATAGTCGGGAACCTGATCGATCTGGGGAAGTTTGGCAAAGGTCGCCAACCCCGCAAATCGCGGGACCTTGGTGGCTTCGACCGGACCTACTGGCTTATGGATGGTCATTGCGGACCCTCTTTCGTGGCTGCTCATGATTGCGGTGGAACTCGCTAATTCAATGATTCGTGACGGGGATCACCTTGTACACTGATCAATTAACAATGAAACGCTCCCCCATCTATACATTTGTCTAAGCGTCCGGGCGTAAATACCGCCGCACCAACGAAGGAGCCATCCTCATGGCGATTACTGTTGCCGAACTGCTGGCCGAGCCGCAGCTCGGCCTGAGCCTGATTGCCGGCTCCGAGGGCCTGGGAAATCGCATCACGTGGGCGCACACCTCGGATCTGCCGAGGCTCTGGGAATGGGTCACCGGTGGCGAGATCATGATGACCAATGGCCTGTCGATCCCGGCCGATGCGCCGGGGCAGGTTGAACTGGCCCACGCACTGGTGGATGCCGGAGCCAGCGGGCTGGCCATCGGTGAAAAAATGCACGCCCCACCCCTCCAGCCCGAGTTCCTGGAAGCTTGCAATGCGCTGTCGCTTCCGCTGATCAATGTGCCCTACCCCTTGCCGTTCATTGCCATTGCCCGCACCGTGGCCGAATCGTCCCTGTTGGAAGAGTCCCGCAGGCTTCGGCAGACGGCACGGATTTACGACCTTCTGCGGCTTACCGACACGACCGGCAATCACTGGCAAAGCCTGGTCCAGGGCGTAGCGGCGGAGGTGGCCTCACAGCTGTTCGTCGTGGACCGGCGGTGCCTGCATCCCTGGCATCCGGACGGCGAAGCGCTGCCCGGGAACCTTCGGGCCGAGGTGGAGCCGCTGATCAGAAACTCCACGGCAAGCACCAAGACATTCCGTTGGCACTTGGTGGGTGACCATCACATCCTGCTGGTCGATATTCCTACGCACGCCAACGCGCTGCTGGTCGTCATGCCTGAATCCGAACCGCACCCGGACGCCGTGGTGCTTCTTCATGCGGCCACGGTCCTTGGCCTGGAACTGTCCCGCACGGTACTGGCGTTGGAGGGCCAACGGCGATTGGGGGCGGAGTTCCTGCTGCAGGCGCTTGAGGGCCGGTACAGCCTGGCCGAAATGGAAAACCACTTCTCCGGTTTTGGCATCCCGACCCAAAAGTTCCAGGTGCTGTCCATGTCCAGCGAGGACGACGACCATCTGGCGGACATCCACCTGGAACTGTGGCGCCACGGTTATCCGGCCGTCTGCGTGCGGCGGCTTCACAAGCTGCATGCGGTTGTCTCCGCGGATTGCCCGATGGACATGCTCCGCCATTCGGTGCCGGCCGACGTCAGGGTAGGGGTGAGCACCACCGCCACCCCCAACGACCTGCAGCAGGCCTTGCAGGAATCATTGTGGGCGCTGGGTACCGCCGGGAAGGGCGCCGAACAGTTGGTCGCCTATGCCGACGGACCATCGTGGTTGGGGCTGACCAGCTACGAACAGGGCGCCGCCATAGTGCAACGGCTGCTGGGGCCGATAGTTGACTATGAACGCGACAGGCAGCCTGACCTCATGATCACGCTGAAAACGTACCTTGAGCGGCAACGCTCGTGGTCCAAGACGGCGGAGGCGTTGTTCACCCACCGGCAGACGATCATCTACCGGATCAAGAAGATCGGCGAGCTGACGGGGCTGAACATGGCGGAAACCTCGGCGCTCGCGCAGCTGTGGTTCGCCCTCCAGATCAACGAAGCCATGGATGTCCAGGGCGGCACCGGCCGTCCACCGCTGCCCGAGTAGATCCGCTCGATTCCGGGCCGGCGTTTTCGCCGGACCCCGGAATCTGCGGTCTCGAGTATTAGGCGGTTTTAGCCGTTGGGCCGGCTGGGGATGTATTGCACGGCCCACTTATTACCGTCGGGGTCTGCGAAGTAGACGAAGCTGCCCCAGTCCTGGACGTCGACGTCGCTGACGTCCACGCCGTTGCCCTTGAGTTGCGCGTGCGCAGCCTGGATGTCGCTGACCACCATTTGGATGCTGGGTGCGCTCCCGGGAGGGGCCTCCGTGAGGCCCTCGCCGAAACAGATGGAACAGGCTGAGCCAGGCGGTGTTAGCTGCACAAAGCGGATGCCTTCGCTGGGACGCTCGTCAAAGTCGGCGTGGAAGCCCACCTTGTTCACATAGAAATCCTTGGCGCGGTCCACATCGGACACGGGGACAAATACCAGCTCAAGTTTCCAGTCCATGCGCCACAGACTAGCCGAGGGCGCGGGATTCCAACAGGGTTTTTGCGGGTCGGGCCCGTAACCCTCCCTATTTCTTGCGTGCCACCAGGTACGCCTGCGGCGTCCATTCATCCTGGTCGGGTTCCCGGATGAGCGTCGCTTCGACCCCAAACCCGGCGCCGACTAACAACTTCCCAACAGTCCCCGGATCCAACAGATAGGCGTCCAAGCTGACGTCATGCCCATAGGCGCCGTCAATGTGCCGCTCCGAATCGCCGGCTTGGAAAGCCAGGAGCAGGAGGCCGCCCGTCGCCAAGGCGCTCGCGAAGCCGGCCAGAACCGCTGCGCGGCGTTCGGGCGGCGTGTGAATAAGGGAGTACCAGGCGACTATCCCGCCAAGGGACCCGGCGTCCGCCTCCAGTGCCTCCAGGGAACCGACGGCGAAGCCAATCGACGGGTAGGCGTTTTGCGCCACGGCAATCATGGCAGGCGAGAGGTCCATCCCCCGGACCTCCAGCCCTGCCGCTGCCAAATGCGCCGTGATCCGGCCGGGTCCGCAGCCGGCGTCCAACACCGAATGGTTGCCTGAGCCCCGGATCTGTTCGGCAAAGGCCGAAAGGACTGCACGGTCGTAGACCTTCTTCGCCAAGTGATCGCGCAACAGTTCGTGATAGCTGGCGGCAACGGTGTCGTAGGCCAGTCTTGTCATGGTCACGTCAAGCGGTTCATCCATACAAAAGATCGTAGCCGGGGCCCCGGCAGTGGGCGGTGAGGCAACCGCCGTCGTACTTTGCAGGACAGCCGGAAATCGGAGCAGGATTCAAGAAGCACCGGACGCCTTCCACACCTATAGTTGAGCTCGATACGACAAATCGGGCCGGACGAAGGCCCACAATTCAAGGAGTTGTCATGACCGGAACACCCACCGAAGGCATCAAGATTGTGCTGCACCCCGTCAGCGATTTGGCAGCGGCGAAGACCGTTTACTCCGCCCTGCTCGGCATGGAGCCGCAGGCGGATTCCCCCTACTATGTCGGCTTCGACGCGGCCGGCCAGCACATCGGCCTGGTGCCCAACGGCGGCCCGCAGGCCATGAAGTCGCCGATTGCCTACTGGGCCGTGGCGGACATCGACGCCAAGCTGGCGGAGCTGACGGCCGCCGGCGCCACCGTCACGGAACCGGCGCACAATGTGGGCGGCACCCGCTGGGTGGCTAGCGTCACCGATCTTGACGGCAATGTCCTGGGCGTGGTCGAGGACCGGTGAGCACCGGCGTCGCCCGCCCCCAGCGATAAGGTTGAAAGCAATCAGCAGCAAAAGAGAAGCGAGAGCGCATGAGCACGGACACGAGCACGGACCAGCAGCAGCCGGCGCCGAGGATTGCCGACAGCCACGATTTGATCCGCGTGCAGGGCGCTCGCGTGAACAACCTCAAGGACATCAGCGTTGAGATCCCCAAGCGCCGCCTGACGGTGTTCACCGGCGTCTCCGGTTCGGGCAAAAGCTCGCTCGTGTTTGGCACCATTGCGGCCGAGTCGCAGCGGATGATCAACGAAACCTACAGCACCTTCGTGCAGGGTTTCATGCCGACGCTGGCACGGCCCGACGTCGATGTCCTGGAAGGGCTGACGACGGCGATCCTGGTCGACCAGGAGCGCATGGGCGCCAACCCGCGCTCCACGGTGGGCACCGTGACGGACGCGAACGCCATGCTGCGGATCGTCTTCAGCCGGCTCGGCACCCCGCACATCGGCTCGCCGCAGGCCTACTCCTTCAACGTGCCTTCCGTCAGCGGGGCGGGCGCCGTCACCATCGAAAAGGGCGGCCAGACGGTCAAGGAGAAGCGCACGTTCAGCGTCACGGGCGGCATGTGCCCGCGCTGTGAGGGCCGCGGCTCGGTGTCGGACTTTGACCTGACCGCCCTGTTCGACGCCGACAAGTCGCTGGCCGGGGGCGGGCTCACCATCCCCGGCTACAGCATGGACGGCTGGTACGGACGCATCTTCTCCGGCTCCGGCTTCTTTGACATGGACAAGACGATTGGCAAGTTCACCAAGAAGGAACTCAACGACCTCCTGTACAAGGAGCCGACCAAGATCAAGGTCGAGGGCATCAACCTCACCTATGAGGGCCTGATCCCGAAGATCCAAAAGTCCATGCTGTCCAAGGACCGCGACGCCATGCAGCCGCACATCCGTGC
>Ga0075017_100003232_pt1 | contig 10237 bp, 8 predicted proteins | sample AleBraG_ABR_2012_FD_71475 | JGI IMG/M metagenome (GOLD analysis project Ga0075017, IMG submission 71475) | Freshwater sediment microbial communities in response to fracking from Pennsylvania, USA - Alex Branch Run_MetaG_ABR_2012 | ecosystem: Environmental > Aquatic > Freshwater > Creek >... | reverse complement strand
GCGTCGTTTGAATATCAGTACCGGCCGGAGCAGGTGGTGTACGTGCCGAACACCAACACTCGGATCATCGGTCCCTTCCGCACCAACTCGGCAGTGGCGGGACTGGAGTGGGTCTACTAAGCATCTAACCGAATCAGGGGAAGCTTTAGCTTCCCCTGGTAACCTTCACGAGGAGATCAATGAAAACAGCGGTTGGGATCATCGGAATTCTTGTTCTATCCGGCAGCGCCTTTGCCGGTTCCATCAGCGGCAAAGTTTCGGGCGTCAACGGCGAGTCGGTTGTGTACGTTGATGCCATTGCCGGCAAAACCTTTCCCGTTCCGGCGGAGCATCCTGTCGTCGGACAGAAGGGCCTCATGTTTCAGCCGCACGTCGTCGCCGTGCAGGTCGGCTCAACCGTGGACTTTCTGAACAGCGACAAAGTTGCACATAACGTCTTCTGGCCCAACATCATGAGTGGTGGCAAAAAGGGGCCGGGGCACAATCTGGGCACGTGGCCGCAAGGCGAAACGCGTTCCTACAAGTTCGATCAGCCCGGTGTCGTTGCCCTGCTGTGCAATGTGCATCCTGAAATGGCGGGCTACGTTGTGGTGGTTCCCACGCCCTACCATGCCGTGACCGACAAACTGGGAAACTACAAAATCGACAATGTTCCCGACGGCCAGTACACCTTGACGGCTTGGCACGAAGGCGCGAAGGCGGCGTCCAAGCCTGTGACCGCTGCCAACGATACGAAGGCGGATTTCACCCTCAGCAAGTAGTTTGAGATTTCGGAACAGGAAGAACCGGAAGGGGCGCCGCTCCTTCCGGCTTTAGCGTGGCAGCTTGAATTCGATTTGGATGCTGGTCTGCACGGACACGGGCTGGTTGTTCAGCATAAACGGCTCGTAGCGCCATTGCCGGACGGCCGCCATCGCCGCTACCCCTAACACGGGTGGCCCTTTTACCACCTTCAGATTCTCGATCCCACCCTCCTTGTTGACCGTCGCCTCGAGCACGACGACGCCCTCCAGGTTCATGCTTCTGGCCATGGAAGGATACGCAGGATTGACGCGCTTGCGCAGTTTGCCCCCAGTGACCCCTTGCGAGATGGGCAAGCGCAGGTCCGGTACATTCGCCGTGTTCGGATTCAGGATGCCCGACAGGGTGGAAGTGGCAGCGACCTCCTTGCCCGTCAGGTCGGGGGCGGGCAACACGGGGTCGGCCGACGAGTCAGCCAATGAGCCGGATTGTGACAGCCGTCCGCCTTCCACCAGTCGTGGAGCGCGAGCCGGTTCGGGTGAGTTCGCCTCATCCGTGCGCTTTGCTGCCGATTCCACGCCCAGTGCGCGATTCGCACCAGTTTGCGCGGCGCTGGGCTTGCCCCCCTGCATCGACAATGGCGCCCCTTGCGTCGCAGGCTGTATGGTTTGCACAGCAGCATCCGTGCGAGGCGATGCGCTGGCGCCCGCCGTATCGCGCGCGCTGAACATTCCGAAGCGCCAGCCTCCAGCCACAGCCGCAACCACCGTCAGCAGAAGGGCAGGGACCCCAATGGGCAGCCACCTGCGCAAACTCTTGTGCGGTCGTGGTTTCGGCGCAGCGCTGGCAATGGCCTGCCGCACCGCCTGCAGATGCGCCTGCTGCACTTCCTCTTCTCGTACCGGCGCGCTCGTCACCCCCGGCGTACCCGCTCGCCGGGCCGATGCCGCCAATCCCGCCAGCTCTTGCATGATGTCGAGATGTTCGGTCGTGAACGCGTTGGGCTGGTCGGAGAATACCTCGAGAAGTCCTACGCTCGCGAGGCCTTCCAGAATGGGTACCGCCGCCACGGAGCGCAGTCCAAGTTCACGGCAAACCTCGCGATTCACCCGTTCGTCGCTCTCCGTGTCCCGGCAACGCACGGGCTTGCGCGAGCGCCAGCATTCCCCTGAGATTCCAGAATTGGCATCGAGGACCGCCCCCAGCGGCGGGGCCAGAGCGCCGCTGCGTGCTTCGCAACGAATTGCCCCATTACTCAGACACGCCAGGGCCGCTGCGCTTGCGCCGGTCAGTCCGCGCGCCGACTCCGTCAGGCGCAGGAACAGAACAGAGGGATCCTGGCTTCCGGGTTCCTGTGGTGAATTCTTGCTCTCATTCGCGAACGTTTGCGGGTCTTCGGGCTTTGCGGATGGCGGGGCAAACGGATGCGAACGGCTCAGGGACAGGCCATCAGTGGAACGCATTGGCCATGGCTGAGGGAGTTGAGCCATCGGGGGATCCTCGCGCGAGTCGAAATCGGGAGGGCGCATTCCCAGAGAACCGCTTGGCAGAAGTTTGCGCTTTTCTTCGTCCCCTGTCAATGCAGGAATCAGCCTAGGGACGCGGGTTTTCCATCTCTCCGTGATACAAGAACACCATGGCATCCCGGCGCAATGACGCGCCTCGTGACTTCCACCTTGCCGCCTCTGCTCCCTGTCGGGCCGATTTGGCCGGTGGCACGCTGGACCTTTGGCCCCTGTATCTTTTTCACCCCGGCGCTCGCACCCTCAACTTCGCGCTGCACATTCTCACCCGCTGCACCATCCAGCCGCTTGCGGGAAAGCGCATTCGTCTGCGCTCGCTCGATACAAACCGGGAGGACAACTTTCCCAGCCTCGCCGCCTTGCTGGCCACGCGCCGCTACCGGCATCCCCTGGCCGCCTATCTCGTGCGCTTTTTCCAGCCCGACCAGGGGTTCATTCTCGAGACCCACTCTGAAGCCCCGGCCGGCGCCGGCATCTCCGGTTCGTCGGCCCTGATGATCGCAACCACGGCGGCCCTGGCTCACTTCTGCGGACGAAAATTCAGTCCTGAGGAAATCCGCCTGCTGGCCCAGAATGTGGAAGCGCAGATCATCCGTGTCCCCACCGGTTGCCAGGACTACTATCCCGCGCTCTACGGCGGCGCCAGCGTCATTTTTCTGGATCCCGCCGGCATCCGCCGCGAGGCCATCGCCGTCGCTCCGGAAGACATCGAAGCGCGCTTCGTGCTCGCCTATACGGGTGCGCCGCGCCAGTCCGGCATCAACAACTGGGAAGTCTTCAAAGCCCACGTCAACGGCGACCATCATGTTTTCAGGAATTTTGAAGAGATCGCTCGCATTGCACGTGAAATGCACCCCGCTCTGCAGGCAGGCCAATGGGGCGAGGTCGCGCGTCTGTTGCGTGAGGAGTGGAAACTGCGCCGTACCAACGTTCCGGGCATTACGACCTCCTTCATCGACGAATTGATCGGCATCGCGCGCAAGCATGGCGGGGTGGCAGCCAAGGTGTGCGGCGCTGGCGGCGGTGGCTGCGTCCTGTTTATGGTGCAGGAAGGAAGCCGCTCCCGGGTGGAACAGGCCCTCGCTCTCGCCAATGCGCAAATCCTGCCTCTTGAGGTCGCGCGCACCGGGCTGCGACTCGAACCACATAGCCGCTAACACCGCGAGCCCGCTACGAATCGCGTTATAATTACGCTAGCCGTAGCTTTGGGGTGTCGTCTGCGTATTCTTGCCAGCCTCGGTATTCTGTTCGTCCTCTTCAGCTGCAGTGTGGCGGACGACACACCGCATGATTCCCGCCTGAGCAAGCAAGAGCGCTTCGACATTATTCGTCACTTCAGCACCGAAATCGTCTACCTCCGCACCGCGTTTCCCATGGGAGATAAAGGCCTGAAACTGCATAAGGGCGAGATTTCGCCCAGCGGCCAGGAACTCCAGATGGCGCTCGCCAGCTTCGGTCCGGCGTGCAAGCCCGGCGAACGCGCGCTCATCACCCGGGTCGCCTTCAAGGACAAGAGCATTCGCTTTGACGTGAACGGCGGCCCGCGGAAAAAGAAAAAATGGTATGAGCACATCACGCTCGGCGGCGCCGGTGGCGATGCGCCCCTCAACCCTACCGATCAGGATGCCAACCCGCGAGGCTCCTTCGTCGAGCTTCTTTTCGACGGCCCCGTTCCCGACTTAACGATCGACCAACTCAAGATCATGTTGCGTCCCGTCTTCGATTTCGACGCGAAGTCCGCGGTGGAAGCCTATCTCGAGACCGTTCCACCCAAGGTCAAGGCGGCCATCCAGAAGCACGAAGTGCTCGTCGGCATGAACCGCGACATGGTGGTTTACGCAAAAGGCAAGCCCCCGCGCAAAATTCGCGAGCGCGACGGCGAAGTGGAATACGAAGAGTGGATTTACGGCGAGCCCCCGCAGGATGTTTCCTTCATTCGCCTAGTGGGCGACGAGGTCAGCCGCGTCGAGGTGATCAACGTCAAGGGCCAGAAAACGATTCGCACCGAGAGGGAAGTGGACCTTGCTCCCGCCGCTACCGACCTAGCCAAGAAGCCTGGTGAGGCTCCCCTGCCTGTCGGCAAGCCGACGCTCCGCCGGCCCGGAGAAGAGCCTCCGGCCGGCGATCCCTCCCGCGGCAACGGCCGCAATCCGATGCCGCCGGTGTCCACCCCACCCGATCCCAACGACCCGCAGCAAGCGCCCAACATTCTGCCCAGCGCGCACATGCCCTTCACTCCCACGACACCTCCGGCTGGCTGAGTCTGCCCCTAACTCGTTACACTTAAAGAGTGAAGATCGCCCTCGGCCAGATCAATCCCACGGTCAACGATTTCGCCGGAAACGCTGCCAAGATTGTGGATTTCTCCAAGCGCGCCCAAAGTGCTGGCGCGCAGCTGATTCTTTTTCCGGAACTTTCAGTTTGTGGCTACCCGCCCCGCGATCTGGTCGAACGCTCCTCGTTTGTTGCCCGCAACCGTGAGACGCTCGATCAAATCGCCGCCCAGACGCGCGGCATCAGTGTCATCTGCGGCGTGGTCACACCCGCCCTCGCCAGTTCCGGCAAATCCGTCATGAACTCGGCGGCTCTGTTGCAGGACGGCCGCATCGCTTTCCTGCAATCCAAAATGCTGCTTCCCACCTACGATGTCTTCGATGAGGCGCGCAATTTCGCGCCCGCCTGCAAGCAGGGTCTCTTTCCCCTCGGCCCGCATTCGCTCGCGCTAACCATTTGTGAAGACGCTTGGAACGACAAGCACTTTTGGAAGAATCGTCTCTACACATCAGACCCGGTGGAGACACTGCTCGCCGGCGGCGGCAATCTGTTGCTCAACATTTCCGCGTCGCCATTCTGGATGGAAAAGCGCGAATTGCGTCGCGACATGCTGGCGACCATCGCGCGCAACTACCGCGTTCCCGTCGCCATGGTGAACCAGGTGGGCGGGAACGATAGCCTCGTATTCGATGGCTCCAGTCTGGCGATCGCCCCCGATGGCGCTACCATCGCCCAGGGACGCTCCTTCGAGGAAGATCTGGTCTGTTTCGATACGGATTCTCTCACCGGCGACATGCACGAGCAGATCGCGGGCGACGAAGCCAGCGTCTTTGCCGCACTCGCGCTGGGTACGCGCGATTACGTGCGCAAATGTGGATTCGAACGCGTCATCGTAGGTCTGAGCGGCGGCATTGACTCGGCCCTGACCGCCGCCATCGCCGCCCAAGCCTTGGGCCCGGAGAACGTCATTGGCGTCGGCATGCCCGGTCCCTACTCATCCCAGGGCAGTATCGACGACGCGCGCGAACTGGCCGAGAACATCGGCATCCGCTTCGAACTGCTGTCCATTCAGGACATCTACGATGCCTGCCTCCACACCCTCGAACCCGTCTTCGCCGGCCAGAAACCCGATGTCACCGAAGAAAACATTCAATCCCGCGCTCGCGGCATGCTGTTAATGGCGCTCTCTAACAAATTCCACGCCATCGTCCTCAGCACAGGCAACAAGAGCGAAATCGGAGTGGGCTATTGCACCCTCTACGGCGACATGGTGGGCGGCTTGGCGGTCATTTCAGATGTGCCAAAGACGATGGTTTATCGTCTGAGCCGCTTCGTAAACAGCCGTCAGCCTGTTATCCCACAGGCGACCATGGAGAAGGCTCCATCCGCTGAACTGCGCCCCGATCAGAAAGACACCGACTCGCTGCCGCCCTACGACGTGCTCGACGTGATTCTGGAAGAGTACGTAGAAGAATCTCGCAGCGCCGAACAGATTGCCCAGGCGCACAACTTTGACGAGCGACTCGTGCGCCGCGTGCTTCGCATGATTGACCTTGCCGAGTACAAGCGCCAGCAGGCGGCGCCAGGACTGAAAGTCTCATGGAAGGCCTTCGGCATGGGCCGCCGTTTCCCCATTGCCGCCAGACCCGGTGCGTGAAACAAGACCACCGAACCGGTTAAGATAGAACAACTCTGCAGCCGATTCGACCGGGCCTCCTGTGCCCGGCAAAACAGTCAGAAAGGTTCCGGATGAATCGTATCGTCGCTTCGCTCTTCCTTGCCTCTTGCCTCGGCCTGTCTTCGTGGGCCCAATCTGCTCCTGCCCCGGCCGCGCACGGTGAAAAGGCGCCCTCGCCCGCCTTGCCCTCGCAGGGAACGATCAGCGGTTTCCTGCACTACACCTTCGGCTACGATCCGGATATAACGTGGAAAATTTCCAGCGTCAAGCCCGCCATGGGCATGGCAGAGGTCACGGTCATTCTCGCCAAGGGAGGCCAGCAGCAGATCAGCAAGTTCCTCGTTACCCCTGACGGGGAGCACGTCGTCGCCGGTGATGTAATTCCTTTCGGCGCCAAGCCCTTCGAGTCCGCGCGCCGACTTCTTGCCGAACGCGCCCACGGCCCCAGTCGTGGCCCCGCTTCCGCCCCCGTTACCGTCGTCGAGTTCAGCGACTTCCAGTGTCCGCACTGCAAGAACGCCCAACCCAAGATCGAGAAGATTCTAGCCGACCATCCTGAGGTGCATTTCGTCTTCCAGAATTTTCCTCTCGAAAGCCATGATTGGGCCCGCAAAGCCGCGCACTACGCCGAATGCGTTGGCCACGTGAATCACGATGCCTTCTTCAAATTTGTCCACGAGACCTTCGAGCAGCAGGCGAATATCACGGCTTCCACTGCGGACGAAAAGCTGACCGCGATCGCCGACGGCTCTGGTGTCAAAGGCGCCGAGATTGCCGCTTGTGCCGCGCTTCCGCAGACTGATACGGCCGTCGAGAACTCCTACAAACTCGGTCAGGCCGCCGACGTCAGCAGCACGCCCACCGTCTTCATTAACGGAAGGAAGATTCAGAATCTGGTCGAAGTGCCCGACGAAATCATCGGCCAGTTTATTCAGTTCTTTGCCAAGGATGGAAAGGCGGGAGGGAAGTAGATCGCCTGAGAGCGTAATCGCCGCGTCAGGCCGCCCGGTCCTGGAAGAGGTCGGTTCCGAGTAGACCTAAGCGGAATTCAGGCGTGCCATGAGGCGCTGCCACATGCGTGAAAGCGTGCCGACTTGGGGAACGTGAACCGGGCTTCCGCAGTTCTCGCAGGCTACTTCCTTTGTGCGCCCCTGGTGCTGGCTCTTGTCCATTTCAAACCACTGGTCGCATCGGTTGCAATACAGCGTCATTGCCTCGTTGTTGGTTCGTCCGTAGTACATCTCCTCGCTCTCCCCCAGATGGTTTGCTTTCAAGCTCGGTGCGTCTTAGTGCCCTGGCAAAATTGTGCACGGAATCTTGCCCGGCGTATGTAAACAATTTGTAAGTCTCCCAGAGCGTTCGTCGAGTCTCGGATTGCGCTGGGAGTTGAGAGGTCTGAGAGGTCGTTCCCACCTTCAAGACGAGTCGACCGTCTAACTGGTCTTTAGGCTGACAACTGGGAGCCAGGGCATGGCGCGCCTCGCAGTGTTTCTTGGGGAGGAAGAGATAGTAGTGGCGAGGACACGCTTCGCCAAAAATACTTAGGGCATTCCCGCCGACTACTTCGCCGGCGCCATCCAGATCTCGGGTGCGCGGTCCCGGTTGGGCAGGCTCATGATGTGCGGGGTTATCACGATGAGGAGTTCGTCGTCGGTTTCCTGGCGGTTGTTGTTCGCCGTGATGTTGTGCAGCACAGGGATCTGGCCGATGAGAGGGAGGCCGCCCGTGCTCCGAATATCCGAACGATCCACGGCTCCTGCCACCACAGCCTGTTCGCCGTCTTTCACGGTAATCTGGCCCTTGTACTCGCGATTGGCGATTACGGGTACGCCATTCAGGCTGTTACCTGAGAGCGTGCGGATGCTCAACTCCAGGTCCATGGTCACATCAGTGGCGTGCACGAACGGTTTCGCCTTCATCTTGAGGCCGATATCCTCGTAGCTGAATGACGGGAATGCCGGCTGGTAAGTCTGATTGCCCAATACCTGCGAAATTGCCGAAGAATTGAACGCCGGTGCGTAACTGGCGTTGAGTATGGGAATGCGCGACCCCACCATAAAGGTGGCGTCACTGCCGTGGCTGGCATGCAGGGTCAGGTGCTCGAGCGTCTGTACCTGCGACTCGTCGAGCTTGAAGGTGGCGTTTAGATTGCCCAAAGTGAGGCCAAAGAATGTGAGGCCACCGCCGAACGTGGCCAGCGGCTGAGAGAAGAGCGAAGACCCCTGCTGCTGATTCTGCAGCTGTGCCAGGAGGGCCGCAATCGACTGCTGCGTAGCCGCGTTGATGCCGCCGCTGGCAATCAGCTGGTTGATCAGGTCCTGAATATTCTGCCCGCCCAGGGCCTTCAGCGCATTCGCCGGAATGTTGAACATCGAAAATGAGGTGGGAGCGTTGATTCCCATTTGCCGCACGAAACTGTGCCCGACCTGAATCACATTGACATCGAGCAACACCTGCGGCTTGGCTGGATCATTTGCCTCCATGAAACGCGTGGCCGCCTGCAGGACCGGCACCGGCGCCCGCAGCGTGATCGTCCCATTCGACGGCTGCTGGCTGATCATCTTCACTTCGAACACGGTTCGCAGCAGGTTTGTCAGGTCGGTAAAATCTTGCGCCGAACTGGCTCCCGGCACATAGAACGTACGCAGCGCCATCTTCTCAAACGCTTTACGGTTCTCGGCGCTGTCGTTGGCCAGGAGCAACTGCTTTTCTGCCAGCGGCGTGTAGAACGACTTGGTTACCGAGCAGGCCAGCTGCATCGCCGTGGTGAAGTCGGCTTCTTCCAGATCGAAGCGCACTCGTCGCGAAGTGACTGAGTCATCTACCACCGTGCTCAGCCCGAATGCCTGTGCCACCTGCTGCAGCAACTGGCGGCTGTCACCCCGGAAATGGAAATTCTGCGTTCCTGCCTTGGGCTCGATTTCGACAGGTTCCGCCGCCGCAATCAGCCGTGGCGAAAGTCGCGCCCGTCCCGACTCTCCCAGCGAGTCGCGCAAGCGTTGCTGCACAAATTCGTTTTGTGGATCGAGATGGGCCGCCGCCGAGAACTCCGCCACTGCCTCCACCGGCCGCTTGGCCGTCATGAACTGGTTGCCGCGCTGCAGATGTTGAGAAACGGCCTGCTGCCGTGCCATCTCTCGTGCCGTCAGAATGCGCCCGTCCTGCGGCGCGAGTTGAGCAGCCAGGTCCAACTGGCGAACGGCATCATCCAGCTGCTGCCGCTTCTGCAATTCGGTCGCTAGCTTGACCGCCTGCTCGGCTCGACGAGCATCCTGTTTGGAGCGCGCGCAGGTCTCGCCATACAGGTGGCAGGAGGGAGGCGCGCTCGTCGGCCCGGGCGGCACCGCGGCCGCCGCTGTTTGCACCGGTGTCACCCCGGGCGCCTGGGCAGACCCCACCGCCGCGCTCAAAGCCACCAGCAAACTGGCCCAAAACAGACGCATATCCTTCTGATTGTACCCCGCTTTTCCCCCTTCCCAAGAGGTTACGACTGGCACGTTTGGGGGATGTCGACCCCATGTTGGGGGCGGAGCCTGCCCTGAGTGAGCGAAGCGACCGAACGGGTCTTTGACCCGCCCAAGCCGAGCCCTGCTCAGCTGGCAAGAGCCTGTGCACACGAGAACGCTCGCCCCTGTCGTTTCTTGCCTGAATTCCTGGAAGTTTGGAGGAGCGTGAACTACCTACTTCGGAAAGGGCATCTCGGCAACTGGCTGAAATGAACGACGTACCTGCCTCAGCCCTTCTCCCCCACCGTAATCCGCTCAATCCCCCGAGCCCGCCCCGAGGTCTCATCGCAATCAATTATGACCCCGCACAACTTCACATCTCCGGTCGCCGGCTCAAACCGAACCGGCATGTTGCTCAGGAACCTCCCCACCACCAGTTCCTTTTGCACGCCAATCACGCCATCGTAGGGTCCGGTCATGCCAACGTCAGTCTGATACGCCGTTCCCTTGGGCAGCACGCGCTCATCCGCCGTCGGCACGTGGGTATGCGTCCCCACCACAGCGGTTACGCGCCC
>Ga0075017_100003231_pt1 | contig 10237 bp, 8 predicted proteins | sample AleBraG_ABR_2012_FD_71475 | JGI IMG/M metagenome (GOLD analysis project Ga0075017, IMG submission 71475) | Freshwater sediment microbial communities in response to fracking from Pennsylvania, USA - Alex Branch Run_MetaG_ABR_2012 | ecosystem: Environmental > Aquatic > Freshwater > Creek >... | reverse complement strand
CGCGCCTACAAGGCGTGAGGCGAGCCGCCCGCACGTCGGCGTCGGGCACCTCCTCGGCGCTCAAGGCCCGTCACGTCGTTGCAGCTGTCGCGTTCATGCTGGTCGCTGCGGCCGTCGGCCTCTCGATCGGCTCCGTGCATGTGCCGATCACGGCAATCCTCTCGGACGTGGCATGGCGGCTCGGCGTGGGCGGGCATCCCATGGGGCCAGTCGACTCGGTGATCGTCTGGACCTACCGGGCGCCGCGCGTCGTGCTCGGCCTCATGGTCGGCGGCACACTCGCGGTCGCAGGTGGCTCCTACCAAGGGGTGTTCCGCAACCCGCTGGCCGACCCGTACCTGCTGGGCATCGCCGCCGGCGCTGGCCTCGGGGCGACGATCGCGATCGTGGTGATCGGCGGAGGTGCCGACGCACCTGGCGTCACGCCAGTCTTCGCGTTCGCGGGCGGCATCCTCGCCGTGGCGATCACCTGGCTGGTCGCGGGCCGCGGTGGCACGGGCCCGACCACGCTGATCCTTGCCGGCGTGGCGGTCGCGAGCATGCTCGCAGCCGTCCAGACCCTCTTCCAGCAGTCCTCGTCGCTCGCGGTGGCACACGTCTACTACTGGCTCCTCGGCTCGCTGCGCGCGGCGTCGTGGGGCGGGATCGTCGGCGTGCTCCCCTACATGGTGCTCTCGGTCACCGTGTGCTTGCTGTGCGCAAGGCTGCTCGACGTCCTGTCGGTCGGCGAGCTCGAGAGTGCGTCGCTCGGGCTCCCGGTCGTCGCGGTGCGCACGATCGTGATCGCCGCGGCGTCCCTTGGTGCGGCCGCTGCGGTCTCGGCGGCAGGGCTGATCGGCTTTGTGGGCATCGTGGTGCCGCATGCCGTGCGCTTGCTCGTCGGCGTCAGCTACCGCAGGATCCTCGTCCTGTCGCTGTTCGGAGGAGCCGGCTTCCTCGTCCTCGCAGACGTGCTCGCGCGCACGATCCTGACCGCGACCGAGCTGCCGATCGGTGTCGTCACGGCGATCCTCGGCGTCCCGTTCTTCGTGCTCGTCTTGCACGTCCGCAGGCTCCGGCTTCGATGAGCGGTGCGCTCGAGGTCACCGGGCTGACGGTTCGCGTCGGCGCCCGCGCGCTCCTTGACCACGTCGACCTTGCAGTCGCCGCGGGGGAGTGGGTCACCGTCATCGGGCCGAACGGCGCGGGCAAGACGACGCTCGTGCACTCGGTCGCAGGGCTTCGTCGCTACGACGAGGGTGCGGTCACCCTCTCAGGAAGGGACCTCTCGGGGATGAAGGACCGAGAGCGGGCCGGGCTGGTCGCGTTCGTTCCCCAGACGCCTGTCGTCCCAGAGGGCATGGCCGTGTTCGACTACGTGCTGCTGGGCCGCGTCTCGCACCGCTCGCTGCTGCGTGCCGAGTCGCCGATCGACCGGTCGGTCGTCGGAGAGGTGCTTGCACGCCTTGAGCTCGTCGACATGGCAGACCGCGGGGTGCACACGCTGTCGGGCGGTGAGCGCCAGCGCGCGGTGATCGCCCGGGCGCTCGTCCAAGAGGCGCCACTGCTGGTGCTCGACGAGCCGACGACCGGGCTCGACCTGCGCCACCAGCTCGAGGTCCTCGAGGTCGTGGCCCAAGAGCGCAGGTCACGGCGGATCGCGGTCGTCTCGACGCTCCACGACCTCACGCTCGCTGGGCGGTTCGCGGACCGCATCTGCCTGCTCGACGCCGGGAAGTTGGTCGCCAGCGGGACCGTCAGCGAGATTCTCACTGCCGAGATGGTCAAGGCCCACTACGGCGTCGATGTCACTGTCGTCGACGTCGACGGGACGCCGGTCATCGTCCCAGGGCCCCGCACCGCTCGCTGAGCCCAGCCATGGTGGCCCGGATCTGGCTCCACCTGGGTCTAAGTTGAGTGGACACAGCTGGCGGCGCGGCCGCGCGGCCCAACTCAGGCGGTGACAGCGTGGTCACAAGCCCTCAGTTCCCCGAGGGACTCGACAGCTCAACGCACAACGCGTGGACCCAGGTCGTCTCGCACCTCGATGAAGCCGCCCAGTTGCTCCACCTCGACGAGGGCCTCACCAAGATGATCATCACCCCGGAGCGGATCCTCCAGGTGGCGATCCCTGTGCGCCTCGATGATGGCCGGATCGAGATGTTCACGGGGTGGCGCATCCAGCACGACACGAGCCGCGGCCCTGGCAAGGGCGGACTGCGCTTCCATTCGACGGTTGACGTCAACGAGATCGCTGCGCTGTCTGCCGACATGTCGATCAAGTGCGCGGTCGTGAACATCCCGTTCGGCGGCGCAAAGGGCGGGGTCAAGGTCGACCCCTCCAAGCTGTCGCGCGGCGAGCTCGAGCGGCTCACTCGGCGCTACACGTTCGACATCGCAGCCATTCTCGGCCCGGATCGCGACATCCCCGCGCCAGACGTCAACACTGATCCCCAGGTCATGTCGTGGGTCATGGACACGATCTCGATGATCCGCGGCAAGCCGACCCCAGGCGTGGTGACCGGCAAGCCCGTTGCGATCGGAGGGACGTTCGGCCATGCGGGCGCGACCTCGGTGGGCGTGTCGATCTGCGCCGCCGCGATCTTCAAGAGGCTCGGGATCCAGATCCGCGATGCGAGGGCGGTGGTTCAGGGCTACGGCAAGGTCGGCGCGCCGCTGGTCCAGCTGCTCGACGGCCTGGGGATGCGCGTCGTCGCGGTCGCCGATGTGGGCGGGGCGATCTACGACGAGGCCGGGCTGGACCCGGACCTGCTCCACGAGCACTTCCAGGCCACCGGCTCGGTCATCGGCTTCGACAGCGCCGCGGCGATCGACCCGGCCACGCTGTTCTCGATCGAGTCCGAGCTCGCCGTGCCTGCGGCGATGGGCGGATCCATCGACGACGACGTGGCGAGCTCGATGGCCGCTCGGGTGATGGTCGAGGCGGCAAACGGCCCGACGACGAGGGGGGGCGAGGCGATCCTCGAGAAGCGCGGCGTGATCACGGTGCCCGATGTCCTCGCCAACGCTGGCGGCGTCGTCGCCTCGTACTTCGAGTGGGCACAGGACCTCCAGGGCATCCTGTGGGAGCGCGACCTGTTCACGAGGCGGCTCGAGACCACCATGCACGACGCCTTCAATCATGTCTTCGACCGGTCCGAGACGCTCAAGGTGCCGATGCGCCAAGCAGCGGTGGCCGTCGGGGTCGAGCGGATCGCCGAGGCGATCGAGCTGCGCGGCCTGTTCCCCTGAGCGACGCCGACCCCGCAGCACGACCCTCGATGGACCCACGAGGACCCCATTTCGCGCGCCGCTGCCCGCGCCTCGGTGCGACGCGAGCCGCCGGGCTGGCCGTGGCCGGGCTCGTCCTCGCACTGCTCGTCCCTTCGGCGAGCAGCGCTGCTGCGGCCCCCACGTCCGGGCTGGCGTCCGTGCCCGTGGGAGTGCGTGTCGCACCAGGGGTCGGGACGATCACGGTGCGCTGGGACCCCCCGGCGAGCCACGGGTCCTCGCCGATCACCGGCTACGTCGTCACGTCGTCGCCCGCCGGCAGGACGTGCTCGTCGGCGACGCTCTCGTGCACGGTCACGGGCATCGTGGACACGACACCGTGGCGGTTCGCCGTTGCTGCCACCAATGGGTCCGGTACGGGTGCGCGCAGCCCACTCACGACACCTCTGCACTCCGTCGTGGTCGTGGTCGTTGCCGGGCAGTCCAACGCCACTGGCGAGGAGTCCTTTGCCGTCGACCCTGTGACGCACCGATCAGTGTTCGATGGCACCTCTGGCGCCGACACGCGCAGCTACATCTCCTTCGCCGGGCCGTACTGGCACCCCGCGGGGATCCCTCCGGCGCCGCTGGACTTCCCCCAGGTCCCCGCCGCCGACCACGCGAGGGCGATCTTCGGACCAGAGGTCGGCCTCGCCCGCGGCCTGTGGGCACACGGGGACCGTGACCTGGTGGTCGACAAGGTGGTGAGCGACGGATCGAGCCTGGCGATCGACTGGAGGCCGAACGGCCAGCTGTTCGACTCGCTCGTCTCGAAGACAGGCTCGCTGCTCGAGTGGGCGGTGTCGCGAGGCTGGAGTCCCACCATCGGGGGGATCTTCTGGCTCCAGGGCGAGACCGACGCCCTGCACGCGACCGAGGCGGCGTCGTATCGCCGCAACCTCACCGCGTTCATCGTCGCGCTCCGCGCCGCGCTGCCCTGCGCCCCGCACACGCCGTTCGTGCTCGGCGAGACGACGATCGCGCCATGGGTCCGGCTCACCGAGCACCACCATGGGTGCCTGCCCTCGGCCTGCGCAGCCCTGCTCGCCCAGGATGCCGAGGTCCGCGCAGCACAGGTCGACGTCGCAGCGACCGTCAGCGACGTGTTCCGCACGGACACCGCCAAGCTGCCGAGGGCCCCGCTGCAGCTCCACCTGTCCGCGGCGGGAGAGCTGGACCTCGGTGCAGCGTTCGCCTCGATCGCCGCGACGCGCCTGACCTGAGCCGGCTATGCCGCGCGGAACTGCCGAGGCGAGCTCCGCGCCGAGGTGCCCACCGCACTCTGGGCGACGACCGTGACCGTGTACACACGACCGGGCGCGAGGCCCACGAGCGTGCAGGCGGGCGCCGCGGACGCGCACGACCTCGTCGGCACAATCGGTGAGGTCGCGAGGACGACGTAGCGGGCCACCGGGTCGCCCGCACTCCCCGTGGAGCGGTGCCAGCGGACGACGGCGTGGTCGTGGGCCACTGCGAAGGTGACCGCGGTCGGCGCCGTCGGCGGCGTGCCGGGCACCGCGCCAGCGCTCGGCCCGCTCGGGACGGACGAGCCGTGGGCACTGGTCGCCGTGACAACGACGGAGTAGCGCGTGCCGTTCGTGAGCCCCGTGATGGTGCAGCCCGCCGACGAGGCGACGCAGTGCTTCGTCCCGGGCTCCGCCGTCGCTGTGAACGACGTGATCGGTGAGCCTCCGTCGTCACCGGGGTGCCATGTCACTGCCAGCGCGCCATTGCGCGGGAGCGCGACGACGCCGGTCGGCGGCGCCGGATCGACGATCGGGCGGACGGGGACGACCCTCGTGGCCATGGCCTCGCCGTTCGTCACGAGGCCTCGCGCTGAGATGGCGAAGACGCTGCCCACTGCGACGCAGAGGTTCGACCCGGGGCACGCGACACTGTGGAGCTCGGCTGTCCGTGGGTGCGCGATGCCAGCGGGGATCGTCGTGAGCCGCGCAAGGGGTTGCCAGTGCCCAGCGACGTCGACGGCCACGTCGGGCACCGTCTGGCCACTTGCCAGCGTGATGTCGCCGACCGCCGTGCAGTCGGGGCCAATGGCGCACGCCACGTCGGCGAGCACGCCGCCTGTCGCGGCCGGGACCATCGCCGGGATGCCGACCGGCACGATCGGCCCCCATGTGCCTGCAGACTCCGTCTCGATCACCGGCGCGATGCGCGACGAGGCGTTCGTGAAGTAGCCCACCGCGACGCATGAGCCGATCGAGACGCACGAGACCGAGTCCAGCTCGGCACTCTCGACCGCGGGGAGATGGGCTGGCAGCTTCGCGCGCACCGCGACCCCCCATGTGCCCGCGGTCTCGGTCACGTGCATGGGCACGATCGATCCAGCTCTGTCGAGGTACGACCCGACTGCGACGCAGTTCGATGCGTTCTCGCACGAGACACCTGCGAGCTCGATGTTGCCGAGCGCGTGCTGCACCGTGCCGGCGTCAGGGGGCAAGGAGAGCTGCGTCGCCGCGCCCCAGACGCCGCCGACCTCGATGACCACCATGATCGCGGGACTGCTCTTTTTGTCTGAGAACGAGCCGACCGCGACACAGCTGCCCACAGCCGAGCAGGCGATCGATGTGAGCTGGCTCAGCTGGTTGCCGCCGGCAGCGGCCGGGAGCTTCACCGTGGTTGCTGTCGCCCACTTCGACGAGCTCTCGGTCGCGACGATCGGCAGCACCTCGGGCGTCGTGTCCTCGTAGCTGCCGACTGCGACGCAGGTCGTTGGCCCTGGGCATGCCACCGCATCGAGCCCCGACGAGCCGAAGGACGCGACGTGGTTCGCCGGCAACGAGACCGGGACGGCACGTGCCCATCCGGACGACGATCCGGACGCCGCCATCGGCACGCCGTTCGATGAGGTGTTCTCGTACCCGCCCACCGAGGTGCACACCGAGCCAGACCAGCAGGCCACGCCTGCGAGCGTCGTGACCGGGGCACTCGCGGCGTCCACGGGGGCATGGACCTCGACGACTGGGCCGAGCACGGGGGTGGCGCCCGCAACACCTGCGGTCGCGATGACCACGAGCCCTCCAGCAACACCGAACGCGAGCGGTCGCATCACGTGGCGCGCGCGTCGCGCGTTTCGCCTGGGTCGCACCTCGCGCACGGTACACGGTGCACCAGAGCGCCGATCGGCGTGGGCGGGCCTGCTCAGTCGGCGCTTACCGCCGCTGCGGCCATCGGCATCGAGGCGACCCTGGTCAGTGCAGAGACCGTGCGGCCGATGCGATGGCGGGCCCGCTCGGCCTCGTCGTCGAGTCCCTCGAGCTCGTCGAGCCGCCACGCGTCGAGTGTGGGGAGCACGACCTGGTTGAGGTACTGCGAGGCGTCGAAGATGCCCGCCTCGGCGATGGTGCGCTCGTGCGCGGCGAAGCCGGGGATGCCCTGCCCTGGCATCCGGAACCCCCGCAGCTGGCGGTAGATGGCGACCACCATCAGGTTCGGGTCTCGCTCGATCGCGGCTGCGGCGAGATCCCGATAGAAGGCGTGGTGGAGCCCCTCGTCGCCAGCGATCTGGGACATGATCTTCTTGCCCCGGAGGGTCCTGTCGAGGGCCTGGCTCGTGTTGCGGTGGGCGACCTGAGTGGCGAGCTCCTGGAACGACACGTACGCGAGGGTGTCCGCGACCGTCTCGGCCTGCGGGACGATCCCGGTCGTCATCTGGACCATCCTGTCGTCCTCGAGCCTCCACGGGTCGAGCGCGCGCGTCGCGAGGACCCAGTCGCGCATGGCCGCTGAGTGCCGCCACTCCTCGGCGGTCCAGCGCCCTGACCACTCGCGGAGGGGATGGCCCTGTGGCACGGTCTGGAGCAGCGCATGGGTGTAGTAGGGAAGGTTGTCCTCGGTCAGCAGGTTGACGATCAGGGCGCTGCGGACCCCCTCGGAGAGGGGATACACGCCTTCGTCCCACTCATCGCGCGAGAAGTCCGTCGCGCGGTCCCACGGGACGTCCTCGAACGGGTACCACTGCTTGGTCACGGAGAGGTGGCGCTCCAAGAGGGCTGCGGCCGGCTCGGCGAGCTCCTCGATGAGGGCACGGTCACGAACCAGGTCTTGCGTCAGATCACCCACGCTGCATTCCTCGCCTTCTTCGGCGTCGAAGGTCGCCAACCTGCTCGACGGCAACGATCCGCCGGCGGCGGAGCCTTGCCAACAGGCTCCCACACCGTTGGCCAACCCAACGCGCCAACACCCACAACTCTGGAGGCCCAGGGGCGCCCGTCCACGAGATCGCCCGGATCGGGGCGCCCATCTGCGGAGACGCTGGCGCGTGGACGAAGCCGAGGTGCGCCCGTCCACGAAGCCCCCTTCGCACGGGCGTGGCACGTATCCTTCTCACCGCGCGCCGGGCGCGCACCCCTCCTGCTTCCACGTGCCCTGCCAAGGCGTCCTGGCGATCTGCACCTGCATCTGCGATGGGGCGTGTCATTGGCAACTGAGGCGCTCTACCCGAGGGACCGGCTCAGCATGTCCGAGCCCTCCCGAGCGGTCCGACGGCGACGCGCTGCCACGGCACCTGTACGTCTCGTCGATCCCACTGGCCCGGTTCTTGGGTTCTATGGCATGCTCGGTTTGAAGCGGGTCGTGTGCCTGTACCGTGCGCACGTCGTGCAGTGACGGTCGATCGAATTGGAGGAACAGATGGGTATGGGTCCAGTGGAGTACATCGTGGTCGGGTTCCCGGGCAACAAGTTCGACGGCAAGATCGCACCCGCGCTCGCGAAGCTCGTCGACGACAACTTGGTTCGGATCCTCGACCTGGTGTTCATCGGGAAGGATGCCGACGGCACGATCGTGTCGTTCGAGTTCGACGAGATCGACGGTGAGGAGTCGTTCACCGTCATCGACGGTGAGGTCGGAGGCCTCATCGGCCAAGACGACATCGCCCACGTTGCAGCGTCACTCGAGCCGGGCAACTCGGCCGCCCTGCTCATCTGGGAGGACGTGTGGGCAACGGAGTTCCTCGAGGCGCTGGGCGGTGCCGATGCCATGCTGCTCGAGGGTGGCCGGATCCCTCACGCACTCGTCCAAGAGGCCCTCGCGGGCCTGCCCGCAGCCAGCTAAGTCGCAGTTTCACCCACAAACGCACAGGAGAGAGCATGCCCTTTAGGAGACGACCAATCGCACGCATGGCAGTGGGAACCGCAGTCGTTGCAGGCACCGCCCACGTGGCCAGCAAGCACGCCGCGGCCAACCAGCAAGCCGCCGACCAGGCGGCGTACGCACAGCAGTCCGCGGCACAGCCTGCGGCCGAGGCCGAAGACCCCTACGAGGCTCTCAAGAAGCTGGGCGACCTGCACGAACAGGGGATCCTCACCGACGAGGAGTTCGCAGCGCAGAAGGCCAAGATCCTCGGCTGATCACACCCACTGCGCACTCGGGCCGAGCGATCGGCCAGCATGTCTTCACGCAGATGTGACGCATCCCCGGTCAAGGCGACATGGCCGCCTTGACCGGGGATGCGTGCGTCACTCTGCGGCTACGTGGCTCCCCACAGGATCAGGGCTGTCGGCGACCTCGGGGTTCCCGCCATAGGCAGCGAGCCCGTAGATAACGCCGATCCCGATCCCGATGTACACGAGCGCCCAGATGGCGTAGATCGGCAGCCACCAGCAGGCCGTGATTGCGAGGATCGCGCCTGCGAAGATCCCGACCCAGCGCGCCCACTCGGCGCCGCTCGCAAGTGCGAGGGCGGTGAGGATGAGCACGATGCCCACGCACAGGTAGATCCACCCATACGTCTTGAGCGATGTGCCCCAGAGCGACCCGGACAACTGCAGGCCGGTCGCGACATTGGAGTTGTGGATCATCCAGATGCCGTCGAAGACCCGCATGATCCCCGCCGTGAGCAGGACAATCATCGAAAAGAGGATCCAACCTCTTCCTTGCTTCTCCATCGTTACCCCCGATTCGTCGTTGGACTCTCGGCATCGCATGGCGATAGTGCGATCCGCCAAGACGACCGTAATTCCCATGGATTCTCAAGGCGGGGATGCTCGCTTGGGTACACGACCGAGCCCGTTTGGCCTTCATCGTCAGTTCCACTGACGGACTCTGGACCCACCGCAACGCGGTGCCGTGGGGGTCGTGGAACACGCGCGGTAGACCGAGTCCTTGAACCTGCTGTCTCGCGCCACGCCACCGCCGGGGCGCACGAGTGCTCGAGCGATCGCGCCCGAGCCTTTCGATGCGATGTCGGGTACCTTCGACCGATGGCGCCCGAGGCGAACCCGAAGCTCCCCGAGGATCCCTTCCTCCGTGCCATGGCGATCTCGCTTGAGAGCTCGGACCAGTGGGGTGTCGTCTATGACGCGCAGTGGCGCATCGCGTACGCCACGACGAGCCAGGTGGAGTACCTCACCCCCTACGGGTTCCGACTCGAAGAGGCGGTCGGGCAGCACGTGCTCTGCTGGTCAGGGACTGGCTTCTGGCCGCAGAATCACCAGTACTGCCTAGACGTGGGCGGGTTCGCGCTCGCCGACACCCCTGGCGGCAGGGTCGAACTGCGAGCACTCGCCAACGAAGAGATCCGGCACCTCGTTGACCAGATGGTCCCGAACCACGCCCCCGCGATGTCGACGAAGGTCTTCGGACTGCAAGTCAACGACGCGAGCGTCACGGCAGACCTGACCTATCTCCGGCTGCGAGACGAGCAAGGACGCTTTCGTGGGGCCGTCTTTGTCCAAAAGCCCGCAGGCAGCGCGCTGACCCACGCCCGTATGACGTCGCTGCTCAGCCCGCAGGCAGTCGCCCAGGTGCAGTCCACCTTTCATGCGGCTCGGCGCCCTGCTGCGATCCTCTGCGCGGATCTCGATGGCTCCACGCCGCTGTCGCGCCGACTCTCGACCGCGAACTACTTCCGCCTCATGCGGCACTTGGTGTTCGCTTCTGACCGCTGCGTCGTCCGTGCGGGCGGGCTGGTCGGGCGACACGCTGGTGACGGGGTGACAGCCTTCTTCCTCGCCGAGACACTTGGCTC
>Ga0075017_100003229_pt1 | contig 10244 bp, 12 predicted proteins | sample AleBraG_ABR_2012_FD_71475 | JGI IMG/M metagenome (GOLD analysis project Ga0075017, IMG submission 71475) | Freshwater sediment microbial communities in response to fracking from Pennsylvania, USA - Alex Branch Run_MetaG_ABR_2012 | ecosystem: Environmental > Aquatic > Freshwater > Creek >... | reverse complement strand
GCACAATTCCTCCTCCGCGATTCCCCGGTGTGGCTCGGAACGTGCGCGGCAGGGCCGCCCCCGGCTCCCGCTCGCGGCGACTGTATTGCTGATCGACCCGGTCCCGCACCCCCTTGCCGAAAGATCGCTGCCCGGGGCTTCGGTCCGGAGACGCTAACCGCCGGCGGCGGATGAGCTCGATTGTGAGGGAGCCGCGCCGCTCGTACCGCCGGACTTGGTGACGTAAGCAAGCCCGGTCGGAGGGTAAGTGCCGTTCGGGCCGAACCGGAAGATCCCCAACTGCCCGGAGCCGAGGTTGCCACCGGCGGTCAGCGGCAGCGGGCCCGACGCCCCGACGTATGTGATCGAGTTTCCGGTCCGCAGAAGCTTCAGGCAGTCCTGATAGGACTGGCAGCGCGCCCTGCCGTGCGTGATCGCGGGAAGCTGGGCCGCGATGGCCTTGCCGCGCGTGCTCTGGGCGGCCTGCGCGGCAAGTGACAGCAAGACGACCGAGTCATAAGCCTGAGCGGCGTAGCCGACGTCGGTGAGACCGGAAGCTTGCGCTGCCAACCTGGCCAGGAAGCTGGCGCTCGCCGGCCCCCCGGGACGGACTCCCTCAGCTCCGGCCATCGTCCCGGGCGCGAGCTCGGCCGCCAGCACATTCGACAGCGCGAGGTCCGACAGGTAGAGCGGAAGGACGGCCGGGCCGACGCCTTCCTTCACCATCTCGCGGATGATCTTCACCGTTTCGGCGAATCCGATCAGCACCACTGCTTGCGCACCCGATGCGGACACTTGGGCCACCGTGCTCACGAAGCTCTGGGCCCGGCCGTCGTACTGGATTTGGACCGCGTGTCCATGCCAGCTCTCGATGTCCGCCTTCAGCTCGTCGGCCAGTCCGGTGCCGTACAAGTCATGGACGACGACGATGGCCACTGACGTATGCCCCGCCTGCCGGATGCGGTCGCTGAGGACTGTCGCCTCCGCGGTGTCGGCCGGCACCGTCCTGAAGTACAGGCCGTCGTCGGGGTAGCTCGACAGCGCCGTGCTCGCGTCACCGGGCGAGATCTCGACCACTCCGGCACCGACGATCTTGTCGATCACGGTAAGAGTGACCGACGAGCCGGTAGCGCCGACGATCGCCTGCACCTTCGCCGCGAGCTCGTTGTCGACGCTCTGCGACGCGATGCTGCTGTAAACGTCGCCGGAATCGCCGTCGACGATGGAGATCGGCTGGCCCAGCACCCCGCCCGCGGCGTTGACGTCGTGCGCCGCCATCGCGATTCCGGCCGCCTCGGCCGGACCGACTTGCGCCATCGCGCCGGTATGCGGGACCAACGTTCCGATCCGGAGCGGCTCGGCCACCGTGGGCCCGTTGCCGGACCCACCCGACCCGCAACCGGAGACGACCAGAGACGCACCGAGCACCGCGGCAGCCCACGCGATGGACCGCCGATTCCTCACCCGGCCGTCCCGGCGAGGCCGGACAGGACGGCCTCGGCGACCGCGCGCATGCTGCTGCGCTGGTCCATCGACGTCTTCTGGATCCACCGGAAGGCCTGCGCCTCGGTCATGCCGTGCTGCTCCTGGAGGACGCCCTTGGCGCGGTCGACGAGCTTTCGGGTCTCCAGGCGATCGGTGAGATCGGCCACTTCACGTTCGAGGGCCGACAACTGCTCGTGCCTGGCGAGTGCGATCTCTATGGCGGGCACGAGATCGGCCTGCTGGAACGGCTTGACCAAGTAGGCCATGGCGCCGGCGTCACGAGCACGTTCGACCAGTTCGCGTTGCGAAAACGCGGTCAGCATCAGAACCGCGGCGAGCCGCTCGGCCGTGATCCGCTCCGCTGCCGAGATGCCGTCCAACACCGGCATCTTGACGTCAAGGACAACGAGATCAGGTCGCAGGTCGCGGGCCAGCTTCACGGCGCTCTCACCGTCGCCGGCTTCGGCCACGACGTCGTAGCCGCACTCGGCAAGCATCTCCGTCAGGTCCATCCGGATGAGCGCCTCATCCTCAGCGACGATGACGCGACGGGTGCCCATGACAGAGCAGGATATCGAGAAGGGCCTAGAGTTCTTCCGGGCCGATCGGGTCACCCGACCTGACCGACTCGGCCGACCCGCTCGACGGGTCCGGCCCCCGTGGCGGAACTGGTCAGACGCGCCGGACTCAAAATCCGGTGACCTCACGGTCATGTGGGTTCGAATCCCACCGGGGGTACATCGCACCCGTCCGTCGGTGAGTGAGCCGATGTCGGAGTTCGCCGATGTCGGTGTTCGCAGATGTCGTAGTTGGCCGGTGGCGGTCAGTCGCCGACGGTGCCGTCGGCAGCTGCCGCGGACCGCAGCGGCACAACTTGTGCCAGCAGCCCGTTGACGAAGGACGGCGACTCGTCCGTGGACAGCTGCTTCGCCAGCTCGACCGCTTCGTCGAGCACCACCGCGGCGGGAACGTCCGGGAAGTAGAGCAACTCCGTCACGGCTGTCCGTAAGAGCGCGCGATCGACGGCTGGCATCCGATCCAACTGCCAGCCGACGGCGTAAGTGCCGATCACTTCGTCTACGTGAGCTTGGTGGGTGACCAACGCATCGACGAGGGCACTCGCGTGTTCGGGCACCACCGGATCCGCGCTGCGTTCGCGTTCGGCGAGCACATCGGCCGGGCTGACGGCACGCTGATCGGCCTCGAACACGATGTCGAGCGCACGCTTGCGTGCCTTTGTTCGCGCGGACACGAGCCGTCCTTCCGAAAGCCGACGCGAGTCAGCCGGTGATCCGGCCGAGGTACGAGCCGTCTCGTGTGTCGACCTTCACCCTCTCGCCGGTCGTTATGAAGAGCGGCACCTGGATCTCGTACCCGGTGTCAACTGTCGCCGGCTTCGTCCCGCCGGTGGACCGGTCCCCCTGCAGCCCGGGTTCGGTGTACGTCACCGTCATCTCGACTGAAGCGGGCAGTTCGACATACAGCGGGACACCGTCGTGAAGGGCCACCACGGCGTCCTGGTTCTCGATCATGAAGTGAGCCATGTCTCCGACGGTTTCGGCCTGAACGTGCGTCTGCTCGTAGGTCTCCGAGTCCATGAAGACGTAGTCGGTGCCGTCCTGGTACAGGTACTGCATGCCGCGCTTGTCGACGTTCGCGGTGTCCACCCGCACCCCGGCGTTGAACGTGCGGTCCACGACCTTGCCGGTGAGCACGTGCTTGAGCTTGGTGCGGACGAAGGCGGGGCCTTTGCCCGGCTTCACGTGCTGGAACTCGACGACCGACCACAACTGGCCGTCGATGTTGAGCACGATTCCGTTCTTGAGGTCGTTCGTGGTGGCCACCGGGACAACGCTCCTGGGTGAGTTCGGGGACAGCCAGGCTACCTGGGTACGGGCTCAGGCCCTGCCGGTCGCTGAGTCACTGCCAGTCGCGGGCCGCGCAGCCGCAATGGCCCGCAGGGCGAGCTCGTACGAGACGAGACCGAAGCCCGTCACGGTTCCGGTGGCGACGCCGGCGACGACTGACAGGTGCCGAAATTCCTCGCGGGCCGCCGGGTTCGACAAGTGCACCTCGACGAGCGGAGCCGTGCGGAGCCCTATCGCGTCACGGAGCGCGTACGAGTAGTGGGTGAATGCCGCCGGGTTGAGCACGACCGGAGTCGACGCGTCAGCGGCTTCGTGGAGCCAGCCCACCAGCTCCGACTCGTCGTCGGTCTGCCGTACTTCGACGTCGAGACCGAGCTCGCGGCCCACCCGGACGCAGAACTCGACCAGCGTGGCGAAGTCCGTGTTGCCGTAGATCTCCGGTTCACGGCTGCCCAGCCGTCCGAGATTCGGGCCGTTGAGTACGAGGACGGTCGTCATACCGCAACCTTCGCGTACGCGGCCTCGAGCAGGCCGGGTTCGGGGCCGGCGAGAATCCCCGGCTCCGCGAGTCCGTCCAGGACGACGAAGCGGAGCAGGTCTCCCCGGCTCTTCTTGTCCAACCGCATGGTTCGCTCCAGGTCGCCCCACGAGCCGGGACGGTAGGACAGCGGGAGGCCGAGGGCGCCCAGCACGTCCCGGTGCCTGGTGACCAGACCGGTATCAAGACGGCCGGCCAGGCAGCTCAATTCGGCCGCGAAGACCATGCCGACTGAAATTGCCTCGCCGTGTCGCCAGGTGTACTGCGAAAGCCGCTCGATGGCGTGCCCCAGGGTGTGGCCGTAGTTCAGGATCTCGCGGGGGCCGGCCTCGCGCAGATCATGCGAAACGACGGCTGCCTTGACCCGGATCGCCCGTTCGACCAGTTCCCGGGTGTGCGGACCTGCTGCGCTCCTCGCTCCGGTCGGATCGTCCTCCACGAGCCGGAGGATCTCGGGATCGGAGATGAAGCCGACTTTTACGACTTCGGCCATTCCGCTCACGAATTCCGGGCCGGGAAGCGTACCGAGGGCACCAAGGTCGCACAGCACAGCGGCAGGCGGATGGAAGGCACCGACGAGATTCTTGCCCGCGTCGGTGTCGATCCCGGTCTTCCCGCCGACCGCTGCGTCCACCATCCCCAGCAAGGTCGTCGGCACATTGACCAGGCGGACCCCACGCAGCCAAGTAGCGGCGGCGAAGCCCGCCGCGTCGGTGATCGCCCCTCCGCCGACCGCGACAACCGCATCGGAACGAGTGAACCCGTGCTCGCCGAGCAACGACCACAGACCACTGACCACCCCGACCTGCTTGGCCGCTTCGCCGTCGGGAAGCGGCGCCAGAACGGTACGCAGTCCCGCACCGGTGAGGACGTCACGAACCGATGCCGCTCGTGCCGCCACCGAAGCAGAGTGGACGATGGCGACCCGCACGACGCCGTCCGGGACCAGCGATGGCAGTTCGGCGATCAGCTCGTCTCCGACGAGAACGTCGTATTCGCCCGACCCTGATCCCACCGCGATCCGCGTGTGAGCGACCGATCCCGCCGTCATTCAGGTACCTCGCGCAGCCGTGAAGCTACCTGCGCCGCGACTTCTTCGGGAGTCAGTCCGTCGGTGCTGACAGTGACCGTCGACACGGCTTCGTAGATCGGCCGCCGGTCTTCCATCAATCGCAGCCACTGCGCCCTCGGGTTGCCGAGCAGTAGCGGGCGATCACGGTTGAGACCGACTCTGGACGCGGCGTCCTTGATACCGACGTCGAGGAAGACGACCGGCATTCCGCGCATGCGCTCCCGTGTCGATGGGTCGAGAACGGCGCCGCCCCCGACGCTCAGGACGCCGTCGTGACTGCGCAGCGCGTCTTCGACCGCGACTGCTTCCATCGAGCGAAAGGCGGCTTCGCCGCGGTCCACGAAGATATCGGCCACGCTGATACCTGCCGCTTTCTCGACGTCGGCATCCGTGTCACGGAACTCGGCACCGAGCAAGTCTGCAAGCGCGCGCCCGACGACAGTCTTTCCGGCTCCCGGCGGACCGACCAGTACGACGACGGGTGCCATCAGCCGACCACGAGCGCATCGAGGTACCCACGGAGATTTCGTGCCGTCTCGGCAACCGAGTCGCCACCGAACTTTTCCAGCATCGCGTCCGCGAGGACGAGGGCCACCATCGCTTCCGCGACGATGCCCGCCGCCGGAACGGCGCAGACGTCCGAACGCTGGTTGATCGCCTGTGCGGCTTCACCGGTAGCCACGTCCACTGTTCGCAACGCGCGCGGAATCGTCGAGATCGGCTTCATGGCGGCTCGCACCCGGAGTACTTCACCTGTTGTCATGCCGCCCTCGGTGCCACCCGCGTGGCCACTCGTACGGCGCAAACCTTCCCCGGTGCTCTCGATCTCGTCCTGGGCCTCGGAGCCGCGGGCCCTTGCGATTTCAAAGCCGTCTCCGACTTCGACGCCTTTGATCGCCTGGATGCCCATCAGCGCGCCGGCCAGCCGGGAGTCGATCCGGCGATCCCAGTGGACATGGCTGCCGATTCCGGGCGGCAGCCCGTGCACGACGACCTCGACGACTCCGCCGAGGGTGTCGCCGTCCTTGCGGGCCGCATCTACCTCCGCCACCATCGCGGCCGATGCGATCGGGTCGAAGCACCGCACGACGTCCGCGTCGACGGCTGCGGTGTCACCCGGGCCGGGGACAATTCCGGTTCCGGCTCGGACGGTGCCGAGTTCGACGACATGGCTGAGCAGCCGGACGCCACCGACTTGTTCGAGAAAGCACCGGGCGAAGGTGCCCAGCGCGACCCGTGCTGCGGTTTCGCGCGCGCTGGCCCGTTCGAGCACCGGCCGCGCATCGGTGAAGCCGTACTTCTGCATGCCGGCCAGATCCGCGTGACCGGGGCGCGGCCGGGTCAGCGGTGCATTGCGGGCGAGCTCGGCGAGTTCGGCCTCGTCCACCGGGTCGGCGGACATCACCCGTTCCCATTTGGGCCACTCGGTGTTTCCGACCTGCACCGCGACCGGTGATCCGAGTGTCTGACCGTGCCGCACACCCGCAGTGATCGTGACGTCGTCCCGTTCGAAGCTCATCCGCGCACCACGGCCGTACCCGAGGCGTCGCCGGGCCAGCTCGTCGGCGATCGTCTCGGTCGTCACCTGGACGCCGGCCGGCAGGCCTTCGAGCACGGCGACGAGTGCGGGACCGTGCGACTCCCCCGCGGTCAGCCAGCGCAGCATAAGCCGATCTTCCCATGTGCCGGGCGACGGCAGACGACGACGGGCCGACCCGAAGGCCGGCCCGTCGTCTCAGGTTTGGATCAGCCTGTGAGGGTGTACGTCACTCCCTTGCAGGCGTTCAGCGTGACGTCGCCGTACCGGAGAATCGCGCAGTTCGCACCGCTCACGATCCCGATCACCTGGAAGTAGGTGTCGAACGTTCCGCCCAGCGGTGCTGTGAAGCTCTTGCCGTCCACCGCGCTCGTCACCGTGTTGCCGCTGTGACTGACGGCGAGGATGGCCAACGACTTCGGCGTACCGGTCGTCGGAACACTCGTGCCGGTTGACGGCGCGGAACTGCTACCGGCCGACGGAGCGGTGCTTGAAGAAGCCGACGGTGCCGTCGTGCTGGATGCCGCAGCTGGCGCCACCAGTGGCTTGAACGGGTCACGGGCTGACGGGGTCGCTGTGGCGACGGCCACTGCCGAGGCCGCGGGCGCCTTGGTCACCTTCGTGACCGCGGGCGCCTTCGGCTTGATTACGTGCGTCGGGATGGCCACGGGGCCGTTCGACGCCGAGTCGCTCGAGCCACCCGAGAAGAACAGGAAGTAGGCGCCACCGGCGAGGATCAGTGCGAGCACGATCCCGCCGATGATGAACAGTCGACTACGAGACTGCGCACCCGGTTCCTGCCCGCCCTCGAAATCGGGCTCGCGCTCGGCGACGGCCGTGCCGCCACCACCTGGGTTGAAGATCTGCTGACTCATCGCCGGATCTCCTAGTGGGTCGTGCCGGTCGGCGGGGCGGTGAAGTAGACCTGCAGGTTCAGACTGATCGCGAGCTCGCCGGTACCGATCGCCGTCGTGCTCTGGTTGGGCCCGAGCGAGAACCCGGTCACCAGGACGGATCGCTGCATCCCTTCGATGGCGGCGATGAACCGCTCCATCGAGTAGTAGCTACCGGTTCCGGCCACCGCGACCGTCGATTCCCACAGCACTGGGTTCGTCGTCTGGTTGGCGGGATACATGGTCGGCGAGTTTGGGCTGAGCGATGTCAGGGTCACGCCGGCGTTTGCCGCCGCGGCCGAGAACGTCGTAACCAACGCCGGCAACGCCGGCGTGGATACCGGAATGTGCTGCTGGATAGCCGCGAGCTGAGCCTGGGCCGCGGGGAGCGAAGCGCTCTCGGCCTTCAGCTGAGCCAGCTGCAACTGCAGCCTGGCGTTCGCGGCGAGCTGGCTCTGGGTCTGGTCGTTGATTGACGCCGCGCTGCTCTTCTGCGGCGAGATCAACAGGAACCAGCCGGCGACCAGCATGAGGATCACGACCACAGCGGTCCCTAGCGTCCACTGCCTGGTGCGGCTCATCAGGGGGCCACCTTCGCGTATCGGTTGGAATAGGCGTGAACCGTCAAGTTGGCGTCAGAGGTGAACTGCACGACCGGCGTCTGCGAGATCAGCGTCTTCGTCGCCGTGTTCAGGTAGACGCCCGAGTAGTTCAGGCTCTTCGAGAACGAGGCGAGCCACGCTGCGACGTCGTTGTACGTCATGCCGTTCCCGGTGAAGTTGACCTGACCGATGCCGGGCTGCGTCCATTCCGGCCCGACCGGGGCCACTGTGCCCTTGACGGCCGTCGGAAGCTTCTGCTGCACCGTGATCTGCGTCAGCCAGACATTGGTCGGAATCGTCAGCGTGATGTCGTTCAACATGAACGAGTAGCGGACTTCCGGACCCATAGCCACGGCCAGCTGGGCCTTGGCGAGATCGACCTGCGCGAGGACCTTGGGCACGTTCGAGTACGTGTTGATCTGCGCGTTGAGTGCGGTCTGCTGGGTCTGGGCCGCGGTGAGCTGCGCCTGCGCGGTGTCGACCTCGCCGCGGGCCTGCCAATACAGGAAACCGATAACGAGAGCGACGAGCAGGACTGCCAGGCCGAGGCCGGCGCGCACGTTGCGGAACCGGGCCTCCTCCTGGATCTCCTCCGGAAGCAGGTTGACGTGCGGGAGGGTCGTCGCGGTCTGCGGCCGGACGGCGAGCGTGGCGCTCATGAGGCGACTCCGAGTGCGAGACCGACCGGCACTGCAGCCAGCGGTTCGACAAACGCGATCTGCTCGGGCGAAAGGCCGGTCTTGCCGAGCGCGAAGGACTGCAGCGGACGCGCCGCCACAACCGGGATGCGGGTCGAGGTCTCGAGGCGCTCAGCCAGGCCGGTCAGACGGCTGCCGCCACCGGCGAGGATGAGTCGCGAGATCCGTACCGAACCGCTGGACGCGGTGTAGTAGTCGAGCGAGCTTCGTACTTCGTCAACGAACGAAGCGGCGGCGGCCTCGATGACCCGCGAGGCGGCTTCGGCCTCCATCTGCGTCGCCGTGTCGTGCAGGCCGATTTGCTGCTTCACGGCCTCGGCCTGCGGCACCGGCACGCCCATCCGTTCCGCGACGGCGTCGGTCAGGTCCTGGCCGCCCATCAGCAGGATGCGGATGAACCGGGGGACGCCGCCGGCGTGCACGACGATGTTCGTGACTCGGGCACCGATATCGACGAGCGCCTCGACCTCGCCGGACATGCCGAGGTGGTCTGGCTGCGCGAGTGACCGGAGCACCGCGAACGAGGTGAGGTCCACCATCGTCGGTGTCAGGCCGGCCTGCTGGACGGCGTGCACCGCGTTGAGCACCATCTCGCGGGAGGCTGCGACGAGAAGGCCGCGAAGCATCCGGCCGCCGGCGTCGTTCACCGTCTCTTCGAGCGTGTAGAAGTCGAGCACCGCGTGCTCGACGGGCATGGGGACCAAGTCGGCCACCTGGAAGCTCAACGACTTCTTGAGCTCGTCCTCGGGCAACCAGGGAAGGTCCACCTGGCGGACGATGACCTTCTGGTTCGCCACGCCGATGATGACCTTCTTGCTGGAGAACTTGGTGTGGGTCCACAACTGCTTGATGGCCTCGGCGACCGCGATGGTGTCGCCCACCTCGCCGTCCCTGACCGCACCCTCGGGAAGGGCCACCTGACCGAACTTCGCCAGGGTGACTTCACCCTTGCCGAAGACCAGTTCAGCGGCGCGTACCCCCGAGGTCCCGATGTCGAGACCAATGGCGGATCGTCCTGCCACGACGCCAACCCTTCCCGGATGCGGCCGAGGGGGCCGCGGTGGTCGCCCGTGAGGCGATGTTCAGCCGTTGGATCGGCGTCGTGAAGACCCGGCTTGAGTGTTTGGCCCGAAAGTGGGCTCAGCTCGCGAAATGGCGGACGTACCAGTCGGTCACGGGTTGGCCGATGAACAGGCCTAGGTAGGCGCCCAGAATCATGAACGGGCCGAACGGAATCTTCGTCTTGCGCCCCGCACGCCGCCGCGCGATCAGCACCACGCCGACGATCCCGCCGACCACGAATCCGAGGAAACTGCCTACCAGAACCGCTCCCCACCCGAGATAACCCAGGCACAGGCCCAGAACAGGTGCCAGCTTGCGGTCGCCCCGTCCCATCCCCCGGGCCAACACCAGCGCGGCGTAGAAGATGAAGAGCGCTGCCGCGGCCAGCAGCGCACGCAGGTAGGCCGACCATTCGTGGTAAGCCGCAGCGGGAAGCAGCAGAAGGCCCGCCACGACCGCGATCGAGGGCAGCGTGAGCACGTTGGGCAGCCGCATCGTCTCGAGGTCGAT
>Ga0075017_100003226_pt1 | contig 10246 bp, 10 predicted proteins | sample AleBraG_ABR_2012_FD_71475 | JGI IMG/M metagenome (GOLD analysis project Ga0075017, IMG submission 71475) | Freshwater sediment microbial communities in response to fracking from Pennsylvania, USA - Alex Branch Run_MetaG_ABR_2012 | ecosystem: Environmental > Aquatic > Freshwater > Creek >... | reverse complement strand
GTCCCGCAAACGGCGAAGGTAACGATCGCCGCCAGCACCACCACCGATCTTACCGGCGCCGGCGCCGGTAAGATCGGTGGTGGTGCTGGCGGCGATCGTTACCTTCGCCGTTTGCGGGACCCCATTGGAGTCGAGCGCCGTGAAGGTCAAGGTCTGGGAATCCGGCGTCGAGGCGTCATGGGTCAGGGTTGTGAAGGCCGCTGAGTATTGCTGCGTGCCGCTGGACACAAAGGAGGCCGCCGCCAAAGTGTGAGCCTCGGGCGTCACCGTCGCGCCGCTAAATGCGCCGCCGGTATTGGTGCCGAGGTTGCCCAGCAGGCCATTGGCGGTGTCATCGAGGGCCGTCACCTGGAAAGCTGCGTTGGAGGAAACGAACTGTAGTTGTTGATGTCCATCGGAGCCGGTGTGGATTTGGGCCACGATGTTGGCGGACTTCAACGCCTGCGAAGCGGCGGTTCCCGTGCTCCCGGCGCCCTGAATGGCCGCGTTGATCGCGTTGGCCAAACTGGTCGTATCGCCCACGCTGGCCAGATTGACGTTCAGTGTAGCGGCGCCCGCGCCGGAGAAGCCCGGGCCCGAGATCAGGAACGATGTGGAAGTAGCGCCGGTGCCGGCAATGATCGCCGCCACGCTGGTGGCGCTCGATGCACTCAGGTCGTATAAGCCTGCGTCCTGCGCTCCCGAGGCCACTTTGTAGCCTGCCACATAACCGTTTAACCCCAAGCTCTGCGTATCCACGGTGGACCGGCTGAGGTCGAGGGAAACCGACCCGTTGGCGGTCTGTGCCGGAGCCGTGCTGCCCGCTCCGCCGCCGACGAACACTGACAGAGCTTTGGCAAACGTTCCGCCCTGGTTCAACCCGATCGCCTGCGCTTCACGATTGATTTCGCCCAACACGCTCTGGAATTCATTGTTCAGCACGGTGCGGTCGCCGGTAAATGTGCCCGAAGCCGATTGCGTGGCCAAGGTACTGGCCCGGTCCAGCAATTGGCTGATGTTGTTCAGTCCGCCATCGGCGATCTGCAATTGGCTCAACCCGTCATTGGCATTGTTGATGCCTTGTGCCAGGACCGCCCGCTCTGAGCGGTAGCCGTTGGCGATGGCTAATCCTGCGGCGTCGTCGCCGCTGTTTACGATGCGTAGCCCGGAGGTTACCTCGTTAATGGTCTGATTCTGGAAGTTCTGGTTCAGCCGCAGGTAGCTTTGCGCCTGCAGAGAAGCAACGTTGGTATTAATACTGAAAGACACGGTTTTCTCTCCTTGAAATGAACTCAGTCCGCAATTCTTTACGGTCCGGATCGCTTTTCGCGGTCTTGAATTAAGTTCTGAAGTGCTTATCGCCTGCCGGCGACGCTTCATGAGTCTTTTTGGATTTTTTTGAAGATTTCCGCTACTTCGCCCACTCCCGGCGAACTCGCCGCTGCGCGGTTCTGTTCGGCCGCGATCTTCAATTCCGCCCGCAGAATCACCATTTCCCGGGGCGCCCGGATGCCCAGCTTGGCCCCCTGGGAATTGACTTCCAACACTTCTATCTCGATGTTGTCGCCCAGGAAGATGCTCTCGCCCGCCCGCCGCCGTAGAACTAGCATGAGCCACCCTCCTGCCGAAGCTGCCGAAGCTCCTGCCGCGGCGAATACCGGCTGTCGGATCGCACCGCCTGCACGGCCCGGCGATTGGACAGATTCACCACCACCGGGGCCGAAAGATTCGCCGTCACCGGCCCGGTCTCGCTGACACAGAGCAACACCAACACCAGAACTTCCGTGCCCGGGTGCGGTTGCCGGTGGGTATCGAGACCCAGCACCGTCAACTCCTCCCGTCCCACTTCCAGTTGATATTCCCGATCTACCGCCGCCACCGGAAGCGCCAAAAAGCACAGCTCGGGCGTCTTGGTGCTCTGCAAATAGACCAGCCCCGCCGTGGCCGGGTTCTCAATAGGCACGAACTCTTTTTCCTGCTCGAACGCAGGGATCCCTTGGGGAAACAGGAAGACACTGTCCTCCCGGTATTCCAGTTTTCCGAATTTTTTGCTGATCAGTTCCGCCATCCCACGCACCTGAGCCGACAGTAACCTTATCGGTCCGGGCGAGGCTTGTTTGATGGGGAAAGACTCGTGAGGAAAGGCCTATGCCGCCGGAGGCGCCTTCTCTCGCTCGATGATCACGGTGAAGTTGGCCACCAACGCCGCAACCGCGCCGATCGCCGCCAGCACCGGCGCCGCAATGGCCCCAATAGCCGCGATGGCCAGCGGTACTTCCATAAAGGTGTTGCCTTTGTCATCCTTGATGATGACCCGCCGCACATTGCCTTCGTGGATCAGTTCCTTGATCTTCTCCACCAGGTCGTGGCCCTGTATCTTGATTTCTTCGTAAAACTTGTTATCCATGGATCACCGCCTGAGTTATAGTAACCGCACTCCGGCCGCCCGCGCAGCGCAGTCCCGGCTTCGCGCTCCAGCCAGCGGCATGTCAGCCGTCCGTTTTTGCGGCACTGCCGGTAGTGGTCCCGGCGTTACTCCGGAACGGCCTTGCGGCGGAACCGACCTTCACGGAGCTTCCGTGACCGAAATCCGCCCGGCTGGCCTGGCGCGCCGCCTCGATTTGCTCCGGGGTTCGGACATCCGGCTCCGAGAGCTTTACCTTGGCTCGGGCGCGCTCCACTTTGCGTTTGTGATTCTTGGCTAGACGTTTGTCCATACCTCTTCAGCCTACACCCAGCGTCCAAATTCCGATTGGCATTTGCCGGACTAAACGTACATCGGGTTGATAGCCGCTTGCTCTGCCCGGTCCCCCAGCGACACCGGACTCTCATCCACTTCGTTTCCCCAGGCGTCCCAGCCGGGCCTGCTGTGACGGGCGAACAACTCCAAAAACGGCCCATAACTGCAGGCTTGGATCAGCGGATACAACTCTTCCGGCTTGCGCGAATGCTCCCGCTTCCGCGTTGCGAGGAAGTTTACCTGGGTCCGCCCTGGTTTCGCGGTTCTGATCCGGCCGCGCGTTCCGAACAAGATCAGCTCGGTCACGTTGCGAAAGTAAAATCCGACTCCGCGCCCGTCCGGACCGCCATCTTTGCGAATTTTGTGCCAGACGAGATTGGTCTTGTAGGTGAAGCCCCAACGCTGCATGACCTCAAGCCCTTCCAGAATCAGCGCGTTGGGCACCCAGAGATAGAGGTGTGACTCCGGGGCCGCAATCGTGGCCACCGGAAGGCTCTTAATGCCTTCCAGCGTCATCGTGTCATACCGGTTGAGGCGTCGGTGTTCCGGGGCCATCTTGCCAGTGCGATTGGAGAACTGCCAAGGCGGATCGGCCAGAATGGTTTTGTACGGGGGGTTCGCGAGATCTCGGAACGGGTTCTGTGTTGGTGTTCGGGCCATGGTCTTCGCTCTCCTCACCATAAAACATTTTGATGCTCTGGTGTTCTTGAGGTGTTCTGATGGCTCGTAAGGTCGAATGGGGCCTCATGCTATACTCCCTCTGTTCAAGCATCCTGCGAGGAATGCTCGGGAAGGCGGTGCAAATCCGCCACTGCCCCGCAACTGTAAGCGGCAACCAAAACGGCGGAAACGGTCACTGCGATGGACGCGGGAAGAGCGTTTCCAAATGAATGCCGGCCGCAAGTCAGGAGACCGGTTCCCCGCTTTTTAGCAACACACACGTTTTCGAGGGGGAAACGTCGATGAGATCACTCGCCTTTTTTCTATCTTTCGCCACGGTTCTCGCGGCCGGGAATTCATCCATTCACGGCGTGGTACTCGACCCCACCGGTCTGCCCGTGGAAGGCGCATCCGTGACCTGTGCCGGTCATACTGCGTACACCAACGCCGAAGGGCGCTTTACTACAGGCTCGGACTGCGAGGCTCAGGTCTCCAAAATCGGGTTTCAAACCGAATCCGTCAAGCTTCTGCCTGGCTCGGAGAATCGCATTGCTCTTAAACTGCAGAGCGTCAACACAAGCGTAGTGGTCACCGCGACGCGCTACCAGACTACTCCGGAAGAAGCTGCAGTCTCGGCGAGCGTGGTCACCGCAAAGGATCTCGCGGCCCGCAATCTACCGCAGATTCCCGACGTGCTGCGGGAACTACCTGGCTTGCAGGTTTCCGACTACGGGCGCCGCGGAGCGCTGACAGAGGTTTTCACTCGCGGTTCCGACAGCACGGGGACACTGGTGCTGCTGGACGGCGTGCCGCTGAACGATCCGGGCGGCGAACTGAATCTGGCGCACATTTCCAGCGCGGGAATCGACCGCGTCGAAGTGGTGCGGGGTCCGGAGAGCGCTCTCTTCGGCGCGGAAGCGGCCGCCGGCGTGATCCAGTTGTTTACCAAGCACGGCGATGCCGAAAACGCGACCCCTCACTTAGTTGCCTCCTACGAGCGCGGCAACTTTCAGACCGACCGGTGGACCGGCGCGATGGATGGTGGCCTTTTCAACCGACTCGATTACTATCTGGCGGCCGACCAACTGCACACGGTTGGCGCGTATCAGAACGACTACTATCGCGATACCTCGGCCACCGCCAATGTGGGTTTCCGCTTTTCCGATGCGACGCAGTTGCGCGGTATCTTCCGGATTTACGACGCGAATATCGGCACGCCGGGCCAGATTGATTACGCCATTGACGATCTCGGCACCACCGAACAAACACGCGACTCCACCGTGTCACTGCGCTTGGACGACACCCGCGGTTCCCACTACCTGCAGCAGTTCACTTTCGGCTATCACCGGCTGAACGACTTCTTCAGCGATACGGATCCTTACTCTACGCAGGATCAAGAGGCGCTGGTCCGCGATGTCACCGTGAACGGTTTAGTGCGGACGTATTTCGTTCAGCTCTTGAATCCGAATACGGTGTACCCGGTGGCGCTCGCTCAGGGACTCCGGATTGTACCGAACACCACGTATTTCGGACCCTATACATCGCTGAATCTCACCAAACGAACCAGTGCCGGCTATCAAGGCACTTGGTTGCATCACGGCGGGTCTGTCATCTTCGGCTACAACTACCAGCGGCAGGGTTCGGCTCTAACCAGCGGCGATGGCGAGCGCAACAATCACGGATTGTATGTGAACGCGCAGCAAAGCATCGGAGAGCGAATTTTGCTAAGCGCCGGCGGCCGCTTGGAACATAGCAGCGCTTTTGGCGTCATCGGCAGCGGGCGCGGCGGGACCAGCTTTCTGATCTTCAAAGAACACGGTGTTCTTGACTCCACCACGCTGCGCGTCAGCGCGGGGCGAGGCACCACCGAGCCGAGCTTACTGGAGAATTTCGTTCAAGCGCAGCCGTACTATTTTGGCAACCCGAATCTGAAACCCGAAACCACCACCACGTACGAAGCTGCCCTGGTGCAGGAATGGTGGCAGCGGCGCTTACACACCGAAGTGGCCGTATTTCGGAGTTCCTTTCAGAACCTGATTGCGTTTGTGGGAGACACCTGGCAAAACGTGCAGGCCAGTTGGGCGCGCGGAGCCGAGGTGTCCGCGCAGGCGGGCATTCTCCCTAACGTGCGCATCACCGGCACTTACATGCGCCTCTACACGCGCGTGACTGCATCAACCACGCCGCTCGATTCCACTACCGGCCTGGGTCAGGAGTTGGTCCATCGCCCGCGCAATTCCGGCGCGGTGACCATCGCCGTCACGCCGCGCCGCTGGTCATTGGTGCTGGGCGCGAGTCTCGTCGGGGAGCGCCAGGACGCCGACTTTACTTTTGGAGTGAATCGCAATCCGGGTTACGAGAATGTGTACGCCAGCGCCTCGTATCAAATCAACCGACACGTCAGCCCCACGCTGCGCATCGATAATCTGCTGAATGAACACTACGAAGAAGTATTGGGCTATCCGGCGCTCTCTCGCAGCGTGGTCAGCGGCATGCGGTTTGCGTGGTAGATCCCTCTGGGGCCTGCAATTTCTGCCACACGAACGTCACTAGCGTTTGCCGATAGTTCCGCTCGCTAAGCACGGCTCGGTTGCGTCGGGCACGCCACGTGACCAAGGCTGAATGGCGGGCACGTGCTCGGTTTCAACGTGGGAAAATGGGATTCAGCATGATTCATGCCCAAGCGATACAGAAGCCGGGAGCTGGTCAAGCTGGCCGAAGAATTTGGATGAAGCTTGACTGGCGTGAGTGGCGACCATTACAACTTCAAGCACCCTGCGAGCCGGTATATCGTCACAATCGTGCATCCGCAAAAAGACGTGCCGGTGGGCCGAGCGGTGGATGCGGTGAAGAAAATCAGACTGGAGGTCAGGTGATGCGATTTCTGATCATGCTGGAACAAACCGAGACTGGATTTGCAGTGCAAGTGCCGGATCTGGCGATCACGACCTACGGAGAGACCATCGATGCCGCCAAGCGGGCGGCCGCCGAAGCCATCCAGATTAACCTCGAATGCTATCGGGAGGCCGGACAGCGCGTGCCGGACGAACAGGCGGTTTCGCGCCATCTGGAGAATCCTGAGTTTCGGGATTTGTTATTCGCGTACATCCATGTAGCGGAGGGAAGAATAGCCGCGTAGTTCACGCCTGCCAGCCTTAGCGGTTTGCCGACCGAGTACACTTGGTACGTCACTAAAATGCCGTTGTCTGTGGGCGAGAAGCTCGGCCCGTACGAGATCCTCGCGCCGCTCGGCGCGGGTGGGATGGGTGAAGTGTACAAGGCCCGCGACACGCGGCTCGACCGCAGTGTGGCGATCAAGGTCTCCAAGGAACAGTTCTCCGAGCGCTTCGAGCAGGAAGCCCGCGCAGTGGCGGCCTTGAATCATCCCCATATCTGCCAGCTTTATGACGTTGGACTGAATTATCTGGTCATGGAGTTCGTCGAAGGCGCGCCGCTCAGAGGTCCTCTGCCGCTCGAAAAGGCGGTCGAATACGCGGCGCAAATTCTGGATGCGCTCGATGCCGCGCATCAGAAAGGCATCACTCATCGCGATCTGAAGCCGGACAACATTCTGGTTACCAAGCAAGGGATCAAGCTGCTGGATTTTGGGCTGGCGAAGCAGGCAGTGCCTCTCAGCCAGGATGACGCGACCAAGGCGCTCACGGTCCAAGGGCAGATTGTAGGAACGCTGCAGTACATGTCGCCGGAGCAGTTGCAGGGCAAGGAGGTCGATGCGCGCAGCGATCTGTTCAGCCTCGGATGCGTGCTGTACGAACTGCTCACGGGCAAACGAGCTTTCGACGGAACCAGCGCGGCGAGCGTAATTGCGGCGATTCTGGAACGGGAGCCCGCGCCGCTGGAAGTCGCTCGACCGCTGGACCGGGTGGTGAGACGATCGCTGGCCAAGGATCCCGGCCAGCGGTTTCAGACCGCCCGCGATCTCAAGGCTGCGCTCTCCTGGGCGCTGGAACAACCGGCGGCAGCGGCCGCGAATCAGCGAAGGAGCAAGCTGCCATGGGCTGTAGCGGGCGTGCTGGCTTTGCTCGGCATCACCGGTTGGGCAGCTTGGTGGCGCTCGACGCGGCCTGTGGAGCCGGCGCCGCGCCCTATGGTGCGGCTGGACGTCGATCTCGGGTCCGACGTTTCGCTCGGCTCGCTATCTGGCGCTGACGTGACGATTTCTCCCGATGGCACCAGGCTGGTGTTCGCGTCCAAATCGCGGCTGTTCACTCGCCGCCTGGATCAGCCCAAGGCCATCGAGCTGGCCGGAACGGATGGAGCCTTCGGGCCTTTCTTCTCGCCTGACAGCCAGTGGGTCGCATTCTTTGCGGGCGGCAAGCTAAAGAAGGTTTCCGTTGAGGGCGGCGGGGCAATCGCGTTGTGCGACGCTTCCGCCCTTCGTGGCGGCAGTTGGGGCGACGACGGTAGTATCATCGCATCGCTCGCGCTTGACGGCCCCCTAGCCCGAATCTTTTCCGCTGGAGGTGCGCCCACGCCGGTTACGGACATGGCGCAAGGAGAACTTACCCATCGTTGGCCGCAGATCCTGCCAGGTAGCCAGGCCGTGCTGTTCACGGCCCACACCAGGACTGCAGGATTAGGTGACGCCAAAATCGAAGTCATGTCCTTTCAGGATCGCCGCCGAAAGACACTTCAGCGAGGCACGTACGGGCGGTACGTGGCTACGTCCAATGGGGCCGGCCATCTGGTGTACGTCAACAAAGGGGTGCTTTTCGCGGCGCCGTTCGATGTGAGCAAGCTGGAACTGCTTGGGACGCCCTCCGCGGTGCTCGCGGACGTGCCTGCTTCCACCAGCGGATCCGCTCAAATCGATATCTCGCGAACCGGAACGCTGGTATACCGGCCCGGCGTGGGCGCTGGCGGACCGGTGACGTTCACATGGCTCGACGGCACTGGGAAAACGCAGCGGCTTCCGGCCAAGCCCGGCCCGTATTCCCAACCGCATCTCTCGCCGGATGGTAAGAGGCTGGCGCTGACGGTCACCTCTGGAGGCAGGTCGGACATCTGGACCTCCGATTGGCAGCGAGACGTTATGGCCCCCTTGACCTTCGGCCAAGGCGGGTTCAGTTTTCCAGTGTGGAGTCCGATGGCCGATATGTCGTTTTCCACGCGGAAGCAGGAGGCATGTTCTGGACCTGCGGCGACGGGGCTAGTAGGCCGCAGCCGTTAACTCAGAGCAAGAATCAGTATCCCTGGTCCTTCTCGCCGGACGGCAAGCTGTTGGCGTTTGCCCAGTCGAATCCAGGAAGCGGGCTCGATATCATGACGGCCCCGGTGGAGAGCGAGGGCGGTCAACTCCGAGCTGGGGAGCCGAAGGTCTTCTTACAAACGCTGGAAAGCGAGCTTTACCCGGCCTTCTCCCCGGACGGCCGGTGGATCGATTACAGGTCGTTTGGGTCCGGACCTAGTGAAATCTACGTGCGGGCGTTCCCGGACAATGGCGGGCACTGGTTGATCTCAAACAGCGGCGGCTTCTCAGCGGCGTGGTCGCGGAACGGGCGTGAGTTGTTCTACCGGACTGACGACCAGCGCATCATGCTGGTGACCTATGCCGTGAAGGACGGCTCATTCGTGCCGGAAAAACCGCGTCTGTGGTCGGAAACGCGGCTGGCGGAGACGGGCATCGGCCGGAACTTCGATGTCGCGCCGGACGGCAAGCGCCTCCTGGTGCTGCTGCCGGCCGAGGGGGCGGATGCGGCCAAGGCAAATCACGTGACGTTCCTGCTGAATTTCTTCGACGAGCTGCGCCGGAAGGCGCCCGCTGGTAAATGACGCCAGCCGCGGGAGGTTCCTCCGCGGGATTTGGTGTGTGGGTAAGTGGACAGCCCCGGCCCTCACCTCCTTGCCCTGGTTTCAAATCGTTACTACGATTAAATTAGTAAGGACGACAGGTCTGACAATGAACAGTGAAGCCAAACTGACCAGCGATTCGCGATAGTCTCGGCATGAAGGCCGGAGACAGAATGAGTTTTACACTCATGCCGGACGGCGTTGTCGTTATGCGCGTCAAGAACAAACACATTTCCGATCTGGCGGGGCTTCTGTTTAAGAAAGGCCGGAAGGCGGTGCCCGTTGAGCAGCTCTCGCGCTGATGCTCGGTCTGGATACCAACGTGCTTGTTCGGTACTTGGTCCGTGACGGCTCATTGCAGTTTGAGAAGGCTATACGAAGCTACCCGGTGCTCTCTCGCGTGATCGGAGGCATGCATTTTGCCTTGGTGATTTTCTTCAATTTCGCCCTCCTGCTAAACTGGCGTTTGGCGGTTTCACCAAAATTCGTGGAATCCGGTGTGTCGCAGCGCTTGCTGGCTGAACTGGCTGACAGCCCGGGCATGCGCGAATGCATCCAGTTCTTTTCCCGTGAAAAGCAGTGGATCAACGAGCAGCATCTGCAACTGAGCCGCGTACCGGCCCCCACCTTTTTTGAAGCTAAACGCGCCGAGTGGATGCTGGCGCAGCTTCGGGCGCTTGGCTGTACCGCCCGGCTGGACCGCGCGGGCAACGTGATCGCGCATCCATTTGAGAATCGGGAGGGCCCTTATGTCGCGCTCACCGCGCATCTGGACACCGTACTGGCGCCTCGCAAGGACGACGAAATCCACTTCGCCCCCGATGGCCGGCTACTTGGCCCAGGGGTGTCCGATAACGGCGCGGGATTGGCCGCGCTGCTGTCCATCGCCCGCGTGCTGCGCGCCTGTCCGAGTATCGAAAAAGACCTGTGGGCCCCGCTAGTTCTGATCGCCAATGTCGGCGAGGAGGGTGAGGGCAATTTGAGCGGCATGCGCTATCTCTGCCGCCAGTCCAATACCGGCGGCAAGGTGCGGGCATTTCTCATTTTGGACGGTCC
>Ga0075017_100003225_pt1 | contig 10250 bp, 7 predicted proteins | sample AleBraG_ABR_2012_FD_71475 | JGI IMG/M metagenome (GOLD analysis project Ga0075017, IMG submission 71475) | Freshwater sediment microbial communities in response to fracking from Pennsylvania, USA - Alex Branch Run_MetaG_ABR_2012 | ecosystem: Environmental > Aquatic > Freshwater > Creek >... | reverse complement strand
TGCGGAGGTCGAACAGCACGCTCTGGCTCACCCGCGCGAACAGCACCGTGTACTGCGCCATCAGGACGGCGCCGACGATGCCCGCGGCGAGGTACAGCGCGACGACGAGGATCGTCGGCATCCAATCGTGCTGCTTGACGAGTGCGGGCAGCGCCTTGTCGATGCCGTAGGCGATGAGGGTAGGGCCCGCGACCTGCGCCGCGGTCGAGATCACGACGATGATCCCGGCGACGACGAGGCGAACCCGCAGCGGCTCCAGGAGCGAGGCGAGCAGGATCCGCGAGCGGTCCCTCAGCCTCCTGCTCTCGTCGCGCGTGAAGTTCTCGCGTTCTTCTCCCCGGACTCCCTGGGTGGTCGACGTGCTCACGCGAGCACCTCCTGTCGAGTGTTCTGATCGTCGTCGTCGAGAGACGAGATGACGAAGCGATAGTGATCGTTGGTGGAGATCAGGTCGGAGTGGCGGCCGACCGCCGTGACGCGACCGTTTTCGAGCAGAGCGACCCGATCGGCGAGGTTGACGGTCGAAGGGCGGTGCGCGACGATCAGCGACGTCGTCGAGGCGAGCACTCGGCGCAGGCCGGCCTCGACCCTCGCCTCGGTGTCGACGTCGAGGGCCGACAGCGGGTCGTCGAGAACCAGGACGGAAGGCCTGGCGGCGATCGCCCTGGCCAGCGCAAGGCGTTGACGTTGACCTCCCGAGAGGCTGAGACCCTCTTCGCCGACCCGGGTGTCGACTCCGTCGGGCAACTGGTCGACGAAGTCCGCCTGAGCGATGTCGAGGGCTTCGCGCAACACGCGTTCGGCCTCGTCGCCGCTGAGATCCGGGCGTCCGAGCAGGACGTTCTCTCTGACGGAGGCGCTGAAGAGAGTGGCGTCCTCGAAGGCCATCGCGACGTGCCGCCTGAGTGTCTCGCGGGTGAGGTCGCGCACGTCGACGCCGTCGAGCAGCACCTGGCCGCCCGTGACGTCGTAGAGCCGAGGCACGAGTGCCAGCAACGTCGTCTTGCCCGAGCCGGTGAGTCCGACCAGCGCCATGGTCTCGCCGGGCTCGAGGACGAGATCGACGCCGTCGACCAAGTCGGCGAACTGGGCCGGGGAATCCTGGTAGCGGAAATGGGTCGACCGGAACTCGAGACACCCCCGAGGTTCGGCGATCGTCTTCGGGTGCTCGGGATCGGTGATGGTATTGACGCTGTCGACGACCTCGAAGTAGCGATCGACGGCAGTTCGCGTGTCGAATGTCATCGAGAGCAGGAACCCGATCGACTCGACGGGAAACCGGAGCACTGTGGCCGTCGCGAAGAACGCGAACAGCGCGCCGACCGTGAGGTGACCGGACGAGGCGAGGCCGATGCCGGCGAAAAGGCAGAAGGCGAAGGCCACGTCGGGCACCAGCAGCAGCCAGAGCCAGAGGCCCGCGACCGCCTGCGACTTCTCGATCTCTGTTCCGCGCAGGTCTTCTGCGCGCTTCGCGAAGTCGCGCAGCGAGTGCTTGCCCCGCCCGAAGGCCTTGAGGACCCGGATGCCGTGAACGGATTCCTCGACGGAGGTGGCGAGGTCGCCGACCTGATCTTGGCTGCGGCGCGCGATCGTCGAGTACCGCTTCTCGAAGCGAAGACCGACCACCCAGATCGGGATCGACGCCACCAAGAAGATTGCTCCGAGCACCCAGCTGTAGACAAAGAGCACCACGAACCCGATGGCGATGGTGACGAAGTTGACGACCAGCAGAACGATTCCGAACGCGAGCCAGCGCCTGATCAGGCCGAGGTCGCTGACCGACCGGCTGAGCAGCTGGCCGCTCTGCCAACGATCGTGGAACGCCACCGGCAGGTCTTGAAGCTTCGCGTACAGACCGTTGCGCATGGTCGCCTCGACGTGCGTGCTCGGGGTGAGCACGAGCCAGCGCCTCGCCATGATCATGAGCGCCTCGACGGCACCCAGGACCAGCAGGACGACGACGGCCGGCCAGACCTGCCGAGGGTCACGGCTCGACAGCGGGCCGTCGACCAGCCGCTGCAGGACGAACGGGATGGCGAGCGCGACGACGGAGGCGAGCAGGGCCGCAACCATCCCGAGCACGATCCGAGACAGCGCGGGTTTGACGAAGGGGTAGAGCCGCAGCAGCGTGCGGAAGGTGGAGAGTCGCCCGGTCGCGCTCGCGGGGAGCGTGTCGACGGGTGACGGGGGCTGGTGAGGCATGGGGGTGTCCAGTCAGGAAGAAGCGGGGTCGACGCATCGACCCGTCAGAAAGAGATGGGGGCGCGAGCCGTGACGGAACGGGCGCCAAAAGGCCGGCTAGGCGGCGGTGCGCACCAGGAGGCGGGCACGGGCGGCGCGCGGAAGGGCGAAGGAGGCGCGCTCGATGGCCGGTGTCGTCAGAACCGTGGTCTGGGCTGTCTTCTTCATCATGTCCTCCCGAGGCATTCGCGTTGTGTGTGATCTCCTCGGCCGACGAGCGACCGGCTGCGCGCAGCCTTCCAGAATAGGGCTGACGCGTCGTCGATTACAAGAGGACTGGTCGGATCAGTGGAAGAAGTGCCGTTCGCCGGTGAAGTACATCGTCACGCCCGCCGCCGTCGCCGCAGCGATGACCTCGTCGTCACGGATCGAACCGCCCGGCTGCACGACGGCACGGACGCCGGCCGACAGCAGAACCTCGAGGCCGTCGGCGAATGGGAAGAACGCGTCGGAAGCCGCGACGGATCGTGCGGCTCGGTCTGCTGCGCGGTCGACCGCGAGGTGGCACGAGTCGACACGGTTGACCTGGCCCATGCCCACGCCGACTGACGCGCCACCGCTCGCGAGGAGGATGGCGTTCGACTTGACCGCTCGGCAGGCGATCCAGGCGAACTCGAGGTCGGCACGCGTGTCGTCGTCGGCTTCGTCGCCTGACACCAGCGTCCAGTCGGCGGAGGAGAAGCCGGTGAACCGGTCGCTGTCTTGCAGCAGGAGACCGCCGGAGATCTGCTTGACCTCCTGGTCGGCGAGCGCGAACCCGTCAGGAAGCTTGAGCAGCCGGATGTTCTTCTTGGCCTGAAGAATGGCGAGCGCCTCGGGATCGAAGTCGGGCGCCACCACGACCTCGGTGAAGATGTCTTTGACCGTCTCGGCCATGGCTCGCGTGACGGTCCGGTTGGCCGCGATCACTCCGCCGTACGCCGAGACCGGGTCGCAGGCGTGGGCGCGAGCGTGAGCATCTGCGATCGGGTCGGCAGCGAACGGCCGGCCGACGGCGATGCCGCACGGGTTGGCGTGCTTGATGATCGCCACAGCCGGCTCTGTGAAGTCGTAGGCCGCGCGCACTGCGGCGTCGGCGTCGACGTAGTTGTTGTACGACATCTCTTTGCCGTGCAACTGCTCGGCCTGCGCGATGCCGTGAGCCCCGGGCTGGGCGTAGATCGCAGCGCGCTGGTGCGAGTTCTCGCCGTAGCGCAGCGTGTGCTGAAGCTCGGCGGTGACGGTGAGTGCGGCCTCGAACCCCGTCGCAGGATCATGCGACGGCTTCGACGCCTCGTGCTGGGCGCGCACGCCCACGTTCTCGGCGAAGTAGGCGGCGACCGCGGCGTCGTAGGCGGCGGTGTGGGCGAACGCTTCGCCGGCGAGGCGCTGACGCTGCGCGAGCGTCGTCCCGCCGAGCGCCAACGCCTTGACGATCTGCGGGTATGACGCCGGAGACACGGCGATGGCCACGTTCGCGTGGTTCTTGGCGGCGGCCCGCACGAGTGCAGGCCCGCCGATGTCGATGTTCTCGATGACGGTCGGTGTCTCGGCCCCCGAGGCGACCGTCTCGACGAACGGGTAGAGATTGACGACGACGAGTTCGAAGGGCTCGATGCCGAGCTCTTCGAGCTGCTCTTCGTGCGACGAGAGGCGCAGGTCGGCCAGGACGCCGGCATGGATGGCCGGGTGGAGCGTCTTCACCCGGCCGTCGAGCGACTCGGGAAACGAGGTAACGGCGCTCACGTCGACGACCCGGAACCCGCTGTCGCGGATCGTCTGGGCCGTCGAACCCGTCGACACGATCTCGACACCGGCAGCGGCGAGGGCCGTTGCAAGCTCGACGAGCCCCGTCTTGTCGCTCACGGAGAGAAGGGCACGCCGGATCTGAACGGCATCGCGGTCGCGGTAGAGGCTGGGATCGATTGCGTGGCCGCTCATGCGAGGGTCTTCTCCGTCAGGTCGAGTGTTCCGTTGGCGATATCGAGGATGCTCTGCACGAGCAGCCGGCGTTCGACGACCTTGATGCGATCGTGAAGAGCCGATTCGGAGTCGCCGGGGAGAACCGGGATCCGTTCTTGAGCGAGGATCGGGCCGGAGTCGACGCCGTTGTCGACGACGATCACGCTGGCACCAGTCTGCGCGGCACCCGCCGCGAGCGCGTCGCGCACCCCGTGGGCTCCCGGGAACTCGGGCAGGTACGCCGGGTGGGTGTTGATGAGGTGTGGGCTGAGAGCTTCGACGAACCCGGGCGGGAGCAGCCGCATGAACCCGCTCAGGACGACGAGGTCGGCGCCCCACTGCCGCACCTGCGACAGCAGCTCGGCGCCCCAGGAGTCACGGTCGGGGAAGCTGGTGAACGGCACCGAGAATGTCGGGATTCCGAATGCCTCGGCGTGCTCGAAGCCGTCGGCCTCTCGATCCGCGCCCACGGCGACGACGCGGGCCGGGTATTCGACGTCGTTCGCGGCTTCGAGGAGGGCTCGAAGGTTCGACCCTCCGCCGGAGATGAGCACGACGAGCTTCAGCACCCGGCAAGCCTACCGTGCGGCCGACGGGCCGACGCCGGGGTCTCAGCGGGTCAGACCGTCGAGCCGTTCGGTCTCGACGGAGTCGGGGTGCACGGCCGAATCGGCCGAGCTCGCGGACTCGCGGTCGCGCTCGCGCGACGCGTCACCCCGACCCGGAAGTCTCTCGCCCACCGCGGCGGTCACGTCACCGAACGTGAGATCCGGTCTGCGGATGACGAGTGCGAGGATCGCCGGAATCGCGACCTCGAGCGCGGCGAATGAGCCGACGACGAGGCCGTTCGGCCCCACTGACTCGAGTCGCCCCGGGCCGGCCGAACCGGCTGAGAATGCCGAGGCCAGACCGATGACGAGACCGGCCGTCGCTCCGGTGGCCGCACCCGTGACGACGCGGACGAGAAGCGTGTCGTCACGCCCGAGCCTCCGCTCGATGCTCGGTCGCTGCACGGCGACCAGAACGAATGCCGCGACGACGGGCACGAGGATGCCGACGAAGCCGAACGCGAGGGCCGACGTCGGCAAGGCACCGAGGAAGGGGATCGCGGGCATCGGGCCGATGGTGGTGCCGAGGGGCGAGACGGACGACCCGGAGCCGAGAGCGAACCCGGGACCTACGAACCACGACGCGGCCCACACCACCGCATTCGGGATGAGTGCGATCTGACCGAGGGTGAGCGCGAGCCCGCCTAGGCCGCCCGCGTGAGCACCTTCGTAGAGCGAGATCATCTGCGCGTAGTGCGTCACCAGCAGGAGGCCGACCACGAGCCCCGAAACGGCGAAGACGGCGGCGGCGCTCGCGACGCCCGCCCGGAGGGCGGCACCCGCGACCGCGCGGCCGAGCTCGGGGATGCGCTCGATCAGGCGGAGAGCCGCAGACGTCAGGCGATCCGGTTCGGCCCCGCGCCGGCGCCGATTGACTTCGGCGGCGGCGAGCAGCGGCACGGCGAAGACGAGCGTCGGCAGAACGACCCCCTGCACGGCGGACGGCTCGGCGAGGGGCGTACGCGCCGAGGTCGTGAGGAGCGCGGACAGCACGGCGAAGGCGAGGACGGCGCTCGCGCTGCCCAGCGCGCGGTGTCTGGTCTCGGCGATCCTGCGCCCCGATCGTGCACCGAGCAGAGCGGTGGTCAGAGCGAACCCGAGGGCCGCGATCGAGATCACGATCGGTGCGCCGGCCCCGGGGATACCCGTGGCGACAGCCGCCGCCTTCGAGAGCGTCAGCGTCAGATCGACCCCGTGGCCCACGAGCCAGATGTCGACGCCCGCCCGCCAGAATTCGAACCAGTCGACTTGGAGGCCGTATTGGAACGCCCAGAGGAAGGTGAGGGCGACGACGGGGAGGCCCACGCCGATGCCCACGACGAGGAGGGACTCGAGCGCGGCGAAGATGGCGGTGGCAGAGCGGTTCATACGGCCACGACTGTACCCGGGGCCACCGACGCCGAAGGGCCGCCCCGCCGATGCGGAGCGGCCCTTCATCCAGTCTTCTCAGGTGACCGGCCTACAGGGAGGCGTACACCTCGCGGAGCAGCGCCGCGGTCTCGGACGGCGTCTTGCCGACCTTCACGCCAGCCGCCTCGAGGGCCTCTTTCTTCGCCTGGGCCGTGCCGGCGGATCCTGACACGATCGCCCCGGCGTGGCCCATGGTCTTGCCCTCGGGAGCCGTGAACCCGGCCACGTAGCCGACGACCGGCTTGGTCACGTGCTCCTTGATGAAGTCGGCGGCGCGCTCTTCGGCGTCACCGCCGATCTCACCGATCATGACGATGGCCTTCGTCTCGGGGTCTGCCTCGAAGGCCGCGAGCGCGTCGATGTGCGTCGTGCCGATGACCGGGTCGCCACCGATTCCGATAGCGGTCGAGAAACCGAGGTCGCGGAGTTCGAACATCATCTGGTAGGTCAGGGTGCCTGACTTCGAGACGAGCCCGATCGGACCCTTGCCGGTGATGTTGTTGGGGGTGATGCCGACCAGGGCTTCGCCCGGCGTGATGATTCCGGGGCAGTTGGGGCCGATGATGCGGGTCGCGCCCCCCTTCGACTTGGCGAGGGCCCAGAACTCGGCGGCGTCCTGCGCGGGAATTCCCTCCGTGATGACCACCACGAGCGGGATGCCCGCCTCGATGGCCTCGACGACGGCGTCTTTGGCGAACGCCGGGGGGACGAAGACGATCGAGACGTCGGCACCCGTCTTCTCGATGGCCTCGACGACGGTGCCGAAGACCGGCAGCTCGACTTCGCCGTGAGTGACGGTCGTGCCGGCCTTGCGCGCGTTCACGCCACCGACGACCTGGGTTCCGGCCTTGAGCATGAGGGCGGTGTGCTTCGTGCCCTCGCCACCCGTGATGCCCTGCACGATGACCTTGTTGTCTTTGTTGAGGAAGATCGACATTGTTCTCTGAGCCCTTACTTCGATGCCAGCTCGGCGGCCTTGTCGGCCGCCTCGTCCATGGTCGCGACGACGGTCACGAGCGGGTGGTTCGCCTCTTTGAGGATGCGGCGCCCCTCATCGACGTTGTTGCCGTCGAGGCGCACGACGAGCGGCTTGGTCGCTGCATCGCCCAGGATCTCGAGTGCCGCCACGATGCCGTTGGCGACGGCGTCGCACGACGTGATGCCGCCGAAGACGTTGACGAACACGCTCTTGACCTGAGAGTCGCCCAAGATGACGTCGAGGCCGTTCGCCATGACCTCGGCGCTCGCCCCGCCTCCGATGTCGAGGAAGTTGGCCGGTTTCACGCCGTGGTATTTCTCACCGGCGTAGGCGACCACGTCGAGGGTCGACATGACGAGCCCTGCGCCGTTGCCGATGATGCCGACCTCGCCGTCGAGCTTCACGTAGTTGAGACCGGCCGCCTTGGCCTTGGCCTCGAGGGGGTCGGCCGCCTCGGCGTCTTCGAGTTCAGCGTGGTTCGGGTGACGGAAGTCGGCGTTCTCGTCGATCGTGACCTTGCCGTCGAGGGCGACGATGTCGCCCTGCTCGGTGAGGACGAGCGGGTTCACCTCGACCAGCGAGGCGTCTTCGCCCTTGTACACGTCGTAGAGCTTGACCAGGACGGGTGCGACCTTCGCGATCAGGTCGTCGGGGAACCCGCCCGCCTTCGCGATCGCGGTGGCCTTCTCCAGGTCGATGCCCGTGAGCGGGTCGACCTCGACGCGGGCGAGAGCCTCGGGACGCTCGACTGCGAGCTCTTCGATCTCCATGCCGCCCTCGACGCTGCACAGCGAGAGGTACGAGCGGTTGGCCCGGTCGAGAAGCACCGAGAAGTAGAACTCCTGCTTGATCTGCGCGCCACCGGCGACCATGACCCGCTTGACGACGTGGCCCTTGATGTCGAGGCCCAGGATCGCTTCGGCTGCCGCTTCGGCGTCGGCGGGGGTCTTCGCGACCTTCACGCCGCCAGCCTTGCCGCGCCCGCCGACTTTGACCTGCGCCTTGACGACCGTCACACCGCCGATCTTCTCGGCAGCGGCTCTGACCTCGGCCGGGGTGTCGGCGATGATACCCGGGAGGACGGGCACCCCGTAGGCCTCGAAGAGGTCTCTGGCCTGGTACTCGAAAAGATCCACGCTGTTCTTCCAATCCGCATCGCTGCGTCATCTACGTCGCTGGGCGTCTTGCCCGGCTCTGTCGTCGAGGGGGTCGACTCCGAGGATGCCCGACCCCGTTCGCACTCGTCGATAGCTCTCTCGACATCGAGACATCGGGCCTCGATCAGCCTAGCGCCTCCGCACTTTCGGCAGTCGGTCGCAGGATCCGCGCCACCTCTCCTCCCCAGTCTCCGTCCGCGGCGAATCCCTCCACAGGCGGGCGTACGAGCGCCGGATCCGATGCGTCGATCGTCCAGGGTCGTCCCCATGTTCACTGCATCTCGCATCCATGGTCCGGCCTTTCTCCTCCGCTATCTCCACCGGCGAAATCGGCCGTCGCCGCGACCGGGGTTGCCGCTCGTCGCCCTCGCCCTGGTCGTCGCGCTCGGCAGCCTCCTGTCGATCCTCCGACCCCTGCCCGCACACGGAGCAGCTGCGGGCGTCCATGGCGTAGGCCACCTCTGGAGCGGCGACGGCTCCTCCTGGATCGGCTCGTACCGCATCGCCGACGGGCGTCTGGGCTTCTGCCTCGAGGCCGGCAGACCCACCCCGGTCGGGCAGCAGTACGCCACGTTCGACACGTCGCTCGTCGCCGGCACCACGGCGGGAGACACCGCGCGCCTCGCCTGGATTGCGCGCACTTTCGCGGGCACGGCGTCAAATGACGAGGCTGCCGCCGCGCAGCTCGCGGTCTGGACCATCACGGGCCTCGCCGGGCACAGCCAGGCGTTCTATGCGGCGCGGGCAAACGATCGTGCGGCCGTCGTCTTGGAACGGGCGAATGCCATCCTCGCGGAGTCGAAGACGAAGTCGACCCTGGTCGTCGCGGGTCGCATGACCCTTCGACTCGACGATCGCGGGGTCGCCTCCATGACGGCCGACATCGTGACGACCGCGCCGGGCGGCACTCCCCAGGTGGTTCCGAAAGCCATGTTCAGTGGCACGGCGACCCTTCTCAACGCGACTCTGCCGAGCGGTTCCGCGAGCGGTCCGGTGGCGAACGGCAACACGGTGGCCCTCACCGCCGACACATCGAAGGCGCAGACACGGATACGCGCAGACATCGCCTTCACGGGGCTGCCGTTCGGCCCCCGCGTGACGGTCGGCACGAGCCCCTCCGGTTCTCAGAGCCTCCTCTTCTCCGCCGGCGGAACAGCTACGGCCACCGCGAGTGCCACCGCCGAGGCGCTCTCGCCCCGGCCGTTCCAGCCGCGCGTCGAGACGGAGACCAGCGCGGCACAGGTCTCTCCGGGCGCCAAGCTGACCGACCGGCTCGCCGTCTCCGTAGCCGACGGCCCGGGGCTGCTCTCCGAGTGGGGCCGATACCGATCGGGGGCATCCGAGCTGCCGATTCCGGTCACGGTCACGAGCCGCCTGCTCGGTCCGTACCCGTCTCCGATCGAACCCTCGACAGACTGGCCCGACGCGCCTCCGACGGTGTGCTCCGTGTCGACGCTCGTGTCGAACGGCCCCGCGACCGTCACGACTCCCCCGTGTCGCGTCTCCGCTCCCGGCTACTACGTCTGGGTCGAGAGCATCGATCCCTCCGACACTCCCGCCGACCAGGGCCGCGATCGCCTTCGGCCGTGGCGCTCGCCCTTCGGCACCGCCAGTGAGGTGACTTTCAGCCCCACGGGCGTAGCCGTTCAGACGCACGTCGACGACCCGTCACCGACCGCCGGATCCTGCGCCGTCGACGACCTCGACGTCAGCGGTATTCCCGAAACGGCTTCGACGGCCGGCCTGAGCGTCGAGGTCGAGTCGATGCTCGTCGGGCCCTTCGCCGATCCGATCGTCGATGGGCGCGACCTGTCCGACCTCGAGAGCTATCCCGTGGCGGGCACGACTTCCACTCGGATCGCCGCAGACGGCAGCTACGAGACGCCGTGCATCCGAGTCACGGCACCCGGGCAC
>Ga0075017_100003224_pt1 | contig 10250 bp, 9 predicted proteins | sample AleBraG_ABR_2012_FD_71475 | JGI IMG/M metagenome (GOLD analysis project Ga0075017, IMG submission 71475) | Freshwater sediment microbial communities in response to fracking from Pennsylvania, USA - Alex Branch Run_MetaG_ABR_2012 | ecosystem: Environmental > Aquatic > Freshwater > Creek >... | reverse complement strand
AAGCTGGAGCGCGGGATTCTGTTCATGTCGTTCGCGGGGGAAGAACTAGGACTGCTGGGGTCGGCCGATTGGGTGAAGGAGCCGACGAAGCCGCTGGAGAAATGCGTGGCTATGCTCAACATGGACATGATCGGGCGGATCAAGGACGACAAGGTGTATATCGGCGGAGTGGGGACGGGGACGACGTTCAAGAAGCTGCTGGAGGAAGCCAACGGGAAAGAGGGGTTCAAGATCGAATATTCGCAGGGCGGGTATGCCGCGAGCGATCACACTTCGTTTGTGTCGAAGAAGATTCCGGTGCTGTTCTTCTTTTCCGGGCTGCACTCGGACTATCACAAGCCGTCGGATACATGGGACAAGATCAATGGAGCGTCGGCGGCAAAGTTGCTCGATGTGGTCGAGGACGTCGGGGAAAAGCTGGCGAACGCGCCGGAGCGGCCGACGTTTGTGGCGGTGGTGGAAGACAAGCCGGTCAGCGGCGGGGGCGGCGGCGGGTATGGACCGTATTTCGGATCGATCCCGGATTTTGGGCAGACGGAGAACGGGGTGAAGTTTTCCGATGTGAAGCCGGGGTCTCCGGCGGCGAAGGCGGGGTTCAAGGCGGGGGATGTGTTGATCCAGTTTGGCGATAAGGCGATCAAGAACCTGTATGACTTTACCGATGCGCTGCGGCGGAGCAAGGTGGGCGATGTGGTGGAGGTGAAGGTGCTGCGCGACGGGCAAACGGTGTCGGCGCCGGTGAAGCTGGAGCAGAGGAAGTAGGGGCCGGCTGGACGCTGGCGAATGGATTGATCGGGAGCCAGGGCGGCTCCCGTTGTTTTTTTGGGGGAAAAGCTCTTAACCGCAGAGGGCGCGGAGGAAGCCGCGGCGTGCGCGGAGGAAGTCATGGGAAAGCGTGAGTGTGCGAGGCAGGCGGTTGGCGTAGCATGGCGGCAGATGGAGTTTATGAGTGCGCGGAGAAGACTAGCGGCGAGTGCGGCGGCGATGCTGTCGGCTTTGTGCTGGGCGGGAGAGGCGCGTTGGGTGGAGGTGAGCTCGCCGCATTTTTCTGTGGTAACGGACGCGGGGGAGAGGCGCGGGCGCGAAGTGGCGCTGCGGTTTGAGCAGATGCGGGCGGTGTTCGGGGCGCTGCTGGTCAAGGCCCGGGTGAGCCAGCCCGTGCCGCTGCAGATTATTGCCTTCCGGTCGACGAAAGAGTTGCGGCAGTTTGCGCCGCTATGGAAAGGGAAGGCGACAGAGGTTTCCGGACTCTTCGAGGCTTCGACGGATCGAGACTACATCATGGTGGATTTGTCGGTGGAGGATCCGTGGCAGGTCGTGTTTCACGAATATGGGCATGAGCTGCTGAACGCCAATACGGCGGCGAATTCGCCATTGTGGTTTGACGAAGGATTTGCGGGATACTTTTCGACGATCCAGATCGAGGGGAAGAAAGTTTCCGTCGGGCTGCCGCCGAAGGAAGCGAGGATCCTCGGGAGCAGCGGGCTGATGACGACGCATGATCTGTTCCAGGTGGGGCATGGCTCGCGTGTTTACAACGAGAGTGGAGATCATCGCTCAGTGTTCTATATGCAATCGTGGCTGGTGGTGCACTGGATGATCCACACGAAGCATCTGGGCAAAATGGCAGACTACGTGGCGGCTCTGGAAGAAGGTGCGACGGTAGAAGCGGCGATGCAAAAGGCCTTTGGCATGGATGGCACCGCTTTCGACCGGGAGATTCGGCAGTACTGGTCGAATGGGCGCATGCAGTACTACGCGATGACTGCGCCGGCGGGAATCGAGTCTGAGGGGTATGTGGTGACGTCGCTGGCGGAACATCAACCGGAGGCGATTCTGGCGGACGTGCACATGCACTCGGTCGACTATCGGCAGCAAGGGTTCCGGGAAGCGCAGGAGGTTTTGGCGGCGGATGCGAACAACGAGATTGGGTTGCGGGCAGTGGGCTACTACTACCTGTTGACGAAGAACTATGAGCAAGCGGGGGAATACTTTCGCAAGGCGGCAAAGGAAGACTCCAAGGACTCGCGGACGCACTATCTGGCGGCCATGCTGCTGAACCGGGAAGGGGGCGATGCGCTGGAGTCTGGGAAAGCAGAGGAGATGAGAGAGCATTTGGAACGGGCCATTGCGCTGGATCCGGAGTACGCGGATGCCTACTACTTGCTGGCCTTTGCGCGGGTCTCGGCCGGGGACAAGGCGGGCGCCATCGCGGTGGCGCGGCGGGCGGTGGAACTGAACCCGCGCAATCCGGATTACCGCATGAATCTGGCGCAGATGTGCGCCATCTCGCAGCAATGGGAGGCGGCGCTGGCGGTGCTGCGCACGCTCGAAAAGAGCGATGATCCGGCGGTGGTGGAGCGAGCAGAAGACTTTAAAGTGCAGGTGGAGACGATGCGGGAGTATGCGCAACGGGGAGCGCGGGTAGAGGGATTCAGCAAGAGGACGCAGACGACGGCGCCGGTTGGACTTCCGCCGGCGGAGGCAGATACGGCGACGGTGCCTCCAAGGCCGAAGGCAAAAGAAGTGCGTTTCACTCGTGGAAAGTTAGTGAACGTTGATTGCACGGCAAAACCAGGGGCCCTGTTGACGGTGACGACTGCGCTGCGAACGTGGAAGTTGACGGTCGCGGATGCTGGTCAACTTGTATTGATCGGGGCGAAGAAGTTCGCGTGCGACTGGACGAACAAGGAGGTGGGCGTGAACTTCCGCGAGACGGCAGCAGGTGAGGGGACGGTGGTGTCGCTCGAGGTGCAGGAGTAAGGCGAGGAGAGACGAGCGCGCTGAAACGTGTTCAGCAAAGGTGCAGAGATGCGAAGCCGCAGGGGCTAAAGCCTGCAGCCAATAGATGAGCCTCACGGGAGGACTGAAGTCGCGCCCTTCCCTGACATAGCAACTTTGAAACGGCGCTAGGTTTCGGGCGCTGGCGCGAGAGGTTGGGTCGCGGCGACTCTACGACTCTCCACCTTCTCACGCAGGGCGAGGAAGGGTCGCTCCACGAGATAGTACGACAATAGCGCCACCATCGCAGCCAGGCAAAGATTGAGGGGAAACGCCGTGAGCCAACTGGGCCAGATGCGATTCAGGAAGGGCTGCTGCCAAAGGTAGAGGGAGTAGCTCATCTGCCCGATGAAGACGAGCGGTCGCCAATTTAAGAGTCGCGCCGTCCTGCCCTCGGAGAGGGCCACGGCGCGGGCAATGCAGATGGCGATCAGAACATTGATCGCGGTCTCGAGCACGGCCCAACGGAGCCTTCCGGGCGCTTTCAAATTGAGCAAGACAATCACGACTGGGACGGTGAAGAACCAGCGGGAGCGTATAAGGCCGCGGAACCAGGGGTGCGCGTTGATCTCGTCCCAGTAGCCGGCCAGGATGCATCCGAGGGCGATGGTGTCGGAGATGGTGGGGAAGGATTCGCCGATGCCGTCGCGCTGCGCGGGGAAGAAATGGGAGATGGCAAGCCGGATGAAGGGAGAGGCGAGTACGACGAGGATGGCAGTGCGCAGGCCGCGACGCGAGCCCAACAGGAGCATGGTCGCGGGCCTTAGGAGGTAGAACTGCTCTTCTACCGAAAGTGACCAGATGTGGCCGATCCACCAGGAACGCGCATAGTGAAAGTTCGTGGTGTAGGTGAAGCCGTGGATGAGATCTCCTTTCATGAACTGGATCAGGTGCAGGGCTTGCGCGACGGCCATGATGACCAAGAAGACATAGAAGGCGGGGAAGATGCGCATGGTGCGGCGAAAATAGAACTTGGGAAGAGAGATGGTTCCGGTCTTGGATTCCTCGCGAAGCAGGAGCGTGGTGATGAGATAACCGGAAATGATGAAGAAGACACGGACGCCGAGATTGGCGAGATCGCCGAAGTGGCGGTAGAAGTCGAGACTGTAGGCGCCGCGGGTGCCGGCGACATGGCCGAAGAGCACCAGCAGGATGGAGATGGCGCGAAGGCCGTCTAGGCCGCGGATACGGGACATGTCGAATTCAGGGCTCGAGGGGCGTGAGGGTGGCGATCTTCGGGGTCTGCATTCTAGGTCAAGTTCCGGGACAACATGGCGGAGAGGGGGGGATTCGAACCCCCGATACCCGTTAAGGTATGTCCGCTTTCGAGGCGGATCGTTTCAACCGCTCACGCACCTCTCCGCGCCGGACTAGAATTCACGGCTACGGTGGCCGTGCTTTCTTCAAGGATTGTAACAAACCAAGGTGGCGTGTTCCGCGCCGTGAGCACGGGCGAGGACGCCCGTGCCTCCGTCGTTCAGGGCGGTGGCTGGCTGCGGCGGGTGCGGAAGAAGGACTGCAACACCTCGGCGCAGCGGCCGGCGAGAACGCCGGACTGGATTGCTATTTGGTGATTCATGGTTGGGTGGTTGATAACCTGAACCGTGGAGCGGACGGCGCCGGCTTTGGGGTCGTCGGCGCCGTAGATCAGGCGTCGGATGCGGGCGTGGACCATGGCTCCGGCGCACATGGCGCAGGGCTCGACGGTGACGAAGAGCTCGCAGTCGCTCAGGCGATGGTTGCCGAGGGCGGTGCCGGCCTCGCGCAAGGCGATGATTTCGGCGTGGGCGGTGGGGTCGTGGTCGAGGATGTTGCGGTTCCAGCCGCGGGCGATGATTTTACCGTCGCGAACGACCACGGCGCCGACGGGGACTTCGCCGGCCTCGAGGGCGCGCTGGGCGGAGCGGAGGGCTTCTTCCATGAAGAGTTCGTCGGACATGGGGGTGGCAGGAGTATTGTAGCGGGGGCGTCGGGCCCAATGTCGTGACCTGAAACCTGCCGAGAGGCGCTCGGCCTGGGCGGGTCCAAGACCCGCCCACAAGAGTAAGAGTCCAGATCAGAAGCAAAGGCCGCGGACAAGAGTGTCCGCGCCACAGTGGTTGTGACGTAGGTCACAGGCAGAGGTTTGTGGGGCTGCTAGACTGAGGACGCTATGGGAATGCCGAATCTGCTCCGGAAAGTGCTGCTGGTGGACCTGCTGAAAGGGCTGCGGGTTACGTTTCGTTACCAGGATCCGAACGAAGTGGTTACGGAGCAGTATCCGCTGGAGCGGCCGGAAGTGGCGGAACGGTACCGCGGAGCTCCGCGGCTGAATACCAATCCGGAGACGGGCGAGACGTTGTGTCTGGCATGCGGGTTATGCGCGCTAGCCTGCCCGGAGCATCTGATCGTTGTGAACAGCGTGCGCAACGAGACGACCAAGAAGAAAGAACTCACCACGTTTACCTACGACTTGAGCCGCTGCATGTTCTGCGGGCTGTGCGAGGATTCCTGTCCGAGCGATGCGCTGGAGTTGACGCAGGATTTCGAACTCGCGAGCTACTCGCGGGACGGTATGGTCTGGGATCGGCAAATGCTCGAGCAGGGGCCGAAACCGACGGTGTATCAGAAGTAGCGCTTAGTTCTTGAATCTTAGCTCCCGATGATTCAGACCCGAAAAAGGGGAGATTCCCGTTAGGCTCGGCAAACCACTCTGGATCGCGCTGGTACTCTGTCAGGCCGCTAGTGCCTTTGCGCAATTGGGAAAGAACTGCCCCGGCGACCATCCCGATTTGCTGCGCGACAGGGCAGGGAAGGCTGTGGTCTTCACTCCCGAACAGCTCAGGAACTTGTCCGTCAAAAAGGTTAAGCCCGAGTTTCCGTCGCTGCCGCCAAAGCTGGAATATGACGGCTACGTGACTTTCAAAGTCCTTGTTGACGCTCGCGGTGACGTCGCTTGCCTGTGGGGAAATGCAGGACATCCGGCATTGGTCCCAGCAGCCGATGAAGCCGGCCGGTGGTGGAAATTCAAACCCATGAAGGTCGGCGGGAAGGCTGTTGAGTACATCGGCACCGTGAAGTTCCACTTCTCCACCGCGACTCGAACGGCTGATTAGAGCGGGACGAAGGAACTAAAGCGGCTGTTGTTGGGTCATGCAGTGCATGGCGCCGAAGCCCCAGATGAAGTCTCTGGAGTAGATGGGGACGATGTCGCGCGTGGGGAAGAGGTCGACGAGGATGTTGAGCGCGATGCGGTCATTTGGGTCGTTGAATACCGGAACAAGCACGACTTCGTTGGCGATGTAGAAGTTGGCGTAGCTGGCGGGGAGACGGCGGCCTGCGAAGTAGACTGGGGAAGGCATGGGGATTTCGACGATGCGGAACTTTTTCCCGGCGGCGTCGGTGGCGGAGGCGAGACGGCGCAGGTTTTCGTCGAGCGGATCGTGATTTGGGTCGTTTGAGTTTGGTTCGACCATGGTGAGGATGGTTTCGTCGGCGACGAAGCGGGTGATGTCGTCGACGTGGCCGTGGGTGTCGTCGCCGGCTATTCCGTTGCCCATCCAGAGAACCTTGTGCACGCCGAAGGAATCTTCGAACAGACCTTCATAGTCGGGGCGTGAGAAACCGGGGTTGCGCTCCTGCACGTTGCTGAGCAGGCACTCTTCGGTGGTGAGGAGTAAGCCGCGGCCGTTAACGTCGATGGAGCCGCCTTCGAGGACAACCCGCTGCTTTCCGGCGGCGGGATTCGCGAGTTTTGCCCCTGCGTTGCGGGCCATGCGGGCGCCGAGTTTGGCGTCGTGCGCGTAGTTCGGATACTGGGCCCAGGCGTTGAAGCGGAAGTGGAGGGCTAAGAGCCGAGTCTTCGACTCGGCTCGGGCGGGCGAGTCGCTCGCCCCCACACTCCGCTGAGTCAGGAAGATGCAGCCGGAGTCGCGCGTCCAGACGCGGTCGGTCGTCCAGCGGTGGAAGCACAAGTTCGTGAGGGGGATGCTGGCACGGTCGAGGGTTTTGCGGGCTTTCTGTTCGGCGGTGGAATCGTTGACGATGAGTTCGACGCGCTCGCTGCGGACGAGGTGGCGGATGATTTCGGCGTAGACCCAGGGGATGGGATCGAACTTGCCGGGCCAGTCGCCGCGGAAGTGGGGCCATGCGATCCAGGTGGCGGCGTGCGGCTCCCACTCGGCGGGCATGCGATAGCCAAGGGCCGTGGGCGTCGGGGGCGTCTTATCGCGGCGGGCGGGCATACGCTAGTCAATCAGGCGGCTGGTGATGCTGGCGTAGGCATCGATGCGGCGATCGCGCAGGAAGGGCCAGTTGCGACGGACGTCTTCGAGGCGCTTGAGATCAATTTCGCCGATCAGGATGTCTTCTTTGTCGTGGGCGGCTTCGGCGATGACGACGCCGAAAGGATCGCAGAGGAACGAGCCTCCCCAGAATTCCAGGCCGCGGCCCGGAACGGAGTGGCCACGGACGTTGCCGGTTTCGTGACCGACACGGTTGACGACGGCGACGTAGACACCGTTGGCGATGGCGTGGCTGCGCTGGATGGTGCGCCAGGCGTCGTGCTGGTCTTTGCCAAACTCGGCTTTCTCGGCGGGGTGCCAGCCGATGGCTGTCGGATAAAACAGTACGGTGGCGCCTTGCAGCGCGGTGAGGCGGGCGCCTTCGGGATACCACTGGTCCCAGCAGACGAGGGTGCCAAGGCGGCTGACTTTGGTGTCGTGAGCGCGAAAACCGAGATCGCCGGGAGTGAAATAGAACTTTTCGTAATAGAGCGGGTCGTCGGGGATGTGCATCTTGCGGTAGGTGCCGCAAAGAGTACCGTCCGTATCGAAGATGGCGGCGGTGTTGTGGTAGAGGCCGGGGGCTCGGCGCTCGAAAAGCGATGCGATGAGTACGATACCGAGTTCGCGTGCGACGGCGGAGAGGCGTTCGGTGCTCGGGCCGGGGATGGGCTCGGCGAGGTCGAACAGGGAAGCGTCTTCGCGTTGGCAGAAATACTGCGTTTGGAAGAGCTCGGGCAGGCAGACAACGTGTGCGCCGTGGCGAGCGGCGTCGCGCACGCGGCTGATGGCGCGATCCATGTTTTCTTCCGGATTGGAGGTGCAGGACATCTGCACCAGGCCGACGCGGAATGTTTCGAGCGACAAGAGAGGGCCTCCGAAGCGAATGAGAACAAGTAAGAATATCAGAGTGTGCGGAGTGCGCTTGCAGGTTGCACCCGTCTTGTCGCGCGTGGATTTTGCGGTCGCGTTTCCTGTAAAGTAGGGCACGGAAAAAATTGGGAGGTGTTTGCGTGAAGCAAGGGAATCATGATGGGAGCGGCATCCATGATCGTGCACTGCACGATCCGATCCAAGACCGGCTGACGCCGCTCGAGCCACTGGATCTGAATATGATCCATTCGGTGGACGACCTGGTACGAGCGATGGCGAAGACTGCTTTCACGGGGCGGCAGTTGGGAGAAGCGGCGGACGTGCTGGAGGCGATGTTCCGTGACGAAGACTGTTTTGTGATCATGACCCTGGCGGGAGCCATGACGGTGGCCAAGCAGGGGCTGATTGTGGCGGAGTTGATCGATCGCGGGCTGGTGCAGGCGATTGTTTCGACGGGCGCGCTGATGGCGCATGGGTTGGTAGAGGCGACGGGGCGGGCGCACTACCGGCACAACCCTGACGTGAAGGACGAAGACCTTTATGAGGCGGGCTACAACCGGGTTTATGACACGCTCGAGCCGGAGCAGAACCTGGACGACGTAGAGCGGGTGGTATTCGAGGTCTTGGAAGGGCTGGATGCAAGTGAGGTGGTGTGCTCCTACAAGTTGAACCGCGCCATTGGAGAGCACCTGCACCGGAACGAGGCGGGCCGCGGGATTTTGAAGTCGGCTTATGAAAAGCATGTGCCGGTGTTTGTGCCGGCCTTCACCGACTCAGAACTGGGATTGGATTTTGCGCTCGGGAATCGGGTGCGGGGAGCCGAGGGCCGCCCGAAGTTGAAGTACGACCCGTTCGAGGATCTTGAACATTACGCTTCGACCTGCCTGCGGCAGACGAGGCTGGGACTGTTCACGATCGGCGGAGGAGTGCCGCGCAATTGGGCGCAACAGTTCGGGCCGTTCATCGAACTGCGGAACCGGCGTCTGGGCGAAAATGTGCCGCTGAAGCGCTATCACTATGGCGTGCGGATTTGTCCGGAGCCTGTGTACTGGGGAGGGCTGTCGGGGAGTCCGTACAGCGAGGCCGTTTCATGGGGCAAGTTTGTGCCACCGGGCGAGGGCGGAAAATTCGGCGAAGTTTTCGTCGATGCGACGGTGGGTTTGCCGATCATTGCGGCCGCGGTGCTGGAACGGATGAGCAAGAGAATGCAGAAGGCGGCTCCGGCAAGAAGGACGAGTGAGAAGAAGAAGGTCGCGATGAAGCGTTGAAGTGCGTGCGGGGATTCGGCTCAAGGCAACAGCACAAAAGCCTTTAACCGCGGAGATCGCGGAGAACGGTCGCTGAGGACGCGGGGGAAACGCCAGAGACCTAGAGACGAAGGGACGGGCAATGTGCCCGTCCCTTTTGACTTTCAGTTAGCTTTACTCGAAAACGAAGATGGCCGAAGCGATGACCGTCGTCCAGAGGCCGCGTTTATCGCCGACGGCGGATTGGGTGACATTGGCGGTGCGGACGATTTTGTTGGAGAGACGGTAGATCTGCTTTTTTTCGTCCCAGGAACGGTCCGGGTCGAATTCCACGTTGAGAGTGGTGGCGAGCATCTCGGCGGCGAGTTCTTCAGCGTAGTCTCCGGCGGCATCGTCGGTTTCACCGAAGGAATGGTGCTCGCTGAGGTAGCCGAACGTGCTGCGGTCGGCGGGCAAGGCGACGCCGATGCTCGAGGCCAGGAGGCGGTGCGGCTCGCGGGTGGAGTTCTCCGCGACCACGGCAAAGACGACCTCGCCGGGGTTGAGGTACTTCAATCCCTGCGAGCGGGGAATCAGCTTGCAGTGCGGAGGGAAGATGGAGGAGACGCGAACCAGATTCTGAGCGGCGATGCCGGCATCACGGAGAGCCAATTCAAAGGAAGTGAGCCGTTCCTTGTGTTTCCCGACGCCCTTCGTGAAGAAGATGCGTTTGGGGACCATGTCTTTTCCCAACTCTGTATTCCTCCAGAAAAATCGAGATGGAAGCGTCAATGTAACACGTTGCCATGTGAACACAATGTGAAAAATTGAAAAAGGAGCGGGCTGGGCACGGGCGACTGGGCGGCATTTCGTTGGTACGACGGCGTGTGCGGGCGGCTCGTCGCGGGTAGAGATTCTTCGTCGCTGCGCTTCTCGGAATGACAAGAACGGAGAAGTGAGGAGAGTTGAGGATTAGGCGGAGGGCGCAACTGCGTTAGCGCACGCTGGGGCTGAAGGCGAGCGTGACTTCGACGGTCTTTTCTTTGTCGTTCAGGTCTTCGTGCACGTTGACCTCCCAGCGGACGCCGGTTGGAAGCACCGAAGTGAG